>Ga0070740_10001288_pt1 | contig 35985 bp, 31 predicted proteins | sample Coa_R2_FD_67286 | JGI IMG/M metagenome (GOLD analysis project Ga0070740, IMG submission 67286) | Surface soil microbial communities from Centralia Pennsylvania, which are recovering from an underground coalmine fire - Coalmine... | ecosystem: Environmental > Terrestrial > Soil > Unclassified ... | reverse complement strand
AGCTCGGCTTCGTGCGGCTCTTTGAACAGGATGAATCGATACTTGTCCGGCAGCGGCTCGCCACGGTCCAAGTAGCCTTTGATCTCTTGTTTTTCTTGCTCGGAAAGTTGCACCGGCTCCCACCCTTACCATCGGAGTGTACCCGACCCGGCCCCTCATGAAAGACGATGTACACAGGTCGCGAGCGGGATGAACAAAGCTTCACCCTACACCCCCCTCGCCCCCAGCACCGCCTCGATGGAGATGCGCGACCAGGGCGCCGTCGACGCGCGGAAGGCAATGTAGGAATCGTGCACCTTCGCCGTCTCCTTGCTGCGTTGCGCCAGCTCGCCGAGCACGTCGTCGGCCTGCTTGCGCGCAGCGGCGACAAGGTCGCCGGGGAACGCCGTGAGCCTGACGTTGCGTTGCTTCACCAGCGCGTCGAGCGCTTCGGCGTTGAGCCGCTCCATCTCGGCCAGCGCGTAGCTCGCCTCCGCGGCGCAGGCATGCGCCACCGCCGCCTTCAACTCCGCGCTGAGCGGCTCCCACACCTTGAGCGCGACGATGCATTCGCCGGTGCCGTTGGGCTTGTTGAAGCCCGGGTAATAGTAGAACGGCGCCACGCGATAGAGCCCGAGCGCGATGTCGGTGCCGGGGCCGACGAATTCGGCGGCGTCGAGCACGCCGGATTGCAGCGAGGTGAGAATTTCCGCCGGCGGCGTGGTCTGCGGCGTGGCGCCGAGGCGGCGATAGACTTCGCCGCCGAGGCCCAGCGAGCGGATCTTGACGCCGCGCACATCGGCGAGCGATTTCATTTCGCGGCGGAACCAGCCGCCCATGCACACGCCGGTATTGCCGCCCATGAACGGCTTGACGCCGAACGGCTTGTACAGCTCGTCCCACAGCGCCTGGCCGCCGCCGGCATCGACCCAGGCGACATGCTCGGACGGGGTCAGCCCGAACGGCACCGTGGTGAAAAAGGCGGCCGCCGGCATCTTGCCCTGCCAGTAGAACGAGGCGGTGTGGCCGATGTCGGCGACGCCGTTGCCCACCGCGTCGAGCACGCCGAAGGCCGGCACCACTTCGCCCGCGGCATAGACGGTGATGTCGATGCGGCCGCCGGAGAGCGCCCTGATGCGCGAGGCGATGCGCTCCGCCGACATGCCGGGCCCCGGCAGGCGCTTGGGCCAGGACGTGACCATGCGCCACTTCATCGTCTGCGCGCGGGCAATCGAGGGCGCGGCGAGCAGGCTGGCGGCGGCGGCGACGGTGAAATTGCGGCGCGTGGTCATTGTGCACTCCATCGTTCGTAAAAATGATTGAGCGGGCCGTTGCCGCGGCCGATGGCAAGCCGGTCGGCAGCGGCAATGGCGGCGCTGACGTAAGCTTTGGCGTCGCGCACGGCGGTCGCGAGATCGCGCCCCTGCGCGAGACCGGCGGCGATGGCCGATGAGAGCGTGCAGCCGGTGCCGTGCGTGTTCTTCGTGGCAATGCGCTTGGCCGAGAGGCGCACCGCCTCGCCCTGCCCGAGCAGCAGATCGACGCTGTGCTCGCCTTCGCCGTGGCCGCCCTTGATCAGGACATTGCGCGCGCCGATCGCAAGAATAGCGCGGGCCTGACGCTCCATGTCCCGTTCGTCACGCGCGGGCGCGGCGCCGGTCAGCGCCGCGGCCTCCGGCAGATTGGGGGTGACGATCAAGGCGCGCGGGATGAGTTCGCGGCGCAGAGCGTCGAGAGCGTCGGCGGCGATGAGCGCGGCGCCGGTCGAGGCCGTCAGCACGGGATCGACGACCAGATTGCGCGCGCCGTGACGGGCGAGCCCCTCGGCCACGGCGCGCACGATGTCGGCGTTTCCCAGCATGCCGGTTTTCACCGCGCCGACCGGCAGGTCGGCAAAGACGGCGTCGATCTGCGCCGCCACCATGCCGGCGGGCACCGCGTGAATGGCGGCGACCGTCTGCGTGTTCTGCGCCGTGACGGCCGTAACGACGCTGGCCCCGTAGACGCCGAGCGCGGCGAAGGTCTTCAGGTCGGCCTGGATGCCGGCGCCGCCCGAGGAATCCGAGCCGGCGATGGCGAGCGCGACCGCGGTCATGACGCCGCCCGCTCGCCGAGCGCCGTATCGACGATGCCGCGCAATTCGCGCGCCGCCTGCGCCGGATCGGCGGCGAGCGACAGCGCGGAGATGACGGCGACGCCGTCAACACCGGCGGCAACAACAGCACCGGCATTGCTGCGGTCGATACCGGCTATAGCGCAAATCGGGCAGCCGGCCTTGCGCGCGCGAATCGCGCGCACGAGTTCGCGCAATCCGGCAAGGCCGATCGGCTCGGCCACGCTGTCCTTGGACGTGGTGCCGAAGATACCGCCGACGGCAACATAATCGAGTATGTCGAGCGGCGCCGACCGTACATGGTGGAGCGTGCGCAGACTAAGGCCGATGATGGCTTTCGGCCCGAGCAGCGCTCGCGCATCCTGCGGCGACATGTCCTGCTGGCCGATATGCACGCCGTCCGCTTTTGCCGCGAGTGCAACATCCACGCGGTCGTTGATCAGCAGCGGCAGGCCTTTGGGGCGCAGCACCGCCATGAGCGCGCGCGCCTGTTCGACCAGCGCGCGCGTCTCGCTTTTTTTGTCCCGCAGCTGCACCAAGGTCACGCTGCCGGCAACATCGGCGGCGAGTTCATCGAGCGTACGACCGCCCGATACGGCGGGATCGAGCAAAGCATAGAGGCGCAGATCAAGTGTCATGGCGCTACTCGCGCGTGCCGTCGCAGTGTTTCGTCGTCGAGGCTATCGAGCGCATCGAGGATGGCGACAGCAAAACTACCCGGCCCACGCGCCTTGGTGGCAGCGCGCTCGCCGGCGACACCGATGACGATGAGCGCTGCCGCCGCCGCGCAGAAGGCATCGGCCTCGACGGCAAGACTGGCAGCGACCAGCGCCGAGGCGGCGCAGCCCATCGCCGTCACGCGAGCCATCAACGGATGGCCGTTTTCGGCGCGCAGCGTCCGCACACCGTCCGCGACCAGGTCCGTCTCGCCCGACAAAGCGATGGCCAACTTGTTGGCACGGGCAAAAGCCGCAACTGTACCGGGCGCCGTTTCCGTCCCGCCAAGTGCAGCAAATTCCGTAGCATTGAGACGCAACGCCGCCGGCCGGAGCGCCACCAGCTGGCGCGCGAACGCGGCGCGTTCGGCGCTGCGGTCGATGAACACCGGGTCGAGCACCCACGGCAATTTGCGCTCGGCGGCAGCACGCACGGCGATGTCAATCGAGGCGCGGCGCTCGGCATCAAAGGTGCCCAGATTGACCATGAGTGCCTGCGCGCCGGTGACGAAGGCGGCGACCTCCTCCGGCGCCAAGGTCATCGATGGCACGCAGCCCATCGCCAAGAGTGCATTGGCGGTAAAATTCTGCGCCACCGTGTTGGTAATGCAGTGCACGCGCGGGCGTGTGGCCCGCAACCGCTGCAGCACGCCGCAGGCGGCCTCGATCGCGTCGTCGCGTGCTGGTGTTGGGTGGTGCATCTCTCATCCCTCCGCCGGCATGACCCGGATCAGGTTCGTTGGGTTGGCTTGGTAAGCCTCTCAGCCCGGCGAAAACCGGACACCCCACGAGATTGCACTTACAAGCTAGTGCTCAGGCGTCAGCAAAGCAAGAGCGCAGTCTGGCTACTCGTTCCAAGGCATGGCCGCTTACGCCATTTCGAATGACCGAGTGCAAGGACAACGGCGTCTTGCCAGCCTGAACGCTTTTTGCTGGATTGCCCGCTCTCCGGAGGCAGTGATGACCCCCTTCTTTGTCCAGATCAAATGCGAGCTCGGCAAGTCCTACCAAGTCGCCAACGAGCTGGCGGAAGCCGAGATCGCCTCTGAAATCTATTCCACCGCTGGCGACTACGATCTGCTGGTGAAGTTCTACGTCGACGCCGGCACCGACATCGGGCATTTCGTCAACGAAAAGGTGCAATGCATCCCGGGTATCAAGGACACCCACACGATCATCACCTTCAAGGCGTTTCAGACTTAGGCGACCGCTGGCGATTCCATTGCGCGCAAGCGCTTAAGGCCGAGCTGACGCTCGCGGAAAATGACGAAAAGCCCGGCGGCGGCGACGATCGCGGCGCCTAGATAGACCGGAGGCTGCGGCAATTCGCCGAACAGCCAGTAGCCCAGCAGCAGCGCCCACAACATTGCCGTGTAATCGAAGGGCGCGACCAGGGACGCCGCGACATGGCGGTAGCTCTCGGTGAGCAGAATGTGCGCGAGGCCGCCCAGCACACCGAGGCCGATGAGTTTGGCGAGCTCGGACGCTGTCGGCGTATACCAGTCGAAAGGCAATGTCAGCGCGCCAGCGATGGCGCAAACCAAGGAAAAATAGAAGACGATGGACGAGGTCGTCTCGCTTTGCGTGAGCCTGCGCGTCTGGATCACGGTGCCGGCGTTGCACGCGGCGGAAACCAGCGCGAGCACCGACCCGACGGCGGCCGTAGTCGCGCCGATGCCGGCGTAATGGCCGACGCCGAAATGCGGCACCAGCATGACGATGACGCCGGCAAAGCCGACAAGAACGGCGGACCAGCGATAGATACGGACGCGCTCCTTGAGTACGATTGCCGCTAGAGCAACGGTGACAAGCGGCGAGGCGAAGGAGATCGCGGTGGCGTCGGCGAGCGGAATGCGCACCAGTGCGCCGAAATTTGTGAACATGCCGCAGACGCTGAGCAGACCGCGGCCGAGTTGCCCGAGCGGGCGCGATGTGCGCACCGCGGTGCCGAGTTCGCCGCGCAGCGCATAGATCACCACCACCGGCACGATGGCAAACGCAGACCGAAAGAACACCATCTGCCCAACCGGAGCCACCTTACCGAGGTCGCGCACCAGAGCCGACATCGCCGTAAACAGCAGGGCCGAGGCGAGCTTGAGGCCGATGCCCTTGAAGAGATTCATTGCCGGTGTTTTACACTGAGTCCGCGACTAGAAACCGCCGCATCCGTCCTTCGGTTCGATCGCCCAGCCTCTGCAAGCGGGAGAGGAACAAGCGGGCCAATAGCGACCGATGGGCGGGCCCAAACGGCATCAAAGCATCGGTCACTTCCGTCCGGGCGGTTTGAGGCCTTCGACCGGCGGCAGCGATTTGAGATAGACGGCCATCGCCTGACGGTCTTCCGGCGTCAACTGGCTGGTGTTGCGCACTACCTCGCGCATAGGCCCGCTGACGCGGTCGTCAGGCGTCATGCCGGTCGCCAAGACCTCGGCGAAATCGGCCTCCGACCACTTGCTCAACTTGAATTGCGTGATGTTCGGCACCCAGTCCTCGCCGTCGGGACTAGGACCGCCGCTGAAGCGCAGATTGGGAATAATGGCACCGAGAAAATTGCGCGGCGAATGACATTCGGCGCAATGTCCCGGCCCGTTCACAAGATAGGCACCGCGATTCCAATCGTCGGGCTTGGACGGGTCAGGCTGGAATGGCAATCCGTCGAGGAATAATAATTTCCAAAGTCCGACAAGCCGCCGGACGCTGAATGGAAACGACAGCTCGTGGTCGTCGATATCGCTCTTCACCGCCGGCAACGTCTTCAGATAGGCAAACAGATCGCGCAGGTCGTTATAGGTGATGCGCTGGTAGGACGTGTAGGGGAAAACCGGATAGAGATGCTCGCCCTGCGGGGAGGTGCCTTTGGTTATGGCAGTCAGGAAATCCGCCTCGCTCCAGGCGCCGATGCCGTCGTCGCGGTCCGGCGAAATATTCGGCGGATAGAACGTGCCGAAATCGGTCTTCAGTGCCATACCGCCGCCGAGCTTGGTCTGATCCTTTTGTCCGGGCGTCGCATGGCATGAGGAGCAGCCTCCAGCGAGGAAAAGTGTCTTGCCATTGCCAAGATCGGCCTGGTGCGGCGGCAGCGCGCTCGCCGGCACTGTGTGCGGGATTGTGAGGATCCAGAATAGACCGATTGCCACCACAACGGCCGCAGCCGCAAGCCAGGCCAGTATTCGCAACATTATTCGAATCCCCGAGACGGCCGCAGACTAGCCAAATAAAAACGCCGCCGCGATGGCATCGCGCCGGCGTGTTGGAAACATAGTGCAGGACGGCTAGTGCCGGGCGAGACGGTATTCGTCGTGGCAGTTGTCGCAAGCCTTGCCGACCGCGGGAATAGCGGCCCGCAGACCGTCGAGCGAGCCCACTGCCTTGCTCCGGTTCTCCGCCACCACCTTGCCAAAGGCCGCGGCCTTGGCGTCGAAGTCCTTTTTGTTCAGCCAAATCTTGGGCGAGGCGCGGTTATCCCCGCCGCGTTGCGAGCCCTCGGGGAACAGGCTCGGCAATTTTTGTGCCGTGTCGGCCCATTGCGCGAAAGCGGCATCGACAGCCTTGGCATCGAATGGCCGCTGACCCTTCATCATGGCGACCACCGTTTTTGCGTGTTCGTTGTTCTGCTTCATCAGGTCTTCTCGCTCTTTTACAGGATCGGATTGTGCGAGCACCGCTCCGACGCTGATGGTCAGACCAAGAAGCGCAAGCGCTATTCGTCGTCGCATCGATTCACCCATTCGGCTTTGAGGCAATGGAAAAACCCTGGTGCCAATTGTTTATTCATCCCGGCGCGACGTTTTTCGGCAGCGGCCGGACACCTCCTCACGAAACCGTGATCGCGCCACCAAGCGTTACATTAGACCTTTTTCGCAGCGGCGATAGCTCGCCAGATTTTTTCCGGAGTGGCCGGCATGTCCAGATGACGAATGCCGAAGCCGCGCCACAAGGCGTCGAGCACCGCATTCATGACCGCCGGACATGAACCGATGGCGCCGGCTTCGCCCGCGCCCTTCACACCCATCGGGTTGTTCTTGCACGGGACATTGCGTGTCTCGAAGATAATATCGGGCACATGCGCGGCGCGCGGCAGCGCATAGTCCATGAGCGAGGCGCTGAGCAACTGACCGGAGGCGCCGTCGTACACGGTATCCTCCATCAACGCCTGACCGATGCCCTGCACGGTGCCGCCGTGCACCTGGCCGGCGAGCAGCAACGGATTGAGCGTGGCGCCAAAGTCGTCGACGACCACATAGTTCAGCAGCGCTGTCGCACCGGTTGCCGGATCGATTTCGACTTCCGCGATGTGAGTGCCATTGGGGAAGGTCGGCTGGTCCGGATTGAAGTCGCTTGCCGCGCGCAGACGTTCGGCATCGGCGCTCGCGGCGAGATCGGCGAAAGAAACGACGCGGTCGGTGCCGGCGATGCGTACCGCGCCGCCGGCAAGCTCGAGATCGCCGGTGGACGCTTCGAGCCGCTCCGCCGCAAGCTCCTTGATCTGCTGGGCGAGCTTGCGGCCGGCGCGGTCAACGGCGACGCCGCCAACCGGGATCGAGCTCGAGCCGCCGGTGCCGCCGCCTGTCGCCATTGCGTCGGTGTCGCCCTGCACCACGCGCACCCTGTCCGGCGGCAGGTCGAGCCGCTCGGCGACAATCTGTGCATACGAAGTAGCGTGCCCCTGCCCGGTCGACTGCGTGCCGATGAGCACGGTGACGCCGCCGTCGCGATCGAGCCGCAATGTCGCCGTTTCCGGTCCGTTGCCGCCGCAAGCTTCGATATAAGTGGAAAGCCCGAGCCCGCGCAATTTCCCGGAACGCTTAGATTGCGCTGCGCGCTTGTTGAAGCCTGCCCAGTCCGCAAGCTCCTGCGCGCGCGCCATGGCGCCGGCGAAATCGCCCGAATCGTAGATTTTTCCGACCGGCGTGGCGTAGGGCATGGCTTTCGGCTTGATGAAATTGCGCTTCCGCAATGCATCGGATGCGACGCCGAGATCGCGCGCCGCAACATCGACCAAGCGTTCGATCAGGTAGGAGGCCTCCGGGCGGCCGGCGCCGCGATAAGCATCCACTGGCACGGTGTTCGTGTAGACGCCGCGCAGGCGCACGTGGGCGGTCGGAATGTCGTAGACGCCGGTGGCCATGCCGACCGCAAGCCACGGAATGTACGGACCGTAGCAGGACAGATAAGCGCCCATATCGGCGACCAAATCGATCTCAAGCGCGAGAAATTTGCCCTTCTCGTCCAGCGCGAGGCGCGCGGTGGTGACGTTGTCGCGGCCGTGGCTGTCGCCGAGGAAATGCTCGGTGCGCTCAGCCACCCATTTCACCGGTTTGCGCAACCGCTCGGCAGCGACGGCCGCCAGCGCATATTCCCGATACGGAAACAGCTTGGTGCCGAAGCCGCCGCCGACATCCGGCGTAATGACCCGCATCCTCTCGGGTGGGATTTTCAGCACGTCCACCGCGATGATGTCGCGGATAATGTGGCTGCCCTGGCTGCCAAGGATCAGCGTGTACCGCTCGCCGTCATATTCGGCCACCACCCCGCGCGTATCCATATAATTTGTGACCAGGCGCTGATTGACGACGCTTAGCGTCGTCGTGTGCGCGGCCCGCGCGAAGGCGTCCTTGGTTGCGACGGCATTGCCGGCCTCCACTTCAAAGGCGACGTTGTCGGCCCGGTCGGACCAGACCCGCGGCGCGACCCGATCGAGCGCGGTCTCGGCACCGATCACATGCGGCAACGGTTGCCAGTCGACGGCAACCGCCTCTGCGGCGTCTTTCGCCTGCGGCAGGGTCTCGGCGACGATGAATGCAATGGCGTCGCCGACATGGCGGACTTCATCGCGCGCGAGGATCGGGTAAGGTGGGACCTTGATGTCGACGTCAGGGATCACGCCAGGCGTCGGCAGCGGGCCGAGATCGGCGATGTCGGACGCGGTCAGCAGCAGCCGGACACCCGGCATGCCGCGCACCTTGGCCAGCTCACCGAACGAAAACCGCGCATGTGCGTGGGGAGAGCGCAGCACCACCGCATGCAAAGCGCCCTCGGGACCGAAATCTGCGACGTAATGTCCCTGCCCGCGCAGCAGCGCCTCGTCTTCCTTGCGCGTCAGCGCTTGGCCAAACCCGAACTGCATCAGTGCTCTGCACTCGGCTGGCCCTGTGCCGTCGTGTTGCGCTTTCCGGAGAAGCGCAGCGCCAGCCAGCGTGTCACCACATAAAAGACCGGCGTGAAGATCAGGCCGAACAGCGTGACGCCAATCATGCCGGAGAACACCGCCGTGCCCAAAGTCTGACGCAGTTCGGCGCCCGCGCCAACGGCCCATACCAGCGGGGTGACGCCGAGAATGAAGGCGAAGGAGGTCATCAGAATGGGCCGCAAACGCAAATGCGCGGCCTCGACCGCGGCATCGAAACGATTGCTCCCGCGGTCTTCGACTTGCTTGGCGAATTCGACGATCAGAATAGCGTTTTTGGCGGCCAATCCGATGAGCACGATGAAGCCGACTTGCGTGAGCAGGTTGTTGTCCATCCCACGCAGCACCACGCCGACAATCGAGGCGATCAAACACATGGGCACGATCAAGATGACGGCGAGCGGCAGCGTCAGGCTTTCGAATTGCGCGGCCAGCACCAGGAACACGAACACCACCGCGAGCACGAAGGCGAAAATGGCAGTGTTGCCGGCCTTGATCTGCTGATACGCGAGGGTCGTCCACTCGTAACCAAAGCCCTCGGGAAGCACTTTGGCGGCGAGCTGCTCCATGATCTGGATGGCCTGGCCCTGGCTGTAACCCGGGGCCGCGGCACCGTCGAGCTCGGCGGCGGGATAAAGATTGTATCGCGGTACTCGGTATGGGGCAGAGATGTTCTGCACCGTGGTGAAGGCACCAAGCGGCACCGTCCCGCCGCTGTTGTTGCGCACGCGGATGTTGAGTACGTCCTTGGGGTCGCTGCGGTAGCTGCTCGCCGCCTGGGCCACGACGCGATAGATGCGACCGAGCAGATTGAAATCGTTCACATAGGCCGAACCGAGATAGATCTGCAGCGCGGCAAATACGTCCGGAATATTGATGCCGAGCATTTGCGCCTTGGTGCGGTCGATGTCGAGGTAGATTTGCGGCGTCGACGTTTCAAACAAAGAAAACACCTGTGTCAGACCGGGCGTTTTGGCGGCAGCGCCCATCATCGCATAGACCGCGCCTTGCAGCGCCTGCGCGCCGTGGTCCGCCCGATCTTCCACCATCATGCGGAAGCCGCCGGCATTGCCGATACCGGATACCGGCGGCGGCGCCACCACGATCACCAGGCCATCCTGGATGACCGACAGCCGCTTGAACAATTCACCTTGGATCGCGGCGGCCGATTCATTCCGATGTTTGGCGCGCTCCGCGAAGGGCGACAAAGTGACGAAGACAGCCCCGGCATTCGGCGCGTTGGTGAAGGTCGCGCCGGAGAAGCCGACGATGTTCACGGCGTGCTCGACGCCTGGCACCTGCAGGGCGATGTCGACCACGCGCCTGTTCACCGCGTCGGTGCGGTCGAGTGAGGCGGCCGGCGGCAGCTGCGTGACGATGATCAGATAGCCGCGGTCGAGCTGCGGAATGAAGCCAACCGGCGTGAGACGAAACTCGTTGAGGCCGAAGCCAATGATGAGGGCGTAGATGAGCAACATCAGCGCCGAAATGCGCACCACCCGCGCCGAGAAACGTCCATAGAAGCGCGTGATCCAATCGAAGCCGCGGTTGAAATAACCAAAAAAATCCCTGACCGGCGCATTCCACCAGCGGCGGGCCCCGCGGTCGGTGTGCGGCTTGAGCAGTAGCGCGCACAGCGCCGGCGACAACGTCAGGGACACGATCAGCGAGATGATGGTGGCGCCGGCAATGGTGAGCGCAAATTGCCGATAAAACTGGCCGGAAATACCGGTGATGAAGGCTGAAGGGATGAACACCGACGACAGCACCAGCGCGATGGCAATCAGCGCGGCGCCCACTTCGTTCATGCTTTTGACGGCGGCATCGTGCGGCGACAATCCCGTCGCGATATTGCGCTCGACGTTCTCCACCACGACGATGGCGTCGTCCACCACGATGCCGATGGCCAGCACCAGCCCGAACAGCGACAGATTGTTCAGCGAGAAGCCGAACAGGCTCATTACGAAAAATGTGCCGATCAGCGACACCGGAATGGCCACGATGGGAATGATGGCCGCTCGCCAGGTCTGCAGGAATAGAACGACCACCAGCACGACCAACACGATCGCCTCGCCGATGGTGCCTTCGACCGCCTCGACCGATTGCTGGATGAACTGCGTCGGATTGTAAACGATCGTGTATTTGACACCGGGCGGGAATCGCTTCGCCAGCTGCTCCATCGTGTTCTCGATGTTCGTAGCGGTCGATAGCGCGTTCGATCCGGGGCGCTGGAAAATTCCGAGCGCGATCGCCTGATATTTGTCCAGGTAGGAATTCGTCGTGTAATCCTGCGCGGCGAGCTCGATCGTTGCCACGTCCTTGAGGCGCACCACGGCGTCGGCCGTCTGCTTCACGACGATATTGGAAAACTCGCCGGGGTCCTTGAGGCGGCCGAGGGTCTCCACCGAAATCTGGAACGGGCGCGGGTGATCGACCGGAGGCGCGTTGAGCACGCCGGAAGCGACCTGAACGTTCTGTCCTTGCAAAGCGATGACGACGTCGCCCGCGGTCAGGCCCACCGACTGTAGCCGATCGGGATCGAGCCAGATACGCATAGCGTAATCGCGGCTGCCGAAGACGATGATGGAGCCGACGCCGTCGATGCGCGACAGCGCATCGGTAATCTCGATCTTGGCATAGTTCGACAGGAAAAGCGTGTCGCGCGACTGGTCCGGAGAATAGAGGTGCACGACCATCATGATGTCGGGCGAGCTCTTGTTCACCGTGACACCGATATTGCGCACGTCGGCAGGCAACCGCGGCTGGGCCACCGAAACGCGATTCTGCACCTGAACCTGCGCGGTATCGAGGTTGGTGCCGATATCGAAGGTCACCGAGATGGTGAAGTTGCCGTCGCTGGTCGAGTTCGACGACATATAGATCATGTTCTCGACGCCGTTGATCTGCTGCTCGATCGGCGTAACAACCGTCGCGGCAACGACATCGGCGCTGGCGCCGGGATATTGTCCGGTGACGGTGATGGTCGGTGGCGCGATCTCGGGATATTGCGCGATCGGCAGGCGCGTGAAGGCGACGCCGCCCAGGATCAAGAAGATGATCGACACCACGGAGGCGAAAATCGGCCGGTCGATGAAGAAGTGCGAGATCCGCATGAAGGCAAGCCGCCTCAGTCCTTCGCCTGCGTTTTGGCGGAGGACTCGTTCTTTGCGGACGGTTTCGGCGGTGCGTTCGCGGGAGCGGCCGGCGGCTGAGCGCCCTCCTGCTGTGGCGTCACCTTTGCTCCCGGACGTGCCCGCAGCAGCCCGTTGACGATGATGCGATCGTCGGGCCCGAGCCCGGCCTTGACCACCTGTAGGTTGTCGTTGGTCGCCTGTCCGAGGGTAACGAACCGCTCGGACACGGTGTTATCGGCGCCGACAACATAGACGAATTTGCGCGTCTGCTCGGTGCCGATTGCCGCCTGCGGCACGAGCAGCGCCTCGTAAGGCGGGGAAGCCGGCACACGGATGCGGCCGAACATGCCGGGCGTGAACACGCCGTTCGGATTGGCGAATACGGCGCGGGCGCGAATGGTGCCGGTGCCGCTGTCGATGACGTTGTTGACGAAATCCATATGGCCGTCGTGCTCGTAATCCGGCTCATCAATCAATTTGAGCGCGACCTTGACGTCGGCATCCCGGCTAGCAACATCGCGGCCGTTTTTGGCAAGACGTTCGTACCGAAGATAAGACGCCTCGTCGAAAGTAAATTCGAAATAGATGGGGTCGGTAGAGACGATAGTTGCCAGCAGCGTTGTCGTCCCGCTGCCGCCGGTCACCAAGTTGCCTTGCGAGACTCTACGATCGCCGATGTGGCCGTTGATCGGCGCGCGCAATTCGGTCCATTCGAGATCGAGCTCCGCATTGTGGAGGGCGGCTTCGGCGCCGCTCACGGAGGCTTGTGCGTTGCGGAACGCCTGCGAGCGCTGCTCGAAGATCTGCTCGGTTATGGTCCTTTGCCCGACCAGCTCGCGTCCGCGATTAAGATCGGCTTCGGCGTAAGAGAGATTCGACTTCGCCGTCGCAAGATTGGCGCGCGCTTGGTCGACCGCATTCTGGAACGGGCGCTTGTCGATGGTGAACAGCAGGTCGCCCTGCTTGACCATCTGTCCGTCCTTGAAATGCACGCCGTCGAGATAACCAGACACGCGCGCGCGAACTTCGACTGAATCGACGGCGGCGAAGCGGCCGACATATTCGTCGAAATCGAACACCGTGCGCTTGGTCGGCGTTGCGACCGTTACCGCGGGCGGAGGCGGCGCGCCGGCCTGCTGCTGACCCTGCCCACAAGCTGCGACGAAAGTCGCAAGCACCAGCGCGACAGCGGCATGCAGCACCCGCATCAACGAAAATGATGGAATTGCCCGTGTGCCGTTCATGGAATCCCTGCGGGACGCCTGTCGATCAGACCGTCCCCATAGCACGGGGAGCAACTATGTCCACCTTAGGGCCGCTGCAAGACGAGAATGCAACTTCATTTCAGGTGCGGGCCGCGGCACGAAATCTTGCCAGCCAAGCGCGGCCGAACAGAGCAATAACGATAGCGCAATACACAGCGCCGCCGGCCGATGCGAGTACGATCAGCGTCACCACGTCGCGGCCGTGCGCGAGCGTGGAAAACGAGCGTGTCGCCGGCGCATAGCCCAGCCACAGCACGACAGCCATCGCAAGACCGGCGGCCGCAAGCTTGATAGCGGACAAGCGCAAGTGCTCGTCGATTTGCGCGTGCCCGGCACGCCAAGCGAAAAAGACGACAAGGCCGAGATTGATCCAAGCGCCGATCGAGGTGGCAAGGGCAAGCCCGACTTGCGCCAACGGCCCCATGAGCAAAATCTTGAACACAATATTGACAGCGGCGGCGATCAGCGCCGCTTTCACCGGCGTCATGGTATCGCCGCGAGCAAAAAACGTGGCCACCGCACTACGGATCAGCACAAAGGGCAACAACCCGAAGCCGTAAGCCGTGAGCGTGCGGCCGGCGGCGGCCGCATCCGCGGCGGTAAACGCGCCGCGCATAAACAGCGCCCGCATGATCAAATCCGGGATGACGAAGAAAGCAGCCAGGCACGGAATTGCCAGCAGCAGCGTGAACTCGATGGTTCGGTTCTGCGCCTGGGCGGCGCCGGCTCGATCGCCGCTTGCGAGCCGCCGCGACATTTCGGGCAGGATTACCGTGCCGGCGGCGATGCCGATGACGCCGATCGGCAACTGATTGATGCGATCGGCGTAATAGAGGGCGGAGATCGCACCCGTCGGCAAAAAACTCGCGATGATCGTGTCGGCAAACAGCGCAAGCTGCACGCCCATCGACCCGACGGTCGCCGGACCGAGCGCACGGAAGAACTTGCGCACGTCCCCGTCGAGCTCCGGCCAACTCAATTTAGGCAACGCGCGGACACGCCACGCATCGCCGCCGACCAGGAGCGCCTGCAGGACGCCGGAGACGAGCACGCCCAATGCGGCGGCGTGGCCAGGGGTGGGAAAAGCCCAGGCCACCGCCAGCGTCGCCATCATCGCCAGGTTGAGAAAAATAGAGGCGGCTGCGGCCGCGGCAAAGCGCTGCAATGCATTGAGGATGCCGCCATAGAGCGTCACCAGGGTCATCAGCAGCAGATAAGGAAAGGTAATACGCGTCAGATCGACGGCGAGCGAGAAGCGCGTCGGATGGGCGCGAAAGCCCGGCGCCAATACGTCGATGACTGTCGGGGTGAAGATCAGCGCCAGGGCGAGCAGCACAATTTGGCTCGCCAGCAGCAGCGCGAAGATACGGCTGGAGAAGAGCGCGGCGCGCTCCGGCCCGCTTTGCTCGCGGATGCGCGCGTAGGCGGGGACGAACGCGGCATTGAACGCGCCCTCGGCAAAGATCGCGCGGAAATGATTGGGCAGACGCAAGGCCACGAAAAATGCGTCGGCCTCCGGCCCGGCGCCGAGCACCGCCGCCAGCATGATGTCGCGAAAGAAGCCAGTCACCCGCGAGAGCAGCGTGTAGCCGCCGACGGTGAGGATGCGTTTGATCATCGCCCTGTGCTACCAAACCTCAGGCAAGGGGCTCTCTCAACTTGCTGATTTCAGCGCCGCCAAATGCTAGCAATAGCCCAAGCGAACGGTCTGCCTTAAGACGATTCTTGGACGGAACAATAGAGACTTAAGCGCGGATGCCCTCCCCGATCATCCCCATTCTGCTGGCCGGCGGCGCCGGGACGCGGCTGTGGCCGGTGTCGCGCGACGCGCTGCCCAAGCAGTTCCTGCCGCTGGTCGGGGAGCGCTCGACCTACCAAGAGACGCTGCTGCGCGTGAAAGACGGCGTGTTCGCGCCACCCATCGTCATCACCGGGCCGGACTTTCACTTTTTTGCCCGGCGCCAGGCCGAGGAAGTGGGCGTCGAGGCGACTGTCATCATCGAACCGATGCGGCGCGATTCGGGGCCGGCGATCGCGGCGGCAACGGCGGTGGCCGCGGCGCGCGACCCTGCGGCTGTCGTGCTTGCGCTGGCCGCCGATCACATCATCCTCGATGCCGATAAATTTCGTACCACTTGCCTCGCTGGCCAAAAGGCCGCCGAGCAAGGCCACCTCGTCACTTTCGGCATTACGCCCGGCGAGCCGAAGACGAGCTATGGCTACATTCTGCCGGGCGAAGGTATCGACGGCACCGAGGTGCATCGCGTCAAGCGCTTCGTGGAGAAGCCCGACGCGGCGACCGCGAAGAAATACGTGCGCGACGGCTATTTGTGGAATTCCGGCAACTTCCTGTTCCGCGCCGATGTCCTGCTCGCGGAGCTCAAACGCCTGGAACCGGACATGGCTGCAGCGATTATCGACGCGGTCGCCGGCGCTACGACCGATCTTGGCTTTTTGCGCCTCGCGCCCGAGGCTTTCGCTCGCGCGCCGCAGAAGTCGATCGACTACGCGGTAATGGAGCGCACCGACCGTGCCGCCGTCATCGCCGGTGATTTTCGCTGGTCGGACATCGGCAGCTGGGACGCACTCTTCGATATTACGCCACGCGACTCATCCGGCAACGTGGTGCAAGGCTCCGTGGTAACCATGGATGCAAAGAATTGCATCGTGCATTCCGACGGCAAGCTGACGGCGCTGCTCGGCGTCGAGGACCTCGTGGTGGTGAGCACCTCCGATGCCGTGATGGTGGTGCCACGCGCGCGAGCGCAGGACGTGCGCGCACTTACCGCCGAACTGAGGGCTGCCAACCGCACCGAAGCGAGCGTACACAAGCGGGTACATCGGCCCTGGGGTTATTACGAATCGATCGACGCCGGCGACCGCTTCCAGGTCAAGCGCATCGTTGTCATTCCTGGCGGCATGCTGTCACTACAAAAGCACCGGCATCGTGCCGAGCACTGGGTGGTAGTGAAGGGCACCGCGGAAGTGACCCTCGGCGACGATAAACGCGCGGTACACGAGAATGAGTCGATCTACATTCCGATTGGTAGCGTCCACCGCTTAGCGAATCATGGTAAAATTCCGCTTGAATTGATCGAGGTGCAGACCGGAAGCTATCTCGGCGAGGACGACATCGTGCGCCTCGACGATATCTATAAGCGCGAGTAAGGCGCGCGAAGCACCCGTCTTTGCGCCGTTAAATGATCTTGCGCCGCGTCAAGTCGTCGATGACCTCGAGCGCAAGCCGCTCGGCATTCTTGCCCGCGGCGTCGAGATGGACTTCTGGACTTTCCGGCATCTCGTAAGGCTGATCGACGCCGGTGAAATTTTTGATCTCGCCCGCCAGCGCGCGCTTGTAGAGGCCTTTAGGATCCCGCGCCTTACAGACTTCAAGCGGAGCGTCGACGAAGATTTCGATGAATTCGCCTTCAGGCAGCAGCTCGCGCACCATGCGCCGCTCGGCACGAAACGGCGAAATGAACGAGCACAGCACGATCAGTCCGGCATCGGTCATCAGCTTGGCGACCTCGCCGATGCGGCGAATATTTTCCACGCGGTCCACCTCGGTGAAGCCGAGATCACGATTGAGGCCGTGACGGATGTTATCGCCGTCGAGCAACAAGGTGTGCGCGCCGCGCGCGTGCAGCCCGGCCTCGACCAGGTTGGCAACCGTCGATTTTCCCGCGCCAGAAAGCCCGGTAAACCAGAGCACCACCGGCTTATGATGCTTCAGCGCCGCGCGCTCCGCTTTGCTGACGGTGATTGCCTGGTGGTGAATATTGGTCGCGCGGCGCAGCGCGAAATCGATCATGCCGGCGGCGACCGTTTGATTGGTATAGCGGTCGATGAGGATAAATGCGCCGGTGTCGCGGTTTTCGCGGTATGGATCGAATGCGACTGGCCGCGCGAGCGACAAATTGCAGACGCCGATCTCGTTTAGCGCCAGCGTCTTTGCCGCAAGCTGGGCGAAGGTGTTGACGTCGATCTGGTGCTTGAGAGCCGTCACGGTCGCCGGCAGCACGGCGTTGTTGATCTTGATCAAATAAGACCGCTCAGGCAGCAACCGCTCCTCCGACATCCACACTAGGTGCGCGGCAAACTGATCGGCGACCTGGGGCCGTGCGCGCGAGCTCGAAAGCATGTCGCCGCGCGCAACGTCGATGTCTTCGACGAGTGTGACGGTCACTGCGTCGCCCGCCTCCGCCCGGCCGATTTCGCCCCGCGGACCGAAAATTTCCTTGACGCGCGCGATCTGTCCCGAGGGGAGGATCGCGATTTCATCGCCCGATTTGAGACTGCCACCGGCGATCGTCCCGGCAAATCCGCGGAAATCGGGATGCGGGCGGTTGACCCATTGCACCGCCATGCGCAATGGCCCGGCAGCGCGGCTGTCCTCGACGTCAACGCTCTCGAGATACTCAAGCAACGACGGCCCCGCATACCAGGGTGTACGGGCGCTGCGCGACGAAACATTGTCGCCATAGCGCGCCGATATGGGTATGCAAACGATGGCCTTGAAGCCGAGATTTTCGGCAAAGCCACGGAAGGCTTGTGTAATCCGCTCGAACGCGGCGCGGTCGAAATCGACGAGATCGGTTTTGTTGACGGCGAGCACGGCATGACGGATGCCAAGGAGGCTCGCAATGACGGCGTGACGGCGCGTCTGCGCCAGCAAGCCCTTGCGCGCGTCGACCAGCAGGACGGCGAGCTCGGAATTCGAGGCTCCGGTCGCCATATTGCGGGTATACTGCTCATGCCCCGGCGTATCGGCGACGATAAAGGAACGCTTGCGCGTGGTAAAATAACGATAGGCAACGTCGATGGTGATACCCTGCTCGCGCTCGGCTTCGAGACCGTCGAGAAGGAGCGCAAAATCGACCTCGGCGCCTGTGGTCCCGTGTTTCTTGGAGTCACGCTCCAGCGCGACGAGATGATCGTCGAAAATAAGGTTCTGCTCGTACAGCAAGCGCCCGATCAGCGTCGACTTGCCGTCATCGACTGAGCCGCAGGTGAGAAAGCGCAGTGCCGGATGCGCGTCGGCGCCAGGCGGCGATGCTGCGGCAGGCCGTGCAAGGTCCGCGGGCGCATCCATCAGAAATAGCCCTCGCGCTTCTTCTTTTCCATCGATCCTGTTTCGTCGTGATCGATAATGCGGCCTTCGCGTTCCGAACTGGTGGCGGCGCGCATCTCCGCGATCACGGCGTCGAGCGTTGCGGCCTGCGAACGGATGGCGCCGGTGAGCGGGTAGCAGCCGAGGGTGCGAAAGCGCACGCGCTGCATTTGCGGCTTCTCACCAGGTGCGAGCGGCAGACGATCGTCATCCACCATGATCAAGGCGCCGCCACGCTCGACCACGGGGCGCTCTTTGGCGAAATAGAGCGGCACCACCGGGATGTTCTCGGCGCGGATGTATTCCCACACGTCCAGCTCGGTCCAATTGGAGAGCGGAAAGACGCGCATCGATTCGCCAGTCTTGATGCGCGTATTGAAAATACGCCAGAGCTCAGGCCGCTGGTTGCGCGGGTCCCAACCGTGACTGGCCGAACGGTGCGAAAAGATGCGTTCCTTGGCGCGGCTTTTTTCCTCGTCGCGCCGGGCTCCGCCGAAGGCGGCGTCAAAGCGCCACTTATCGAGCGCCTGCCGCAACGCCTCGGTTTTCATGACCTGCGTATGGATCGCCGAGCCAGAGCTGACGGGCGAAATGCCGCGCCTGAGGCCTTCTTGGTTGACGTAGACGATCAGTTCCATGCCAAGGCGAGCCGCGGTCGCGTCGCGAAACGCGATCATCTCGCGAAATTTCCATGTCGTGTCGATGTGCAGCAGCGGAAATGGCGGCTTCGACGGCGCAAAAGCTTTGAACGCGATGTGCAGCATCGCACTCGAATCCTTGCCGATCGAGTACAGCATCACCGGGTTGCCAAAACTCGCCACCGTCTCGCGCATGATGGCGATGGCCTCGGCTTCGAGCCGGCGCAGCTTGATGTTGTGATCGCGCCAATCCATGCTGTTTCCGCTCTCCGCTAGCGGCAGAGCTACTGCATTTTCGCGATTCACGGGAGACTCTGCGCTTCCAATTTCGCGGCCGCGGCGGAAAAATCCGCCTCCGTGCCGCTACGGCGCCAGCACGCGTTTTACTGCGGCGATGATGCGGTCTTGGGTGCCAACGTCGAGGTAAGCGTGCATCGGTAGGCTAAGCACCTCGTCCGCCAGCCGATCGCTGACGGTCATGCCTCCTTCGCCGACAGGGTAATGCTTGTAAGCCTGCTGACGGTGCAGCGGGATCGGGTAATAGACCGCGGTCGGAATGCCCTCGGCTTTGAGCTGCGCCGCGACTTTGTCGCGCCGTCCATTGCCAATGCGGATCGTGTATTGCGCCCAGACCGAAGCACGTCCCTTCGGCACGGTCGGCACCACCGCGATATCGCCAAGTCCTTCGGCATAGCGGCGGGCGACGCGGTCGCGGGCCGTTATCTCCTCCGGGAATATCTTCAATTTTTCGATGAGAATCGCCGCCTGTAGCGTGTCGAGGCGCGAGGCGGTGCCGATCCGTATGTTGTCATATTTGTCACTGCCCTGACCGTGCGCACGCAGGCTGAGCAGAGTTTCGGCAAGCGCGTCATCGTCGGTAAATACAGCGCCTCCGTCGCCGTAGCACCCGAGCGGCTTGGCGGGAAAAAAACTCGTCGCGGTAGCGTGCCCGAAGGTGCCGAGCGACCGGTCGCGATAGGTCGCACCAAACGCTTGCGCTGCGTCATCCAGCACAAACAGACCCACGCTCTTGGCGACCGCTGCGACAGCATCGTGGTCCGCCGGCAGACCGAACAGATCGACCGGAATAACCGCCCTGGGCTGCAGGCCGAGGCGTTTGGCAGTTTCTACAGCGGCGGCGAGCTGCTTGGCATCAATGTTGAACGTGTCCGCTTCGACATCCACGAAGACCGGCGTCGCGCCGACCAGCGCCACGACCTCGGCGGTGGCACAGAAGGTAAACGAGGGGCAGAACACGGCGTCGCCTGCTCCAATGCCTTTCGCCATCAGGGTCAGCATCAGCGCATCGGTACCGCTGGCGCAGCTGACGACATGGCGCGCCCCGCAGAATCTCGCCAGCTCCGTCTCGAACCGTTTGACTTCCGGGCCGAGGATAAATTGGCAATGCGCCATGACGCGCGCCACAGCGTCGTCGACGGCGCGACCGAGTCGACGACGTTGCGCCGCGACATCGATGAAAGGAATCGGCGGCAGTTGAGTGTGCTGGTTCATCGCACGGCCGGACCGTCGGTCATGTTATCCGGCAACCACACGCGGCGTCGGCCGTGTCGCTTTCGGCGCTGCCGCCGGGCGAACGGCCAAGCACTGCGCAGCGATCTCGAGGCTGGCGACGCCCTCCTCTCCGGTGACGGCCGGCGGTGTTCCGGCGCGAACGGAGCGGAGGAAGGCAAGCAGCTCGGAACGCAGCGGCTCGGCATGGCCGACAGAAAGATGGCGCATCGAATAGCTGCCGTCGGGCTGAAAGCCGAAGCACTCGGTCACCTGACGCGTCAACAAGTCACCCGTAATGTATTTGCCGCGGGTGGCGACGACGACGGTGCGGGCTTTGAATGGCGTGAGCCAATTGGTGTTGATGTGTGCAAGCACGCCTGATGCTGTGCGGAACTGCAGTAGCGCGATGTCCTCACGTTCGGCGACCGCGTTGGAAAGCTGCGGCTGCACCTCGACAATCTCGGAGTCGGTAAACCAGCGGATCAAATCGATGTCATGTACGGCAAGATCGATGACAACACCGACGTTCGACATGCGCGGCGGGAACGGACCGACGCGTGTGATGGCGATGGAGAGAATATCCTCGTTGCGCAGCGCTTCCTTCACCGCTTCCACCGCGGGATTGAAGCGCTCAACGTGGCCCACCATCAGGGTCACGCCAGCGCGCGCGGCGGCATCGACGATTGCGCGACCCTCGCTGACCGATGAGGCGATCGGTTTCTCCACCATGATGTGGACACCACGCGCGATGCACGTAAGCGCTATATCGTGGTGCAGATGCGTCGGTGCAGCGATGGTGACGGCGTCAACGCCGAGATCGAGCAGTTCGGCGACACCCGCAACGGCTTTGCAGCCGAGCGTGCGCGCGACAAAGTCCGCCTGTCTGCGGTCGGGATCAGCGACACCGACAAGCTCGGTCCCAGGAAGACCGGCAAAGACCCGGGCGTGATTGCTCCCCATGACGCCGACGCCGATTACGCCGACACGCAACAAACGCCCCGCGTCCGGACTGACCGACTGCGTCATGATGCTTCGAAATCCCCCCGGCCGCGCGAGGCCGTCATTCCATCACTAGCACGCGCCGGTTGCGCGTGCGACGGACGCGGGAGAACACAGTGAACACGTTTTGAGTCAAAGCGTTACAGACGCGTCTCTGGAGACATTTACCTTACTCGGCTGCACGCGAGGCAGGGACGGCGAGGCGCAAGCCCGCCGCAAGCGCATCGTCGCGGAACGATTTGACGGCAGCGAGCGACAATTCGGCGTCGGTCTTGGTGCCGATCGCGGGCAGCTTTTTCAGGACATCCGGCGGCGCCGTGATGATGTGGCAGCCCATATCATCCGCCTCAATCACGTTGAAGACCTCGCGCGTCGATGCCCAGATGATCTCCACGTTCTCGGTCTTGCGCGCTCGCCCGACGGCATCGCGCATGAGCGGCCTATAGTCGATGCCGAAATCGGCGAGCCGGCCGGCGAATACCGACACGCAGGCGGGGGCGCCTCCGCTCAGCGTGTCCACGGCGCGGGCGACCTGCTCGGCAGTGAAAATGGCGGTCATATTGACTTTAATTCCGTCGCGCGACAGGGAACGCACGGCATCGAACAGCCCCTCACCGCGCGAGTTTGTCACCGGCAGCTTGACGTAAACATTCTTGCCCCAGCCTGCGATGATGTGCGCCTGCGCGACCATTTCAGGAATATCGTCGGAGAACACCTCGAAGGAGATGTGGCGGTCGGGCACGGCGGCGACCAGCTCGCGCCCGTAGGCTTCGTAGTCGACGACCCCCGCCTTCTTCAGCAAAGAGGGGTTGGTCGTAAAGCCGGCGATCCAGGGCTGCCGGGCCATGTCCACGATCTGTGCCTTATCGGCGCCGTCGGTAAACAGCTTGACCTTTAGGGTTCCCAGCGCACGGGATGTCATGGCCGAATGCTTCCTTTTAGCTTCGTCTTCCATTATAGGGTCGCGACCTGCGTGTCCAACGCGGCTGGCGCGAAACGGGTAATTTCTCCCACAAAATTGGTAGCTCTACTCTGCTAGGGAAGCCGCAGCGAGAGCCGAGACCCAGCCGATGCGCAAGGCGTCGTCCTTTCTCGCCAAATTTGCGGTCTCAGCCCTCGTGCTCTATCTCGCCCTGAATTGGGTAAGCCTTGGCACCGTGGCGAGCCGCTTTGCGCAAATCGATCCGCGCTGGGTCACGGCCGGACTGCTGGTTCCTGTCGTTCAGAATTTCTTTCTCGCGGTGCGCTGGCAAGCGCTCATTTCTGCCTGCGGCGCCGATCTGCCGGTGCGCCAGCTTTTCCGCTTCAGCATGGTGGCGCTATTTTTCAACCAGACGCTGCCCTCCAGCGTCGGCGGCGACGCTATGCGCATCTGGCTCCTGGGCAAGGAAGCCAATTGGCGCACTGCTGCCTACTCGGTGTTCATTGACCGCGTGGTCGGGGTCGTCGCACTCGCGATCATCGTGACCGCCTGTCTGCCGTGGACATTGAGACTCGTGCAAGATCCGATCGGCCGCTCGGCGCTTCTCGCCATCGGTTTGGGGTGTATTGCGGCGGGCGTCATGTTCGTGAGCCTCGCCTGGGGCCGCCTGACCTTGCTGCAGCGCTGGGCGCCGACCAGACATCTCGCGGCCGTCGCGCGTGTTGCGCTCGACATATTATGTTCGCCCCGGCCACTGGCATGGATATTCGTCAATTCGATCATCATCCACTTGTTGACTGCGATCAGCGCATGGATTGCGGCGCGCGCGGTCGGCGTTGAGATGCCGTTTCTCTACGCGATATTTCTGGTCCTGCCTGTAATCCTGATTGCCGTCGTTCCTGTATCAGTGGCGGGCTGGGGTGTCCGCGAAGGCGCCATGGCTGCAGCGTTCGGCTACGCAGGCTTGGCGCCCGGCGACGGACTTATCGTATCTCTGCTCTACGGTGCGACATATCTCGCGAGCGGCATCATCGGCGGAGGGGTCTGGATTCTCAGCGGCCAGAAAACCAAAGACGAAGCCATGCCGGCAGCGCAGCCGCTCGATTGATTACAGCCCATGGTAGATCCGGTACCACTCGACGAAGCGGCGGATGCCCTCTCCGATCGATGTCGTCGGGCGGAAGCCGACATCGCGCATGAGCGCATCGACGTCCGCATAGGTTGCCGGCACGTCGCCAGGCTGCATCGGCAAAAGTTCGCGCTTGGCTTTCCTCCCGATTGCTTCCTCAAGCAAGCGCACAATCTCGAGCACTTCAACCGGGCTGTTATTGCCGATATTGTAGATGCGCCACGGCGCACTGCTGCTGCCGGGATCTGGGCTCGCGGGTGACCAATTCCGGTTAGACGTCGGCGCACGGTCGACAAGCCGGTCGATCGATTCGACGACGTCGTCGATGTAGGTGAAATCCCGGCGCATCTTGCCGCGATTGAATAGCTTGATCGGCTGTCCGGCGAGCATCGCGCTGGTAAAAATCCACATCGCCATGTCCGGACGGCCCCAGGGACCGTAGACCGTGAAGAAACGCAGGCCCGTCGTAGGCAACCCGTACAAGTGCGAATAGGCATGCGCCATCAGTTCATTTGCTTTCTTCGAGGCGCCGTACAGACTGAGGGGGTGATCGACATTGTCGTGGACCGAGAACGGCATTTTCGTGTTGCTGCCATACACCGATGACGACGATGCAAATAGAAGATGGCGGCAGCCATTGTGGCGGCAGCCTTCGAGGATGTTGGTAAAGCCGATCAGATTGGCATCGACATAAGCAAAGGGATCGACCAGCGAATAGCGCACGCCGGCTTGCGCCCCGAGATGTACGACATAAGGAAAGCGGTGCTCGGCAAAGAGCCCCGCCATCCTGGCGCGGTCCGCGAGGTCGAGCTTGACGAAGCGAAAACACTTGAGCTTTGCGAGCTCGGCGAGCCGCGCCTCTTTCAGCTTGGGATCATAGTAGGCATTCAGATTGTCGAGCCCGACCACAGCGCGTCCCTGCTCCGCCAGACGGCGGGCGACGTGATAACCGATGAATCCGGCGGCGCCGGTAACGAGGATGGGATCGTCTACAGCCGCCATAGATCGATTTCCTCGGGCTTGCAGCGACGGTCGAGCCGCGATTTGACATCCACAACAATGCCCTGCCCGCGTTTAAGCAGCTTCTTCACCAGCGGCCAGCCGCCCGCGAGATAGTCGGCATGCGAGACGGCAAGGATCACCGCGTCTGCGGGGTCGAGCTTGTCGAGCGGATGGAGCCGGACACCGTACTCATGCTCGACCTCCTGCGGCAGCGCCAATGGATCGTGCACCTGCACTCCGATGCCGACGCGGCCGAGTTCGCGGATCACATCGATCACTTTGGAATTGCGGATGTCCGGCACGTTCTCCTTGAACGTCATGCCGAGAATGGTCACGGTCGGTTCGCGCGCGCCCCGCTGCAGCAGGGCGCGCGTGCACTCGCGTGCGATGCGCTCGCCCATGCCGTCATTGATGCGACGGCCGGCGAGAATGATCTCCGGGTGATAGCCCGCCTTTTCCGCTCGGAATGTCAGATAATAGGGATCGACGCCAATGCAGTGACCGCCAACGAGCCCCGGCTCGAATTTCTGGAAATTCCACTTTGTCGCAGCGGCGGCGAGCACGTCGCCGGTGTCGATGCCGAGCTGATGAAAGATCGCGGACAGTTCGTTCATGAAGGCGATATTGAGGTCGCGCTGCGTATTCTCGATGACCTTGGCCGCTTCCGCCACTTTGATCGACGGGGCGCGATGGATGCCGGCCTTCACGACCGAGCCGTAGACATCGGCGATGATGTCGAGCGTGCGCGCATCCTGAGCCGCCACGACTTTCGTGATCGACTCGAAGCGGTGCGTCTTGTCGCCGGGATTGATGCGCTCAGGCGAATAGCCCACTGTGAAATCGCGGCCGGCTACGAGGCTTGATTTCTTTTCTAGCACCGGCAGGCAGTCTTCTTCGACTGCGCCCGGATAGACCGTCGACTCATAAACGACGATATCGCCTTTCTTAAGCACGCTGCCGACGGTTTCCGATGCCGCGAGTATGGCGCGGAGATCAGGGCGCCGCGCATCATCGATGGGCGTCGGGACGGTGACGATGTAGAAATCCGCTTCCCTAAGACGTGCCGGATCATGTTCGTAGCGAAGCGTCGCGTGTTTGAGGTCACGCTCCTCGACCTCACGCGTGCGGTCATGACCGGTCTTCAGCTCTTCGAGTCGCAGACGGTCAACATCAAACCCGATCACCGGGACACCCGAGCGGGAAAAGGCAACGGCAACGGGCAGGCCTACGTAACCAAGGCCGATGACCGCGATCTTGCGGGAGTGCGACATGATGGTTCGACTAATTCAGTTGCCTATTTCTCGCAAGGCAGTTGGTGCAGGCCGCGTCAGGCGCCGCGCTGGCGCGCCGACTTTTGTTCACGTGGCGCCTTGCGGCTTGCGTGCGATAGCAAGAATCATGTGTCCGATGACAACTTTCGGCACAAATGGCGCCAGGACGAGTGCCAGTCCGCGTACAAATGTCGATGTCGGAGACAAACCGATTGCATGCTGAATGAAGCGCTGCAGCCCCTGGCGCTTGCCGATGATCTTGACGTCTTCAACCGCGAAACCGTGCCGCGACAGAATTCCGGCAAGCTCCGCTCGCGTCAGGCGCCACTGATAAAAGCGCCGCCGCTCCGACTGGGGCGGAAGGCGCCATGGCTCAAGCAGAATGTCGCGAAGAGCGTGGCGGAGGTTTACGAAAGGCATCGATGTGAACAGCAGGCCGCCGGGCTTTAGGACGCGGAATGCCTCTCCCACGACGCCATCGAACCCTTCCTCAAAATGCTCGAACGTCCCCCAAGAAAAGTATGCATCGAACGACCCGCCCGCGAAACCTGTTGCGCGAATGTCTCCGACGGCGAATTCCATTTCCGGAAACATCGATTGCAGCTTTGAGATCGTCAGCCGTGAGACATCCAGTCCGACCGTCGGATAGCCGGCCCGCGTGAGCCAGACCACCCAGTCGCCCAGACCGCAGCCGCCGTCGAGCACGCGACTGCCTTTCGGCAGCTTCTGCAGGTAGGGCCACATGATCTTAAACTCCGCTTTGCGCGGCACGCGATCAGCCCTTCCTTTAGGTCCGCCGGCCTGCTCCCAGATGCGCGTCCACTGCGACTCGATCGCGGCGATCTCGTCATCTCCTTCGCTCGTATCGTAGGGTCTTTCGTCGCGACGCATCGAATTGCCTTACGCCAGTGCTTCAGCCCGGCGATGCAGCCGCGCCCATTCTTGAAAAGCCAGGAACGTCCACAAGTGCCAAGACGTATCGCGGCGCCCGCTTTTCATCTCGCCGCGCCACGACCGCACGAGCTCAGGCGCGAACAGACCTTGCGCCCTGACCGCACCTGGATCGGAGGCAGCATCGAGCTTCTCGGCAGCGGGACCTGATAAGAGCTGCGCGACCGGCAATTCAAACCCGCGCTTCGGCCGCGTGAACACGTCCGGCGGCAGTCGATCGCGAAACGCCTCCCGCAAGACACGCTTGCCGACCGGCTTGCCGTTGACCAGCGAAAGCTTGCTCCCGCCGGGCAGCGCAAAGGCCCACTCCGCTACTCGTTGATCGAGGAACGGCGCGCGCGTCTCCAGCGCGTGGGTCATGCTCATGCGGTCCAACTTAACGAGCATGTCGCCAGGAAGCTCGAAAGCAACATCGCACGCGAGCATCGCATTGAGAGCTTCCTCCTCGCCGCTCTTCTTGCGTAATTGCGAGACCTTTGCTTCGAGCGCAAAGGGTGGCGTAGCCGCCGGGGCAAGCAGCGCATCGATCTCAGCTACCGGCATCAGGCGCATCCATGCAGCCTGACGCTGAACGGGGTCGGCGCTCACCGTCGCGGCAAAGCGGCGAACACGGCGGACCGCTTCCAGCAGCGGATGCTGCTTGCCTTCCGGCAACCGCGAAAGAAATCGCGAGAGCAAGCTACGCAGCGCAAACGGAACGTGCTGCCACGGCTTCACGTACAGCTCCGACCAATAGCGGCGGTACCCGGCAAACATCTCATCCGCGCCGTCGCCGGTGAGAACGACACTGACTTGTTTGCGCGTCGCTTCGGCCACGAGATAGGTCGGCAGGGCAGAAGAGTCGCCGAACGGCTCGTCCAGACCTTCGAAGACAGCATCGAGAACGTCACCCGCCCGCGCGCTACTGACCGAAATCTCAATGTGCTCGGCTCCGAGATGCCGCGCGACTGCTGCAGCGAGCGGCCGCTCTTCGTAATAGCCACCCGCGCCATCGAACCCCACGGTGAAGGTCTTAAGTTTCGCTCCGCTCGCCGCAACCGAGGCTGCGACCAGGGCCGAGTCGATGCCGCCAGAGAGAAACACGCCAACTGGCACGTCGGCGACCAAGCGGGCTGCGACCGCCGCATCGAAACGGCGACGAAGTTCGGCGAAGCTCTCGCCTGTTGGGGCGACCAGCTGTGGATGCTCGCGCGCTAGATCGTACCAGCGAGTGACCGCGAGGCCGCGTTCGTCCACGCGCAGCATGCACCCGGGTTCGAGCTTGCGCACACCGTGCGCGATCGTGAGCGGGTCGGGAATGAAGCGAAGCGTGAACAGCGCCCGCAGCGCTTCGAGGTCAAGCGAACGCTGTTCCCCCAGCATCGCTTCGCAGGCAAGAAGATCCGACCCGAAGGCGAATCCGCGCGGCGTTTCAGCGTAAACAAATGGCTTCTCGCCGAATCGGTCCCGTGCGGCATAAAGCGTACGGCTTCGTTGATCCCAGATCGCAAACGCGAACATGCCGACGAGCTTCGAAAGCAGGGATGCGCCCCATTGCCGCCACCCAGCCAACAGCACTTCCGTGTCGGACCGCGAGTGGAATGTATGCCCAAGCGCGGTTAACTCGGCGCGCAGTTCGGAATAATTGAAAATCTCACCATTGAAGGTAATGACAAGATCGTCACGCCGCATCGGCTGGGCGCCGAGCGGCGAGAGTTCGATGATCGCCAGCCGCGTGTGCGCGAGCGCACAATGCGCATCGCACCATCGTCCGCGGCCGTCAGGACCGCGCCGGTCGAGACGGAGCAATGCGGCATCGAGACGCGCCTTGATCGGCTCAGGATCAAGACCTCCAAAATCGACCAGGCCGGCGATGCCGCACATGAGATGCGGTCAGTCTCAGGGTCAGCGCACCGCGCCAGCCCGCGCCGACGAAAGGCCCTCATCGACCAGCTCGCGCGCGCTGCGCGAGTTCGCCGGATGCGCCTTTGCGTAGCCCCTGCGCAGCAGAAGCTCGGCCAAGCCTGCACTGTCCTGGCCCCCCGAGGGGGTGATCGGCGCCGCCTTTTCATTCATTTCGTAGTCCTCTGGCGTTGATCTCGGCGCGCGGCGAACTGAGAAGTCCGCGGCGCACGCGTAGACGATGCAGCGTCTGCAGTGAGTTGTAGAAGATCGCGCTGACCACCGACGCCGGCAGCAAGCGGCCGCCCCAAACCAGCAACATCCCGACGAATGGCGTGTAATGTTTGCCAGCGTCATCCCACACGCGGTCGAGTCTTCGTAAATTGCGCCAACTGTAGACCGACCGATGCCGTTTGAGGATCGCGCGCCAAAGCCGACCATGCCTTCGAGCGGACCTGCTCATCAGCATTCCGTCGGGGCTTACGCAATAGACGAACAACGGCTCAGCGATGCGTACACCTTTGAACCCTGCAAGGGTAAGCCGGATATTGAACTCCCAATCCTCGTAGCCGTCACGCATCGAAGCATCGTAGCCCCCGGCTTTCCGCCAGGCCGCTTTGCGCATCAATAGGCAATACGGCACGCGATTGTGGAAGAGCTGGTTGAAGCGATTGAATTGCCGCTCGAGTACGCCGCCAAGGGCACCGGCAAGGCGCATGTCTGTGAAGACAAAACCAACATCCGGCGGCGCGCTATCCAAAAGCATCACGGCGCGGTGCAAAAAACTCGGTTCAAGCGCATCGTCACAATCGAGCGGCAACACAAACTCTCCGCACGCCGCGCGAAAACCGCTGTTGCGCGCCGCCGCAAGCCCTTGGTTCGATTGCCGCACGAGTCGCACGTCCGGAGGCAATGCATCGAGTACTGCCAAGGTGGCGGATTCGGTCGAGCCATCGTCAACAACAATGGTTTCAAAGTCTCGAAATGTTTGTGCGGCAAGGCTGGCGAAGAGACCCGGCAGAAAGCGCCCCGCATTATAGCAGGGCACGACAACGCTGACCTTCGGCTGACTCACGCCGAGACGTCCCTCGGCCGTAGCACGGCCCAGATCTCGCCCCACGGCGTGATCAGTTCATCGATCACCAAGCCCGCCCGACTGGTCTCGTCGCGGAATTCGGATTGCATCGGCTCGATCTTGTGGTCGGGATCGGAATAGTAGTTCGCCCCCACGGCGCGACGCATTGGCATCTTCCAGTCGCGCTCGAACAGCGGCACGCGAATGAGAAAGCGCCGCGCTTTGGTGGTCGCAATCAATGCGGACAGAAACCCGATACGGTCCGCGATGTGCTCAAGCACATTTGAGAGAATGACGACGTCCCACGGACCTGAAGGGACCGACTTTGTCGCATCGGATTCGACGAAAAAAAGATTGGGCGGATTGTCACTGGCATGCGCCTGGCCGAGGCGACCTTTGTCGTAGTCGACCCCGACGACCTGCGCGTTCGGATGCGCCTGCGCCACGGAACGTGCAACCGCGCCATAGCCACAACCGACGTCCAACACCCGCTCGCCGTCGGCAATGTGGGTGACGAAGAACTCATGATAGTTGGTCAGGCGGTGTTTCGGGTGTTCGCCTTTGCCGTGGACCATTGCGCGTTCGTTCACGACATGCTCCAGCGCATCCTGCAAAGCGAACAGCCGTGCGAGACCCTTTTTCGTATCGACGCCGCGCGATTCCAAGACGAATAGACCCTTGATGAGGATCAGCCGCGCGCGCGCCGGCAGGAGTTGCCACAGCGCGCCGAACACATCGGCGATCTTCAGGACCAGCTTCTTCATGCGGTCTTTCCAAGGAGTGCGCGAAACACCCTTTCGTGCCGCGCCAGCCAATGTGAGAGGTCAAAGCGCTCGAGCGCGCGCTGTCGCGCCGCCGCGCCCATGCGCGCGCAGTGTGCGATGATCTGCGCCATACCTTCGGCGATCGCACCGGGCGCGGGCGCCACATCGCGCTCGAAGGTATCAGGCACGGGGAGGCCTATGCCAGCCTCGGGGCCAACCTGCTCTGGCACGCCGCCAGACGCGGAATAAAGCACCGGCAAACCGCAGGCCATCGCCTCAAGCACGGCGTTCGGGCAAGGATCGTTGTGCTTGGTCATCAGATACGCGTCTGCCGAGCGGTAGATATTCGGCGCCTGAGCGGCGTTATACGGCCCGCCGAATAAAACGAGATCGGTCAGCGCCAACCGTTCGACCAGGGCGCGGGCGGCGGCCTCGACTGAAGGTTCAATCAACCCGAAAATTTGCAGACGCACGTCGAGCCCGCCGTTACGGGCCGCTCCCAATCCCTCGATTGAGGAGACAAGCCGATAAGCCGTCGATGCGCCGAATTTGCCGGTCACCAGAAACGTGAACGGCCCTTTACGCTCGCGAAGATCATCCGGAGTAAAATGCGCTGTGTCGACGCCGTTGTACAGAATCTCGGTCGGCCCGCTCCGCGCGCCCAAAAATTTACCTGCACATCGGCGGCAAAAATCGCTTTGATAGAAGACGTAATCGGCCGCAGCGTGCATCTCGGCCATGCGCGCGTTCTCGCGTTGCCAGCCCCGTGGATACCAGCCTGGATAAAATACGCCGTTTTGGTTGAGCACCAATGGAATTCCCCGCGCGCGTAACCGCTCGACAGCAACAAGCGGCAGATAGATCGCATTTGACAGCATGTAGATGAGCGAGAAGCCGATCCGACGTTCCGGAAAGCGCTGCTGCAGCAGCCGCACTTTCACCAGGGTACCGCCGAAATCCCCCCCGCGCGCGCCGGCGTAAAACACGCGGAGCGCAGCATCGCGCGGACGAAACGGCAGCGCGACGACAGCCGAGGCGCCGACCAAGGCGCGGTAGCCCGCCCGTAGCACGTCCTTTCCCAGCACGATGGTCAGCCCGCATGGCTTTTCATGCGGACCTCGTCTGCAAAAGCGGTCGGTAGACGAGCTCGTAGTATTCTGCAGCGACCACGGGCCAGTCGCAATCAACGACCGCCTTGTGCCCATGCACGATCAATTGAGAGCGGAAGTCAGCGTTAGCAGCGACATCAAGCACCGCGTTTGCCAAGGCGATTGCATTGCCAGGCGGCACGAGCGCACGAACTGCAATTCCGGTCATCAGGTCCGGCGCCATGCCGACCTCCGTCGAGACAACCGGGATGCCGGAGGCCATTGCTTCCAGAATGCCTTTCGGTCCTCCCTCTTCCCGGGAAGGATTGATATAGATGTCGAGCGCCGCGTAGAGCTCCGGAAGTTTGCGGTAGTCACTTTCATAGATGTGCACGTAGGGAATCGCGTGCTGATCCAGCCGTGCCTTGACATAGCCGCGCGCGGGACCAGACAACGCGACGAAAACGGGCTGTTCGCGATGAACCCGCGCTACGGCATCAACCAGAACGTCAGGTCCTTTGATCAATTTTGGCTCGCGGCCTTCGCCCCAACCATTGCCGTCCTTCTGGAACGAGCCGACCACAAGAGTGTCCTCGGGAATGCCAAAACGGCGGCGCGCCGCAGTTCGCGCTTCGGGTGAAACCGGTTTGAACAGGGTGACGTCGATGGGAATCGGAATGCGCGCAATTTTGTGAGCGGGTACACCCCACTGCAACAGTCGATCGTGGACGATTCCACAGGCCGTCACGACTTTTTCCAGTTTCTCGGCCGATGCGACAAACGCATCGATGACGCGCGCTTCGCGATCGCCGTCCTCTCGTTTGCCGTGATAAAAGGTTGCGACATAGCGGTTCGAAGGCGACAGAACATCTCTCCATGAGAGCCACTGGTAGTGCGAACCAAAATGCACGATGCAATTGGCGAACCGCTCAGGCCGCGTACTCACGGCCATTGTATTCGGTTCGATGCGATTGACACCGTTGCAGATGTATTGGCCATCCCATGCAATCGACCAGGCAATTCGCTCGACGATATACTCGATCTTGGCTACAGGCGGCGGCAGCCACCCGACCCGGTCAAGCATTCGGAACGGCGCCGCCGCCAAGCGATACTTCAGCGCAGACATCTAGTATTGATATTGCGCCGCTAGCGCGCGGAGAAAATTCGAATGCTGCTTTCGAGATTCGAGCAGTTTTTCGCGTTGCGCAACGAGGCGCTCAAACAATTCGATCCATTCCGCGCACATGCGGCTGGCCCGATGCGGCCAATGCGCCATTTTGGGTACAAGTCGCTGGTAATTGACGATCAGGTACTGGATCTTTTCTGCAAGATCCGCAGGCCCGTCGAACATGACGCCGTAGCCGATGCAGTATTCGGGCAGGCAGCCCGAGTTGCGATAGAGGAGCGGAAGCCCGCAGAGCGCACCCTCGTTCTGGTGGTTGCCGCCCGGCTCGTTGATCGACCCGGTACAATAGGCGTGATGGCGCTTCAACGCCGCGGCGAGTTCGGAGCCGTCGAGAGGCGCTATGTACGTCGCATTCGTGAAAGTGAACTGCCGCGGCAAATTCCCGATATAGGTGAAATCGATCCGGCCCTGCCAAAGGGAATCGGCCAGCATTCGGTCGAGCGCGGCGTACACGTCGAAACCCTTCATGGGGTGATAGCCCCAATGATGCGTCACCAGCTTCAACGGCCCCTTACCGTCCCACGGCGCGAATCCTTCTGCGTTGAAGATGCGCTCGTCACTTCCATTGCGGATCACGTAGTAAGGCTTGTGCAGCCGCTCCCTCCATAGCGGGAGACGGGTCAGCCATTCGCCCACGAATACCGTGGCGTCGGCGCAGTAATTTGCGCGCAGCAGCCGGCCGTTGATGAATTTTTCCTGCTTTCGCTCGTCGCATTCGTTGACGCGATGAATGACGATCGCGCGCGGATTCACAAAACTACGATAACGGACGATATTGCCTGCTCCAAAGCAAACATTTGGCGAACGGACACGCGGGTCGGTCAGCAGGATGATGTCCAGATCGCGACGGCGCAGGTCGTAAACAACCTCATGGCCAGCCCCGGCCAGCGCTTCGCTCAAAGCCGCAATAAAGCGGTTGCCTCCGCCCCAAGGTCCGTCATACGGCCGGCTTCCAAGCGCGATCGTCAGACGCATGCGAACTCGCGGTCAAAGAAGATCATTCTAGCGAGAGACTTGCGCGCGGGGCTTGTAGGTGCATCCGAGGATCAGCTCCCTCGCAAAGCGCGCACCAACGGCCGAAGGACGCGCTTCCCGGCCCTTGCAACGTTCTGCATCTGCGCCAGTCCACGGTCGGCGAGATCGGGATGAACCGACCAATCGGGGTTTCCCAGGTACCGGTCGCAAGCGTCATAAAAATCGACTGACAGCGGATCGATGCGGAAGCGATGCGTCATCGACCCGCGCTGATGGGCAAGGAACGGCACTCCGTCCCACTGAAATTCATCATGGTAGGGATTGGTGTCCCGCAGCGCCTTGGCTTCGGGCGCAGTCGGCTTCACGATGTCGAAAGCCATGTAGGGGATCTTGCGCTCGTCCAAATAGGACGGAATCTGCCACCCCGTATCTTTGACGACAAAGTAGCCGACAGGCAGATTGTAAATCTCGGACGTATGCTGATCCTTAACCTCGATGAAGTTCTTCTTGTCCGGGCGCACCTGCAGAGCCGAAAAATCGTAATCGGGCGAAAGCGCCATCCACGTGGTGGACGGTTTCTTCTTGTACTGCTGGTATTTCGTCTCGCCCGTGCTGAATCCCCCGATGTCCTCCAGCCTCGTACCCACGATCCCCCACCTCTTCTGAACGACCATCTCCTGCACGAGCCTGCGGTCCCACTCGCGCATCAGCAGGACCGCGTCGGTATCGGCGATGATGTTCAGGTCGCCCTTCGGCATAGTCGACAGCGCCGTTTCGATCGCCTGGGCATGTCCGCCGGAGCCGCGTCCCCAGGGAAGCGCGAACAGCTTTTCTATATCTGCCGCGCCTTTCAGCTTGTTTGCGCTGCCCCGATCCAGACAATAGACGAAAAACTGAACCGCGTTCTCACCGCTCGCCAGCGCCCTGTAGTTCCGCTGCATGTAACGGTAATAGCCGAGCGAATTTGCCGAGACGGTCGCGTGAATGTTGATCTTCATTCGGATTTCTCAGGCGCCCTGCTCCTGCCACGACAACTGCTGAGTCCGTTTTCTGCAGAGCGTGAGGCCGGGATGTTTGGGCAGGGTCATCATCTCGTATTGTTCGGTTCGCGCCGACAGGCGCGCGATGGCTTTATAGCCATCGCCGCAGCGCTCCTGGCTCGTGGCACGCTCGTCCAGCGGATGCGTGTCGTGCAGCAGGATGAGTCCGTGGGGCGCAACAAAATTGAAAACGCCCTTGAAATCACTCTCGACCGCCGCTTCCGAATGGTCGGCATCGATGAACAACAGATCGATCAATAGCGGCTGCTGGCGCAGGCGGCGGACATAGTCGGAACTGGTGGCGCAGACGAACTCCGTTTTTGCGCATCTTTTCATGTACTTGGCGGAGTCCGGATTGGCGTCGACGCCGATCAGCCGCGACGCATACGGGATCATCCGGTTGAACAATCCGCAGTGGTGAATTCCCACCTCGACATAGACATTGGGGCGAAACAGGCTCGCCAGGTGCAAAATGAAGTCCTGATGCCACTTGGAATCCCAAGTCCGGTCCGGCGAAATGTCGATGACCGGAACCTGCAAAGCGCGAAGACCGCGCGCGATGGCACGTCCGAGCATCGTCAGACTCCCTGCAAATCGGAGGCGGCGCCCGCGCGCGCGTTCTGCGTCCGATAGGCCCCGAGTTCCTCGACCATCTGCGCGATCGACGGCGGCTGCGCATACCCGGCTGCGCGCCAGATGAGCGAATTGGCCTCCGCGTGCTCGGTCGTCAGCGTCCGATCCACAGCGGTTTTGGCTTCGACCGGGACGATCTCGACGTCGCGGCGGCCGAACACCTCGGCGAATAAGCGCAACAAGCCGTCCTTCGATATCTCATCGGCCGGAACGACATGCATCAGCGGCGGCAGGCGCAGCCCCGTTTTGATGATGCCGGCGCAGATTCGGGCGAAATGCAATGTCGTAATTCCGTTCCAGCGATGATTGGTGAAGCCGTTGACGGTGGCGCTTTGCGGCTGGCTGAGAAACCAGTCGAGCAGCGACAGGTTCGAACCGCGTTCCAGCCCGACGATTGAGCACCGCAGGTTGAGCA
>Ga0070740_10001285_pt1 | contig 36105 bp, 35 predicted proteins | sample Coa_R2_FD_67286 | JGI IMG/M metagenome (GOLD analysis project Ga0070740, IMG submission 67286) | Surface soil microbial communities from Centralia Pennsylvania, which are recovering from an underground coalmine fire - Coalmine... | ecosystem: Environmental > Terrestrial > Soil > Unclassified ... | reverse complement strand
CACTTCGGCAGGGCTCTTGAACAACCGCATTTCATGCAATGAAGGGGTGATATCCACGAACGCCATCGGCGATTGCATGCCGCCACGGACTTTTGATCTAACCTTGTTTACTGCATGCATCAGGACCTTGTCGAAATCACGGTTGATTCCCAGCGGGTAATGGATCGCGTCCCGGCCTGCAAGCAATTCAGGCAATATCAAGGAGAGCTCACTGATTGGAAAAGCCTGGTCAGCGGAAAAATCTTTCACCGCGCCTTCTTGTCCGGCACGCGGACCATCCCAGATTTCGCGATCGCGATCTCTTACGCGATTGAATAGTATATATTCACCTTCTTTTCTCTTTGGCGCCAAAACAAGCACGGCCTCCGGTTCTTCAAAGCCGGTCAGATAATAAAAATCGCTATTCTGCCGATAAGCATAAACTGCGTCACCATTCCGATATACCTCGGGAGCAGAGGAAAGAATGACGATTCCATTCGGGCCAATTTTTTGCATTAATTCTTTGCGGCGTTTAGCGTATTCATTCATTTTTATCATGACATCTCCCTTTTGTTTTATTTATTCATTTTATTAATGCAGGTGATTTGAAGAACTCGTGGTTTTCGCTTTGACATCCTCTTCCCGCATATCCTGATAGATCAGAATAACTGCCATTCGCACATATTCAACAAGCTCGATATAAGCAGCCTCATCCTCTTCGCTTGCAACCACTTCTTCATAATTCATTTTCGCGATTTCAATCAAATCGTTGATTGCTTCTGTCATTTCACCCGGCTCTCGATCGATTATTTGCACTTGCGCCAGCTTGAGGCCCGTCAGAAATCCCTGACACCAGAGGGTTAAGGCTTCCGCTCTTGCTGGCAAGTCATCCGCATCTGGAGGCAGAACCAATTGAAATTCGAACAAAAATTCATCCAGCTGCTTGCCGCTGGCATCAAACAGACCTTGCAGAATAGTGTGCGTTTTTGCCGAATCCTCTCCCCCGGTGACCAGCTCTTCCCAGGCCGCACTGCTTTTGGGATTCCCGCAAAGAATACCGCATATTAACCCATGTACCTGGGATGGATGAAATTTGAGAGTTGTCTTGCTGAGCGCTTGATTCAGCTCCCGGTAAGTAGGCATAGATTGTTGTTTCATATTTGGAATACCAGCGTAAATTGACAATATTAGCGAAAACGGTCTGAGATAGAAAGCTCGGTGCACCATTCGCGGCCTGAAGGGCATCATGGTTTCCGGCGCTCCCGGACTCCAGCAAGGCCCGAACACAGCTGCACTGATAGCCGCGCGCCTCCTTTTAAAAGCCGTATGGCAGCCTGATTTTAAGCTTATTTTAATGTTTATTGCCAGCAAAAATATTAATTTCCTTTAAGCCCCGTTAATCTATCAAGAAACCAGGGATAGTAAAATTTCACTCGTTTTATCCATTAATGACAAGTCCAACATAAATATAACTATTCAGACTTTCGAAAATAGTAATACATCAAAAACGAGATGGTGGCATGCAGTCGCGACTTGAAAATACAGTTTTCTCTGACGATCTGATAATCAAAGCATCGTGGAAGAACAAATACTGCTAACAGATCTTTTAGCATTCATCCAGACAATGAAACGCTAAGAACAATCGCCCGATTAAATCTTGCGGCAGAACGACACATCGATTTGAATGAATTAACATTGCCGTGGATCAGGTATATACTCTGGATCAATATCGCTAGTTGAAACAAGCAAATGAATACTACACACACACCCATGATTTCAGCTGTCGTAGCCATGTCAGAAGACCGCGTCATTGGCAAGGACAATCAATTGCCCTGGCGTCTGCCTGCCGATCTGCGGCATTTCAAATCTCTCACCACGGGCAATCCCATTGTAATGGGCCGCAAAACTTATGAGTCCATCGGAAAACCGCTGCCTAACCGTACAAATATCATCTGCACCCGAAATCCCGAATATTCAGCTCCCGGATGCATTGTTGTCACTTCCGCTCTGCAGGCCATTCACTCGATTGCAGAAGATAGCAGTCAAATCTTTATTATTGGCGGCGCGGAAATATACCAGTTATTCATGCCCATGATCGAACGTATTTATTTGACAATTGTGCATCACGTCTTTGATGGCGACGCCTATTTTCCCGAACTCGATAGCAGCCGATGGAATGAAATATCACGCAGCAGTCATGAAAGTGATAATGAAAATCCGTATCCATACAGTTTTGTGCTGCTTGAAAAAAACTGCCGATAACATTCCCCGCGCTGCCCGGCAGTCAAGAACAACGCACGCTAAACCGTTTCTCATCTTCCAGGCGCATTGCCGTAAGGCAGTTGCCCCAGACGCAGCCGGTATCCAGGGCATATACATTAAATGCATCTGTTTTGCCGCCAAGCGCCGCCCAGTGACCAAAAATGATTTTCTCACTCACATTCACACGTCCGGGCGTATCAAACCAGGGAATTAATTCTGCCGGCTTGCCGGCAATTTCTCCCTTGTAAGACAAATCAAGCCTGCCGTCTGCGTGACAAAATCTCATACGCGTCAAAAAATTGATGATGCATCGCAAACGATCAATGCCTGCCAGGCCGTCATCCCAACGATCCGGTTGATTCCCATACATATTTTTCAGAAACGATTCAGGAGAACGTCCGCGCAGCGCTAATTCAACTTCATGCGCAAGTGAACGCGCCTCATTCAGAGTCCAGGATGGCGCAAGGCCAGCGTGCGCCATCACAAAACCATTCGACTTATCATAGTGAAGCAGTGGGCGATGACGCAGCCATTCAATCAACTCGTCCTTATCTGGCGCCGAAAGCACGGACTCAAGCGTGTCGCTCCTGTGCATGCTTCTGACTCCATAAGCAACCGCAAGCAAATGCAGATCATGATTCCCCAGAACAGTGACATGATTTTCACCCAGGGCTTTGACAAAGCGTAATACTTCCAGGGAATAGGGCCCCCGATTGACGAGATCACCAGTAAACCAGAGCGTGTCCTTTCTGGAATCAAAATGTATTTTCTCAAGCAGTTTTTCAAACTCGGCAAAACATCCCTGAACATCTCCAATAACATAAGTTGCCATGACTCGTATCCATTCCTGATGACATCATTTTTTAATTTGTGCCACTGCGTTAGCCATCTCTACAAAATCCTTCACAGACAAATTCTCCGGCCGCCTGTCCGATCGTATGGGCATGGATTCCCACACTTCATCCGAGACAATGCTTTTCAGACTATTGCGCAATGTTTTACGTCGTTGACCAAATGCATGCTTCACGATTTCTTCGAATAACACATAATCATCCGCGGGATACGGAGGTCTCTGGTAAGGCACCAGACGCAAAATACTGGATTGCACTTGCGGCGGCGGATGGAATGCCTGCGGCGGAACATCAAACAATAGTTCTGCCTTGCAATAATACTGCACCATCACACTCAATCGACCATAATGCTCTGAATCTGGAATAGCCACCAGACGCTCCGCCACCTCTTTTTGCAGCATAAACAGCATGTCTTCAATGATGCCTGCAAAACCCAGCAGGTGGAAAATAAGCGGAGTAGATATATTGTATGGTAAATTTCCAAATAAACGTAAACGCCTGCTGTCCTTTTGTATACTGCCAAAGTCAAACTCCAGGGCATCAGCAGAATAAATATTCAATTGGCCGGCTTTAACACTTCGCTCTTGCAATTCAGGTATGAGATCGCGATCCAGTTCAACCGCCTCGAGTTGTTTCACAAGTCTGAGTACCGGAATAGTCAGCGCACCCTGGCCAGGACCTATCTCAACCAGATGCTCTCCGCTTTTGGGAGCAAGAACAGTAACAATCCGCTGGATAATTGCCTGATCCCTTAAAAAATGCTGTCCGAACCGCTTGCGTGGGATATGCACAATCAGGACTTCGGCTGCTGAATGGCAAGACGTGCGGGTTCAAATCCATGGGCTGCGGATTTCTGGAACCATTGCATGGCAATTTCTTTATTTGGCGTTGTACCAAGACCACGCAAGTACATTAGCCCAAGATTATACTGGGCACTGGCAAGTCCTTGCTCGGCCGCTTTTGTATACCAGTAAATCGATTTCGTATAATCACGCGGCGTACCCTTTCCTGCGGCATACATGTATGCGATTTCATTTTGCGCAAATGCATCTCCATTATTCGCAGCCTGGCTAAAATAACCGAATGCTTTTTGATCACTCTGCTCCACACCCTGACCCAATAGATAACGGACTCCCATGCTCTTAGGGCTATTATCACTGTAAGAGTTATTACCAAGATATCCACCAGTTGAACAGCCGGCGAATAACACAGATAATCCCATTATCAACATTAACTTTCTAATGGACATACATTTACCTTTTTTTTATAGAATTTTAAAACGTTCATTATAATGTGACTAAATACGATTGGAAACTTCATTACCATCATGCAGTGACAAAACTGCAAAAGAGGAGAGCCAAGTGTTATCTTCCATTTATTCACCACTGCTAACCGATCTTTATCAGTTAACCATGGCTTATGGCTACTGGAAATTAAATATCCACAATCAGGAAGCCGCCTTTCATCTTATATTTCGCAAGAATCCATTTAACGGCAATTATGCACTCTGCTGCGGATTGGGGACAGCACTGGATTACCTTTCTCAATGGCGTTTTCGGGATGATGATCTCGCTTACCTCGCCACCCTGAAAAATGTCCGTCATGAACGCATGTTCCCCCAGGAATTTCTCGATTATTTGGGCAAGCTGACTTTCTCATGTGATATTGATGCCATCCCTGAAGGCATGGTCGTGTTCGCCAATGAACCGCTTGTTCGTATCCAGGGCCCGATATTGCAATGCCAGCTGATTGAAACCGCGCTGCTCAACATGATTAATTTTCAAACCCTGATCGCAACCAAAGCGTCCCGCGTTTGCCGCGCGGCCCAGGGCGATCCGGTAATTGAATTTGGCATGCGCCGTGCGCAAGGACCTGATGGCGCGCTGTCAGCCAGCCGAGCAGCATATGTTGGAGGCTGCATTGCCACCTCGAACACACTCGCCGGCAAACTATACGACATTCCAGTAAGAGGGACACATGCTCATAGCTGGGTCACTGCATTTCCAAACGAGCTGGATGCATTCCAGTCCTATGCCAGTGTCATGCCGCACAATTGTGTCTTGCTTGTCGATACATTCAATACCATTGAAGGCGTGAAGAATGCCATCAACGTTGGAAAAAAATTACGCGCAGAAGGAGCAGACCTGATCGGGATACGCCTGGATTCAGGGGATATGGCAGACCTCAGCATTAAAGCCAGAAAGCTGCTCGATGAAGCCGGATTCGAAAAAACTGAAATCCTTGCGAGCAACTCACTTGATGAGTATGCCATCAGCCAGCTCAAGAATCAGCACGCGAAAGTATCCTCATGGGGAGTCGGAACCAACCTGGCTACCGCTTATGATTATCCCGCCCTGGATGGCGTCTATAAACTGTGCGCACTTCGCAAACCAGATAATACATGGGAGTACAAATTAAAACTCTCCGAGCAGGAAGTTAAAATTTCCAATCCAGGCCGCCACCAGGTCAGACGCTTTTTCTGCAATGATCATTATGTGATGGATGTTATTTATGATCTCGATATCGGTATCACCGACGTGCCGGAAGTTGTGCTGCTAGACAAATCGCTTGAGCACAGGAAACTGGATGACTATGATGGCTCAGCCGATTTATTGAAGCCTACCATGCGAAACGGCAAGCTCGTCGATGAACAGCCGTTGATTCATAGCACCCGCAAACAGGCTATAGAGGCGGTTAATCATTTTTATCACTCACATGGCGAGCGGCCCTATTTTGTTGCGCTGGAAAAAAGGCTGTTTGATCTGAAACAGGATTTGATAAAGAAGTTAAGATAATTTTTCTGTCTGGCGAGCCCGTAAAACGTTTGGGCGCGGCGATCTGGGTTCATGGATCAATACTACAAGATAGCCTGTATATTCTCGCGCAGATGCTCAGGATTAATCGTGCCGGTAATGATACTTGTCACCCCCGGTTCAGCTAAAATAAAGCGCATGCAGTCGGCGGCAGGCTTTTGCAGATGCCCGCTCCTGAGCGCTTTTTTAATGAATATCCCTTTTTGTTTACAATGTGCAGCAGCAATCACTTCACGATCGCCTGTTTCATCAAGATTATAAGTAACCATTGCGACATCTGCTAAATCTACTGTCAGCAAGCCGCCCGCGACTGTTTTCGTCGACATGCCATATGCGCGGATTTTTCCATCCTTTTTCAGTGTTTCCAGCACGGCGAAAACGTTGTCCTGCTCTATGATGCGGCAATCATCGCCATTTGAATGCACAAGCATGATATCAAGATAATCTGTCTGCAGCCGCTTCAGACTGCGCTCAACACTTTTGACAATCGATAGCGCAGAAAAATCGAACCTGGATTCACCATCAATAAATTCTTCGCCTACCTTGGATGAAATCACCCAGCTATGCCGGTTGCGCAGCAGTTTCCCCAGACGTTCTTCGCTTGTTCCATACGCAGGCGCGGTATCCAGCAGATTCACGCCCAGATCGGTAGCGATTGAAAGCAGACTGACGATATCATTATCAGTGGGCAATGAAAATGAGGCGGGATACTTCACTCCCTGGTTACGTCCAAATTTAACGGTCCCAAGCCCGATGACACTGACATCCAGTCCGGTTTTGCCTACGCGACGTTTTTGCAAAACAAATCCTCCCAAATGGGTTTGGCCAGCGGCGGCATTGGCCAGGAACGCAGTTCACGAACATCAAAGAGCTGCGGAGAAATATTGTTTGTTTGCAATTGCTGCATGATATCCTCTGCCAGCTTTGGCGCCAGTGCGAGCTTGGTTGGCCAAGCAATGGTCATGTTTTTGATTATCCTGGTGAATGATGACTCAGGTTTGAGCCCGCCTTTCTGCAATGGCTCAGCACGGTCAATCATTAATGTCGCAAATTCCGCGGCAGAAAAATCCAGCCACGGAAAGAGGGCACGCAATTCATCGCGCGCTGCCTGAATTTGCGTCGCGCTATCCCGCCCAACGCCGTCTTCAGCCAGCAGCCCTCCAAGATACCAGATAGTGCTCCCATCCTGGGCATGATGCGTGGTAACAGTAATGCGCGGCCTGCTTCCGAGCCCAAGACAATGCGCATAAAGAGGATAATCAAACGGCGTTTTCACCAGCACCATATGCAATGGCCGCCGTTGCATTGCGACTTCATGACTTTTAAGCTTTTTGATAATCACTTCATTGCCAGCGCCCGCCGTGAATACAAATTGCTGGGCTGTCACTTCGACTGACTTGCCCGACATATAGACAGTCGCTGACAACAGATTTCCCTGATCATCAAACTTGAGCTCTTCATCACATAGCGGTTCAATTTTGAAAACAGCATCCTGATTGGCTTTCACCAGCTCGCGCACCAGCACGGGAACATCAATGACTACCTCATCAAGCGCAAATACTTCACCTTTAAAACCCGGATTCTGAAAAACGGTTGGATAATGTTCCCGGGGAAGCGCTTCCACCTTGCTGGACAAGGTTGCGCTGGCTAAAAAACCTGTCAGCCTGGAAGTAAATTTATGAGGAGCCCAAAGGTAATTATAAGCAGACAGAATTGGGACAGCGGATAAATCGATCTCACCCTTGCCGCTCAGGCATTTTTTCCAGTATGCAGGCATATCTGATATTGACCGCGCTTCATTAGTCAGCACGCCATGCAGGGCATACTTCATGCCGCCATGGATAATGCCCTGGGATTTGTGCGTCTGTCCGCCGCCCAGTGAGCCTGATTCAAACAAAAGTACGGATAATCCTGCCTGACGCAATCGATTCAACAACCACAAGCCCGCTATACCGCCGCCAAATATTACAACGTCGGCCGCTGCTACCTTCTTCATATGTTCCTCATCTTGCTACCGAAAGGTAGCTATTTTTTCATAACAGATGGCAGGGAAGCCACCATATAATTCGTCAATATCTTAACTCTCTTTACATTAAATGGTGAATTTTTTATATGCCGCGCCTTAAAATGGGTGCGAAGCAACCTCTTTGCATCGAAGTAAATGATTTCATCTGCGCTTGCGGAATCCTGATCGATATTTACCATTTTTGGGGTTTAAACAGGATTTCTTTACTGCAAAACACTGTATAATGCCCGTTTTATTATTTGCTTTTGCTGAAAGTTCAATTATTATACAGATCTCCCCTTCCAGTGTCACCTCGTGTACGCTCGCAGCCCAGGTTATCGAGAGAATGACATATTACGGGCAGATTAAATGCGATGCTGAGGAATGGTTAAATGATCGATTTGCAAAAATGTTTCGACGTTATTGTTGTCGGCGGCGGACATGCCGGTACCGAAGCTGCACTTGCTGCCGCCCGGATGGGCGCAAAAACACTGCTGCTCAGCCATAATATTGAAACGTTGGGGCAAATGTCCTGCAACCCCGCCATTGGCGGGATCGGCAAAGGCCATCTGGTAAAAGAAATCGATGCTCTTGGCGGCGCCATGGCTCGCGCAGCCGACAGGGCTGGTATTCATTTTCGCACCCTGAATGCCAGCAAAGGCCCTGCTGTCAGGGCAACCCGGGCCCAGGCTGACCGGGTGCTTTACAAGCAGGCCATACGTCAGATACTTGAAAATCAGCCAAACTTGATACTCTTTCAACAGGCAGTCGACGATATCCTGATTGAACAAGACAGGATCACCGGCGTTCTCACGCAAATGGGACTTAAAATCAGGGCAAAAACGGTAGTCCTGACGGCAGGCACCTTTCTCGCGGGCAAAATTCACATTGGCCTTAATCATTATGAAGGCGGCCGGGCGGGAGACCCTCCAGCCAAAACACTGGCAGGGCGGTTACGCGATTTGCCTTTCCGTGTAAGCCGATTAAAAACAGGCACTCCGCCGCGCATTGATGGACGGACTGTTGATTTCAGCGTCATGGAAAAGCAAGCTGGTGACATACCAACTCCCGTTTTTTCTTTTACCGGCAATATCGCAGATCATCCTCAACAGGTATGCTGCTACATCACCCATACCAATGAGAAAACCCATGAGCATATCCGCAACGGGCTATCTGAATCACCCATGTATACCGGCGTCATCGAAGGCATAGGCCCGCGCTATTGTCCTTCCATTGAAGATAAAATCATGCGGTTCGCTGATAAAACATCCCATCAGATTTTTGTCGAACCCGAAGGACTGACTACTACCGAACTCTACCCAAACGGAATTTCCACCAGTCTGCCTTTCACAACCCAAATTGAATTCGTACGCTCGATACGTGGATTTGAAAATGCCCACATTACCCGACCAGGCTACGCGATTGAATATGACTTCTTTGATCCGCGGGATTTAAAACCCTCGCTTGAAACCAGAGCCATCAAAGGACTTTTTTTTGCCGGACAGATCAATGGCACAACCGGGTATGAAGAAGCGGGCGCACAAGGCATCATCGCTGGAATTAATGCCGCCCGCCTGGTGCAGGAGAAGGAAGCCTGGACACCCAGGCGTGATGAAGCCTACATTGGCGTATTAATCGATGATCTGGTCACCCGCGGCACCCAGGAACCTTACCGCATGTTCACAAGCCGCGCTGAATACCGGCTGCTGTTACGCGAAGATAATGCCGACCAGCGCCTGACGCCTGCCGCACGGGAATTTGGACTGATTGATGACCAGCGGTGGGAAGCCTTTGAGCGTAAGCGGCAAGCAATCGCGGATGAAACCGGCCGCTTGCAATCAACATTTGTCAGGCCAGACACCCCGGCCGCCAGAAAGCTTGAGCCGCTTCTTGACCAGCCGCTGGTACGGGAATACCGGATGCTGGAATTGCTGAAGCGCCCCAATATCACTTATCAGAACCTGACAGCCATTGAAGAATTAGGCCCGGGAATTGCTGATGAAAAAGCAGCGGAACAAATTGAAATTCAAGCGAAATACGCTGGTTATATTGACCGGCAGGAAGAGGAAATAGCCAGACTCCACAAGCAGGAAACCCTGAAGATTCCAGAAGACCTGGATTATAACGATATCATTGGCCTGTCCAACGAAGTCCGGCAAAAACTCAGCCTGTCTAGACCGCTCACCGTTGGTATGGCTTCCCGTGTTCCGGGTATTACACCCGCCGCCATTTCTCTTTTGCTGGTGCATCTCAAAAAGCGCAAGGCAGGATAGTGATGAATAACTGCTACCCAGTTAATTTTCCCCTCGTGCATGACCTGGTTTCTTTTACTGGAACCCTTCACCAGCGGAGGCGGAGCCAGTAATGACCCATAACAATGCTACAAGAGAATTATTAAGTAACGCACTGGAAGAAAACCAGATTTCACTTGATACGCCCAGCCAGGATCGGCTTATACGCTATCTTGAGCTGATGCAAACCTGGAACCGGGTATTCAATCTGACAACCATTACAGCTCCGCGTGACATGGTTTATCTTCATATTCTTGACAGCCTCATGGTTCAGCCATTCCTGCATGGCGAACGTCTCCTGGATATAGGCACCGGTGCAGGCTTGCCCGGCATTCCCCTTGCAATCGTAAATCCCGGCAGACAATGGATATTATTGGACAAAAACAGCAAAAAAACCCGTTTTCTGACTCAGGCAGTTGCTGAACTGGAACTTGCCAACGTTGCAGTCATCCATTCGCGCAGCGAGGATTTTCAACCGGCACAGTGTTTTGATAGTATTCTTTCTCGTGCATTTGGTACGCTGCATCTGTTTTCAGAAACAACGGAACATCTTCTTTGCCCTGACGGGATTTTAATTGCGATGAAAGGAAAATATCCGCAAGATGAGTTAGCAGACATACCTGGCCGCTTTCGTGTAAAAGATATAACACGGTTAAATATGAAAGGGATGAATATTGAACGACATATCGTCCGGATGACAAGAGTCTAAAGAGGGATTATTGTGGGAAAAATTATTGCGATAACCAATCAAAAAGGCGGCGTTGGAAAAACAACAACGAGCATTAATCTTGCAGCCTCATTTGCCGCAATGAAACGCCGTGTCATGTTGATCGATCTGGATCCGCAAGGAAATGCGACTGTTGGCAGCGGTGTCACCAAGCCCCAGATCAAATTCTCCTCAAATCAGGTCCTGTGCAATGAAGTTGAAATCAGGAATGCCCTGATCAAGACCACAGGCGGATATGATCTTCTCGCCACAACGCAGGAATTGATTGTGGCAGAAATGCAATTACTACAGGCACAACATCGTGAGCAGCGTCTGAAAAACATTATCGATTCCGTGATCACTGATTACGATTATGTTCTCATTGATTGTCCGCCATCACTAAGCATCCTTACACTGAATGCACTGGTTGCAGCAGACTCGGTTCTTATACCTATACAATGTGAATATTTTGCTCTGGAAGGATTAAGCGGCCTGCTCAGTACCGTCGAACAAATTCGCAGCACAATCAATCCCAAACTGCATATCGAAGGCTTATTGCGGACAATGTATGATGGCCGCAATCGTCTGGCACTGGATGTATCCTCACAACTTCTGGAGCATTTTCCGGAACGAGTATACCGAACCGTTATTCCGCGCAATGTGCGGCTTGCAGAAGCGCCAAGCCATGGCACGCCCATACTTCATTATGATGAAAAATCACAGGGAGCGCTGGCTTATCTCGCTCTTGCCGGTGAAATCTTGCGGCGCGGTGAAAAAATCGAGGCGCAATCCAACGCACAATAACGAGGTAAAATATCATGAATAGTGAAGACTTATTGTTGAATAGCGCACCGCTTGGAAAACAATCCACGTATATTTCCCAATATCAAAAAGATCTGTTGTTTACGATTCCGCGAAAACTGAAACGGGATGAGATAGGTATTCATGGCAGCCTGCCATTTCAGGGCCAGGACATCTGGAATGCATTTGAAATGTCATGGCTGAATGGAAAAGGCAAACCGATTGTCGCGGCTGCGGAATTCACTATTCCTTGTGAATCACCCAATCTGATCGAATCAAAATCATTCAAGCTGTACCTGAATTCACTAAACAATACATCGTTTGACTCATTCGCTTCAGTGGAAAAAATCCTTGTGCGAGACCTTTCAGAAGCAGCAGGGGCCCCTGTCGCTGTCAGCCTCCTGCCCTTATCATCCGCACCAGAAATAACCACTCGGCATTTCGAAGGCATCTACCTGGACAATCTGGATATCACTTGTGACACTTACCATACGGAACCGGGCTTCTTGTCTGCCGGACACGAAGTTGTCACAGAAACGGTTTATTCTGATTTGTTAAAATCAAACTGCCTGGTTACCGGACAGCCAGACTGGGGCAGTGTTCAGATAAAATATACTGGCAGGAAGATCCAGCATGAAGGATTGCTAAAATATATTGTTTCTTTCCGCAATCACAACGAATTTCATGAGCAATGCGTGGAACGGATTTTCATGGATATCACAAAGTACTGCCAGCCGGAAAAACTGTTTGTCTATGCCCGTTATACACGGCGCGGCGGACTGGATATCAATCCTTACCGGGCAACCCATGCTGTCAGTTCCGTTAAAAATATGCGACTATACAGGCAATAACCGGGAACTTTACTACGGCCTGCTGAAGTTGGTCTCTTGCGGAAATTAATATGTGAGCCTTTAAAATATCCATATTAATCATTCAGCTGGCAACGTGATTCCAGACCTGTTCCACAAAATATCTGCTATAATAATAGAAGGGTTTTTATGCTCGAAATCGGCATAAAAAAATCAGGAGAACGATGATGGCAGACAAGAGTGAGACAAAAAAGCTGATATTTTCCTCATCAATTATCGGTTTATTAATCACGGGTTTGTTTTTGATTGCCAATTCACATGCCCAGACCCAGTCTGGCACAGATTCAACAAATACCCACATTGTTCCAACGACGCAAAAAAAGACCCAGATACAGATAATGGGAGGCGGTTCCGGCACCATTACCGGCACCTGGAACAATGGCAGCACACCTTCATCCAATTCATGCGGCTCTCTCGGCCAATACTATGCAATCAATAATGTTACTGAAACCGCATCCGGCACCGCCGTGCAGGATATCAGCTATCAGTACACTTATGAATACTGGGGTGTAACTTATCCGGATAGTGACACCGCATCACAAATGCTGGTTGCTCCCGCAACTTACAATCTCAACTGCATCGTTAATGAACCGCAAGTACAGTGGCAATAAAGACTGCATCACGAGGCGACCGAACATGAAGAAAATGACCACACAAAAAAATAAAGGCGTGATGATTACCCTGCTAGGCATTTCTCTTGCATTTCTGGGGTATAATTTTGTTTATGCCAGCGCGCCAGCCACCGACTCCACCACAAGCATTATTCCCAAAATTGCCGGGGCAGCCGTGAACCCCCAAGACCAATATCTGAAGGTCGACAGCTCCAATGCCAGCCTGGGACCTTCAAATAACGGTACTGCCAATACAACTGTCAAGTGTCCTGCAGGCACGCAAATGGTGGGTGTCGTAGAAAGTTATACCGGATATAACATGGGCGGTCCTATCGTGCAAAACAGTTCCGTGCCTTCTTCCTGGACCGCAAACGCTCCAAATGGCACAACAACAGAATATTATGGTAATTTTGAATATATCCCCCAGTGCAGCAGTATGAACTGGTGGACACTGGAATGCGAACACACGCAATGGGTTCAGGAATACAACCAGATTGATACCTTGCAGCCAGTTTGCGCAACCAACTATTACAACTGGGAAAATATTAACGGCAATCCAAATCCGGTCACCGCATCAACACAACTGGGACCATAAAGATAAACTAGCTAAAGGGTGAGTCATGGAATTAAAAGCCAAGCGGAAAATTTACCTGTCGCTGACATACGCATTAACATCCATGGTCCTGGGTTCTATTTTGATTTATCCGCTTGTCTCGCACGATGCAGGAACCAATCTCACCAGTGATTCCACCAAACTGGATAATACGTTTTCCCTGCCCTCCCTGCCAAACAGCAATATCCAATGCAAAAAAATCACGATTTCCACGAGCGGACCTGTGGAATCAGGAAGTTTCGATAATCCGATTCCATCATGCCCTCAGGGTTATGTTCCTATCGGCATTTATAATGGAAACCTCACCTACCACCAGGGACAAACAGGCAATCAGTGGGTGATTGATACCAGCGGCTGGCTTCCAGTAAGTATTTATTACTACGATCCGCTGTATTACAATAAGGGAACCGGCGCATTAAACCAGATACAAATACAATGCGGACAACGTATTATTCAATTCACGTCTGGTCCATGCCCATAAAGCTGTTAGCCGGTAAAAAATGAACCTGCAGTCAACAAGAGATAGCCGACAAATAAAAAACAGCAGAAATTGGCAAAGCCAAAGACCGCAAACTCCCTGTATCGCTTCATGTTTAACAGCAAAATCTCGATGATACCTGCAATCATGGCTGCCAAGAGGAAATAAACGCTTTTCGATATATAAAAAAACGCCATGAACAGCGCAAGGGATGATATGCCGATAATGATCCTGGCATGTCTTTCGCCTGCGATATTTGTCAAAGCACCCCTTCTAATACCGGCACGAGTGTCATCCAGATCCACAACATTCGCCGCCATGAAATAACCAGTAAAAAAAATCCAGTATAGAATGCCTGGAAATCCAATGATGCGCTGGGTAATGACTAGATAACCCGTCAAGAGCAAGGCAACAGCGTTAAGCGCCAGCAATAATTTGGAAATTATGGCTAGCCGTTCAAATTTAAGCGGCAGCATGAAGTACAGGCAACAATTCGATGCAATCAATCCAATCAGGAACAGCACTTTGGTATCGACCATAAAGGCATAAAATCCGGATAACAAAATAAAAACACCAGCCATGCAGTAATTGGTGCTCCGGTGTTCCTGATAGTCTGCCTTGTCCTGATCAATTAAAATGATTTTTCTGATTGGCACGAAAGATAAAAACAGAAACAAAATACTTATCATGGACAAGATCAAACTTATAATGACATATTGCGTGTATTGTGCACTGATTATTGCGTCCCTTGGCATACCGGAAATCCCAAAAGCCGCACCTAACAAAATCAGTAATTCATAATGGACAAGACGATGCAGTTTTATTTCCTGAAAAACAGACCAGAACAAATTTCTATCATGTTCATAAAATAAAAATGCGCCAAGGATTACCAGAACAAGCATATAGAAATGCACCATCAGCAGACTGGACAAAGCTGCATTGAACCCAAACAGGCCGATGAACCATTGCAAAAAATAAGGTGACGCCGCCACAAGAAAAATCAGTGTATATGTCATCCAGGCATACAACAGACTGACAAATATATTCAGATTCTTGACACGAAAATATGCAAAAAATCCTACTATCGCAATAATGAGTTCAATTCGCATTCCTGATGAAATTCCAGGATAATTCGCACCAATGGTAAAATAGGCGCTTACCAGACTGGGAACCAGTCCAGGCACAAAATACATCATATTAACACCATGCCCTCTTGTTAATATCAGGTCCAGAAGCGGAGCCAGCAGCAGCAGGATAAATCCTGGCAACACCACTCTGCACGCCATGGCAACAGGAGTATTTGCTGCATAGTGAAACATGGCGATGATCAGCATGGCCAGTGTGACATAACAAAGGGCGAAATGGATGATATCAACAAGAAAAACCTGGTATGGCAAGTTCAGATAATTTCCGACCTGCGAAAATGATTCGGCAAAGTGACGTAGCAATATGATGCAAAAGAATGTGATGACATAATTAATTGCCGGAATTTCTGTGTTTTCAAATTCGGAAATAATGTTGGCCGGAATCGATTTTAAATACTTTAAAAAATAGGCCATTTACAAAGTATCCCTGCCAAAGACAGCATCCAGGTTGAACATGGTATTCACTATTTTCCATCCTGCCATAATCGATTTACAGATTGATTTATAGCGAAGTTAGGCATTATATTACTTTGAATAGTATCATACTACATAATGGCCTGATGGATGAAAATAAAACTATTGCCGGTTATTAAATGCATAATCCTGTTGGGTCTGACTGTTACTCATCCCTCTATCTTTGCAGACACGATCTCAAAAGAGCAGTTTAATACATTACTCTCATATTTAAACCGATATGGCTCCATCGCCAAAAATGGAACTGATTTTTACAATGCTGGCATAGCCTGTCATGAGCACAATTTAACCTCGATTGTCCATTTAGACAAAAAAGATTTAATTATTTTATTTTATAATGACTCCTTGAGTAATTGTGTTTTCGCAAGCATTTATACTGGCAATCTTACCGACACATCAACACCTTCAGAAACTTGTGTTATTTCTGACAGTGAATATAAAAAACTGTTTACACCATGGAACCTCGATGCGGTCAAGGCCTCTGATCGAAACGTGAGTCCCAACCCTGTTTTAAAGGATTTTTTGCATACCTTGCGTGAATGCATGAAGCCAGTCCCGATTACAAATATCCTGTCGGATTTGCAATCTTCCATTCAGGTGAATGGTCAGTAGATGATGATCAAGCTCAGTCGCGAGAAGATTTCTTCAGCCTTGGCTTTATTGACCGCCATTACAGGCCTGTTTTCCTCGGCAGCCAGCATTGGCAATGAATGCAACCCTGAAAACAGCATTGCCTACAAGCAACTGATTAAATACGGCGTCACTGTTTCGAAAAACACACAAATGGATTTCGGCAGACTAAGGGTATCTTCGCCATGTTATCTCGAAGCCTGGCCTGAAAACACAAAAGCCGTCTCGGATATTGTAAAAATTGCGTATTCATACAATATCCCCATTCGTACCCAGGGTGGCGCTCACTCGGAAAACGGGTCCTCGCTTCCGAAGAAACTAGAACTGCTGATTCACACCTCTCAGCTGAAAACCGTCAGCTTCGATCATCTGAACTCGCTGACCGCGGGAGCCGGCATACCCATCGCATATTTAAAGTTATACGTAAGTGATCAAACCAGTTATTTTATTCCTGTCGCCAATGGCGGCGGAATAGGACCCACAGTCGGCGGATTCATTTCAGCTGGAGGCATGAATGAAAGTTCGGAATATTATGGAGGGTTTTGGGAAAATGTTGATTCTGTCACATTGGTGACAGGCGAAGGCAAAGTCCAGACCATCAACAGGGACAATCCCATTTTCAGGTATTTATTTGGCTCAATGGGACAGCTTGGCGTGATTACGCAAGCCGAATTACGCCTTCTTCCCAGGGTCAGTAAACCTTATCAATTTACGCTTGGCGCCACAGAACAATTTACATTTCCGATTACAGATGGCAGCTTTTGGAAAAAGGAAAAATTTATCAAGCCGGTTTACTGGCTCAATTTACTAATCGAACCAGCCAGGCTGGCTGAAGCCAGGCGAGATCTTTCAAATTTACAAAAGAAATATCCGCATGCCATGCTATACATGCCTATTTACCAATGGAGCATCACATTTTTTAATTTTACGCCGCCCCTGATTTATGACAAAAGACAAAATTTTTATGCTACTGGCATATGGGGCACTCAATCCATTCATCCTGACAGCCAGGAACAGTTACAAAAACTGAATTCTGAATTTAATCAGCTGGTTTTGTCTAAAAAATACAAACGATATATCCAGGCAGAACCTGCCGGCAGTCCTGAATTATATAAACTTTATTTCCCAGCCGACACTTACAATCAATTCAGACGTATCAAATCGGCTCTTGACCCAAAGTTTTTATTTAATAAAGGGAGTGTCTTTTAAGATTAACAACCATGAGAAACAATTTATGTTAATCAATCAAAATCCAGTTATGCCGTCCACACAAATACCTGCCGCAAAACGATCCGGCAGCAAACCGCGGAGAATTAGTTTTATTAACTTTTCTCTGCTGTCTATTCTGGTATTGTTCTTCAGTCTTGCAAACTCGGCTTCCGCCTCTTCATGTCAGCCTCCCGCCGTACCCGGCGTTAACCAGCTGCTTGCCCAGGGAGCAACGCTGGCCAGCAACATGCAAACTGACTTTGGGCGCCTGCAGCACTCTTCTGCCTGCTACCTGGAGGTATGGCCTGTCAATACTTCTCAGGTTGCAGCACTTGTCAAAACCGCGTATGCCAACAATGTCCCCATCCGCACGCAAGGTGCCTCCCACTCTGAAAATGGGTCTTCGCTGCCGCACCAGTTTGAACTCCTGATTCATACAGCCAGATTGAATACGATCACATTCGAAAAGACCGGCACCGTCACTGTCGGGACAGGCATACCCGTCGCCCTGGTGAAAGATTTTGTCGCCAGGCATTCCAGCTTTTTCATGCCTGTTTCCAATGATGGCGGGGTCGCACCCACAGTTGGCGGGTATATTTCCGCAGGCGGAATAGGGCTTACATCCGATTTATATTCGGGTTTCTGGGAGCATGTGAACTCGATTACATTAGTTACCGGCAGTGGAAAGATAGTTCACATCAAAAAACATGACCCGATTTTTCAATATATATTTGGATCCATGGGACAACTCGGGATCATGACGGAAGCTGTTCTGAACCTGTTACCAAACGAATCCCTGCCTTTCAATTATCCATTAGGCGAATCATACACAATCCGCTATCCAACCACGAATGGTTACTATTGGACGAAACCCAACGCGGATCAGTCCATTTACTGGTTTAATTTATTCGCCTCTCCTGAAGAATTTTCGCAAGCCAAATCCGACCTGGAGAATTTGGAGAATAAATATCCGCAGGCCCTGAAATACCGGCCAATATATATCTGGAAAGTCATCCGCGCATCCATTACCCCACCGCTTGTCTATGACAAACCCAGTGATTTTTATGCCATTGGTATTTGGGGCAACAGGGCCGGCGATTCTGAAAGCATGAAGCAGTTACAATCTTTGGCCATGGATTTTGATGCGCTGGTATTTCAAAAAAAATATCGCCGCTATATTCAGACAGAAATATCAGCATCACCTGAGCTTTACAAACGCTACTATTCACGCAAGACTTACACTGAATTTCTGAAAATCAAATCCAGTCTTGACCCAAAATTTTTATTCAATCAGCGGAGTTTTTTTAAATAATGCCACTCAAGACAAGTCTATGGAGTTTCCTCCCGCATAATAGAGAATGAAAGACATAATAAGGATGAAGGTCAAATTGCAAAATGACAACGCGATCCCAGGGTTAAAATTCCTTCTATTGATTAGATAAAATTGCACAGCACCCGCAAACCCCAGCATCACCCCCAGCCAGATATTTGGCAGAACAAAATAAAACGCAAGATAGGTCAGCCAAAATGCAGCTCCTATCATGCATTTTGCTGCTCTGGCGCCTATCATATTCACTACTGTATGCATTCCCTGAAGATCACTGCCTTCAAAATCAAGTAGATTCGCGGCGACTGTGTACCCGAGTAAAAATATCCAGATAACAATATTCTGAAAACCCCTTTCAACATACTGGATCAAAAGGTATCCCATCATAACAAACGCCAACGCATCAAGAGAAACAAGCAACTTTGAAATAATAACCGCTCTCTTTAATCTTAGCGGCGGCATTGAATAGACATACATGCTCGCGGCTGTCAGAGAAATCAGAAATGCTGATTTGACATCAGAAAAAAGCGGATAGAGTATAGCCAGCAGAATGCAGATGTTTGCTATCAGATTATATTTTGACGCCAGAACTCCAATCCGACCTGGAGCCTCCGCGTTATTTTTCTTGCTGGCTGACTGCATGGCAATTCGTTTGGCAGCCAAGGCTACATGGAGATAAACGATACCAGTCATGCATAAGATAATATTGATCATACTGTTTTGGTATGCAGGGGCAATTCCGCTTGCAACATCTACAACATTGGAAAAACCGAGAATGACACCCAGTATCAACATCAACTCATGATGAACAAGCCACTGCTGGTTTATCGCTCCTGTTACGCTCTCAAATGTTTTTTTATCATTCAGATAAAACAACAACGGCACCAATATCAGCATCAGTATCAGATAAAAATGTATCATCAACTCATTCGTGAGTATAAATTTCATCCCCAGCAGACCTAGGAACCACTTGATAAAATATGGAGATACGCCAATCAAAAAAATTGACGTATAGACTGTCCACGCCGACAAAAGGCTGGGAATCACATTCAGTTTTTTTGCACGAAAATACAGATAACAGCCCAATATGACCATTAATACTTCGATACGCATGCCAGGTGTCACACCTATGTATCCGCCCCCAACGGTTAAATAGGTATACAATAAATCGGTTTTAATATCCGGCAAAAGGTAGAATATATTCGCTCCAGCACCGCGAGTGAAAACCAGATCCAGCAGAGGTGTAATTATTAACAGGATAAAACTCGGCAAAATGACGCGCAATATTCTTGCCACGGAAATCCCTGTAATAAAATATGCAATGACTGTAATTAACATTGCAATCGTTAGATAACAAAGCATTCCGTGAAGATAAAACCCGAAAAACGCCGGCGAGATTGAATTAAAGTAATTCCATTTTTGTGAATATGATTCAATAAACTGGCGTAAAACTGTGATAGAAAAAAATGTCACCCAATAAAATGAAAATGGTATGTTTGTATTTTCAAAATACGATATCAATTTCGCTGGCACATACTGGATGACATTCCTTGCTGACATTATTGAGTAGCCGCATTAGGTTCCGGAGCAGCTGATGGATTGGCAGGATTTGGAGCCTGCGGCGCATTAGGCGGCACACCCTGATTGGCTGGCGGCATCACTCCAGCTGGCGGCACATTCAAGACTTTGATTTCCGGTAGTGTTACTGATTGGCCGCTGGATGGATCTTGATAGGACAAAGTGAAGATAATCAGCTCCTCCGGCTTCAGCTGTTTTTTTGGATCGCAATGGAAAATGTAGTCAGTTACGACATTCGGATCAAGATTAAGCACTGTATCAATCACCGATTGAGGCGCTATTACAAATTGTTCAGGATTTTTTTCATTCAGCGCTGCCTGAAGTGTGCGGGCTGGCAAATCCTGTCCGTCCTTCCAGCCCCAGATCTTTGCGGCCCAGGGACAGCCTTTTTCTCCTTGCATAGGCGTCATGGAAGGCGAAACTGTTGTTGATGCATAGAGATTGCAAGATACTATAAGCGCTGCCAATCCGAACATTCTAAAAACTGATTTCATACAATATTCCCTCTGCTAGAAATACGAATTTTCACGGGCTATCTATAATCATTAATGAATTGCTCTCTGCCGTCAATTAAATTACCCCCTGTTTTAATCCATTCCGCCTCATGGTATAAGTCCGGTCCATCCAGCAAAAGATCTGTTTTAGTTAAATATCCTCAATAAGTTACAAACAGTCAGTGGTTCCTGTTGTCTTGATTTATAATTCCAGAAACAATAGAATAAAATTATGTGCAATTTTAAAACAATCAACCTCGGGACAAGCACAGCATACTGGGAGTAATCACGTGAAGCTCTTTCCGATAACATCCATTTTCATCAAGTCAGTTTTAATGTTCACAGCAAGTTTGTCCTTATGTTTCAATTTTATTGCTTATGCTCAGCCTATCAAATCTGATCAACTTGCCCAACTAACCATCTTGCTCAAGACTTATGGACAGGAAGTTAAATCCAGCGCCAACTTTTATCTTGCCGGCACTGTCTGTCATAAAAGCCAATTGGACAAAATTGTATATATCACCAATACACAGTTCATGTATTTATTTTTTAATGATTCTCTCGGAAATTGCGTACTTGCCAGTATCAATCTGGCAACGAATACAAAGTATAAAAATATGCCTGGCGGTTGTCTTTGCAAAATGAGTGACACCGTCTACAAGCAAATCTATACTCCGTGGAGCCTGGGCGCCCTAGAGAATTTCGATTCCACCCAACAAGTCAACCCTGGATTCAAGCAACTCGCTACTTATGTCCATAATTGTCTGGTTGCCAACGTCGTAGAGATAACGACAGTACTCAATGAGTTGAATACCTCAAGCCAGGTTACTGGAATGAAGCCCTAGCAGCAATTATTACTGTGGAAAGTAAATTTTTATCATCATCAGATACACAATCAGCGCAACCAAACTTAGGTTATGGAAGAGTAATACCAGAAATTCATTGTATGGTTTGCGATTGATTAAATAAAATTGCAACCCTCCCCCCAATACTAACGGCACAATTAAATATATATTGTCTACTATATAAAACAGGGCAAGATAGGTCAGCCAGAATGCCGTGCCTATCATTATCTTTGCTTTTTTGTCTCCAAACAACACCGGCAACGTGATGATTCCCGCCGCACTGTCTCCCTTGACATCTTTCAAGTCGATAAAATTGGCAGACAGCGTAAACCCAATCAGAAAAATCCAATATAATGACTCTGGAAACCCATCAACACTTTTTCGTACCAGCAGATACCCCAGCATAACCAGGGCCAGAGAGTTCAACGAAATGGCCAACTTTGAAAAAACTATAATCCGCTTCAGTCTCAGTGGCGGCGATGAATACACATAATAGGAACCCATGAACAGACTCATGACAAGCAACGCTTTTGAATTCACCATGGCACTATAAAAAAGTGCCAGCGCCATAAAGCAGAAGCCGAATGATAAATATGATTTCACATCGATTACATTCCTGATTAATGGCCTGTCCGCATTTGAAATCCTGTCAATCTCAATATCTGATAAATTATTCACAACAATGGCAAACAGCCCCGAGAAAAGCAGGCTAATCATGCATAAAACGATATTGATCACAATATCTTCGGAAAAATAGAGTTGTGGCAGCACATCATAGGCGCTTTCACCCAAAGCCAGTGCAGCCCCCAGAAACAGCATTAGCTCATAATGCGTCATACGCAGCGCACGCACATCCCTGGCAAACAGCAAAAACATCTCCGGATTCGCCAGATACGCGGTCATCATGCCGAAAAGAAACAAAGCCACAAGATAGAAATGAATCATCATCTCGGTTGAGAATACAAAGCTATATCCGGTCAATTTCATTAATGCATTGATGAACAACGGCACTGCGCTCCAGAGAACAATCATGGCATAAATCAGCACAGTATAAATAGCACAAAAAACCCAATTCAGCTTTTTTACGCGGAAATAGGCAATCACGCAAAACAGAAAACTGATTACCAGACACTTTGCACCTATCGAAGCGACAGGATTACCGGTTAAAAAAAAATGGAAAATATCAATTGTCCCCGAGCCTGGCACGAGATATCCCGTGTTGACCGGATTACCGCCAGTCGTGGTCAAGTCAACAAAAGGTTTTATCCATGACAGGATATACCCCGGCATCACTACTTTCATGACACACTTAACAGGAACCCTGGTTATGTAGTTTAGGATCAATATGAATAACACTGCCCATGTGATGTTTGAAAGCATGTAGTGTGTAAAATTGATTAACACCTGCTCTGCAGGTAAATTGAAGATAAATTCCTGACGGGAAATGTTATTCAAAAAAAATGCTATCACAAGGGTAAAAACAAAGCCGAGAATGTAATTAATAAAAGGCAAATTCCAGTTTTCAAGAGCAGCAACAACATTGGCAGGCATTACGCGAAACGAAGAAAAACATTTCATCGAAATTCAATATCCTTATTAAAACCATTACATTCACTTAATATTAATTTGACCGATTAGACAGCATTTTCATTGTAATCATTTATCTCACTATTTACATCTTTTTTGCCATCAGGAATTCATCCTGTGTCACCAGTGTTTAATTATTTTTTTCCTGTTTCAATTCGTTTAAAATGATTATCCGGCTATCAAATGATTCAAACACATTCCAAAGAAATTTACATGAATTTATGCCTCAGCAAATGAATGTCCAAAATACAATCACGCCCAGGGACCGGGACTTTGATTTCAGGGAGACACCCAAACACTGGGTACATGATAACGGTTATCTTACCCATATGTTTAACGCTCCCTCTTTTGCCCTGCCTTATATAGAAGGTTTTGTGAACTTCACTGTCATCAATGTCTTGAGCAGGGTCAAAGACAAAAACCTGGAGGCTGCTTGCCAGGCATTCCTGAAGCAGGAAACCCTGCATGCACGTGAACATATAAAATATAACACTATGCTGAATACACACGGCTATAACTGTCCCCGGGTCATAAACAGCCTGCGAGCCAAACTAAGCCATATTAAAGCCAAATGGTCGCCATTATCACTGCTTGCGGTCGCAGCAGGTTTTGAATGTTTTACCTCACTCTTGAGCAAATCCGTACTGGAAGACAATGTGCTGGGTTTTGCCAGTAAAATGCCAGCTGACCGATTCTGGAAGTGGCATATGATGGAGGAACTCGAGCACAAATCCGTATTGATGGATTTATACAAGCAACTGGGTGGCGGGTACATCAGAAGAGTTTCCATCCTGTCTCTTGTTTTGTTTTTCTACTGCTACTTTAGTGCGAAAATTTATATTAGGCTGCTGCGAACCGATAATTTGCCTGTTTTTAAAGGATTATTATACGTTTGCCGAAAAGACTCTTTTTTCCGCAAGAGTCTGATTCAATCACTGGGTTGCTTTCGGATACGCTTTGATCCTCGACAATTAAAAACCAGCAAATTGATAAATTTTGACACAATTTCGTAAATCTTCTTGTCCCCATCCCAACCAGTCTTAGCATGCTATTTGGTATGCCTGAATAATATACGTCTCAATCACACCATGATAAAATCCCAGCAATTTGAATATGGTAAAACCTTCATCTACGCTGGATATATGATATGCCTTCTGCAACTGATAGAAAAACGACGCATTTCGGTTATCGCGAAGTCCCTGAACATGAAAAAGCCAATCTTGTCGCCGAGGTATTCCGCTCTGTCGCACCGAAGTACGATTTAATGAACGACTTGATGTCTTTTGGTCTGCATAGACTTTGGAAACGGTTTACGATTGAACAGGCCGGCATCCATCCTGGTAATTACGTATTAGACGTTGCTTCCGGCACCGGTGACCTGGCTTATGCCTTTGCAAAAGCTGTCGGTCCCAAGGGTAAAGTCATCATGACTGATATTAATGATGCCATGCTTAGAGTCGGGCGAGATCGTCTGGCAGACAAAGGTATAATAGGCAATCTTGAATGCGTTCAGGCAGATGCAGAAAAGCTGCCATTTGTAGAAAATTATTTTGACTGTATAACAATTGCATTTGGCCTACGAAACGTGACCAATAAATTGGCAGCGCTTCAATCCATGTATCATCACCTCAAGCCCGGTGGAAAGCTACTGGTTCTCGAATTTTCACATCCAAATACCGCAGCTCTCGGTAAATTGTACGATGTCTACTCATTCAACATCATTCCCAGACTGGGGGAGCTTATTACCAGTGACCGCGCGAGTTATCAATACCTGGTTGAATCCATTCGCATGCACCCTGATCAGGAAACTCTCAAGGCAATGATGATAGAATCAGGTTTTGAAGATGTTGAATATTTCAATTTGAGTGGAGGCATTGTTGCCCTGCATAAAGGATACAAATATTGAACCCATGAATAAATTCTTCCTCGCTTCTCTCACAAAATCTATTAATGCATACCTCGATCTGGATCCGGAATCCAGACAGCGTTTAAAAAAATTACAAGGAAAGGCCATTACCATTGAATTGCTCCCATTGAAGTTCATATTCCAATTCATGTTCAGCGACAATGGCGTGAAATTAGAGGCAGATGAACTCCATCCAGCCGACACAAAAATACGCGGTACCCCGTTACAAATGCTTGCTGTCGCCATGACCAGAGACAATCGCCACCGTTTTTTCGCTGAAGATTTGATTATTGAAGGAAATGCCGAACTTGGCCAGCAAGTCATTGAGTTGTTCGATGACCTGAATATTGACTGGGAAGACTCTCTTTCCCGCTTTATTGGCGACATACCTGCCTATCATGCAAGCCGTATTGTCCGCAAGGTCAACGCCTGGCTAGGAGAAGTTGAAACAACCCTGACTCAGAATATGAATGAGTATATTCATGAAGAAGCACAGTGGCTGCCAGCGCGGGAAGCATTGCAGGATTTCTTTTCTGAAATTGATTCCTTGAGAATGGATGTAGACCGGATGGAAGCCAGGATCAGCAATCTGCGCACACACTTAATTAACGACGAGGCAAAACAGTGAAGGTATTTACACGGCTGTTCCGCTTGATCCGCATCAATTTTGTTTTGATGCGTTACAACATTGATGAAATCATACTGGGCACACACTGGTTTTATCCTCTGCGCTTCTTCATTTACCTGAATCCTTATTATTGGGCTTTGAAAAACAAACTAACACGTGGAGAACGCATTCGCCTTGCGCTGGAAGAACTCGGCCCTATTTTTGTCAAGGCTGGACAGATTATCTCTACCCGCCGCGATATTCTCCCGGATGACGTTGCCATGGAATTATCGAAACTCCAGGATCGAGTACCTCCGTTTGCGGGAACAAAAGCCAAAGCCATCATAGAAGAAGCTCTCAGCAAACCTATTCAGGATGCATTTTCCGAATTTGAAATCAACGCGCTCGCGTCCGCTTCGATCGCACAAGTCCATGCTGCAACACTATTGAATGGTGAATCTGTCGTCATCAAGGTTTTGCGCCCGAATATAAAAAAAATCATAGACCGTGATATCGATCTGCTAATGTCCCTGGCAAAAATCGCTGAAAAATACTGGTATAACGCACGTCATTTCAAGCCAAAGCAGCTTGTCGCCGAAGTCGCACAAACACTCTATGATGAACTTGACTTAATGCGTGAAGGCGCAAACGCGACACAACTGCGCCGCAATTTTGCCAAATCAGCCGTTTTATATGTTCCCAGGATATATTGGGAATATTGTCGGGCAAATATTCTGGTCATGGAACGCATTCATGGTATTCCCATTCACGACATTAAAAGACTGGAAGATGCCGGTGTAAACATGAAAAAACTAGCTGAGCGCGGAATTGAAATTTTTTTCACGCAAATCTTTCGCGACAGCTTTTTTCATGCCGATTTGCACCCTGGAAATATTTTTGTCTCGGAGAAAGACCCTGAAGATCCGACCTATGTCATCGTTGATTTCGGCATTGTTGGTTCGCTCAACCACAATGATCAGCGCTATATCGCAGAAAACATGATCGCATTCTTCAAACGCGATTATCAGCGTGTTGCCGAATTGCATATCGCCTGCGGATGGCTGCCACCTGATACCCGTATTGACCAATTCGAGGGTGCGATACGATCTGTTTCCGAACCTATTTTTGAACAGCCTCTGCGTGACATATCGTTTGGACAGCTGCTGATGCGCCTGTTTCAGGTCGCACGCAGGTTTCATATCAACATTCAGCCACAGCTGGTATTGCTGCAAAAAACATTGCTAAGCATTGAAGGGTTGAGCCGGCAATTAGCTCCCGACCTTGACCTGTGGGGATCAGCATCGCCGCAGATTGAACGCTGGTTACGCAAGCAGGTTGGATTAAAAGCATTCGTGCGCCGCATTCGCGATAATTTGCCCCTGTTGTCAGAACAAATTCCTGATATGCCAATCCTCATTTATGAAGTATTAAAAGAGACAAAACACCGGCAAGAAAATTTGCGCTTCTCGCAGTCATCTGCAGCGAATAATAATCATCATTATCAAGATCAAGGGAAAAACGGTGCGAACAAATTTATCTATTTTCTGTCTGGCGTCGCTGTAACCCTGGTCATAACAGCTATTTCTTATTACCTGATTCGATAGGCATGGCTCAATCACAATAGCTGCCAGCGAACCCTCAATTCGCTGCCTGATTTGTGACAGAATACAAGTTATAAATATCATTGTTCATGGCATCGTGGATGGAGGTGACAAAATCCACTTTCAGGTTATATTTATCCGCGAAGCGATAAAACTTTTCTGTTGCTCCAATTATCCATTCTTTTCCTGAGAACCCTATCACCAGTGTCTTTTTCCGATTAAAGTATTTGTCGTACAGCCATTGCCAATTTGTCTGATCATCATGATTAAACATCGGATAGAAGAAATTTCTGGCTCTTATAATGTCAGGGTTATCACTAAAAAAATACCAGATATCATGAAATTTGGTTCGCGCCACGTTATCTGAAGCCAATGCGAACACTTGATTATTCAATCCAAAATCCAGTGAAAGAACATAATCATATTCCTTGATATGCTCATTGATGTATTTACTGAGATCATAGACTGCGGGCGACCATAATTGATTTTTATAAGCGGCAGGGTTCTTGAATTGCAATAAATAGATGTCATTGACATAAAGCTGTGACACCACCAGCAACACTGGCGGCAATAACAACAATCTCCCGATGATCGCGGATGGAAACAAAGAATAAAACGAATACAATGTCAAAATAAATATTAAATGATTAAGCGGCCACAGGATCATGATATGCGCTGGCAATCGTCCTTGCGGCGTAATGACAATCTGCAGGAGTTCCAGAAGAAAAATGAGGAAAAAAAAACATATATACCGGCTATATTGACCGAATTCCTGATTTCGTCTGCCAAGGACTTTCAAAGACAATGCAAACAAAAGCCAGACAGCAAATGCCGTTAGCTCAATCACATTCGCGAATGATGCGGCACTGACGTCACTGCTGAAAAAATAATAAAACATCACCGAACCATTCAATGTGGCGGCGAGAAGATGGTACATATAACTAACTTTTTCTTGCGGCGACACATGAAGAAGATTGCCAATGGGGTAATTGAAAGCTGAGGGAATAACCATGCAGGCAATAATCACGCATAAGAGAATCAAAAAAGCAACGGTCACCGCCAAACTTGCGCGTGGATTATTACGGTAAACGCAGATGATTTCGCGAGGAAAAAAAATCGCGCATGCGGCAATGCATGAAGAAATAAACCAGATAAAATTAGCTTTATTGTAAGCGCCCACAATCAACGTCATAAACAACAACGAAAGCTGGAGAACTGATTTATTTGTCAGAAGGGGTAAAAACAGGCATACCGAAGCTGCCAGGAGAAAATCCTGCACGACCGTTGGCCCAATATCCAGTTTTGACTGAATGATAAATATCGGATCCGTTGCGATAATGAACAGGAATGCAACAGCAAGAACAGTATTTCTGGCCAGGAGCCCTATATTTCGATACCAGATAGCAAGTGTGACAGCGGATATGAAAATTACTGGCAGACGAATGGAATAAATACCGACACCAAACAACTTAAAAATGGGGTAATAAATAATGGGTTTTATGATTCCTATATACGGCAGCACCATGACCGGAATATTGAAAACTTTTTTATAAACAAGGTCATAGGTAATTCCGCCCAGCGCAGCATTTACAAATACCGTCTCGTCATAACTGATGCCGATACGGTTCAGATAGGCAAGGCAATAATAGATAAAAATACCGATTGGAATTACAGTCCATATCGCCGGAAACCATTTCCATCCGCCAATTGTATTTTTATTATCATCTCGCATGATTTTCTGGCAATGATTTCCGCTCACCCCATCCTTTTGTATCTGGTCAACGCGGTTGCAATATTGTCTTCCATTTCCTTGTATTTCCAGGTAAAACCCTTGCTTCCGTTAATCATGATAACAAACGCCAGCACTTCCTTGTCCGCGGTTACGACATAACCCGCCAGGCTCACAACCCCGGATATTGTTCCAGTCTTCGCGCGTACTTTTCGTGCGATATTCCCCATTCGATGTTTCAAGGTTCCATCAACACCAGCGATTGGCAGCGCAGCAATAAATGCATCGCCTGAAGACGGATGATGGTACGCATAATCCAAAACCTGCATCATTTGCGCGGGCGTGGCAAGATTATAGGATGACAACCCGGAGCCATCCAGGATTCGTAATCCCGACGTGTTCAAGCCAGCATGACGGGACAAGATTTGTGAAACCGCCAAACTACCATTCTCCCAGCTTCCGGGATGACGGGTATACAGCTGCCCCAGCTTCTTGAATAATGCGCCAGCAATGACATTATCAGATTTTTTCAGCATTTCACTGATTAATTCTGACAACGGCTTTGAGGCATGCATACCAATTAATGATGGATTCTCGGGCGCAGTACCAAATGTGACAGTACCATACACCCTGACGGAAAGTTGTTTAAGTACACTTTTAAACAAGGCACGATTATATTCAGGCACATCCGTTACGACATAACTTACGCCCCACGTGCTGCCTTTTGGCATGCATCCATCAATTTCCAGACCACTACTCAGGCTTGGAGACAAATGCACTGAACAGGCGCGGGTACGAGATGCCTTGGTAACAACATAATTCTTGATCGTTGGATAGAAAAATTTTGGTGATGTTTCTACTTGCGCGGTCTGCCCCGGTACTTTTGACGGCAATACCTTGAATGGCAAACAGTTGTGATTAATGATACTGGCACTAATCGGTGCGGCATAACAATAACTTTTATCTTTCCACTCCCAGCCTGGCCCATAAAAGCTCTGATCATAGGCTGTGTTATCGATATACACATTCCCTGCGACGGCCTGAATTTGCTGAGTCCGTAAATTCATCATGAGGTCGACCAGATCGTTATATGTCAATGAAGGATCGCCGCTTAACACAACATACAGATTTCCTTGCAAAACACCATTCTTCACAGATTTTGCATCTGTTAGCAGCTGTGTGGAAAAGCGATATTCAGGTTTCAAAAATATTAACGCCGCCTCAGCAGTCAATACCTTCAATGTGCTTGCAGGTGTAAGAGGTTGATTGATATTACGCGCATATAGCTGGTCACCAAATTTCATTGACTTCACATAAACACCGATATCGGCTGTCGAACTGTTCTCCGAGACAAGATAATTAAGCTGGTTAGCCAATTGCCCGATTCCATATACGGCGGGCTGCGATGTAATCGCACGGGGCTTTGAGACAGCAGCGGATTTATGACTGCGTTTAGCAATTACCGGATCCGCCAGGCAACATATCATCCATAAAATGACAAATAAATATACAAATCTCATTGGATCTCCATTATCTTACAATGTTGCCTTTTTGCACAACATACAGGGCATGCTATACTAAGTGCGATAATATTTGAATAATTTGGTATACTCAATTCCCGAGTGGGATTAGCAGTAAAACTTTAGCTTTTCTGCCATGTTTTTAGATTATATACCAGTCCGTGGCCTTGCTTACGGAGCATAAAAATTCAAGTTTATGCTTCATAATAGATTATAGAGGAGCTCGCCTTGATAAATATAAGAAAATTTCTGGGTTTAAGCTATTACACCAGCAGCCTTGATGAATTTCTTTCTGAATTTGATAAATCACATCAAAAACTGTCCGCATCTCAGCGCAAAGAAATTGGCAAATATGAACGCATTTATGCCTTACGCGACAACCCGGACCAGATTGAATCTCAAGAAACCATATGGGATAAATTTTGACCATGCAGCGTTTTCTTAATCAACTTATTCCTTTTATCTTGATTGGCGTCGCCGTTGTTGCCTTTGCCTTTGGAATTATGCTTCTTGCATATTTATTCCTGTTTGGAGCCATTGTTGGATTTGTTTTATTTATCATTACCTGGATGCGAGAAAAATTCTTTCCTCAAAAAAATGTACCGGCAACCAAAAAAAACACGGGGCGCATCATCGATTCTGACGACTGGAAAAAGCTGTAAGACATTCGGATAAAACATCTGTGAATGCTCTGCAGGATGCGCAGCAATCCAGACATTACCCTGTAAATCGCCGCAGCCAAGCGTTTGCGGTCTCGCAATTGATAGTATTGGATTTTGATGACTGCTGACAATTCATACAACATGGACAATCCATGCCCGAATGCTCGCTTAATCATTGACATAATTTACTTTTATGTGAAGACTTAAGAACAGGTCTTCATTCTCTTGTGATAGGAAATCCGTTATGTCGCTTACATGGAAAGAGCAGCTGGAAAAAAAATGTATCGAGCATTTTGGCAGCAAAAAAGGGCTTGCCATCAGTAACAAATATGCCCAGGGATTTCCACCGAGCTATATTGATGATTATTCGGTAGAGACAGCGATAAGCGATATCACCGCCATAGAAAAACTCTCTGTCGATAAACCTCTAGAAATAAGTTTATATCTCCAGCCTGATGATACGGAAAGTCCTCTGCACTTGCGCTTGTTTCAATGGCAAAAACCTATTCCGTTATCAGATATTTTGCCCATGCTGGAAAATCTTAACTTGCGTACAGAAAATGAAACCCCGCACAAAATCTCCGTGGGAAATAATCAGAATGTCTGGATTAGTGATTTTGTTGTTGTTTATTCCAGAGAAACACTCGATATCGACAAAATAAGAGACCTTTTTCAGGATGCTTTCACTCAAATTTATTTACGTATTTCGGAAAACGATGGGTTTAATAAACTGGTCCTGGGAGCCTCTCTTTCCTGGCGTGAAATAATCATTTTACGCGCCTATGCCAAATATCTGCGCCAGGTTGGATTCCGATTCACACAGCCCTATATAGAAAAGGCGCTCATCAACAATGCTGCCATTGTAAAGAAACTGATCGAGCTTTTTATGGCGATGCATGATCCTGAACAATCAGCCAAGGAAAAAAACGCAGCATCCAGACTCGAACAGGAAATTTTACAAGCATTAGATAATGTCTCCAGTCTTGACGAAGACAAAATCATCCGCAGAATGCTGGATCTGATCAAGGCCACACTCAGAACAAATTACTTTCAAAAGAATTCTGATGGCGATGCCAAAAGCTATCTTTCCATTAAATTGAATTCCAGAGCAATCCCTGAGCTGCCCCTGCCTACACCGATGTTTGAAATCTTTGTCTATTCACCGCATTTTGAAGGCATACACCTGCGCAACACCAAAGTCGCGCGTGGCGGGATACGCTGGTCTGATCGGCCAGAAGATTTTCGCACTGAAATTTTAGGCCTGATGAAAGCTCAGGTGGTAAAAAATGCTGTGATTGTTCCTTCCGGAGCGAAAGGCGGATTCGTCTTAAAATCCATTCCTCCACAGGCATCACGCGAAGTCGTACAGGCTGAAGTCATCAAGTGCTATAAGTCATTTATTCATGGTTTGCTCGATATTACTGACAATATCAAGGAAAAGAAATTTGTACGGCCAAAAAATGTGGTCTGTTACGACGATGTGGATCCTTATCTGGTTGTAGCCGCTGACAAGGGCACAGCCACATTTTCCGATATTGCCAACAGCATTTCCAAAGAATACAACTTTTGGCTGGGTGATGCTTTTGCTTCTGGCGGATCGACCGGTTATGACCATAAAAAAATGGGCATTACCGCTCGTGGCGCATGGGAATCAATCAAGCGCCACTTTCGTGAACTAGAAATCGATATTGAGAAATCTGATATCACTGCAGTTGGTATAGGCGACATGAGCGGTGATGTATTCGGTAACGGGATGACTTATTCCAAGCATATAAAATTGCTGGCCGCATTTGATCATCGGCATATCTTTATCGATCCGGAACCAGATCCAGAAGTATCCTATTATGAACGCATTCGCTTGTTTAACTTGCCAACATCTTCATGGGAAGACTATAACCCCAAGCTGATTTCAAAAGGCGGTGGTATTTTCAAACGCAGCCTGAAATCCATCACTCTGACACCACAGATGAAACAGATGCTTGGCATTGAAGCGAATTCACTCGCGCCCACCGAATTAATACGCGCAATCCTGAAAGCACCGGTAGACTTGCTGTTCAACGGCGGTATCGGCACGTATGTTAAAGCCAGCCATGAAAATCATGCCGATGTTGGTGACCGCACCAATGATTATTGCCGGGTGAATGGCGAGGAATTGCAATGCAAGGTGGTGGGTGAAGGCGGCAACCTTGGATTTACGCAGCGCGGACGAATTGAGTATGCATTGAAAGGCGGCCTGATCAACACCGATTTCATTGATAATTCAGCTGGAGTGGATTGCTCGGATCATGAAGTAAACTTGAAAATCCTGCTGGATAATGAGGTACAAAAAGGCAAATTGTCATTGAACAAACGTAATCAGTTATTGTCATCATTGACAAAAGAAGTGGCTGAAATCGTCTTATATGACAATTATAACCAGGCGCTCGTCATGAGCTTTTCTGCATTTGCAGCGAAAAAAAATATTACTTTGCATTCAAATTACATCAGGGAACTTGAAGCATTGGATATTCTCAACCGGCAGGTTGAATTTTTGCCGGATGACAAGGAATTGCTAGAGCGCAAGGCCTCTGGAGAAGGACTCACACGTCCCGAATTAGCCATTTTACTTGCCTATACCAAAATCCATATTAAACATGAAATCCTGCAATCCAGCCTGCCGGAAGATCCCTTCCTGAGCAAGATACTTGATACAGCTTTTCCTGCCACAATCAGGAAGAAGTATCAGCATGCGATGAATGACCACCGCCTCAAACGGGACATTATCGCAACTCAACTGAGTAACCAGGTAGTCAATGAAATGGGCATCACCTTTGTCTATCGCCTGCAAATGGAAACTGGTGCGACAGTCGAAGAAATTGTCCGGGCGCACGCGGTTGCATCCCGTATATTTGGCACGAATGAATTACAAAAGCTGATTGAGTCACTGGATTTTAAAATCCCCATGGCGAACCAATATGAAATGCTTTATAACATTCGTAACCTTATCAACCTGTCAACACGCTGGTTCTTGCACAGCAACCAGCTCAAGAATGACCTGGCTGAGCTTATCGAACATTATTCCGTTCGTATCAAATCGCTTGAAGAAATTATTCCTAATCTGATGGCTGGATTTACAAGGCAATATCTGGAATCCATTACACAAACATTCCTCAAAGCCGGCCTCCCCAAAGAAACCGCACGCAAGATTGCCACTTATCGCGCCATTTATACCTCTCTCAATATCATTGATGTCGCGACTGAAAATAAATTTGATTTGATCCGTACAGCCAAGGTGTATTTCGCCGGAGGTGAACGCATTAATCTGGTCTGGTTCAGAGACCAGATTGCCAATGACAGCCGCGAAGGACACTGGAATACACTCGCTCGGCTGACATTACGCGATGAACTGGATTATGCCCAGCGTGCACTCACCGTATCCATCATGAACAAAGACAAAAAGGAAGCCAGTGCCGTCAAGCTTATTGAAAAATGGGTCAACGGCAATCAGCGCGCACTGCAACGCTGGGACCGCCTGTTGGAAATGCTGCATGGCAGTACCAGCATTGATTACACCATGTTTTTTATAGCCATACGTGAATTACTTGGATTGATCCTTGCAACACAGTAAAGAGTAAAGGGATAGCAATACATGAGAAGTCTTTTGATCGCTGGTGCAGGAGGGTTTGTTGGGACCATATTGAGATATCTGCTGAATAACCTTATTTATAAATCTCTTGATTATCCGGTATTCCCCGCAGGCACGGCCACGATCAATATCCTAGGATGCTTTTTTATCGGATTTATTGCGAGCCTTGCTGAAAGCCGAATATCGTTTAGCCCCGATATCCGTATTTTTATTCAAATTGGTATCCTCGGCGGTTTTACGACGTTTTCCACTTTTGGCTATGAATCCTTCACCTTGTTAAAAGACGGCCAATTCATGCTGGGCATAGGTAACATTTTTCTTCAGGTCTTTATCGGTCTGATTGCTGTTTTGCTGGGATATTATTTAGGTCAATGACAAGGATACGCAAATGACACTACCAGAAGAAGGGTACTTGCTGCGAATATTTCTTGGTGAGTCAGACAAAAAAGACGGCATTCCGCTATATGAATGGATAGTTCGTCGCGCCAAGGCAGAGGGTTTGGCCGGCGCAACTGTGTTGCGCGGTATCGAAGGATATGGCGCTCATAGTCAGATACATACTGCAAAAATATTACAGTTTTCAACCGACTTGCCTGTCATTATCGAATTGATTGATACTCTGGAGAAAATAGATGCTTTCATGCCTATTATCGAGGGTGCGCTTGAAAATGGGCTCGTCACCCAGGAAAAAGCCAAAATCAGGCTCTTCAGGAAAACAACATAAACCCGCTTTCGGTGACAACACCATCCAGTGAAATATCCCACGGATCATCGGGAATCGAATCCGCCTGTTGTAATGCATAAGCAAGTCCAATGATCAAAGGTTTCCTGCTGACTCCCCCATGAAGAAAGGAAAACGTACGGTCATAATAGCCGCCGCCTGTTCC
>Ga0070740_10001283_pt1 | contig 36152 bp, 32 predicted proteins | sample Coa_R2_FD_67286 | JGI IMG/M metagenome (GOLD analysis project Ga0070740, IMG submission 67286) | Surface soil microbial communities from Centralia Pennsylvania, which are recovering from an underground coalmine fire - Coalmine... | ecosystem: Environmental > Terrestrial > Soil > Unclassified ... | reverse complement strand
ACGCAAAAGCCATTATTGAGCGGGTTAAACAGAATGGATTCAAACACCAGGTCCCCTATCATCTTGCATGATGTGTCTTTCTTCTTCTCTACTTATTACACATCGCTTACCGGATTTTGCAACAGATCGTGTAGAAAGACCATATGCGTACAACACGAAATTATATCATTCTCACACTTATTGTCATCATAGTCATTATTATCGCTGCAGTTATTTATTATCGAAATAATAGTATACAGACAGTACCGTATCAACCGTCAACAACACAGGTACCGCAAAATACTTCTTCCGGAGGCAGCGGAAATTCTTCTGGGACGACCTTGCAAGGGACAACGCCAACTGTCTTACCGGCAACTGGAGCAAATACGACCCAAACCGTGCCAACAATTATTGTCATTACACCAATTCCAAGTTCACCGGCACAAGCTTCACCAACTGTTTCTAATGCACGACCTCTTTCCCCAACGGTACAACCTACGTTATAAGAGAGGAGAGACTGTTTGTGCTTTATTGACTCTTGCTAAGTTCCTTGGTAAACTTCATGTACTCGCTGTCCTTTAGGATGTTATGAGCAAAGAAGGTGGTCCATCCCTCACCCGAAGGAAGTTCTTGATACGCACAGCAGCAATTGGTTTTGGTACTGGTTTAGGTACTATTGCTGGAGTGGGACTTGCCGGCTTATTCACTAAACGTAGAGGTCCTGAGCCGGGTAAACCTCATTCCACAACTCCACTAGCTACTGAGACACATGAGGTGCCAGGAAGTCCTCTTGTAACTGTTGAAAACGGACAATTCTATCGAAATGGTAAAAAATTTGGTCTTTTTGGTACCGATAATTATGCGTTGATGACTTCTCCATCGTATATTGCGTACAGCAGCCCCGTTATGACTGATGAAGATAGAGCATCCTATATGAAAGATATCCGCTCAAAAGGAATGAATGTTGTCAGATGCTGGGCTTTTCCCGTTCTCGATCGTAATGGACAGGATCTTTCTGCCTTCGATACTATTCTCCATTTAGCAGGGCAAGACATAGTCGTTTATCCCACATTTGAGAATGAGTGGCCAAATAGTGATGGGATGACCCACGTCAAAAGTACTGAGTGGTATAAACAGGGATATAAAGTAACTTATAGACCTTATGTTCTTTTAATGGCTGAAAGATATAAAGGAGATCCGCGAATTTTTGCATTTCAATTAATCAACGAAGCTCAATGTGATGATCCTGAAGCCCTTTATGAGTTTACCAAAGATATGGTTAGGTCAATAAAAGCAATCGATAGGGACCGCTTAGTGACATTAGGTACTATTGGAAGCGGGCAACCAGGAACTGCAGGTGAGTATTATGCGAGACTAATGAAGCTATGTGATTTTGGTGACGTACATTTATACGCAAACAATGGTACTGCTGGAGCATTGTCATCTGATTTTGCCACTCTTGCAAGACAAAACAAACCTTTAATAATTGGTGAATGGGGAATTCCAGTTTCTCAACCTGATATTGCAAGTAATGCAGAGATTATGAAGTATGCACTTACCCAACCAAATTTTGGAGGAGTTATTGTATGGGAATATGAAGATTCCGCTTATAATCGAGGCAGTAATGATGATGGTTTTCAAGAGACAGCCGGAAGCCCGGCTTTATCATTCTTTCAATCATATGCAGACAAACTTAAAACTCCAGATTTAAGAAATCATTAAGGTGGTACTACCTCAACTACTGTAATTTGTCATATTCTGTCTAACCCGATTTGTCGCTCTAGCTAGATTTGCAGTATACATTGTGAGCTCGAGAGGATTCGAACCTCCAACCAATTCCTTAAGAGGGAACTGCTCTACCATTGAGCTACGAGCCCATGAAAACGTAAAACCTAAAAACTTCACATGTACGACTGAGACTATTGAACGAAAAGCAAGCATATTGTAACAAATTATCTATTGATTCTCAATTTCAAACACGCTACGATTATCGTAGAGGTAGTATGCAATGAAGCGTAGTAAGAAAGCATCTAAAAACGAAGAAGCTTCTCAAAATACCACATACTTTTTTCTTCCGTTATCACTGTTTTTTCTTCTTCTTATTGGTACAGTGATCTCCTTAGTCCAACTGCAACAACATCAATCATCCCAATCCAATGCCAGTGTTGCAACTGCTATGCCCACACTGAGCATACAAAATTGTACTGTTACATCCGCTCAAATGACAATGACACCTGCAGAGCAAAGTTTCTTCGATCAGATCAATAACTATCGACAACAACATGGTATCTCTCCTCTCGTCTGGTCAACGACACTCCAACGGGCAGCTGCGTGGATGAGTAATGATATGTTGCTTCATAATTCTTTGAGTCATACCGATTCTCTGGGACGGGATACATTAGTACGGTTAGAAGATTGCGGCTATACGGGTTCGGCAAACGTCGGTGAAAATATAGATAATGGTTCGTCTGACCCGGCAATCATGTTCTCCTCATGGCAACATGCAGCAGCGCAAAATGCAAATTTACTTAGTCAGGAGTTCACACAGGCTGCCATTGCCTTAGCAACCGGGTCAGGAGGTTCCTACTGGACGCTTGATCTAGGGGCAGCTAGTCCAACCACAGAACCAACCAACACTCCTGCACCAACTTTTCGATTAACATCGACTCCGACAACTCCTTTGACAGCAACACCTTTGCCTACACAGTTGCCAACTTTTGTGATAACTCCTTCACCCACATTGATAGCTATTTCGCAAACAATTGGAACTCCTCTGCCCACAAAACCATTTACTCCAACGAATACGCCAACACCAACAATTGCGCCGACTCCGACGATTGATCCGGATTTCGTTGCCAATCCGGATGATATGCAGGTATTCGTTGCAGCAAAATTTCCTGGAATCGGTAAAAACGAGAATGCAAATCCGAAACATTTTACCAGACACATACAAGTCAACATTTTTGATTTGAAAAATCAACCTGTTGTGAGCGGCAATGGATTTTTGAAATTCGATGGCAATTTGTTTACCGGTATTATTCATCTTGGCAAAATCCAAAACAGCACCTATTACGCAAAAGTTGTCGGCGATACGACATTACAAGCGCTTATCAAACCACAATTTCAGGCGTTCACTACCAATCATCTTAACGTCCTGCCGGATGTTTCACTTGTGCAAGGCGATTTGAATCATGATAATGTCCTTGATATTAATGATTTTAATCTTGCACTGGCATGCTTCCAGCACAATGCAAGCTGTACCGATCCAAGAGTGGTTGATTTCAATGACGACGGAAGCGTTAATATCTTAGACTACAATCTTTTCTTGCAAGGGTATCTCACCTACTCCGGGGACTAAGATAGCTTCCACGCATAATCAATGTTGTGTTTCTTGCTACTTTTGTTAATCCTTTCTATACTATTTTTATAAGGGGAAATTATGAAGCGGAAAAGAAAACTGCAGAAACCTACCATACTATCATTTCTACTAACGTACGGACTCCATATCTGGCTTTTGTTACTTTTGGCAAATGTGATTGTACTTGCCGCAGTACAGTTTTCTACTCATGCTTCCAATTGTCTAAATCAGCAACAAGTCAATCAGGACAACCGTTGTCTATATATCTATAATGGTCAGGTGTATGAAGAAGGTACGCGTTCACAACCGTATCTTGGTGTTACCTGCGGCAGTGATCTCTCCAAAACACTTGCAAAATCACAAATTGCCAATCTGGCGCATATCCTCTCCAGCGCTCCGGTCGCAAATTTCTGTTCGAGTAGTACACTAGCAGTGCAAAGCAATACACAGCCATCGCTTCCGGTATCTCCAGGTCGCAGTCCAGATATTTCTGTTTCTCCTGTGCAATCGACCACCGTAACACCGACGCCAACACCGGCAGGGCCGCAGCTTGATTTAGCATTTACTATGCCGGGAATTGGCAGTGATGGCGGCAATATCAAACCGCTTCACCGGACACGGACAGTAACCGTTATGCTCTATGCACCAAACGTGAATGTCTTTAACCAGACTGTTAAACCGCTTTACACCATGACGACACAAGCTATGTATGATACTGATCCAGATAGTGGTACTTTTACTAGTTTTGTCAATCATCATATCGATCTTGGCGCGGATGTAAAAGATGGAGACTATCAGATTGTCTTTAAAACAGATCAGGCGTTGGCAAAATTAATTACCAAAAAGCCGGGAGATGTTGCGGGTATCATTTACTCATTCAATCGCTACAATCCAGTAGCACCTCCGCTTCAGACAATGATTGTTGGTGATATCGCGCCACCGCCTCATGGGAATAATATTATGGATATTCATGACTACAACAGTCTCATGGCATGTTTTGGTGAAAAAGCAAACACTCCTTCCTGTCCGGACAAACAGCTGGCAGATCTGAATGATGATGGAGTTGTAGACGGTGTTGATTACAATATCATGCTTGCCAGTTTTAAGATATTACTGTCGTTAGGTTTTCCCGTGCCGACATTGACACCAGTTACACCCACACCCACAATGTCTTCGGTTGGGAAAAAATTAGCAAAACTTACAATTACTCCTAAATTGACAGTAACAAAACGTCCTGTTACGTCAACACCCACAAAAAAACAAGCTTCCTCAGGCGCCGGATTGCTATTTGTTTTGCTTTTTCTCATCCTTCTTGCTGCCGGGATATTTTTTGCCATCAAGCGAAAAATTATCCCGCCCGGACTCGTACAAAAACTCCTGCAAGTACTACAAAAATTGCCGCTGCCAAAACAGTTGCAATCATTATTGCCGGCACAATCACTCCCGCAAACCAAACCGGATAAGACAAATGGTCAGACGCAGACCGCACCACCCACAGAGCAGAGCCAAACAACAACGGCTGCCCCAGCAGCAACAACAGAAACTATCCCTTCACCGGCTCCGACAACTGTTGAGAATGAATATTTTGTTAAGAAAAAATCAATTGATGAAAAAGGTGGTATATGGGTGAATCTTACTGATGATACCGGACAACACCAGGGATACTATAAAGGTGCGGAAGCTGATATCAAAGACGGATTTGCGACAGTCAAAGGAACGATGGTCACAGAAGGAACGAATCGTTATATTCTTATTTCAGAACTTCATTATGAGGAATGATTTTCTCCTTGCGTTTTCCCTTTCGGGTTTTCCGGCGCAGAAGGTCCCCGTTGCCCCTCATGAGATGATTTTCTTTTTGAAAATGGTTTCAGCAACTGTTCTAATTTACTTTGGTCTTCATCCCCGTCCTCTTCATCGTTGTGTTTTGTGAAGGCAAACAGTATCATACCCCTTCCCAATGCCAGCGCAACAGCAATGAGAATACTTATTGCTTTAAATTCTTCATCTTCTAATTCTTCAGCAAATATATCGAAAACTTCCATAAGATATCGGAGCCGGCTCTTTCTCCGTTTTTCTGAAACAGTTGTGTTCTGTTGCACCTCTTGTGCGGTTGGGCATTGAAATCCTGCTGCATTCATTTTTACTTCAGCTCCATCCGGTATCTCTGCATCTGATGCTAATTGCTGTTGCGTAATTTCTCCTCCTTTGTATCGGTTAATCCAGCGTGAAATACTCCCTGCAACTCTGAAGCCGTCGTAAAGGAGTATTACAGATATATTTACTTGTGGAGGTCGTTCGTTTTCTACAGTGGGCATTGATGGTTCATGCTGTTCTGATCGGTCATCAGTTACTTTTACTTGTTGTTCCTGCTTTTGTGATTTTCTTCTTAAGGCGTCGAAATAGCTCTTTCCGGTTGTCTCTTGCGATCTGCCATATCCAGGCTGCCCGAAGAATGCTTTTTGTACCCGTTCTTTGGGATGTTTCTTTTCTTCTGTAGGTATAGTTTTTTCTTGAGTAGGGTGCGGGCTTGCCTGTTTTGCAAGTTCCCGGGCGATGATTTGTTGCTTTTCTACATCACTCAATGGTATTGTTTCTGTCCGGAGAAGTTTCGGTTCATTATGTCCGATTGTATAAACCCGGCCACCAGCATCGTCCGGATGCTGTTCTGGTATCAGTGGTATTACATGTGCTTCAGATAAAAACTGATTCATATGCATTTTGTCCTCTTCAGTTTTTACGGGTGATTCTGTCTTCTGTTGAACAGATTCTCTTTCCAATGCCGGTTGATTTATTGTCAGTGGCCGCTGCTTGCGGACCATAGCCATTGATTCTTCTGTGTCAAGGTGCATTTTTCCCTGATGTATTTGCAGCCGGTTGGGAGAAATGTCCAGCACCTTCGGCGTCACCGGCTGCTTTTCCAGACGCACTGGAGAAGCTGTCCTTTCCAGCATGAAGGGTTTTGCTCCTTCACTTCGGATGACCTGATGGTTGATAGCTCCTGATGGTTGTCTTGTAAATTCTCCAAATTCTTTGTTCATATGTTTTCCTTTCGATTTAGTTCTCTTTCATTGAAGCGAGTATAGCCTATGAAATCAACATATACTTGATACCTGGCTTACAAAAACATTTCAAAAACTGCGCTTCTTGTCGTCATTGTGCCCCAGATCCTTCACCTGCTTCAGGATAGCGGAAAGTACGTTAACTATCCCCATATTGCAACGGGTGTGCTGATAGTGTCAGCAATTTATAATGTTTGTATCAAGTTTATCTGTGTATGACCTCTATAATGCGGATATGAACAAATTTATCGGGAACAAATTACAAATCAATAAATGGATTGCCCAGGCACAAATAAAAAATGCACAGAAGAAGAGCGCGTGGACAATCTTTGAGAAGCAGTATCTCACACGAAGTGCAGAAGATCTTGAAAAGATTGGACGTGTGAAAGACGAGCTTCTGCACGCGGACAGAAAAGTGCGATTTACGGAGTGAAATGATTGACAATTTCGACTTTTTGTAAAACGCTTTGTTTAAAGGTACAGTGGTAGCGTTTGGGTGAATCAGATTGCAACATATCTGGGAGAAAATACGGGACATTGTGTGCAACTTCTTTATTATTGACATCACAAACCCAATCGATTGTTTTCCAGGCAAGTGTGCCTTCGCGCGTTTCCTGTTCGTTTTCCCAAACAGCTTGCGTTGGTGCAAGGTATGCAAGAAATGCATGCATGCCTTCAATCGGCGCAGTTTCATCATGTAGTAACTGGTCAGGTGCTTCGTGATTCCAGGTGACAATACCTTTGTACTGGACACGTTTTGCTTTTTTCAAATCGATACCGGTTTCTTCTAGTATCTCGCGGTACACAGAAAGAGTTTTATCTTCTCCCGGTTCGATATGACCGCCCACACCATTCCAGTGATCCTGCCAGGGTTTTTTGCGGCGCTTGATCATAAGTATATGTCCATCTTTGATGAGGAAACAGAGGGTAAATTTGAGATTAAACTTATAAAACATACGCTACGCCACTAATTTTTCGTTGGATCGGCCACTCCGGTATGTTCTTCCAGATTTTCAAGACGTCTTTTTATCTTGGAAAAAAACTCGCTGAATTTGACCTTTAAAGCAAGAAGGTCTGCTTTCGTGGCCATAGTCACTCGTATCTCACGAGTGCTTTCCGCAAGTGCTTCCAGCGCTGTATCTGTATGCGCCTGTCCTTGTTTGATATCTGCAATATCCTGTTTCATCCTAGACTGATCCTCTTTTATATCTACAATGTTCTGTTCCATACTTGCAATATCCTTTTGCATAGCAGCCTGTGATTTCTCAATAGGAGCAAGTTTTCTTTCGACAAGTAATTCTATCTTTTTCAACAATTCCTCGTTGTTCATAGATCTAACATTACATTATCACTTTCTTTAATTCATATCAATGGTTAAATCTACAGGAACTTTGCTAAATTGAAGGATTTTCTATGGAGAGCACTCAACCCGTATTTTTTGATTGCTTCCTGATGTTTCTTTGTCCCGTAGCCTTTGTTGGTAAAAAAATCATAGACTTCATATTTTTTATGCAATTCTCGCATTCGTTGATCCCGATAGACTTTGGCAATGATTGATGCCGCGGCAATTGAGACAGATTTCGTATCGCCGTGAACAATTGGGGTTTGTCTGGCTTTTGCTAAAGCAGTAATGTAGAATGCGTCGATGAGAATATGATCAGGAATTTGCGATAACCCTGCAACTGCTTTGTGGAATGCTCTTTGTGTTGCTTTACCAATACCGGCTTTATTAATGACCTCTACAGAAATTTCGGCAATAGAAAACGCGAGAGCTTTCTTTTTAATTTCTTCTGCCAACAACTCACGTCTGGCAGGAGTAAGGAGTTTGGAATCATTAACACCATCTATTCCGGAAAAGTTTTTTGAGAAAATGACCGCAGCAGCGACAACCGGTCCGGCAAAACATCCCCGTCCGACTTCATCGACGCCAGCGACAAAGTTGACACCACGCTTCCAGAACTGTTTTTCTTGATCAAAGGTTGGAAAGGTCATTGTTCTTTTCCATCTTCCAATAGTTCCAATCCTTGTATCTGTGGCACAGCAGCGGCGAGAATACCTTTCAAATCTCCATGCATACCATACGTACTGTCTATTACCTGCCGGATATTTTTTTCATCCCGCGCCCATTTGTTGGAGAAATAGCGTTTCTCTTTTTCAATTTCACTCTGCATATTGGTGAATGCTTCGATGATTGCCTCAACGCGGTTTTTGAATTCTACGCCTGTCAGGTAATTGTAGAGTGCTTCCATTTTGATATCCTTACCTTTTAAAGAATTTTTAATCATCACCTGCTGAATCAATTTGACGCGGAGGGAATCGGTCAGGGGCAGAACAAAATTTCGTTCAGTTACCCAAACACCTTTCCGGAAACCGGCTGTTTTCATACCAGGCGGCATGGCAAGTGTAATGATGACAGCTTCTTCAGCATTGATCGCTCGCTTATCATTCTTCAATTTATCAATCCACAGCTCACTCCAGGTCTTTGTATTCTTGAGTTCCCAAAGAATTTTCCCGGCAAAATTTCCTGTACTGTCCCAGACTTCCTGAATAATATCTCCGCCTTTAATGCCTTTGCCAACGGGCATAATTTTATCATTCGGGTATGTCCGTTGCAGTAACTCTTCAAATTCCAGTTCAAATGCTTCGCCTTGGGTTTGCTGTGAGCCCTGGGTCAGTTTTCGTTTGGCATCTTCAAGTTCTTTGAGGGTATCCTGTAATTGCTTATCCTTTTCAAGGAGTTTCAAATGCTGTGCTTCTTCTGCTTTTTTGAGTGCTTCCTGGCGAATCTTTTCTTCCTCTTCAGCTAATTTTTTCTGCATTTCAAGTCTCGCTTCATCTTTTTCCCGCCGGAGCTGACGGCTTTCTTCCATAAGTTTTTCCAGGCGTTCATATAATTCTTTGTTGCGAAGCTCTTTCTCAGCAGCATCATCAGCAAGTTGTTTGAGTTGTCGGTCAAATTGTTCCTGCAAGTTTTTCTGTGAATCAGAAATTGCTGTTTGTTTTGCCTGTTCAATCTCGAGTTTTTTCTTTGCTTCCCACTCAGAAAGTGTTTGCTCCTCAATTTGTTTACGAAGGGCCTGACTGATTTCAATTTCTTTTCCGCAATACGGACATGTGAAAGGATGCATAGAAATTTTTATCATAATACTCTCTCCGTGTTTGTTATGCAAGACTGTTCTAAATGGTTTTTAGGAGGTTGAAGTATTCGTCTAAAGAAATTTTGGCTGTACGAAGATTATTCTTAATGATAAAAACAGGAATTGTTTTATATTTGGTGATGACTACAGGACGAATATACCCTTTTTTGTATAAATCATATGATCTCCTTTCGTTCTTTGATAGTTCCATCCTGCATTTTCGAATAGTTTAGTAAATTTCTTGTAGTGGAGAGGCTGTATTGATGGCATTATATATTAAAGGCGAATGGTTCAAAACTTATCTTAGGAAAAAATTTCTTATTTTGCGAAATCTCAGCTTCTTTCAAAAATTCTTTCAGTTTTTTCTGTTTTTTAACTTCTTCTAAAGTAATCTCCAAAGCTTGTTTTACATTTTTTTTTGCCTCTTCTTCTGTCTTTCCACAGGAAGATACATCAAACTCAGGTATATATGCGATGTAGGGTGCATCAATCGCATCTTCTTCATACAGTAGTTTTATACTGACGGGAAAAGTAACTAACATACTTCTTGTATTGTAAGAGAATACCTGCTATTTTCAAGTTTTCATTGACACCTATCTTCTCTTCTGTTAGCATTTTACTGTCATAAAGAGACAAAATCTTCCATGAAATCGTTGCTTCGCATCATTCTTTTGTATAGCTTTATCCTTTTTATTACACCTCAATTTATTCCCGGGCTGCATGTTACTAATACATTCATGACGTATATCACTGGCGGAATTGTTTTGTCTCTACTCTTTCTTATCGTGAAACCAATCTTCAGTATCATCAGCTTTCCAATAAATCTTCTAACGCTTGGTTTATTTTCACTCATCACTAATGCGGTTATTTTATATATTTTGACACGTATTATTAGGGGTATTTCTATAACAGCCTTTTCGTATCAGTCGTTTGATATTCTGGGCTTCCACATCCCTGAAATTTCGTTTACGAGCTTCTTTGCGTATATATATACCGCCTTTATCATATCACTTCTTGCAGGGTTTTTGAGGTGGTTAGTGCGATAAAACTTGCATGAGCAACAGCTAGGAAGTATAATACTGTTATAAAGTATGCTTCATACAATTTTAACCATTCTACAACTTATCGTTTCTGTTTTGCTTGTTGCGGCGATTCTTTTGCAGGCACCGGAAGGTGGATTGGCGCCGGTTTTTGGCGGTGGCGGAGAGATGTACCGAAGCAAACGAAACGTTGAAAAATTTCTTTTTATCGGGACAATTGTCTTGTCTGCGTTGCTTTTGGTATTGTCTACGCTTCTTTTGCTGCCGCTTGGAAAATAAACGTGATCAGGAATCAGGAATTATGAATCAGGGAACAGGTTATGTCTTAGTATATTCACATACTTTATGATTCGTAATTCATAATTCCTCACTATGGTTGTTTTACGAAAGCGACTTATTTTCTGGCTGATCAAAGCATATATCAAAAAATCGGGCAAGACACTGCTTTTCTCATTTCTTGCCGGGCTTGCCATTTTTTTTATTCTCCTTTTTGCAGCCCGGTATATTACAAAAATTTTGCCAACCTACAGACGAAGTGTTGTTGGGCTTGTCGGAGCCTATACAGAAGATCAGCTGCCCCCACTTATTCTTGATAAATTATCAGAAGGTTTAACCAGCGTTGCAGCCGATGGTACGATTAAACCAGCGCTGGCTGCTTCCTGGAAAATCGGTAAAGATGGAAAAGTCTATACGTTTTATTTACGTCACAATCAATATTTCAGTGATGGCAAACCTGTTACCTCTTCATCAATTACCTATAACTTTTCTGACGTCATGGTGAGCCGGCCGGATATATATACGATTGTTTTTACGTTGAAAGATACATACGCGCCGTTTTTGGTGACAGTTTCGCAACCGATTTTTAGAAACGGTTTTACCGGCATTGGTAAGTATACGGTACAGAATATTACGCTCAACGGCGATTTCGTGCAATCTCTGACGCTGGTGTCAAAAACCAGCCATTTTGATACCATTCGCTACCAATTTTACCCGACTGTTGATGCCTTAAAGATGGCATTTCTCCTCGGGCAGATCAACCAAGCAATCGGCCTTACCGATCCAAATTATAAAAATGTTTCGTTAGCGAATTTCCCAAATGCCATAATGACAAAACGTACTGATTATTCGACACTCGTGACAATGTTTTTTGATACCACTGATAGCAACCTCTCCAATCAAAAACTTCGTCTGGCGCTCTTGTATGCATTGCCTAATACATTTCCTGATGGTGAAACAGCGACATTGCCATATGCTCCACAATCAATTTATTATAATAGTGATTTGACTCCCCGTAAGCAGGATTTCACCCATGCGAAATTATTGCTGCAAGCTTCAGGCATTACAAAAGTACCACCGCTTACCATAAAAACACTGGATAAGTATGAAGGAGTTGCTGATGAAATTGCTCATGCGTGGACTAATCTTGGTATACAAACAACTGTTGAAACAACGGCTGGTATTCCCTCAAATTTCCAAATTTTTCTTGGAGATTTTACCGTACCGAAAGATCCTGATCAATATGTGATTTGGCATTCCAATCAGGTTGATAATATTATGCATTATAAAAATTTGCGTATTGATAAATTGCTAGAAGATGGAAGAAAGACAGTACGTGTGGCTGACCGAGAACAAATCTATGATGATTTTCAGAAATATCTAGTCGATGACGCCCCCGCTGGATTTCTCTATTTCCCGTATGAGTATACCCTGACGAGAAAATAATTACCGATGACAAAGCAAGAAGACAAAAATAAAACTGCCCCTCAACAAGAAGCATCCTCTAGCAGGAAGCCATTTGATGCACAAAGCTTTAAAGAAACCTCTTCTGTGCAACGATGGGCAGATGCAGTCAAAATATCTTCCCGCAAAGCCGCTAGACTAAGACAAGAAGTGGTTCATTTCTACTCAGGGGTTCCGTTACATACACATGGACAGCGCCTCTATACCTATGCGCAAGAACATAGTTGGAGTGCGCTTGAACCATATTTAACAGAAGCAGCTGCATCAATCCCACTATATTCAGTCACGCCAGCCCAACGGGAACTTCTTGGTTTTGCAAAGCTGGTTGATCAAACACTGCCAGAAGACCAGAAAAGAGGAACAAAGCCATTCCCTCCAGGAGTTAAAGTAGATGTAAGAGAATATATTTCCCGGCTTGAGTTTAGAGAGGATTTTGCAGATAGCGCAGACTGGCTTGCTTCATTAGCGCAAATTACTTGGGTAAAGGGGAGCCAACTAGAAGCAGAAGCAAAAGCAACTGCACAGTTAAATAATGTATATGCGTTTGCACAGCTTCGAAAAAATATAGAAAGCAGTGACCTTAGGGAAGCATATAGCAGAACAATAAAAATAATTCGTCCAACAGCAAAAAGACTTACACCGTTTATAGTTGGAGACAATGATGTGTCTAAAACAATTTTTGACACTACTCAAAATAGAGAGTTAAAAAAATATTTATCCCGATCCTATATGGGAAGACCTGGGGCACTAGAGAGGTTTCTAAAAGAATACAATAGAGTAATACATGAGTCTTCTAGTTATATGGCGCTTGCATGGATATATGGAACATACAGAAGTATGCATCCTCATCCTGACTATAACGGCACTATGGCAAGAACGTTAGTTGATTATTATATACACAAGAAGGGATTAAGAGCAATAGACTGGTTGGCAGTTTTAAGCGCGATAAATATTTTAAGAAAGGAATTGGATCTGGCATGGGAGGCATATGCCCTGGATGGTAATACACAACCTCTTAATGCCTGGTTTATGTCACATATAGGTGGCTTTTAATTAATAAAATACTTACTTCTTAATTTCCTGTGATAGGTTATTGCAAATCGGTGGGCTTCGTCGCGAATGCGCATGATCAAGTGTAATCCAGGAGAATTTTTAGGCAAGGAAATTTCGAGGAATGACAGGTCGGATTCTGGATACGCGTTGAAACGCTTACCAGAAACAGTATATCGTTTCCGGGGAGGAGTGGAAACGACGACTCCGGAATCATCCTGTTTGGGAGCTAAGACAGGAACAACGATCGTTTCTTCCCGTTTCGCCAGACCTATCAATGGTATGTCAATTCCCAACTCTGCAAATGCTTTGCGTGCAGATGAAACTTGCCCTTTTCCCCCGTCAACCACCAATAAATCAGGCCAATGCCATTCATCGTGCCGGAACCGGCGTTGTAAAACTTCTTTCATCATGGCAAAGTCATTGGGTTTCATGGGATTGCTTTGTCTGCCTCGGCTGATGGATCCTTGCAATGACGTTTTCTTTTCCCAATCTCGTCTAATTTTAAACCTCCGGTATTGGGACTTGTCTATTTCTCCATTGGTCAAAACAACCATTGATGCTGTGGCATGAGTGCCTTGAGTGTTTGAAATATCGTAGCACTCAATTCGTTCAAGTTTTTTTAAATGATATCCGGCTTTATTAAGCGTTTCCATTAATTCATTCATTTCTTGCTGACGGATATCCTGTCGTAAATTAGGATTAACATCATATTCAAATGGCTTATGAAATGGATTGGTAATCAAACTCAATGCATTGATCTTTTTCTGTATTGCTGCTGCTTCTTCAAATTTTTCCTGTTTGCTATACTGGTCACGTTGTCGCTCCAACTGTTTCATGACCTGGCGCGAGCCGCCTTCGAGCATTTTGATGATGCCGCGGATATTTTTCCGATAGTCTTTTTGTAACATAGAGGCCGACTGTGTCCCGTTGCGCCGCTCCCTCACCCCTACCCTCTCCCGCGAGAGGCGAGGGAGACTGACTTCCTTCTCCCTTGATGGGAGAAGGTTAGGATGAGGGTGGGAATGTGGGATTTCAAACGCTTGCGGACACGGACATAATCCTAAATGATGATATAAACAAATGCGTTTAGGATGATGAGCAACAGAAACATAGGGAAAAATCCGGCGCATGGTCTTAAGCACCATTTTGAGTGCAGCGGAATTTGGATACGGACCAAAATAAATGGCATTATCATCGTCTTCCCGACGGGCAAGTAAAACAGCGGGATATTTGTCTTTTACAGTAATTTTGATACGTAAATATGATTTATTGTCAGTCAGACGGATATTGTATTTCGGTTGATAGTGCTTAATATAAAAGGCTTCAAGAAGAAGTGCCTCAAGTTCTGATTCGACAATAGTGATTTTTATTTTCTCAATTTGTGAGACGAGTACGCGGGTTTTTTCACCAAGCAGATTACCACTGGTAAAATACGATGAAACGCGGGTTTTTAAATTCTTGGCTTTGCCCACATAAAGTACAGTTCCATTTTTATCGAGAAACCGATATACGCCGGCTTTGTCTGGCAATGATAAGTATGATGAGCGCGAGTATAACAACGACAAGTCCTCCTATCCCAATTGGTGTCAGATAAAACGGTAAAATCGTAATAGTTTGTTGTGTTGTTTTATCAGACATGCGTATTGTAAATCCGGCATGTTCCTTTGTCAAAAACGGCGTACGATCAAATGCAACAGGAATGGTAGCAGATCCAAATGGGGGAATCGTTGTCAGGCGAAAGGTTTGTTCGTTTGGTGACAATGAACTGCTATCGATATACACAATTTGTGGACCAATGCTGTTCTCATTGGTATTCTCGACTGAGACATTTCCCTGAAGCGGTAGACCTGCGATTGCGGTGCTTGGCAATTGGGAAGTAAGTAGCATGTCATACGTTGGATCAGGAACTGAATCAGTAAAACCGACATCGACATCTTTTTCGTTTACATCCCCTGCCAGTTTATAGCCTCCGGCAGGAATAGGATACGTACTGTCTTTGCCTTTGATGACAAAGGCAAAATGATCAAAATCAAGTGTTGAGAAATAATCAATGCCGCCTGTGGTATTGCCCCAGGTTGGATCTACCATAACCCAGGTTTTTTTATTCATGTCATAATATTCCGGCCACGCATGCAAAATATCTTTTACCAGGGATAATGGACGTTGCTTTGCATTTTCAGTATATGCAAATCCATCTACTTCCCGCGCCGGAATCTTCTCTGCCCGTGCAAGTGCAATAAACAAATCTGTAAACTCCAGACAGACGGCTGAGTTTGGATGTTGCAACGCGCTCAATGCGCCCAGACGTGAACTATCATCGGTTACGCGGGAAAAATCATAGTGTAATGTTTTGACCACATAACTATAGATCGCCTCAGGAGTCCGGAGAGTATCGGCAAGTTCTCGTATTTCATCGCTGTTTGCCTGCCAATAGTGCGTAGGTGCGGTGTCCTGTTGTATTTCTTGTTGTGTAATCGGAACTTGCTGGGGTGTTAATCCGATTGCTGCTTTGCCATCAACCGCAATATCCATTTTCTGTGCCGGAAGCAAGGTATACTGTGCTAGCCAATTCCCATCACTATCTACAACGACATTACCGGGGCGGGGATTGATTGATGAGAGGAAGACTGTTTGATAATTAGTTGACATCGGCAGTGCGATTTGCGTTTGTATAGGGAAAACCTGATCATTGCGGAGATGATACATCAAGTGAAACGCAAAATATTGTTCACTGCCAAACGCGATCGAAATACCAGCCTGTCCGAGTTGCTCTTTGGTAAACGTAAGATCATTTGTCGGCAGCGTTGGTTTGGTATATACCGGCTTGCCAAACGATGGCGGCACCTGAATAGAAACAGTGAAGTTTTGAAAATCAGATCCATTGGCAATACCAGGGATATTTATTTCCCAAATTTTTCCGTATTGTTTGGCAACAGCATCCGTATCAAAAGCAATCGTAAACGGTAACTGTGCTCCTTTGCCTACTGCTTTTTTGTTGAATTGTAATGCGATGGTATACCCGTCATTTGTTTTACTGACTTGCGGTGTAATTGGTCCATCCGGATCAGAAGCAGTCACATTGATAAGTGAATCAAAGCCAAGTTGCATAGCATATTGAGAAGCGTAATATTGTGTGGTTGTATTAGTCAGGGTAACATTGAGAACCGCATGCGTCCTGCCATTTGGAGAAACAGAATAGGTGACATGATAATCTGTAGTGAAGTTAGAAGAAGCAAAAGTTTTGGAAGGAAAAAATATACAAAATAGAGAGATAAAAAAACACGTTAGCAATAAATACTTTTTCCTTGTCATACAATTTGTCATTGCGAGCCCTCGTGAGAGGTCGAAGCAATCCCGTACGGTTTTTACATGATTACTTCTGCTGTTAACTCATTTATAAGATATACTCATATAAATCTTTCCATTCAGGGTTTACTTTTCTAATTAAATCTTCTTTTTGTTTTCGAGAACCTCCTTTTAACTGCTTTTCTCGTTTAATTGCCTCCTCTATATTTTGATATGTTTCGTAATATACTAATTTATCAATATTATATCGTTGTGTAAATCCTTTGACGAGTTTTTTCTTATGTTCCCATACCCGTTTGATCAAGTCACCCGTTACTCCGATATATAATGTCGTATTTCTCTTATTAGAGAGAATATACGCGTAAAAGTAAGTGTCCATTATGGTTACATCATTACGAGGAGTATAGAGACAGAGCAATCCGGAATAATTCTCAATTCCTGACGGGATTGCTTCGACCTCTCACGAGGGCTCGCAATGACAAAAGCGTTAGAGAAGATACAATTTCTAGTGTAGCAATTTTTTCAAAAATTTTCCTGTCCAGGAGTTGGGATTTGCAGCAATTTGTTCAGGTGTACCTGTTGCGACAATCTGTCCTCCTTTTTCTCCGCCTTCCGGTCCGAGATCAATAATATAATCAGCATTTTTAATCACATCCAGATTATGCTCGATAACAATCACTGAATTGCCATTATCCACCAACCTGCGAAGTACGTAGAGTAATTTTTCAAGATCAGCAAAATGCAAGCCGGTTGTCGGCTCATCCAGAAGATACAGCGCATCTTTGCCGCGTTTGGCAAGCTCAGATGCGAGTTTTACGCGTTGTGCTTCTCCGCCAGAAAGTGTCGGTGCCGGTTGCCCGAGTTTGATATATGACAAACCAACATCTTTCAGTGTTTGCAATTTGTGTTTGAGTCCGGGAACAAATGAGAAAAATTGCAATGCCTCCTCAACACTCATGTCCAGGACTTCGGCAATGTTTTTATTGTTAAATAACACTTTCAGCGCTTCGTGATTGTACTGTTTGCCCTGGCAGACCTCACAGGTGATGTAGACATCCGGCATGAATTGCATTTCAATTTTGATTTGCCCCTCACCTTCACACGCTTCACACCGTCCGCCTTTAACATTGAAAGAAAATCTTCCCGGCCCGTAACCCCGGAGTTTGGCTTCTTTCGTGCTCGCGAATAAATCGCGGATGTAGGTAAATGCGCCAGTGTAGGTCACCGGATTGCTGCGTGGCGTGCGACCAATAGGTGACTGGTCAATTGCAAAGACATGACGGATGTTTTCGAAACCGAGAATTGTCTCGAATTTCCCTGGTTTTTGGGGGTGATAGGCATTTTGTTTTTGCATGAGGGCATGATATAAAATGTCATTGACGAGGGTGGATTTGCCGGATCCTGAGACACCAGTGACGACAATGAGTTTGTGTAACGGAAAGTCAACGGTGACGTTTTTCAAATTGTGTTCTGCGGCGCCCACAATCGTTAATAATTTGTTATCCTCAGCGGTAGCAAAGGATCCCATGGGATTCTTCGTCCGTCGGCCGACGGACTCAGAATGACGAATATGTATTTTCTTCTTTCCTGACAAATACGCGCCGGTCACGGAATTTTTGTCTTTTTTTATCTCTTCAATTGTTCCCTGGGCTATAACTTTACCCCCATGCTCTCCGGCTGCAGGGCCGAAGTCAAAAATATAATCCGCTGCTTCCATGGTCTCCTGATCATGTTCAACAACCAAAACAGTATTGCCAAGGTCCCGGAGTTTTTTTAGTGTTTCAATTAATTTTGCATTATCCCGCTGGTGCAGCCCGATTGACGGTTCATCCAACACATAGAGGACGCCTGTCAAGCCGCTGCCGATTTGCGAGGCAAGACGAATACGTTGTGCTTCTCCGCCGGCAAGCGTTGCGGCGGTTCGTGAAAGGGTAAGATAATCTAACCCGACATCAACCAAAAAAGATAAGCGTTGTCTGATCTCCCGCAAAATCATCTTACCGATTTCTTTTTCCCGCTCAGACATGACAGTATCAAGATTATCAACAAACTGCAGCGCTTTATCGATTGATGCATTAGCAACGTCCACAATGGATTTACCGTTCAACGTGACCGACAGTGCTTCTTTCTTCAGTCGCGCCCCATGACAGTCAGGACACGTATCATAGCGCATAAATTTATCAATCTGACTTCTGAGGAATTGTGATTCGGATTCATTGTATTTTTTCTTCAATTCTGAGGCAATACCCCGAAATGGTTCGCGAATGACTGTCTCTCTCCCCCACCGGTTTTCACCTTCAACGTAATATTCACGATTGCCGGTACCGTTTAATAACAACTGTTTTTTCTCTTCACTAATTTCGCTGAGTTTTTTTCTAAGCGGTATGTCGTTTTCTTCACAAAATGTTTTAAACGTTCTTGAAAACCACGTATCGCTTTCACCAATATTGTAAAATGGCATGATGCCGCCCTCCATAATCGTCAGATTATCATTGAAAACAAGATCAGGATCAACATTGAGGACTTTTCCCAAGCCATCACAGGTCGGACAGGCACCATGCGGCGTATTAAAAGAAAAGATACGCGGTTCAACTTCCGGGAAAGACAAATTATCAAACGGACAGGCAAATTTCTCTGAAAATAATTGATCTTCCATCTTTTCAGGTCTTTCAGGAAGTGTAAATGATGCATCAAGAATTTTTGAGACAATCATTTCACCATTACCAAAAGATAATGCCTGTTCAACATCAGCCGCAATCCGGTTGCGCTCGGTTTCTTTAGTTAACACAATAGCATCTATAATCAAATCAATTGTGTGTTTATTTGTTTTTATCAGGAGGAGATCATCGGTGAGATTGTACACTTTGCCGTCAATACGAACTTTGGTATATCCGCGTTTGCGAAGACTAATAAATAATTCTGTGTATTCGCCGCGCCGGTCTTTGATGAGCGGAGCAAGCAGAAGCAGCCGCAAATCTTTCCGTCCGGGCTCAACACTGGTTTCAAGCAACTTGTAAATGGCATCGACGATCTGATCTTTGGACTGGCGGGCAATTTCCCGTCCGCATTTCGGACAATGCGGATGGCCAACCCGGGCAAAAAGTAACCGGAGATAATCATAAATTTCGGTTACTGTCCCGACAGTTGAACGCGGATTGTGACTGGTCGATTTCTGATCAATTGAGATAGCAGGTGAGAGTCCCTCAATCAAATCCACATCAGGTTTTTTCATCGTGCCAAGAAATTGTCTTGCATACGATGAAAGACTTTCGACGTAGCGGCGCTGTCCCTCAGCATAGACTGTATCAAATGCAAGTGAAGATTTACCGCTACCAGATAATCCAGTAAGAACAATGAGTTTGTTCTTTGGGATTTCCATATCAATGTTTTTTAAATTATGTTCACGCGCGCCTTTGACAGTAATTTTATCCATAACGAATACGTCATTCTGAACGAAGTGAAGAATCTATTTATTATAGATGCTTCGGCTAACGCTCATGATGACAGGAGGGGTTGATCAATCATTATAGAGGAAAATAGCACTTATAGCAACCGGGTGATAATGAAAAAGTTACACAATGTAGAGGTGGTTGAGTAGAAAATTATATAAAACTATGCAAATCGACAAACCACAATGTATAGGGCCTTGTTTTAGTTTGTCGTTGGAAATCAATAAGGATATTAGTATTATTAGTATCAGGATCTGCAATCAACCTACGTAAAGACCCAGAAGCATGTTTTTGTGCGGCTGAACGAAGTATATGTTTTGCTTCTCTTACGACACGGCGTAAGTGAGAAACGCTTGCTGAATTACGATCTGAACTATCAATGTATGCTTGTACGCTTGGAGCATCTTCAATTTGTTCCATAAAGAGTGTTACATTGTACAATAAAGGTCTGCCAGTGAGATTTACCCGAGAAGAATACTCAGTAGCGCCATAATGTTTTGGAATCTTTATCCAGTCCCAATCCCGTAAATAACGATCACATACCAAACGGTAATACTCCATAATAAGTAATCTTTCTTTTGCTGGATATTCTGAATCTTCAATTTCTTTTGCAAGTACAGGTAGAGCATCTATTTTATAAAGTCCTCCTTTGTATCTCAGCGCCAAACTTGGTAAAAATGGCTGCCTATACTGTGGTGTAGAAGGAGGCATATCACGTTCGTCTTCATATCTGGCTAATGCATGCAATAGGTTATAATTTTTTACCAGCTCTTGTCCTGATTGGGTAAGGATAACTTTTGCTCCGTGAGGTGTTTTGAATTCCCTCCATACAGTTTCTTTCTCCTGTTCAGACATTGAGATATGATGTGAATATGAAATGGGTTTCTCTGAATGGGTAAAACCACGAAACTCTAAGCTCCCAATATGTATAGGTAAAGAAAACTGACGTGTATAAATTGAGGGTTCTCCTTGTAATTCTCTGTATTCACGCATAAGTACGTATTATACGAGTCTTTATTATAAATGGAAGTATCCTATCTAGTAGCGACTTTAGCAGGAAAATAGTATGTTTGTTTTGCTCCTAGACTACCATCTTCTCTACGAATGTTTTCTAGTTTATATTTCGCACCATAACCTTTTTTCATAAGTCTTGTAATATCCGCCATACCAATATGAAGTCCCCCGTGATGCTCACCTCTCCCATATTGAAATCCATGTTCCAGTATGTCTGAGGGGAAACCGCCATTTGCATCTTCAATGCTCATACCAAAATGTCTTCTTCCTTGTTTTCTTTCTTCTGATAACGAAAATACGAGAGTAACTGGTTGACGTCTTCCGCTTCTGTTTTCTCCCACAGACTTATCGGCTGCCCTTCTCTCATTTTGTGCGATATTTTTCGCAAGTCTTTTCAGTAAGCTTCTAGTAGCATAAAAATATATGGTAGCAAGTGCATCTGTTGCCAGGGAGTTTAGTCCCTCTTCCACAGGTACATTTTCCGTAGAAAAAGCATTCACCATCTCATCTTTTAATTGATAAGCTGAAAAAGTGCTTTTTGGATAGTTACCTTGCATTATACGGAGGGAATCCGAAAGTGTTTCGTCTAATTCATTGATAGTACTTGTAGTATCAGATATAAGGCGAGCTCCTCCATCTGGTATCCTAGTAAAGAAATCTGGGCGGTATCCTGGAACTGAAGTAAGAAAAGTCATATCATTAGAAATATCGTGCAAGGATGCACGTGAAGCCATAATAACATCCTTAGGAGATGAACTCAACACAAATCTTTTTGGCTTGTCTAGCCCTTGTCGAGAGAATATCGTGACTGCACTCCGATAGATGTTATTGATAAGATCATGTCTTTCTCCTTGAGATAGAACAGGGTTACCTAATCCTTTTAACGCGTCGAAAATTTCTGACGTTGCTTCTATATCAGAAAATTTTTCTTGTTCTGGGGATTGTCGGGCAGATGCTTCAAGCCATCTCCCTCCCGTGTAGGATGCTGTAACTGTTCTAATAGCAGTAAGTCCTGTTATATAAGCGCTTGCCGTTTGATCTACTTTTCCTCCTAATTTATACCAGGGTTTGCGCACTTTTAGATATTTTTCAATTTCAATTCCTTCAGGTGATCTATTTGCCATAGAAAGCAATTGTATACCATTTGTACTAGATCAGCAAGACTGAAGAGCTTATAGGAGATAAATGAATTTTACAAGGGGACGTTTTCAAGGGAGCGCCAGAGGTACCAGCAAGCGGTTGAACGATAGGGCTTCCACGTCTCAGATAATTGCAGAATTTCTTCAGAGTCAGTAATCCCGTACAATTTTTCAATTGCGCGCCGTAAACCAAGATCGCCTACTGAGAACACATCCGGTCGATTGAGGGTAAAGATAAGCAGCATCTCAGCAGTCCATCTGCCCACACCTTTTAATTTTGTCAATTCGACGATGACTTCTTCATCCGGTAAATTTTTTATTTTTGCTATATCAATCTCTCCTTTTGCAAATGCTTCACTGATGGCTTTAATGTAGTTTACTTTCGCATACGAGATGCCGACCGCGCGAAGATTTTCTCTATCCATGGCAATAATCTCCTGTGGTGGAGGAAATTTTTTGCTCCCGAATAATTTGAGAAAGCGGGCAAAGATGACATCAGCGGCTTTGACGGAAAGTTGCTGGGAAATAATCGATTCAATCAGCGATGGGAAAAGCTCCTCGCTTTTATCAACGAAGTTGGGGCCGGGATATTTTTCTCCTAATTGTTTGAGAATCGGATCAGAAAACATAATGTAGTACACATGTACTGCCTGAAGCAATCTCCTAAAATTCCCTGGGGATTGCTTCGCTATTGCTCGCAATGACGTACAACATTATCTCCTCCTGAACAATTTGTGTATCTTCCCAATTGCAATTTCTACTCTCGTTGGACGTCCGTGCGGGCAGGTCAGATTGTTTGGCGTGTTTTCCAGCTTCCTCACTATATCCTGCATTTGTTCTTCCGTCAATACGTCACCGGCTTTAACTGCTGCCCGGCAGGCAAGATAGGCAATCATCCGTTTTGAAACTGTGTCAACATCCTGTACTTTTTTTTCTTGGTGTAATCGGGTAGCTAAGTCAATCAATAACTTTTTCTTATTTCTGTCCTTGAAAAGCATCGGGACGCGTTTGAGCAGGAGTGATGTCTTATTTATAAGAGCAATCTCAAATCCGAGTTGTGCAAAAAGCGGTTGCTGTTCTTCAAAAAACAGTTTGTCAGCATAGGAAAGCGGCACAATCTCCGGCGTTTGCAAAACATAGTGCTTGTTTTCTTTTTGTCGTTTTTTAAATTCGGCGAGCAAGTTTTCATAGAGGATCCGTTCGTGAGCGGCATGTTGATCAAAAATTTGCAGACTGTCTTTTGTCTCACCAAGTATATAAAGCCGGTGAATTTGCCGAAGTGGTTGCGTCTGTATATCAGAGCTATTCTGTAAAATATTTTTTCGCAACAATTCTGCGGCGAATGAATCTGTCAATCCCGGACGCAAACTGTCATCTGCGAGCGATAAACTACTCTCGCTGTTTGTGGTAAACAAAAAGTGCGTCGTTACTGTCTCTGTCTGCTTTTGCAGCGCGTTTTTAATTGCCTGAAAAACAAGTTCATACATACTGTCGTTCGCATGAAATCTCACTTCTTCTTTGCGCGGATGGACATTCACATCAACCATTGCAAATGGCAATGAGAGAAAAAGAAATGCTAGCGGCTGTAGAGATCGTGCGTGAATAGCAGAATATGCGTCCCTGATTGCAGAGGATAGTATGTTGTTAGTAATGAGGCGGTTATTAATAAATAGCTGGTGTTTTTGCGAAAGGAAAGGCGTTGCAGAGAGTTTACTGATAAATCCCTCAAGCGTCAAACCATTTTCTGAAACTGAAACCGGCAGCAGATTGTCCTGTAGTGACTTTCCAAATAGCAAAACAATCCGTGATAGCCTATCAGTTGTCTTTTGTAGAGTAAAAACTACTCGATTATTGTGTACAAGAGCAAAACGGATAGCAGGATAAGCAATAGCATATGAGGAAATTACACTAACAATGTGGCGGAATTCTGTACGTTCACTTTTTAAGAACTTTTTCCGTCCCGGAACTGAACCAAATAAATTATATACTGAAACTTCTGTCCCCTTCGGCAGACCAACAGGAGAGAAATCAGTAACTGTATTGTTCTTGATTTCAATCTTTGCGCCAATTTTGTCATCCTTTGTTTTACTTTTGATAACCAGATTACTTATCGCGGTAATACTTGCCAGGGCTTCGCCGCGAAAGCCGAGTGTTTTGATTGTGAGCAGATCGGTCTCGCTCCGCAATTTACTCGTGGTATGCGGTTTCCATGCTTCCTGCAAATCCTGCGGACTCATACCCTGCCCGTTGTCAATCACAGTAATTTTTTTCAATCCGCTCTTTTCAATAAAAATTTTTATCTCATCCGCACCGGCATCAATCGCATTATCCAGCAGTTCTTTGACTGCATACACCGGCCGTTCAATCACTTCACCGGCAGCGATTCTGGTAATAAGATTTTGCGGAAGAGGGAAAATATGGCGCATTCTGCAATGCTATCATAATACAGCAGGAAGATTAAATGCAATTTTATGTAGTTTGTACTTGATTTCGATGTTGTAAGACAACAAATGATATATCATCAGGAATAGATACTCTTTTAATCTCATCAGTAATCAGAGTACGTAACACATTCGTGACAATACTATCTCCTCGAGCTCCAGTTTGAGTAGCATAACCCGCTGCTAAGAGAACTTTATCTTTCATCCCGGGGTCTTTCGTCAATTTTAACCCGTCAGAAAACAAAATTGCAATATCACCATCACCTAATTGTAAATTTATTGCAGCCTCACTCTGTAAATCTGAGTGATATGCACTATCGACTGAGTTTGCTTCATACATGAATTGCCGACTCATATCAGGGTTTTCAATTATTTCAAATCTCCCATCTTTCCTAATCACTGCAAGACTGGTATCGCTTTTTAACCTCCCAATACATTCACCAGTTGCCGGATTGTATTGCACTATCCCAAGAGTGGTTGCTGCATAATGACCTTCTTTTATTTCGTCATCAATTTTGGTAACGGCATGATAAATGCCTTTTGACGGATCTTGAAGGTGCAGAGCGACAAGACTCTGTCTATAGGTTCTCGCATACGTTGGAATATCTAATTCCTGAATATGATCATGTACTTCCCTGAATACTTCTTCGGGTGTTTTATTGTTTCCTAAACCATCAACTGCTGTTAAAGCTGCTTCCCGGGAAGCTACGACTGGCACAACAGAATTAGAGACTCCATCTGCAATAGCAATATTTACTCTTCCCTGAGCATCTGTTGCAATTGCGACACTGTCTTCACCTTTATCAAGTCCAATGAAGGCAGTTAAGCGGTGGGTCGTACTCATTTTTGTTTCAACAGATTTTTGAGAAGGAGTTGAGGCAGGTTCATAGACAACTTCAGGAGATGAAGGGGCAAATTGCATATTTCCTCTACTTTGAAAGACAGGATGAGTAGCTCTATAGGTATCATAAGAAAGTGCTGATTCTCTTTTTCTCTCTTCCCCCAGAAACTTATTATATGCTATGAATAATTCATCAATATTTATTGTACCCGGCTGCCCTGGCCCGCTATCTCTTCTATGAATTGGAATACCTTCCGCTTTTACACACTCAAGCATAGCTTTTCTGACGAGAGCAGCTTGAGCATCTGGAACTCGTGCCAACCAATCTCCGTATGATTCTTGAGGCTTACGCGATAACCCGCTTGCTCCCAGCATTTTTATCGCACCAGCAAAATTTTTTTTTGCCTGTTCCCGTAATTTATTCCTTCGTGCCTCTTTCTGTGGCGCAACTTTATCTTTTGTTGGTTTTATTGGAAATATATTTGCTGCACCTTCTGCTACACTATTGATATTTTCTGATGGCTGAGCCCCATCTACGTGTTCATAAAAATAGGCTTTTTTTGTAAGTTGTTTGAATGTTATTCTCATCTCTTTAATATATATTATATAACTTAGTCTAGTTGTAGCGTATCCTTCATCTGATTTTGAAAAAACTTTACTTTTTCTTTCAATTCCGCCAGCCTATTCAACGCTTCAAGCGGGGTAATCTGAGCAATATCAAGACTCTCCAGCTCTTTCCGGATTAACCGTTCAATAATATTCATTTGCTCTGGCATATAGGTGTTTCTGGTTTGGTTGGCATCAGGTGCATTTTGTTTTTTCTTTTCCAGCTCATGCAATACTTCGTCCGCCCGCGTAATTACTTCTTCCGGCAAGCCCGCAAGTCTGGCAACTGCGACGCCAAAACTATGCGATGCTCCCCCGGGAAGCAGCGTATAGAGAAAAACTGGTTTATCTTTTTGACTGGTAACTGAGAGATGATAATTTCTTATGTGTTCAGGAAATCGTTCTTCCAGCGCCTGTAACTCATGATAATGTGTCGCAAAAAGCGTTTTCGGCGGTAGTTGCAAGTGTATAAGATATTCAGCAATTGCCCAGGCAATACTAATCCCGTCATAAGTACTTGTCCCCCGGCCGATTTCATCCATGATGATCAAACTATCTCTGGTGGCATGATGGAGGATATATGCAGTCTCAACCATCTCTACCATAAAGGTTGAGAGACCTGAAGTGATAACATCGGATGCGCCGGAACGGACGAAGATTTGATCAACGGTACTCAGTTTTGCTTCTTTTGCCGGGACAAAGCTTCCCATTTGGGCAAGTAACACAATAAGTGCAACCTGGCGGAGCAACACAGATTTACCTGCCATGTTAGGACCGGTAATCAGCATAAGCTGCTGGTTGCTGTTGTTCAGACAAATGTCATTGGGAACAAATTGTTTATCGTACAATAACGTTTCTACGACCGGATGCCGTCCTTGCGTGATAACAATTGAGCCACAATCATCTATCTGAGGACGAATATAATTATTGCTTTGAGCAATGTGCGCAAAATTAAGTAGACAATCAAGTATTGCAATTGCCTCTGCAGCTGACTGGATCACTGAGATATTTTGTAGAACCTTAGCTATGGTTTCTTGAAATAAACGATACTCAAGATCATTACTTTTCTCCTCTGCTGTTACAATAATTTCTTCCTGTTTTTTCAAACCAGGCGTAATAAATCGTTCACCATTGACAAGTGTTTGTTTTCTAAAATAGTCTTTAGGCACCAAATGAGCATTGGCTTTGCTGATTTCGATATAATAGCCAAAGACTTGATTGAATTTAACTTTGAGTGAATTGATGCCGGTACGTTCCCGTTCTTTGCGCTCCAGCTCAAGAATCCAATGACGACTGTTGCCAAGGATCATACGCAATTTATCCAGCTCCTGATTAACGCCAGAGCGAATCATGTTGCCTTCCCGAATGGAAACCGGCGGTTCGGGGACAATAGTTGATTCAATGAGGTCAATAATATATAAAAGATTAGGGTAGAGCGTTAAGGGTGAAGGGTAAAGAGAATTTTCCATTTGGGTTGATTGATTGTTTTCTCTGCTCTCTTTCCCCTTTACCTTCGCAATAATCTCTCTTGCCATTTCCGTTTTACATTGTTTTAAATCATCCATTATTTCTATAACAGTCTGCAGTGAATGTTTCAGATTCACCAGATCGCGGGCATTGCCCAGACCAACAGACAAACGTGCTACTAACCGTTCGACATCATTGATTTTTTCAAGTTTTTTTCGAAGTTCCTGACGTAGAGTTTGCTTTTGCAGAAATTCCTCAACTGCATTATGCCGCTTACGAATCTCTTGAGGATTGATGAGGGGTTTTTTCATCCACTGTTTGAGCATTCGTCCACCCATTGGCGTGATCGTTTCATCAATAACATAAAGCAGTGTGCCTTGCCGCTCATGACCTCTAATGGTTGCGAATAATTCCAGGTTTGTTACTGTCCAACGATCTAACATGAGGTAATCCACTGTCTGGTAAACAGCAAGTTTGCGAATATGATTGACGGGTCCTTTTTGCGTTTGTTGCAGATAGCCAAGAAGGGCTGCAGCAGCTTGTAGCGCAAGAGGTTTAGCTGAGGGTGCAAAGCCTTCAAGTGTGGCAACACCAAAATGTTTTTGCAGGACAGACTTTGCATCACTTGCATACTCATTCCACGAAGGAAAAGGGAAAATATTAATTCTCCGATCCTTTTTGATACTACCAATTATGTCAGGAGCATTGTAGATATCTTCAGGTACAATACATTCCGCCGGATTGATGCGGCTTAGCTCATCTGTGAGCGCCTGTGTGAAATTATCAGTTGTCATTTCAGTTGCTGCGAAATAGCCCGTTGAGATATCGGCAACTCCTAATGCCACTCTATTTTTATCTTTCAACAAACTGATAATGTAGTTATTTTCCTTTTGCGAAAGCGACTTTTCATCAAGAATTGTTCCCGGTGTAACAATGCGCACTACTTCCCGCTCAACCAATCCGTATTTATTTGGTAGTGAGACCTGCTCACAAATCGCAACTTTACAACCAGCTTTCACCAGTTTACTCACATACGAATCAATAGCATGGTATGGCACGCCTGCCATTGGAATTTTCCCGTCTTTCCCGCCGGCTTTACTTGTCAGCGTAATATCCAAAATCCGGCTGCCGATTTTGGCATCCTGGAGAAATAACTCATAAAAATCTCCCATCCGGTAAAACAGCAAACAATCCTGATATTGTTCTTTGATCTTTTTGTACTGCTGCATCATTGGTGTAGAGAATGAGGTTTCCATAACCATAGCATACAGTATTTTCCCTGGATTGCAAACCTCATGTATCATATATACAATAGATATATGCGCTGGTTACGACGAAGTGGTTTTGGTCTTGTGTTTGGTTTGCTTGCCTATGCAGCAACAATCCTTCTGCAACAGAAAACCGCTCCGCCTTCGCCTTCTTCTTCACAAGTCCTTAGCGCTGCAACAGGGATTGGACTATTTGTGGAACCACAGGACGGAAGGCAACCAATCCTCAATGCAATAACGAGCGCGCAAAAGCAAATTCTAGTGGAAGTGTATGAACTGACAGACAAACAAATTCTAAACGCGCTTATTGAGGAAAAAGCAAAAGGCATTGCCGTCAAAGTGATGCTCGAGCACCATCCGTTTGGTTCGGAAGCGATAAATGATCAGGCAGAACAGACACTTCAATCAGCCGGCGTTGCCGTCCAATGGACAAATCCGGCGTTTGCATTGACGCACGAGAAAGATATTATTATCGATAACAACGAATTATTTGTCCTCAATCAAAATCTTACTGCTTCATCTTTTTCCAGAAATCGCGAGTACGATATTGTTGATGATAATAAACAGGATATAGCAGAAGCCGAACAGATTTTTACTGACGACTGGCAGCGGCAAAATTTTCATCCAACTGATTCGCATCTCATTATCAGCCCGGTCAATTCCCGCGCCGGATTGACAGCGCTTCTTAATCAGGCAACGAAAACAATCGATATCGAAATTGAAGATATCGATGATCCTCAAATCGTGCAACTGCTTAGCCAAAAAGCAAAAACTGTCCAAATAAGAATTATCACGCCAACACTATCTCAAATCTCATCAAACAAGGATGCATTGGAAACACTGCAGGCTGCAGGTGTACAAGTAAGAACCATCTCATCTCCCTACATTCATGCCAAACTTATTCTCGCTGATTCGCAAATGGCATATGTGGGATCTGTGAATCTCTCAACGCAAAGTATGGACAAAAATCGGGAACTCGGCATTATTTTTTCGCAATCAGCTAGTGTGCAAAATCTAGCAACTGATTTCGAAACGGACTGGCAAGAGGCATCTAATCTACACTAGACCTATAATATCCTATAATTGTTGTTATATAGGGCTAAATATGATATACTAAGATTCTAGGAAATCGTTTTCTGAACACTACGTCTCTAGACAAGCCGGAAACAGAGTGTACCTGCACTCATCACAAGTGCATATGCCTAAACCATTTCGATTTATCACAAATTTTTTTCGAAGGATAGTGAATCGTATTCGTCGCTTCTGGCGGTGGTTCTTGCATACTTCCTGGAAGAAACGAATTGCAGTTATCATCGTTGCCATTATTGTGCTGGTAATTCTCAAAAATATTTTCTTTGGCGGCAAGAAAACACAGTATTCCTTTGATACCATCAGCCGGGGAACTATTTCGCAACTGGTTACTGAAACCGGCAATGTCATTGCTTCAAACGAAACTGACGTCTACTCTCCAACGACAGGTGTCCTTGATCAGATTTACGTGCATAATGGTGAGCATGTCAATGTTGGAGATAAATTATTCAGCGTGAGAAGTACTGCTACAGCACAGGAACAAGCTGCTGCATACGCAAATTATCAAACCGCAGTCAACGATGAAAATGTTGCAGAGGAGAATAAAATCGGTGCACAAGCTTCGCTCGAACAAGCACGTCAAGCCGTGATTAACGCTTCAAGTGAAGTAACAATTGCGCAAAACAGAGCCAGTGCTAAACAACCTAATCCTTCAACAGGATCACAGTACTCGCAAAATGATCTTGACGCCATCAATTCTGCATTGACGAGTGCGCGGGAGACATTTACAGAAGATGAGAAAAAATATAACGATGCCAATGAGGCAATTGCAGCCGCTCAGGCAAATCTTAATTCTACCTTGCTTGCATACCAGGCAACACAAAATACTACAGTTACTGCACCAGCAAGTGGTACAGTTGCAAATATTATCGGACTGACAGGCGCCAAGGTAGTTGCGCAACTCAACAGCGCCGCTTCTTCAGCAACATCAACAACGCAAGCAGCAACAACGCCGGTAACACCTGTTGTGATTATTGGTACAACGAGCGGTCATGCTATCCAGACAACAGTGAGCGAGGTTGATGTCAACAAAATTGCATTGGGAGACAATGTGGCTATTGTCTTTAGTGCTATTCCCAACAAAACTTATGATGGTAAAATTATTCAATCAGATACATTCGGGACTGCAACCCAGGGCGTTATTACGTATAACGTTTTTATCTCCATTACCAATCCTGATAATCGGATCAGACCGAATATGACTGCTAATTTGACTATTCATACAGCGGAAGCAAGAAATACGTTAACAGTTGCTAATGCTGCTATTGTTCCTTATCAAAATGGTCAGGCTGTACAAGTATTAGGTAAAAATAATAAAGTAAAATTTATTCCCGTTAAAATTGGTTTACGCGGATTTACCCGCAGTCAAGTCTTAAGCGGTGTGAAAGAAGGAACAAAAGTTATCCTCGGCAATACACAGATTTCTACCAGCCCTGGCGGCTCAGGAATGTAAATAGCGTATGTATGAAACAGCAATCACTACTCATCAGCTTTTCGCATATTTCCAAAGTCTATAAAAGTGGCGATACCTCGTATCAGGCATTAAAAGATATTTCATTTGGGATCGATAAAGGCGAGTTTGTCGCAATCATGGGCCCATCCGGCTCCGGCAAATCAACAACCATGCATATCATGGGCGCTTTGGATACACCTAGTTCCGGTACCTATCTTCTCAACGGCAAAGACATCACTCATTACAGTGAGGATCAGTTGGCTGAAATACGCAATAAAGAAATCGGTTTTGTATTTCAATCATTTAATCTGCTGCCGCGGACAACAGTTCTCAAGAATGTCGAGCGCCCAATGCTTTACAGCAACTTTCCGGCTGAAAAAAGGCAAGAGCGCGCAATGGAAATGCTGCGGCTGGTACATCTGGAAGAAAAAGCAGACAATCTCTCCAATCATATTTCCGGCGGACAGATTCAGCGGGTTGCAATTGCCCGGGCGCTGGTCATGAATCCGTCACTGCTTTTGGCAGATGAACCAACCGGTAATCTTGATACGAAAACGTCGCATGAGATTATGTCATTTTTCCAAACACTTAATCGGCAGGGACACACCATTGTTGTTATTACTCACGAACAGGATATTGCCTCATACGCACAACGTATTATTCATATCCGCGATGGTATGATCATCTCAGATGAGAAGAACAAACATATCACCAAAGGAGCAACTCTATGAATTACGAAGAAATTTTCCTGACAGCGCTGCGTTCACTTCGTTCCAATATTTTGCGGACGTTTTTGACAATGCTTGGTATTATTATCGGTATTTTTGCAGTGACACTGGTATTGATCATTAGCCAGGGGGCAACAGCGGCAATTACCTCAAAAGTTTCATCGCTGGGTACGAATTTAGTGTATGCCCCGCAGAACGAATTTATTCCTCTGACAATGCAGGATGCACAGGCAATTGCACAGCAGGTCCCTGATGTCGGCAGTGTTGCTGAGGAAGTTATGAAAAGTGAAACAGTAAGCGCAAATGGCCAAAGCACCAATGTCCCGATTGAAGGCGTGACACCTTCATATGCAGATATGCTTTCTCTTACAACACAACAGGGAGCATTCTTCACTGATGAGGATGTGACATCCTATGCAGCAGTTGCAGTACTTGGCCCCAAAGTTGCCTCGGATTTATTTGGTGACGGTGCCAATCCGGTCGGCCAACTCGTGCAAATTGGCAATCGATCATTTTATGTTATCGGCGTACTGCAATCAAAAGGGACAAGTATTGCCGGGAATTCTGATAACTCAGTATATATTCCCGTAACAACCGCTATGAATACGATTGCCGGAACAACAACCCTCACAGCAATTGATGTATTTATCAAAGACCAAAACATGGTTGATCCGGCAGCAAAAGCGATCAAACAATTATTGCTTGACCGGCACAATGTCACTGATCCGCAAGTCATTCAGAAGTATACGATTTATACGTCAAAAGATTTACTTGCAACGATCGGAACAATTACAACTCTTTTAAGTAGTGTGCTTGCAGGTATTGCTGCGATTTCACTCCTGGTTGGCGGCATTGGTATTATGAATATTATGCTTGTGACTGTGACTGAACGGACACGGGAAATTGGATTACTGAAAGCAATCGGCGCAAAACGGGGTAATATCCTGACGCAATTTTTAATTGAGGCAGTTGTCCTGACTGTCTCTGGTGGAATTATTGGTATGGCTATGGGAATTGGCGTTGGCTTTTTCCTGGCAAAATTTCTCAAAGTGCCGTTTACACTACCCTATCTTTCGATTCTTGTCGCAGGGATCGTTTCAATTCTGATCGGTCTTATTTTTGGTATTTATCCGGCTCAGCGTGCAGCCCGAATGAATCCAATTGATGCGCTGAGGTACGAATAAAAGAAGAGGAAATGTGCAGTAACGTTACTTATACTTCTATACTATCAAAAGCCACGTAGACTCCAGACTTGATAGCTCCTTTCTTTTTAGGTACTATGCATGCATTAAAAACAGGATTCTTTATTCTCGGTGGATAAAAAGGTCGCAGAGGTGCATTGGGAAACAGACTCTTAAATGCTTCCAGCGAATTTATTTCTCCTGAACCGACAACGCCGGTTACTGCATGAGCGATTGCCTCAATCATTTCTGGCTTGTAACCTCTTTCGCCATCGCTATGTATAAGATGGAGAGTATTACGTTTATCTGCAGTCATAACAATAGTACATGGTCCCGCATTCCATGCAAAACTTGGTTCTTTTACTGTTGCTATATAACCCTGTTCTACTTCTTCTGCTTCAGTCTGCAAAAGTATGTCTTCAAAGCCGTTAAATGAACATATATAAATCGGTAATCTTGCAACTTTACCTCCTTCAGGATGGATGGAGAATGCATTTTCATCTCCATAAAAAAACGTATTCTCATGTGTCATAGTATACAGTTCAAAATTTTATTCTCTCTTCTTGGCACTACGCATATATCAAAAGTAGGATAAGGCGCGTTTGAGATAAGAGTAAAATCTTCTTATTGATCGTTAAGTTTTTCTACTTCAGTGTGTGAAACAAAGGAAGAATCAAGTTTATAGAGGGCAACTGTCGGAGCAGTGTAAAAATCTACCCCACTCCATGTATTATCACCACTTTCAAGTGCAATACTCCCATTACAATGTAATTCGTCAATTACGAATTTTGACCAAAGTCTGCTATAGGCATATCCGCTAAGACCCCAAAATTTATCATATGGTCTTTGCATCAACATATCATGAATATTTAGGTCTCTCGGTTGTCTTCCTAAATCATGAAACTTTCTTTCTTCATCAGTCACATCTTCTCTACCAACCTGTAATCTGTTGAGGAAATTTTCCATAAAATTACTATAAGCAGCGAACTGCTGCCGGTAATCTTGTATAATCAAACTATCTTCACCATATTCCCGTATGACCTCATCTTGATGATGATTAAGATAGTACTGCCATTGCCTCGCTAGTTCCAATGGGATACGTCCATTATTCCTTCCATCAAGCGTCCGAAAATCAAATAAAGGAAGATCATGCACTCGAATAGAATAAAGATACGGTTCTCTTCTGAAACCTACTCCTCGGTCCCGGGCATAATTACGGGCGCTTTGCACGTCGGTTGTAGTATATAATGCATAACCTAACGTCTGGCTTCCTTCTGCCAACTCCGAAAGTCTACGGTGGTCATTTTTGCCAAAAGGTCTTCTATTGCCAAAATTAAAATCGACTTGTAATTGTCGAAATTCCGGTTGACTCAATTCGGGTTCTTCACCACTCCCATGATAGAGGTTGCCGGAATAAATAATTCTTCCTCGTATCTCTTTGTCATGAGGAATCTCTTGGGGTTGGGGTGTTTCAGAAAAAGCTCCGTCGGGCATAACAATAGAGTCACTACCATTATATCACTTTTTCTTCCATTTCTCCCAAATCCTTGTAAGCGCGAGCGCATAGGCGCTGTCGCGAAGTGTGCCTTTATACTTTTTCTGCATCGCAAAAACTTCATCGGTTGCTTTTTCGATTTTCTCTTTTAGTTTGTTAAAAACTTTTTCTTTACTCCATTTTTCTCCATGTATGTTTTGATACCATTCAAAATACGAGACACAGACGCCGCCTGAATTAGCAAGAATATCCGGGATAACCGGGATATGTTTCTTTGTCAGCATTTCATCTGCTTGCTGAGTCACAGGCCCGTTTGCCATTTCCAGAATCATTTTTGCTTTAATCTGTCTGGCATTGTCTTTGGTAATCACATTTTCAAGTGCCGCGGGGATCAACACATCAACCGGTAACTCGAGTAATTCTGCATTGGAAATTTGTTTACCGTTACGCATATCGCACACTGAACCGATACAATAACAACCGCTTAGCATGCCTTTTTCTTTTTTACAATTAAGTGTCGTCTGCGGGTCAAGTCCTTTTTCAACGAAAATACCTTCTTTCGAATCAGATACCGCAACAATTCTGCATCCAGCCTTTGCTAAATAATAGGCAATATAATAGCCTACATTGCCAAATCCCTGCACTGCAACTGTCAGATCCTTTGGATTTTTCTTAAGTTTTTTGAGCGCTGTAAGAAGTGTGTAACTGCCGCCGAGTCCGGTTGCTTCAGTTCTCCCGAGTGATCCGCCTTTTTCAAGCGGTTTGCCTGTCACGACTGCTGTTGCTTGCTGCAATGCTGCACTGTTGTTCCCCGCTATCTGTTTGATTTGTTTCGCATATTCATCAACAATCCAACCCATTATCAGTGGATTGGTATTCACATCCGGCGCTGGTACATCAAGATGCGGACCAATTACCGGGGTTAGTCGATCAGTAAAAAGTTCTGTCACCCTGCGTAATTCTTCTTCAGAAAGTTTTTTCGGATCAATCGTAATGCCGCCTTTACCCCCGCCCATCGGGATATCAATAACAGCACATTTCATACTCATCCAGAATGCAAGTGCTTTGACTTCATCCAGAGAGACATTGGGGTGATAGCGCAGTCCTCCTTTGTATGGACCCAAAATATTATTATGCTGGATACGAAAGCCGTTAAATACGTGTATTATCCCATCATCCATCATAACCGGTAATGAAACAGAAATAACTCTATCTGGCTCGGAAAGTCGCGCGGTAAGAAGTGGCGGGAGTTTGATTTGTTCGGCGATTTTTTGAAGCTCGTTTTTCGCTCTCGTCCAGGGATTATTTT
>Ga0070740_10001282_pt1 | contig 36161 bp, 31 predicted proteins | sample Coa_R2_FD_67286 | JGI IMG/M metagenome (GOLD analysis project Ga0070740, IMG submission 67286) | Surface soil microbial communities from Centralia Pennsylvania, which are recovering from an underground coalmine fire - Coalmine... | ecosystem: Environmental > Terrestrial > Soil > Unclassified ... | reverse complement strand
AATCTCAACGCTCTGTGTAGAACAATTCACAACGGAGATATTCCTGTAAATAAAATGGAAACAAGCAGAGTTGAAAGGATCAAGCATATTATGCAGGCAAAAAGCGCAGCCTCATCATCAGGCAAGAGCGTAACCCCGAGCGCCGTTTTTCGCTACAAGCAGCGCTATCCCCTCAATGCCATCTTTGAGCCGAAGAGCGTGGCCGTGATTGGAGCCACCGAGAAGCCGGGCAGCGTTGGGCGCACGGTGCTCTCAAACCTGATGAGCCATCCCTTCGGGGGGGCGGTGTTTCCCGTCAATCCAAAGCACGAGAGTGTTCTGGGCCTCAAAGCCTATCCACGCATCGCAGATCTGCCCGGCAAAGTTGATCTTGCTGTGATTGCGACGCCAGCCCGGACGGTACCTGATCTGATCGGTGAATGCGTCGCGGCTGATGTCAAGGGGGCGATCATCCTCTCGGCTGGCTTCAAGGAAACCGGGGCCGAGGGCGCGGAGCTTGAGCGGCAGATTCATACGCTCGCTATGCAAGGAAAACTGCGGGTCATTGGTCCCAACTGCCTCGGGGTGATGAACCCACGGAGGGGCCTTAATGCGACCTTTGCCAGTGCGCTGGCTCGCCCCGGCCACGTGGCCTTTCTTAGCCAGAGCGGGGCCTTATGTACGGCAGTGCTGGATTGGAGCCTGGAGGAGCAGGTGGGCTTCAGCGCCTTCGTCTCGATCGGATCGATGGTGGATGTGGGATGGGGCGATCTCATTGACTACCTGGGCAGTGATCCACAGACGACAAGCATTGTGATCTATATGGAGACCATCGGCGATGCCCGCTCGTTTCTTTCGGCGGCCCGCTCTGTCTCCCGCAGCAAGCCGATCATCATCCTCAAAGCGGGCCGCACTCAGGCTGCGGCGCAGGCGGCCACCTCGCATACCGGCGCTCTAACTGGCAGCCAGGAAGCCTTCGAGGCGGCTTGCCGTCGCAGCGGAGTACTCACTGTCACTCGCATCGACGAGCTGTTCTCCATGGCCGAGGCGCTGGAGAGGCAGCCCCGCCCGCGCGGACCGCACCTGACCATCCTGACAAATGCAGGCGGTCCGGGAGTCCTGGCTACCGACGCTTTGATAGGCGCGGGGGGCCAGCTCTCGGCGCTCTCGCCGGAGACGCTCTCAGCGCTTGACCAGGCGCTTCCGGCACACTGGAGCCACGGCAACCCGGTGGATGTGCTGGGAGATGCCGATCCTGAACGCTACGGCAGGGCGCTCCAGATCGCTGCGAGCGATCCTGGGAGCGACGGGCTGCTCGTCATCCTGACTCCGCAGGCGATGACCGACCCCACGCTCACTGCCGAGCAGGTGAAGCGCGTCGCTCGCCTGGATGGCAAACCGATTCTGGCAAGCTGGATGGGTGGAGCAGAGGTCGCCACAGGCCGGACCATTTTGCAGCAGGCCGGGATCCCGACGTTTGCCTATCCAGACACGGCTGCCTGGGTCTTTGATGCCATGTGGCGCTATACATCCAACCTGCGCAGCATCTACGAAACGCCGCTCCTGTATGTAGCGCCAGGGGAGCCGGAACCGGACCGGACCGGGGCCGCGCAGATCATAGCTCAGGCGCAGCATGCCGGTCGAACGTTGCTCACTGAACTTGAGTCAAAACAGATACTGAGCGCTTATGGGGTTCCCACGGTTGAGACGCGAGTGGCTACCAACGAAGCCGAAGCGGTCAGGTGTGCGGAGGAGATCGGCTATCCAGTCGTGCTCAAGCTCTTCTCACAAACGCTGACCCACAAGACCGATGTGGGCGGCGTCCAGTTACGACTCTGCGACGCGGAGGCGGTGCGCCACGCGTACCAGACTATTGCAGAAGCGGTGCGGGAGCGGGCCGGAGCCGAACATTTTCAGGGAGTCACGGTTGAGCCGATGATCGCAGGGGATGGCTACGAACTGATCCTGGGCAGCAGCCTGGATCCGCAGTTTGGCCCGGTGATGCTCTTTGGCTCCGGGGGCCAACTGGTGGAGGTCTATCGCGACCACACGCTGGCCCTTCCCCCGCTAACGACCACACTCGCTCGCCGGCTCATGGAGCGGACCCGGATCTTTAGCGCCCTCCAGGGAACGCGGGGACGACCTCCAGTGGATCTCAGCGCGCTTGAGCGTCTGCTGGTCCGTTTCAGCTATCTGATTGTCGAGCAGCGCCAGATCAAAGAGATCGACGTGAACCCGCTGTTCGCCTCCTCTGATCACCTGCTGGCCCTGGATGCGCGCATCGTCCTGCACGAGCCGGGAGTGCGCGAGGAGGATTTGCCCAGACCTGCCATCCGTCCCTATCCGTTGCAGTATGTAACTCCCTGGACGCTCAAGGATGGCACGCCGGTCACACTGCGTCCCATTCGCCCGGAAGACGAGCCGCTTATGGTCAAGCTGCACGAAACGCTGTCGGAGCGCACGGTCTACTTTCGCTGGCTGCACATGCTCAAGCTGAGCCAGCGCACAGCTCACGAACGGTTGATCGGCATCTGTTTTATCGACTATGATCGGGAAATGGCGCTGGTCGCGCAATACCACAACCCACAAACCGGGCAGGACGAGATCATCGGTGTAGGGCGTGTCATCAAGCTGCGGGGAGCCAATGAGGCCGAGTTTGCGGTGCTGGTCGCAGATCGGTTCCAGAGAAAGGGGCTGGGAACGGAATTCCTGCGCCGCCTTATCGGGTTTGCCCGCGATGAAAAGCTGGAACGCCTGGTCGGGGATATCCACCCCGAAAATCTGGAAATGCAGGCGCTCTGTAAGAAACTGGGCTTCCACCTCCAGTATTCATGGGAGGATGAGTTGATTAAAGCTGAACTCAACCTGTGAGATTACATCCGTTAGTCTGCCAGGCAGGATGATGTATCAGGCGTGCTGATCCAGAGGCCGATGGTCAGGTTCGGGCTGTGGCATTACGATGGTCAGACCTCTTGCGCTCCAGAACTTCTTCCCTTATACTATGGGAAAGGATAAACAGGTACATCCGGCGAAAGGAAAATGTACTGATGGGAGAGCCACGAGACGCAACCAGTGATGGTAGGGAGAACACGTATCTCCTGGATCCCGAAAGCCCGGTGGAACTGGCACGGCTCATCAATCTGGATCGCCTGGCGACCAAAGCGATGGGAGGCCCGCTCGCCGGTCTCACCGAGGAGGAGATTGCAGGGCTGCACAACGTGTTAGACCTGGCCTGTGGGCCTGGAGGGTGGGTGCTCGATGTCGCCTTCGCCCTTCCCGATGTCGAGGTGGCCGGCGTCGATATCAGCCGGGCGATGATCGACTATGCCAATGCGCGCGCCCGCTCACAGGGTCTGACCAACGCTTCCTTTGGCGTCATGGATATCACCAGACCGCTTGATTTCGCCGATGGGGCCTTTGATCTGGTCAACGCACGCCTGCTGGTCGCAGTCCTGCGACGAGAAGCCTGGGCGCCTTTCATTGCCGAGGCAACGCGCATCCTGCGCCCCGGCGGCATCCTGCGTCTCTCCGAAGCGGTCGACGCGGGAACCAGTAACAGTCCGGCGCTCCAACGCCTCGGCGCGCTTGGCTCTCAGGTGCTGTTACGTAACGGATATGGTTTCAGCGTGGACGAAAGTTCCCTCGACATGACCTTTGTGCTGCCACATCTTCTGCGGACTGCCGGCTACCAGGATGTTCACTATCAGGCGAACGCGCTGGAGTTTTCGTATGGAACGGAAGCCTGGGCTGACTTTTATCGCAATAGCGAAATCGTCTATCTGCTGGCTCAGCCGATGTTCGTCAAGCTCGGCTTGATCTCGCAAGAAGAGGGAGAACAGCTCCACCAGCAGATGCTCCAGGAGATGCAAGCATCAGACTTTTGTGGCATGTCACATGGTGTCACTGTCTGGGGAAAAAAGCCTGCTTCGCCTCACACTCCATCTCCTGAATAATCCTGAATAATAAAGAACACAAAGATTACCGACGCCAGTGGATGGGCTGATTGAGGACAGGGCCATGTTCTACGACCAGGCGCGAAGGCAAAAGAGTTCGCGGCTTGCGCGTACTTCCGGCAGGTTGGTCTCTATACCAGGTGGACCTTGAAGGAGAGCAGAAAGAACAGAGCGCCCGCCTGTGGCGGCGCTCTGTTCTTTCCATTCTTCCATCGCTGGTAAAGGGACCAACGCTGGCCGTATCTGGAACGCAGAATGTTATGGGACTCTTACTTCATGCAGGATGTCTCTCGACCTGGCTGCCTCGTTCAAATTCAGTATTCCTGTCCGCATACTCCAGCGTATTTTGCCCTTGTCTGTTCGTTCAGAGGCGAACCTCCTTTCAAAGCTTGACGTAACCTTCTTTCCACCCCACATTTTGAGTATAGAGCACACATCTCACCACACGATCACGAATCGGCCTGTTTATATCACGACGGCATCACAATCGGCTCGGCAGGACCCCGCCCAACAGCGGCCCAGTCTCCCAGCAGTTCCACATCGAGCTGTAAATCGATGCCAAAGCGCGCGAGCACGCGGCGATGCGCCTCTTCAATGAGGTGCGCCATGTCTATGGCCCGTGCCCCGCCCAGGTTGACCAGGTAGTTTGCGTTATCCAGCGCGATTTGCGCCTGTCCCTCTCTCATTCCCAGCAGATCAGCCTGCGCCAGGAGCCGACTCACCAATCCATCGGAGGGATCTTTGAAGATGGTGCCGCGCTCCTGATGGGATGGCTCGCTGCGACTCCGTTCTTGCTTATAGCGTGCCAGTGTCTGTTGGAGTTGATCTGGAGGCGCCCGATGCAGGCGCAGACCCAGTTGCAGCACGATCTCTGCCGGCTCGATCATATGACGCGGGGGTGCAATGAGGTGGCCCTGCTCATCGTAGTGCACCTGCCGCGCCATGCGGAAACGGCTCTGGCGATACGAGAGAGCCAGCTCGTCATGTTGATAGCGGCGCAGCAGGGGATAGGAATACTCCTCGCCCTCGCTATTGGCTCCGCGTGCATCCAGCACCTCGATCCACTCCACGACCTCACCAATCTCGCGATTGTGGGCACCGGCATTTGAGAAGATCGCGCCCCCAAGCGATCCCGGGATGCCGACGCCAAACTCCAGGCCCCCCCAGCCCTGCCGGGCAAGCTCGTGCACGAGGTGCGGCCAGTTCGCCCCGGCATCGGCCACGAGCGTCGCTTGCTCGGGTGCCCTCTCCTCCAGAGTATAGGAGGAGAGGGCCATGCGCGCCACAATGCCGCGCACCCCGGCATCGGAGAAGAGCGTGTTAGAGCCGTTCCCGACGATGAGCAGCGGCCAGTGTTTCTCGGCGCACAGATTCACCAGGCCCAGCGCCTCGCTTCTGGTCTCCAGCGAGACCCACACATCCGCCGGGCCGCCCACCCCGAAGGTGCTATGGCGGGCCAGCGGCTCGTTGTGCTTCACCCGCGCAGCGAAATGTGGCAGCAATTCCTGATACGCTTTCGTACTCTCAAATGTCATGGCCCAGATCCTTTATTGACCGGCGCCCGCTACCGGCTCTTTGCTGGTTGGTGGCGCAGCCGGGGTAGACATGCGCCCTCCCATGCTCCGGCTGGCGGCCATCCAGGTACGCACAAACATCCACCCAACCACTACGATCACGCCGAGGAGCGCAATCCACATCAGGATCAGCGCGATTCCCGGATTGGTATTGCTCGTGAAAGCCTGCGCGAAGCCGGCCAGATAGGGCTGGCTGGCTGCCTCCACCGCGAAGACCTGCGGGCCGTAGTAGAGTGTCGCACCCAGCACCAGCGCCGCCGTAGAGAGGCGGTAGGCATTTTTGTCGTCGTCAACTCTGCGTGAGAGCTTGATCGCCAGGGCTATGAGCAGGCAGAGCGCCGAGAGCGATCCGGTAATGGGCAGAGCCGCACTGCTCACAATTTTGGGTAGAAAGAAGACCCAGCTCAGAGCAAAGGTGGCGACCAGGAGCGCGTCGCGCAGAATGAGATAGGACATCCACCAGATATCGGCGCCCAGCCGCAGGCCGCAGCGGCGCAGCGTGCGCAGAACGTAGGGCCGCCCCAGATGCAAGATCAGCGTCATGGTCCAGAGCACCGGCAAAAATGCCACAATCGTACTCACTAACCACTGTGCCCCTCCCTGCACCAGAGCCTGTGTAATGGCAGTTGCAATATCATCAGGTTTCATCGTCTTTTCCTCTCTCTGACTCCTCCATCGTAGCTCAGATGGAGCCAGCTTGTTTCCATTACCGCTGCCAGCTTTCCGTAACAGCCTCTTCCTCTTCTGGTCGTCCCCCGGTGCGCAGCGTATACCAGGCGGCGATGGCGCCCATAATGGCGAGTAAGGCCACCGAGACATAGGCCAGCCCTACAGCCAACCCCGGATTGGTATTCGTCACCAGCGCGGGACTGAATGGGAAGCTGCCCATGACTCCCAGCAGGTAGGGGACGAAGTAGCAGAGCGCGCCAATGAAGAGCAGCACGCTGGTCAGGCGGAACGCGAAAAGCTCATGGTCGGGATCGCCCATCAGTTTGACCAGCAGCACTCCGAAGAGCGCCGCAGCGGCCAGCCCTCCGGTCACAGGCAGAGCATCGGTGACGACGACATCCGGGAAGAAGAACATGAAGCTCATCACTACCCCGGAGACAATGAGCAGATCACGCAGGGCAACGTAGACCAGCCAGAGCAGGTCGGCGCCCAGCCGCAGCGTAAAGCGATCTATCATGGTCAGAATATAGGGACGCCCCAGATGTAGCCCGATGATAGCCAGCCAGAGCATCGGCAGCACCGCCGCCAGCGTTCCCTCCAGAAATTGCTCCCCGCCGGCATTGATACCGGCAACGATCGCGTTGGTGAGATCCTGGACAGACATAAGAGTACCTCCTTGAAGAAAGCGCAGACCATTTGCTGCGCCAGACGATTAACGAGCGGCCTGCGTTTCGGGGATTGCCTGACGCAGATGGACAGTTGGACACAGGTAGGCCAGATCGCAGCGCAGGCAGCGACTCGCCTCGCGCCGCGCCTGCTCTTCGGAGAAACCCGCGGCAAATTCGACTGCGCGGTCTCGTGCGGCCTCCCCCGCACGCAGCGGCATCACCTCGCGCGGTGACTTGCGCACATCCAATTGGATGATCCCTCCCGGTGGCAGCGTAGAGATCTTTTCGTCGCTATCCTCTGGCATGTCAGTGACCGCCGCGAGCGGGAGCCTGCGCAGGTAGGCATGGATCGAGCGGGCGGCCCTCCTGCCATGCGCAGCGGCGTGGATAATCGTTTTGGGACCATAGGTGACATCTCCGGCGGCGAAGACACCTGGTGCTCCGGTGGTGAGCGTTTCTTTATGGACGAGCAGTCCGCCCCAGGGTGCGACTTCAATGCTGGTGCCTCGGGGCAAGAAGGACGGATCGGGTGCCTCCCCAATCGCGACCAGCACGACATCGGCGCGCATCTCGAAGATCGCGCCAGGAACAGGTACCGGGCGGCGGCGTCCCCGCTCATCTGGCTCTCCCAGCATCATGCGCTGGCAGCGCACGCCATACACGCTGGCATCTTCGGTCCCCAGTAAGCCGACGGGCGTGACCAGTTCGTGCAGTTCGATCCCCTCGGCCAACGCAGCGCGGACCTCTTCGGCCTGGGCGGGCATCTCGGAACGGGTGCGGCGATAGAGCACCCGCACCGACTCGGCCCCGGCGCGAAGAGCCGAACGGGCCGCATCCATCGCTGTGCTGCCTCCGCCAACGACCACCACCTGCCCATGCAGGCGCGTCTGGGGATCGAGGTTAAACTGCTTGAGAAACAGCGTCGCGGGCATCACGCCATCTAAGAGGCCCTCACCTGCGATCTCCAGGCGCTGGCTGCGCTGAGCACCAACGGCTAATAATACCGCAGCGAAGGAGCTTTGTAGCTCGTCGAGGGTAATATCGCGTCCAATCGCGGTATTGAGGCGGATCTCAACGCCCAGAGCGCGAATGGCGTCAATATCCCGATTCAACTCGGTGCGTGGCAGGCGATAGTCGGGAATACCGAGAGCCATCATACCACCGGCAACGGGCATGGCATCATAGACCGTCACCGGGTAGCCCCGCCGGGCCAGGTAATAGGCGGCGCTGAGGCCGGTGGGACCTGCGCCGACAATGGCGACCCGCTCGGTATAGCTGTGGGAAGGTTTCGGCAGCGTCCGCTTGATAGAGCCACCGTGATCGGTGGCAAAGCGCTTGAGATCGCGAATGGCGATGGGAGCATCGAACTCAGCCCGCCGGCAGACATCTTCGCAGGGAGCGGTGCAGACGCGGCCACAGATACAGGGGAAAGGATTGGGTTCGGCTGCTACCTCTAAGGCTTCTGCGTAGCGCCCCTGAGCAATCAGACCAACGTACAGCCCGGCGTTGGTTCCGACGGGACAGGCGGCCTGGCAGGGGGCGCGCAGGTCTTCTTTGCGCTCACCCAGCCAGCTTCTCCAGCTCTGCCAGGGGGCGTGGCGCTCAGCGACATGCCAGGCATGATCCTCGCCCCACGGCGTCTCGCCTGGCACTTCGGGGGTGGCGCGGGTATAGGCATCCAGTGGTTGCCACCCGCTATCGGCGGGCAGATAGGTGATAGAGCCCCGGTGTGCATACATGGGAGACTCCACACTGCTTTCTATCGTAATCGCATTGGTGGGACATTCCTGGGCACAGACCTGGCAGCCGATGCAGGGGGCGACCTGCACCGGGGTAAGCATCATCCAGGAGCGCGTTGCCTGCTCACCGGGAATGGGACTCTGGCGCTCGCGCTCGCCCCCTGGTTCGCCTTCACCGGAAGGGCGCGTCATATCCAGGCAGCGTACCGGGCACAGGTCCATACAGATGCCACAATTAATGCAGGAGACCTCCTGCACATGAAAACGATAGGCCATGCACTCCTCCTCACAGGGATTCCCTGCTCGTTCATATCGTCGAAAGCCACCCGGCTATGACGATGACGACTTCGTGTTATACACAGCTTCTCTTGCTAGCTGTGGCTCGCGGGCTGCCGCTCCCTATCAGCTTCGAGACGCTCTCGCATCTGCTCAAAGGTCGTCGTGTCGATCTCCCCACGAGCATAGCGCTGGCGAAGGATCTCCATTGCCGAGGGCTGATCCGCCGGAGGGCGAGGACGAGTGGCGGCGGTGTGAGCTATCCAGCGGATAAGCAGCCAGATCCCTACAGCCAGAAGCCCCAGCCAGACAAGGTTCCATATGACCATGCCAATCATCGGCCAGGCGTAGCCATATCCCCATAACATCATGATGATTTCTTCCTTTCTGAACACAGTCGTGCGTCTCACGACCTTCACCGATCCGATGTGTTCAGTATCGTCTATACGTCTCACAAACACGTTACGGCGACGAGCACAAGTCTCACAGAGGAATCACAAACAGTGAGCGCGGGGTATTGATAGGCATAGAAGTGAGAGCAGTATCATACTTTCTCATCTGTTTCTCATAAAGTTCCTCTATACTGAGAGGTCGGAAACGGATGTGTGATTTAATGAAGAGGAGGAGCTGGCATGCGGATCTTGCTGGCAGAAGATGACCCGGCTCTAGGTGAGAGCATGAAGCGGGGGTTGCAAAGGAATCGGTACGCGGTTGACCTGGTTACGGATGGGCAGGAAGCGCTTGATCTGGCGAGAATGGTTCCTTATGATCTGATCATTCTCGATATCTTGCTGCCACACCTGGACGGCTTTGAGGTGTGCAAGCAACTCCGCCATCAGGCGGTGCAGGTGCCGGTGCTCTTTTTGACCGCCCTGGGAGATCTCAAACACCGGGTCGATGGGCTGAACCTGGGCGCCGACGACTATCTGACCAAGCCCTTCGCCTTCGCTGAACTGGAAGCGCGGGTGCGTGCCCTGCTCAGACGAGCGAGTCCAGTGAGAGGCCCGATCTTACAGTTTCTCGATATTACCCTGAATACGCTCACCCACGAAGTACGCAGGGGGGAGCGTTACATTCCTCTGACGGCCAAAGAGTATTCGCTGCTGGAATTTCTGCTGTGTCATCCCTCCCACGTCCTGAGCCGGGAGATGATCGCGGAGCACCTGTGGAACATCGAGTCCGAAAACTTCTCGAATGTGATTGATGTCTATATCGCCTACCTGCGCCGCAAGCTGTGTGAGCAGGGGGAGCCAGATGTCATCCATACGGTGCGGGGGGCGGGCTATCAACTCAAGGAGCCATAGCATGATACAGCGGGTATCGCGCATGTGGCCGCCGGGAGTAAGTGTTCAGCTTACCCTCTGGTATGGCAGCATCTTTACTGCACTGTTTCTGCTGTGCGGGATGGTCTTTTATATAAATTTGAGGAATTCGCTGACCGCGAACTTTGATACCACGCTGCGCCTGCGTATGAATCAGATCGAAGCCTCGGTAAGCCAGCAGAACAATGTTGTCACGCTTCATGATAAGACTGGCGAGCTGGCCGGACTGATCACAGGCGATGCCCTTGACCAGACCGAGGCGCATGCAACCAGAAGGGGAAGCTACGAAGATCCCAACTTCGATGTCGATCTGGACACGCTGGTGCGTATCATGGACCATGACGGAAAGGTCCTCTACACCACGCCCTCTTTTCGAGCGATTACCGTTCCTGCCAGCAGCGTGAGCCAGCCATTGCACGATCAAACCTGGATCGGGACCGTTCGGGCGCATAACGGCCAGGAAGTCCGCCTCTACAGCGCGCCTTTGCAGGATGATGGCCGGGTCTATGGCGTGGCCCAGGTTGCGGCTTCGCTGACCTCCCTCAAGCATACGCTGCGCAGCGTGGTCCTGGAGATGCTGATGATCGCGCCGCTGGCCCTTCTGCTGAGTATGGCGGGCAGCTACTGGTTAGCCAGACGGGCCTTTCTGCCCATCGAGCGCCTCTCGCGCACCGCCGCGACGATCAAAGCGGGCGATCTGCGCCAGCGCGTACCTGTGCCCAGAGCCAGCGATGAGGTGCAGCACCTGGCCCTGACCTTTAACGAGATGATCGATGCTCTGGAGAAGACGTTTATTCGGCAGCGCCGTTTCACCGCCGATGCTTCCCACGAACTGCGCACGCCGGTGGCTGCGATCCGCAGTATGACTGATGTCGCAGTAGCGCAGGACGGCACAAAGGATGAATGCCTTGCGGTCCTGCGCGGGGTCAATCTCCAGGCCCAACGACTCACTCATCTCATTCACGATCTGTTCACGCTGGCGCAGGCCGATGAGGGTGAGATCTGCTTCGAGCAAGAGCCGGTGTGCCTGGATCGACTCGCACAAGATGTGGCGACGGTAATGGAGCCGCTGGCAACCGAGCGCGAGATCGCTCTGGAAGTAGAGACGTGCGAGGCTGTGCAGGTGGTGGGAGACGAAGCGCGCCTCATCCAGCTCTTGATGAATCTGCTCTCGAATGCGCTGACCTACACAGGCGCGGGTGGGAAGGTGACGCTCAGGGTTACAGCCACAGGGTCGGATGCACAGCTTACGGTCTCCGATACCGGCATCGGCATCGCCCCGGAGCACATCGCGCATATCTTCGAGCGGTTCTATCGCGTTGATACCGCTCGTTCGCGCGCGACAGGCGGGACAGGGCTTGGTCTCTCTATCGCGGAGTGGGTCGTGCGCATGCATCACGGTACAATCCACGTCGAGAGCCAGCCGGGCCAGGGATCGACGTTCATTGTCCAGCTTCCACTCGACAAGGCGCCAGGATCTTAAACAATCTTGATCCATTTTTTTCAAAATCTTCATCCTGCTCCAATCCAGACTCCCTATACTGACAGAAAACACCGCCAGGTGCTCTTCCTGTTTTGCTGTATGTAGATAACACGATGTGCATGTTTGGGTGCGCCGCAGGCGCACCCGGGAGGAAAACTTGCACACGACGTTAGATAGTTAATTTAGAGAGATTTTCAGGAATATATGAGACGCACACATAATCCATCAGGTTCATATCCTTCGGCTCCTCCAGCGCCCATAACATCTCCCATAAAGAGAGAGAGCAGCGCTGCTGCATTCTCTTTTGCTAACACCAATGGCCTTCCCGGGTGGGTCTTGCTCCCGCTGCGCCTCTTTCTGGGAATTACCTTTGTGTACGCAGGCGTGCAGAAGTTGACCGATCCCCAGTTCTTCAATCGCGCGGCCCCGGGCTATATTGGCAGGCAGATCATCTCCTTCGCCAATGGCTCGCCGCTCCATAATGTACTGATGCAGATAGCCCTGCCACATGCTCACCTCTTCGGGCTGCTGATCGCCTGTGGCGAAATCGCCATTGGGATCGGGACACTCGCCGGATTGCTCTTCCGCCCGGCGGCCTTCTTCGGCATGGTGCTCAGCATCATTTTCTTCCTGACGGCAAGCTGGCATGTCTATCCCTACTTCTATGGCTCGGATATCGTCTTCACCTTCTGCTGGTTGACGCTGCTGCTCTGTGGCCCGCTGGGCACGGGGCTGCCTGCACTCGACAGCAAGCTGGCAGCAGCCTTCCTCGAAGGGGTACCTGCTGAGCAATACACATGGCTCGTTCCTCTGCTAAGCCTGTTGCTTGGCGTTCCGAGGAAGGAAAAGCCGGTGTCTGGAGAAACGCAGGCACCGGCGTTCAGATCGAACCCTGCGACCACGCGGGGAGTGCACCAGCGAAGACTAAGTTATGCGCAAAGGGCCAGAGAGACGCGACGCGCTTTCCTGCTCGGTCTGGTCAGCGGAGGAGGCAGCGTGCTGGCCGTGGCGGCTGCCGGACTGCTATTACGCCGCCTGGGAACGACTCACGAAGGCGGCACTGGCGTCGTGCATCATGCCGATGATGACTCCAATGTGGCCGGTGCGCTCTCGTCTTCTCCTTCCACAGCCACCGCTTCCCCGCCAGCCAGCGGGACGACAAGCGCATCAACAGGAGGAACGACCATCGCACAGGTGGCCGCAGTGCCGAAGAATAGTGCAGTGAATTTTACGATTCCTTCGAACGGTGATCCCGGTGTGCTGGTCCATCTCTCGAACGACCAGTTCGTGGCCTATGATGCGACCTGTACCCACGCCGGCTGCCCGGTAAGTTATGACCAGGGCAGCGGACTGCTGATCTGCCCCTGTCATGGAGCCGAGTTCGATCCCGCCCAGAACGCGGCAGTGGTGCAGGGGCCAGCGCCTACCCCCCTGACTCCAGTCACAATTCATGTGGATAGCGCAACCGGGGCGATTACCTTATAGATAGCAACCAGGCGGCCTCTGCGGCCGCCTCTCCATTGCGTTTGCGCCTGTCGCCCGGATGGAGAGATGACCGCAAGTGTCATCTCTCCACCGCTCAAGCAGGCCAGCCTTGATCGTGTTTCATGCTTTCCCAGATCTTCCCGCTTCACAGGAATCAGCGCAGCCATGTTTGATAAGGATGCGATGAAGAAGTTAAGCCTATCTGTGATGGCTTTGTGAGAATGGCCGCCCCGTTGTGACGGAACGGTGAGTGCCAGGAACGATACTGTCCTTGTGGAAGATGACGAGCACACTGATTTCTCATCTGGCTTAAGGAGAAGCATATGAATACACTGATCGTCTACGATTCGCAATATGGAAACACCGAGCGCATTGCCCAGACCGTCGCTGACACGCTGCGTGGCTTCGGGGAGGTGCAGGCTGTCCGCGTCGACGTGCCCCGCGTGATCTCGCTCCGGGGAGTGGATCTGCTTATATTGGGGTCTCCAACCCAGGGATTTCGACCAACGCCGGCGATGCAATCCTGGCTGGAGAACATCGCGCCTCAGATGCCGAAGGGCCTGGCCGTCGCCTGCTTTGATACCCGCTTTCGCGGATTCATCTGGAAGCGCTCAGCGGCTCCACATATGGTCGCTGAGCTTCGTGCTCTGGGAGTGGAGCAGGTCGTCTCCCCGGAGAGCTTCTTCGTGAAGGCCATGAAGAAGGAAGGTCCCCTGCTGCCAGGAGAAGTGGAGCGAGCGGCCACCTGGACCCGGATGCTGTTTAACAGGGCGGAGGCATTCCAGTCTGCTCCGTCACGATAGGAGAAGAGGAAACATCACTATGGCGAGCAGGAGCGATATCGAGCGTTACCGCATGAATATGCAGGCCGAACGGGAGAGCGCTTTGTTGTATGAGGAGTTGAGCAAGGCGGAGCGTGATCCCCGCCTGGCTGAACTGTACAGGCGGATGTCGGGCACCGAACAGCGCCATGCTGACATCTGGGCCGAGCGCCTGCGCAGTGCGGGCCAGGCTGTTCCAACATATACTCCAGGCTGGCGGCTGCGCGTGCTGATCTGGCTCGCGAAACGCTTCGGGGTCAGTTCTGTTCTCCCCATAATCTCCACCATGGAACGGGGTGCAGGCCATGACTATGAGCGCCAGCCGGAGGCGCGCGCGGCTGGCATGCCGGGCGACGAACGTTCGCATGCGCGGCTCTTTCGCGCAGTCCAACGCTCCACAGGCGGAGGGATTGCAGGACCAATCCTGGCCCAGTTCGAGGGGCGTCACCGCAGCACTGGCGGTAACGCCCTGCGAGCGGCTGTTCTGGGAGCCAGCGATGGACTGACCACTAATCTCAGCCTGGTTATGGGGGTGGCCGGGGCCAGCCTGCCGGGTCATACCGTGCTGTTCACCGGCCTGGCTGGCATGCTCGCCGGTGCGCTCTCGATGTCGATCGGGGAGTGGCTCTCGGTGCAGAGCGCGCGTGAACTGTATACCCACCAGATCGAGGTCGAGCGAGAGGAACTGGCGGAAGTCCCGGAAGAGGAGCAGGAGGAACTGGCGCTCATTTACCAGGCGAAAGGGATCGATCAGGAGACGGCTCAGAAGATGGCCGCAGGGTTGATGGCGCGCAATGAAGAGGATGGGAAGTCGGAGGCCGCGCTCGATACGCTGGCGCGAGAGGAACTGGGAATCGATCCCGAAGAACTGGGTGGCTCGGCCTGGCAAGCCGCGATCACCTCGTTCCTGCTCTTTGCAGTCGGTGCGATTATCCCGGTCCTTCCTTTTGCCTTCGGCAGCGGATGGATTGCGGTGCTGGTCAGCTTGCTGCTCGGTATGCTGGGGCTGTTTGTGGTTGGCGCCGGGATTACGCTGACTACTGGCGCTTCCCTGCTCAAATCAGCCGGGCGTCAGGTATTGCTCGGCGTGCTGGCTTCCGCTATCACCTTCGGTCTGGGCTGGCTCGTCGGGGGGCGGCTGGGGTAATGTTCACGTCCCTGTCTTTGCATGCAGGTAGAGAATTTCTGACCTCTTTTCGTCAGAGAGGCCAGTGGCGCACACCTGGCGCACTATCTCATAGACAAGCGGGATCCGCCGCGTAATGATGGGAGAGAGCTGCTCGCCGATGCTAAAATTCGCGCCGGTCATGCTGACTATCACCACCGGAGGACAGTGACCGTAGATGGCTTCTGTCAGTGCCGTAAGCTCCTCAGGTTTTGTATCGTGCGTGCCCGCTGCCCCCGGTTGTGTCGAGGGAGAGACAGGACGAACACACACCGTGCCTGGCTCTCCTTCGCGGCTGGCATCAACCATGATCACCAGCTTTGTCTCCGCTATCCACTGCGCCAGTTCTGGTGTCAACTGGTGCACCGTGTGAATGGCGCAGTTCTCTCCACCATCATCGGCAAGCCTCTGGGCCACAGCCCACCCCAGGCCGTCATCGCTGCGTAACGGGTTGCCGATCCCGATAATCAGTGTGGGCTTCCTAGCGGATGCGTTCATCGATTAACGCTCCAGCGGCATCGAAAAGCTGCACATGCAGCGGCATCTCACCGAGGGCATGTGTAGAACAGCTCAAGCATGGATCGAACGCGCGAATTACCGCCTCAAGGCGATTGAGTATGCCATCCGTAATATGCGCATTTCTGATAAAATGTTGCGCCACTTGCAGCACACCGCGATTCATCGCCAGATTGTTATGGCCGGTGGCAATAACCAGATTCGCCGAACGGATCAGGCCATGCTCGTCAATCGTATAGTGATGGATGAGCGTGCCACGCGGCGCTTCGGCTACGCCGATGCCCTCAGGCTGGTTCGGTTCGGCGTGCGCCCGCACGCGTGGATTCAGGATCTCCGGGTCGTGCAACAGTGCTTCCATGCGCTCACATGCATACAGGATCTCGATGAGCCGCGCGTAATGATAGAAGAACGAACTGGTGCGCACCTCGCCATATGTCGCCAGGAACTCTTCCCGCTCCCGATCCGCCTCCGGTGTGCCGTAGCCTGCGCTCAGCAGCAGGCGCGCCAGTGGTCCAACACGATACATCCCCTCGCGCTCGCCTGATGGTTTGTAATAGGGCGCTTTCAGGTAGGTCCAATCCTCGATCTTCTCATCAATGAATGCCTGGTACTGGAGCGGATCGAGCCGGTCTGCGATAACGCGCCCATCTGAGGCTACGAGCCGTAAGGTGCCATCATAGGTCTCCACCTGCCCGGCATCGTTGACCAGCCCCATGAATAAAGAGGGAAAGTTCGCGAAGCTGGCGATTTCTTCCTCATATTGTGCCAGGGTTCCTTTGAGCCAGGCCAGGGTGCGCAGAGTGATCTCTTTCGCCTCAGGGAGCATCGCCAGCATGCGCTCGCGCTTTTCCGCCGATAGTGGCTCGCTCACTCCGCCTGGGACAACCCAGGCCGGATGAATACGCTTGCCCCCCAGCGTCTCGATAATTTGCTGCCCCGTGGAACGCAGGCGGATGCCGTCGCGCGCCATCTGCGGGTTCTGCGCCAGAATGCCAAAGATATTGCGCCGGGCAGAATCGGCGTCCATTCCCAGGAGCAGGTCGGGGGCAGACAGGTAGAAAAAGCTGAGCGCATGGGATTGCATGATTTGCGCAAGGTTCATGATACGGCGCAGCGTGATAGCGGTAGGTGGAATGCGCACGGCCAGCAGGGCATCGCAGGCTTTGCTGGAGGCAATGAGATGACTCACCGGACAGATGCCACAGATGCGCGCCATGAGCGAAGGCATCTCGGTGAAGGGGCGCCCTTCGCAAAACTTCTCAAAGCCGCGTACCTGCGTCACATGAAAGCGCGCGTCCTCCACCTCGCCGGCTTCGTTTAATTGCACCGTGATTTTCGCATGGCCCTCGATGCGCGTAATTGGTTCTATTGTAATGCGTTGTGCCATCGCCTGTTTCCTTTACTTTCCAAATCGCGTCAGGCCGTGCAGGTCGGGGAGGCGTCCGGCCACCAGCTCTTTGAGCGCGAAGTAGAGCACATCGGCGGAAGGCGGGCAGCCGGGGATAAAAGCATCGACAGCGACCACCTGGTGCACGGGTACCACGCATGACAGCAGCCGGGGGACAGTTGCGCGGGGCGCATGCCGCCCGTAGACTTGCAGCAAGACCGCCTCTGCCCCGAAGGGATTGCGCAGCGAGGGTACGTTGCCGGTAACGGCACAATCGCCCATCGAAATCAAGAGGCGTGTGCGCTCGCGAATCTCCCGAATTCTGGTCAGATCTTCCTCACTACTCACTGCACCCTCAACCAGCGTCAGATCCACCTGTTCGGGAAAGATTTTCGTGTCCACAAAAGGACTGTACACAATATCGATAAAGGCGGCAAGTTCGATCAGCCGCTCATCCATATCGAGCAGCGACATGTGGCATCCCGAGCAGCCATCCAGCCAGACGGTTGCGACAGACACTTTTTTCACAGGTGAGGTGCTCATTCGTGCTGCCCTCGCGTTCTCTTCAAGTAGGGTAAAAAGTTCGGACGTTTCACCGATTCTGCTACGGCTTTCCCTTTTTCGACCAGCGCTCCCGTGGGACAGACCTGGACGCACTTGCCGCAACTGGTACAGGACGTGGCCTCGCCCCACGGCTCAGCGAGGTCCGCGATGATGCGGCTCGCGATCCCGCGCCCCATGACATCCCAGGTGTGCGCTCCTTCGATCTCATCGCAGACACGCACGCAGCGTGTGCATAAAATGCAGCGATTAGCGTCGAAGGTGAAGCGCGAATGTGAAGCATCGACGCGGCGGCGCGGCGAGACATAGGGAACGCGCACATGGTCCATGCCGAGCCGCTCCGCCATTGATTGCAATTCACAGTGGCCGTTGGCGACGCAAACCGAACAGATGTGATTGCCTTCGGCGAACAGGAATTCAAGCAAGGTGCGTCGATATCTGTCGAGCCGCCCGGTCTGTGTCGTAACCTCCATGCCTTCTTCAACTCTGGTCACACACGCCGGAAGCAGCTTGCTGACCCCCTTCACCTCAACCAGACAGAGGCGACATGCTCCCACCTCGGACAATCCTTCCAGGTAGCAGAGCGTCGGAATAAACATGCCCTCTTCCCTGGCCGCTTCCAGGATCGTGCTGCTTTCGCGGGCGCTGATATCGCGGCCATCGATGACCAGCGTTTTGACGCGTTCTGATACCATCATGCTTGTCCTTCCTGTGCCATCTCGAACTGGCATTGACCCGCCGGGCAGACGTGGTTGGTAATATGTGCGAGGTATTCATCCTCGAAGTACTTGATCGTGCTGAGGACGGGATTGGGAGCCGATTGTCCCAGGCCACACAGGCTGGTGTACCTGACCGTCTCACACAATTCCTGGAGCAGCGCCATATCTTCGCCGCTGGCCCGCCCCTGGACGATACGCGAGAGCAGTTCATACATTTCCGCCGTTCCCACCCGGCATGGTACGCATTTGCCGCACGATTCTGACATACAGAATTCCATAAAGTAGCGAGCCACATCGACCATACACGAATGTTCGTCCATCACAATCATACCACCTGATCCCATGATTGATCCCAGAGCAGTAAGAGATTCATAATCGACGGGGGTATCCAGGTAAGCGGCGGGAATACAGCCTCCACTTGGGCCGCCGGTCTGCACGGCTTTGAAGCGGCGACCCTCTGGAATGCCTTCGCCGATGTCATGGATGATCGTGCGCAGAGTAGTGCCCATTGGCACTTCGATCAGTCCCGTATTGACGACCTTGCCGGCGAGCGCAAAGACTTTAGTGCCTTTGCTCCGCTCTGTCCCAATGCTGGCGAACCATTCCGGCCCGTTGGCGATGATAGGCGCAATATTGGCGTAGGTCTCCACGTTATTAATCAGCGTTGGAGCGCGCCAGAGGCCGCTTTCTGCCGGGAAAGGCGGTCGTGGGCGCGGCTGGCCGCGCCTGCCTTCTATGCTGGCGATAAGAGCGGTTTCCTCGCCGCACACAAAGGCGCCCGCGCCCAGGCGAAGGTGGATCTGGAAGGTGAAGGCGGTCCCCAGGATGTTACTCCCGATCAGTTTGACGCGTTCGGCCTGCCGGATGGCTGTTTGCAGGCGCTTGATCGCCAGAGGGTATTCCGCGCGAATGTAGATGTAGCCCTCACTGGCCCCCACGGCATAGGCGGCGATAGCCATGCCTTCCAACACGCGGTGGGGATCGCTCTCCAGCACGCTGCGGTCCATGAACGCGCCCGGGTCGCCCTCATCCGCATTGCAGATGACGAACTTGCGTGGCCCGCTGGCTTTGGCAACGGTGCTCCACTTCAATCCGGTAGGGTATCCAGCGCCGCCGCGACCACGCAGGCCGCTGCGCGAGATCTGATCGATGACCTGCGCTGGCGTGAGAGTGGTCAACACATGGGCCAGTTGCTGATAGCCTCCGGCAGCGAGGTAGTCTTCCAGGTGCTCGGGATCGATCTCGCCAGAGTTTGCCAGCACGATGCGGGTTTGCCTGGTGAAGAAAGGTCGATCCGTCGGGCAGGCGAGGCGCTGCACCGGCTCCGCACCCAGGCTCTCGACAATGGCGGGCGCGTCATCGGGCGTGACGGCCTGGTAGAGTGTGCTGGCCGGGCGAACGGAGACCAGGGGGCCGGCGCGGCAGAGGCCCATGCAGCCAACGCCCTTGACCTGGCAATGGGCAAGGCCGCGTTCCTGAATGTGGTGCTCCAGATGCTGTTTGACCTGATCGCTGTGCTGCGACAAACAGCCCGCCGCGACACAAACATGAATGGTATGTTCAAATGCGCTGGCTGCCGCGCGTTCGGCCTCGGCAATCCTGGGCAGGTCGTCCGGCGTGAGGGCCTGCGTCATATGGTGGATCACGGTTTTTTCCATCCTTCCATCCGGGTGAGTACGCGCTCAGGTGTCAGGTAGCCAACGACTTCCTCATCCAGGATGGCGGTAGGAGCCATGCTGCACGCTCCCAGGCACCGTGCGGTGAGCAGCGAGATCTCTCCATCCTCTGTCGTTTCGCCAGGCGCGATATGATAGGTCTTCGTCACCGCATTGAGAATGGCCTGGCTGCCTTTTATGTAACAGGCGGTTCCCTGGCATAAGATGCAGCGATGGCGCCCCTCGGGCTTGAGTGTGAAAGCATGATAGAACGTGGCGACGCCATAGACCAGGCTGAGCGGAAGATGCAGTTCACTGGCAACGAAACGCAGCGATGGTTCATCCAGGTAGCCAGCCGCACTCTGCACCGTGTGCAGGGTTTCGATGAGCGCATCGGGAGTATAGCCGTGCCGGCGCATCGTCGCCATGACCATGCGCCGTCTTTTTTCTTCTGCTGTAAGAACTGGCGCGTGTTGCGTCATCATGGATCTCCTTGTCTTATCTATTTTCTTGATCGGCAGGCGCCACGCTTTCCTGCTCTCCTGCGAACATGACATCGATGGCATCGACGGCACATATATCCTGGTGCGCAACCGCCAGCGCGCTCTCTCCGCATTGCGGACATGTCGTCAGGTCTGCCTGCCCGCAGCTCTCGAAACGATGGAGACACGCGAAACATTGAAACGTTGCTGGAATCCAGGAAATCGTGAGCTTCGCGTCCTCCGCCGGTGTATCTCTGGTCAATATCTGGAAATGCTGGCGAGCGGCCTCCTCCGTAAAATGCCCCGACGCGCCGAGAATCAGCCGAACGCCGGTCACACGCACCGCGCCCGTGCGCTGCATCGTTTCGAGAACGGTCGTCACGACCGCTTGCATCGCTGCGACTTCATGCATACTGTGGCACCTTCTCCCCTGAAAGGGAAGTTCCTCTTCTAGAGTACAGGATTTCCGCGCCAGATGGTGGCACTTTCACTCTCAAATGTATCACACTTTCTCTTCCTAATCTCGCTCCGATGAATCAAGGCAGGAAAGGGTCCAACGTGTTGAGCGCTTTGAGGTAGTTGGCGCGCTCGAAGGCCGCCGGGTCGGCCACCGCCTGCTGGCTCATGCTGCCTTGCATCTCGCGAATCGATGCGTACTCGTGCAAGATCATCCACTCTTCCAGGTTGGACAGGATGTGCGAGAGGTGTTCTGGCCCGTTGCGCAGCAGCGCCGAGGTGGTCATCGCTACCCTCGCACCCGCCATTATCGCTTTGAGCACATCCTGGGCAGTATGCACGCCGCTCGTCAGAGCGAAATCAACCTGGAGGCGCCCGTAAAGAATGGCGATCCAGCGCAGGGGCAGGCGCAGGTCGTGCGATGTTGACAATCCCAGATTCGGCACAACCGAAAGCTCCTCCAGGTCGAAGTCCGGCTGGTAGAAGCGATTGAACAACACCAGGCCATTCGCGCCTGCCTCGATGAAGCGTTTTGCCATGTTCGGCAGCGACGTAAAGAACGGGCTGAGCTTGACCGCGATGGGGATCTTGATGCTGGCACGCACCTCGCGCACCAGTTCCACATATGCGTTCTCCAGTTCTGCGCTCGTCAGGTCGGGATCGGTTGGCAGGAAGTAGATGTTGAGTTCCAGTGCATCGGCTCCTGCCTCCTCGATGAAGCGGGCATACTGCACCCAACCGCCGGGTGAAATGCCATTCAGGCTGCCAATTACCGGAATGTCCACTGCCTCTTTCATGCGGCGTAGATGCTCAAGATACGACTCCGGCCCGACATTGTAGTGATCGAGGTCAGGGAAGTAGCTGAGCGCCTCCGCATAGGAATGCGTGCCGTATTCGAGATAGTGATCCAGTTCATGACTTTCGTGCGTGATCTGCTCTTCAAAGAGCGAATACATCACAATAGCGGCGGCCCCCACGTCTTCCAGCCACCGCGCCATACTGACCTTTTTCGAGAGCGGGGAGGCCGAGGCCACGAGCGGATTTTTCAGGGGCAGTCCCAGGTACGTCGTGGTCAGATCAATCATTGTCATGCTGCCTTTCTAGTTCTCTGGCTGGCGCGGCGTGTTCTCCTCGGGCGCGTAGTACCGAGCGATCTGCTGATAGAGGCGCCGGCTCCTCTTCACATCCTGCCTGGCCTGCTCTAACAGCGCTTCGGCGCGCGCCGGGTCACTTTGCTGGAGCATACGGTAGCGCGTCTCGTTGTAGAGGTACTGTTCCAGCGGCAGCGTTGGCTCTCTGGCGTCCAGCGTGAAGGGATTCTTACCCTCTTCGAGGAGCGCCGGATTGTAGCGGTAGAGCGGCCAGGCACCGGTTTGCACCGCCAGTTTTTGCTGCTCCAACCCCTGGCTCATCTCGATACCATGCGCGATGCAGTGGCTATAAGCGATCAGTAGCGACGGGCCATCGTAAGCCTCCGCTTCCAGGAAGGCCCGCAGCGTCTGCTGATCGTTGGCTCCCAGGGCGATGCGTGCCACATACACGCTGCCGTAGGCCATCGCCAGCAGTCCCAGATCTTTCTTTGGCGTGGCTTTGCCCCGCGCCGCAAATTTGGCGACCGCTGCGCGCGGCGTCGCCTTGGAGGCTTGCCCGCCCGTATTGGAGTAGACCTCGGTATCCAGCACCAGGAGGTTGACGTTGCGCCCACAGGAGAGCACATGATCCAGCCCGCCGTAGCCGATATCGTAAGCCCAGCCATCGCCGCCGATGATCCAGACGCTCTTCTTCACCAGCGCATCGGCCACGCCGAGCAGGCGGCGTGCACGCTCCTCGCCAGGCCATTGCTCCAGACGACTTTTGAGCACCGCCACCCGCTCGCGCTGCGCCCGAATGCCCTCCTCCCGCGATTGATCGGTAGAGAGAAGGGCCTGCACCAGTTCCTCCCCCACGATGTCGGTACACGCGCTGAGCAGTTCGCGGGCGTATTCCTCCTGCTTGTCCAGCGCGAGGCGCATGCCCAGGCCGAACTCGGCATTATCCTCGAAGAGCGAGTTGGACCAGGCCGGGCCGCGCCCCTCCTGATTGACCGTCCAGGGCGTCGTCGGCAGGTTGCCCCCGTAGATCGAGGAGCAGCCGGTGGCATTGGCGACGACCAGGCGGTCCCCAAACAACTGCGTCATCAGCTTGATGTAAGGCGTCTCCCCGCAGCCGGCACAGGCGCCAGAAAACTCGAAGAGCGGCTGTAACAACTGCGCATCCTTGATTGCGGCCACATTGAGCTGGGAGCGCTCCACCTCTGGCAGCGTGAGGAAGAACTGCCAGTTGGCCTTCTCGCGCTCACGAAGAGGGGGCTGGGCCGCCATGTTGAGCGCTTTGCGCCCCACCTGCCGCTTATCCTTGACCGGGCAGGCGTCGACGCAGAGGCTGCATCCGGTGCAGTCCTCCGGCGACACCTGGAGCGTATACTTCATGCCGGGGAAGGCTTTAAAGCGCGCATCTGTGGCAAGGAACGACTCTGGCGCTCCCGCAAGCTGCTCGGGCGCATAGACCTTCTCGCGGATCACCGCATGCGGGCAGACCATGACACATTTGCCGCACTGGATGCACAGGTCCGGGTCCCAGACCGGCATCTCCAGGGCGATATTGCGCTTCTCCCACTGCGCGGTGCCCGAGGGATAGGTGCCATCGCAGGGCAAGGCGCTAACCGGCAGGTCGTCGCCTTCGAGGGCCAGCATCTTGCCCAGTACTTCGCGCACAAAGGTGGGCGCCTCCTCAGGAACCGGCGGGCGCCTCCTCAGCACCGGCAGAGGGAGAGGCCGCCGAGCCGTTGCCGCCGGGACCGCTGCTGGGATCGGCACCTCATACAGTCGGGAGAGCGTCTCATCGACGGCCTGGAAGTTCTTCTGCACCACCGCCTCGCCGCGTTTGCCGTAGGTCTTGCGGATGCTGTGTTTGATCTGGGCGATGGCCTGCTCGCGGGGGAGCACGCCGGAGAGCGCGAAGAAACAGGTCTGCATGACCGTGTTGATACGTCCCCCCATGCCCGTTTCGCGCGCGACGCTGTGTGCATCGATCACAAAGAAACGCAGCTTCTTCTCGACCATCTCCTGCTGCACCTCGATGGGCAGATGGTCCCAGACCTCCTCTGGCCCATAGCGGCTGGCGAGCAGGAAGATGCCGCCTGGTCTGGCGTACTTGAGCACGTCGAAGCGCTCCAGGAATGAGAACTGGTGGCAGGCCACGAAATCAGCCCGGTTTTCGCCGATCTGGTAGGGGGCGCGGATGGGCTGCGGGCCGAAACGCAGGTGCGAGATCGTCACCGAGCCTGCTTTTTTCGAGTCGTAGACGAAGTAGCCCTGTGCATGGTTCTGCGTTTCCTCTCCGATGATCTTGATCGCGTTTTTGTTCGCCGAGACCGTGCCATCGGAACCCAGTCCCCAGAAGACGCACTGCACGGTTTCTCCACGCTCGACGGAGAAGGCGGGGTCATAGGCCAGGCTGCTGTGCGTCACATCGTCGGTAATGCCGATGGTGAAGTGCCGTTTCGGCTCCGCCTGGCCCATCTCGTCGAAGATGCCCTTGACCATCGCCGGGGTCACTTCTTTGGAAGCAAGGCCATAGCGCCCGCCAATTACGCGCGGCATGGGACGGTCTGGCTCCCGCTCGTGGAGGGCGGCTGCGATCTCCAGGAAGAGCGGCTCGCCCAGGCTGCCCGGCTCTTTGGTGCGATCCAGCACCGCCATCGTCCTGACCGTCTCTGGCAGCGCGTGCAGGAAATGCGCAACGGAGAAGGGGTGGAAGAGGTGTACCGTGATCACGCCCACGCGTTCGCCCTGCCCGGCCAGAGAGGCCGCGGTCTCTTCCGCCGTCTGGGCCCCCGATCCCATCGCCACGATCACGCGCTCGGCCCGGGGATCCCCGGTGTAGTCGAAGAGGTGATAGTGGCGACCCGTGAGCGTGGCGAAGCGGTCCATGGCCTGCTGCACAATATCCGGGCCGGCGAGGTAATACGGGTTGACGCTTTCGCGGGCCTGAAAGAAGGTATCCGGGTTGTGCGCGGTACCGCGAATGAAGGGATGATCGGGCGAGAGAGCGCGGCGGCGATGGGCGGCGACCAGTTCCTCGTCGATCATGGCGCGCAGCTCGTCTGTAGAGAGGGGTACGATAGTGTTAATCTCGTGCGAGGTGCGGAAGCCGTCAAAGAAATGCAGGAACGGCACACGCGCCTCCAGGGTCGCGGCATGCGCCACCAGCGCCAGGTCCTGGGCTGCCTGCACCGAGTGCGAGGCCAGCAGGGCAAAGCCACTGGCGCGCGTCGCCATCACATCAGAGTGATCGCCGAAGATGGAGAGCGCCTGGGTTGCCAGGGAGCGTGCTGCGACATGGAAGACGGTAGGCGTCAACTCCCCCGCGATCTTGTACATGTTGGGGAGCATGAGCAGCAAGCCCTGGGAGGCGGTAAAGGTCGTGGCGAGCGCCCCCGTTTGCAGCGCCCCATGCAGCGCCCCGGCGGCGCCGCCCTCCGACTGCATCTCGATCACCTGCGGCACCGTGCCCCAGAGATTTTTGCGCCCGGCGGCTGACCAGCTATCGGCAAACTCCCCCATGAGAGTGGAGGGAGTAATGGGGTAAATGGCGATAACCTCGCTCAGGGCATAAGCAACGGCGGCCACTGCTTCATTGCCTTCGAGTGTGACACGCTTGTGTCCCATCGTGATGCTCCTCTCAGTCTGGCAGGGTCTCATGAGAACAGCCAGGCGCCCGGCTTGCGCCGGGGGCCGGTGGCGACTCGGGACTCCGGGTGGTTTCTTTGGGATGGATCACATATATCTTCATCGGTATTGGCTCCTTAGCAGTAAAGGATCACGGCATCTTTTGGATGCAACGTGAAGAGTGCTTTTCGTGGCCGGAGAGCGTGTTTCATCCGACACCTCAGAGTGTAGGCGCTGCCTCTCACAGCCCCATCACACCACCCCACAAAAGCCTCACAGACACGTCACAACCCCTTATGACTTTTCCAGCAGGAGGATCCCGGGCAGGCGTAGAGACGTTGCCGCAGTCGGCGTCCGGGCGGGCATGGTGTAGTTTAGGGAGAGAGCTTTTGCCCTGGCTGAATCCTTGCCGATCGTCGAGAAAGTTGATGGGCTTGCAGTCAGGCTCCCTGGAGGGAAGCTGTGAGAGGCATAGCTGATACTTCATTGATGGGATGAAAATGCCTGGGGAGCATTTGACTGCTAATAAATATAGCATATTCAGATCATATTCATAGCATATTCATATATCGTTAACAGATACAGGCAAAAATATCATAAATAGTTAGCAAATATTGCGATTCGAGTCGATTGGCGACCCAATCGACTCAGGCAAGGACCTCTGTCGTGCAGCGGGGTGACTATGGTTGTTGCTGGTTATCGATCACCTCGCCAGCGAACAGGTTCGCTGATGACGCGGAAGGCACACCTTTAATGGATAATAGCCCAGGTCAGCCACAGGCCATAGCCGACGGTAAGCACTCCCACAATCGTCAGCGCCCGGCTCAGCCACCTTTCCATGCGATCAGAGATCCCAAGATCCAGCAGGATTGCGCGGATACCGAGCATAGCATGACTGGCAACAACGATCAGAAAAAGCGCTTCGAGCACGAGAAACACAGGATTGCGCAGGTACGCCAGTACGTCTGCGAAAGTGCGCAGCCCGCCTTTAACGATAAAGTGGTTCGCGATCACATGCAGGCCCAGCAGGAATAGCAGCAGTACGCCGGTGACGACCTGCCAGAGCCAGGTCGTTGTAGCCCTCGGCTCCTTTGTGAATGGATTATCCATACAACTACCCTCCATAGATCAGGACTGCCGCTACTCCCAGGGCAATCACAGCGATAAACATCACGATACCAAAGAGGATTTTGTGTGCCTTCACGCCGATCCCGAAACCGGTCAGGGCGATACGCAGGCCGTTGAGGCCGTGAATAAGGATGCCGGCAATCAGGACCACATCGAGGGTGAGGAAGAACGGTGAACGCGCCAGCGCGACAAAGGCGTTCCACGATCCAGGCCCGCCCGGCAGCTGACTCAGGATCACCAGGTGCAGGTACAGGTAGACCACCAGCCCGATACCGGTAATCCGATTAAGGGCATACGCCCACATGCCCATCCGGCGCCGCCGCAGGTCGAACCAGCGGCCCGCGCGGCGTACTCTTGGATAGTTCAGGCTTGCCATCGTTATTTCCTCCGTCCTTTCTTGAGCCGGTTGGCAATCAGCTCGCGGCGCAGCGCCATGATCTTGCCCGCCGGATCAACGGCCTGGGGGCAGGCTTCGGTGCATTCGTAGGCGCTGTGGCAGCGCCACACGCCGTGTTCGCCGTCCGCCAGCGCCAGCAGGTGAGCCACCTCGCGCGGATCACCGGTTTTGTGGCGCTCATCATAGATGGCGGCAAGGCCGGCGGGTCCCAAAAACTTATCGTCGGCGGCCACCGTCGGGCAGGCGCTCATGCAGATCCCGCACTCGATGCAACTCTCAAAGCGGTTAAAGCGCGTCAGGTTTTCTGGCGGCTCAACCGGCTCGGGTTCCATGCGGGTGCCCAGGTCGGCAAGGTTGTCAACGGAAAGCGGCAGGGTTGGCTCGGCATCGCGGGTGATCTCCAGGTCGGAGGCTGACAGGCGCTGGAACAGGCCCGTCACATCCACGATCAGGTCGCTGACCACCGGAAAGTTGCGCAGCGGATTGAGACGCAGTGGAGTGTGTCCATCCCACACCGAGCTTACGGGTGTGACGCAGGGCAGCTTCTCGAGGCCGTTAATACGCAGCGCGCACACTCCGCAGGCGGAATGATGGCAGGCGCGGCGATAGGTCAGGCTGTGGTCATGTTTTGCCCATACGACATCAAGCGCATCGAGAACGGATGCGCTCTCCGCTACCTGCACCGTGAAGGTGTCGTAGTGTGGAGATTCTCCTGTTTTGTAGCGGAATATCTGGAGCGTGATCTCAAGCATAGCTTCCTCCCTGGTAGAAGAGCCGGTACGAGACGAGCGGCACGTTACGTGTCCGGCATGCCACCGCAACACCAAGTTTCTTACAGACTAAATCTGACACGCGCTCCGCCATCGCCCGTGCCGTCGTCATCTTGCCGCCGGCGATGGTGACAAAGCCCTCCACCCCATCGTCCTGGTGATCGAAGCACTCGAAGGTACGGCTCGCCTCGCGGGCCTCCTTATCTCCCTTGACGATCAGCGGCCGCGCGGCGGCCACGCGCGCTCGAACAGGTATCTTTTGCACAGCCGGCAACAACTGTTCTCCCTGGGCAAGCATCTTCGCGACGTGATCAGCAGGGGCCGGGATCACGTCCGGGTCCTCGACCTCCCAGGAGGTCGTGCCGATAATCGAGGTGGCGCGCTGTGGCACGACGATATCCCCATCGGACGGCGGGCTGAGACGATTCAAAACCATATTGTTGAGCCGCCCATCGAGCGTCACCATCACGCCAGCCGTTGGCTTGACCGGCACGGAGATGCCTGCCATGGCCGCGACGCTGCCGACCCAGGGGCCTGCCGCGTTGATGATCAGGTCGGCCCCTATGTTTTCGGTCTTTCCCGTCCGGTGATCTTTGACCTTCACGCCTGAGACGCAACCGCCTGCATAGAGGAAGTCGGTCACTTCAGTGAAGCGCCGTACAACGGCACCGTGCTGCTGCGCCGTCGCAAGAAAGGCGAGGCAAAAGCGCACCGGCTCAAACACAGCATCAGGCACCTGTACGGCGGCGAGCGCCCCGCGATTCAGGAAGGGTTCGATTTCCAGTGCGTGCGTGATGGGGAGTTCGCGGGCCGGGATGTGGCAGGTCGCGCAGCCCTCCAGGAAGCGCTCTTTGAAGGCCAGGTCGGCCTCGGTGAGCGCGACGAACAGACCATCGTTCAGTTCCAGCAGATCTGGAATGATATTCCGTATGATCCTGTTCTCGACAATACATTCAGCCGCTGCCTCCGGGTCGTTGACGCAATAACGTCCGCCCGAATGGAGCAGGCAGTGGGTGCGCCCGGTGGTCCCGGAGGCGATATCCCCTCGCTCGATGAGCGTGACACGCAGGCCCCGCAGGGCCAGATCGTGGGCTGTTGCCGATCCGGTCGACCCGGCTCCAATGACGATGATGTGCGGTATTGACATCGGTAAACCTCTCTGCTCCTCCCAACGAGCAGCTTTTCAGTCGGGGTCGTCTTTGTCTTCAAAGAGAGTATGGCCGCCAGAAATCACAATCACCTCAAAATTTGTCTGGAGAGGCGCACGATTGGCTCACAGGATGCACAGGGGCAGGTTTGGCTCCGCACCGCGTTCTCATATCGGTCACAAAAGGGGCATATGATAGCATCTCCGCATTATAAAAGAGGTATGCGCAAGGGACATTGATCGCGCGGGGTGGTATATCGTCCTGCCTGGAAGTGTGAGGGAATTGTGAGAAAGGATCACGCTCCCGTGAGTGTGATGAGAGCACGGCGGCCTATACTCTCTGCGTAAAGTGCGCGGAGAGAAGTGATGACTACTGTTCCATCCGCGTGTTCCGTCACTGGAGCCGGTCCTGCGTGAAAGGAGCAAATCATGTTTCAACATATTCTTGTCCCGTTAGATGGATCCCCGCGTGCCGAACAGGTTCTGCCCGTAGCTGCACGCCTGGCGCGCGCCTCTGAGGGCACGCTGGCGTTGATTCAGGCCGTGATGCCCTCTACCGCGCTGCGGTCAGCGCTTGCCGGTGAGCCAGAGTTGCCTCAATCCGGCGCCGATAGCGCGCTGGAGGAGGCCAGGAACTATCTGGAGCAAGTAGCTAATTCGCCTCTGCTCGCCGGCATCCGGGTCGAAACGGATGTGGTGGCAGGCCGGGCCACCTCCGTGATTCGGGCCGCAGCGGGGGCGCGACCGGTTGATCTGATAATCATTTGTAGTCATGGGTACACAGGCTGGAAGCGCTGGGTGCTGGGCAGTGTAGCGGAGCAGGTGGTGCACCATGCGAACGTGCCAGTGCTCCTGCTGAGGGAGGGTAAGCCAGTTGCGGTTGCCCCATCTCCTCAAAGGGAAGGGCCACTGCGTGCTCTGGTTCCGCTGGATGGCTCGGTGTATGCCAAGTCTGCTCTCGCGCCTGCTGCTCATCTGATCGCTGCTCTGGCCGCACCCGAGGCAGGTGCTCTGCATCTCACACGCGTCATTACGCCGCATACGGCGAGCCGGATTGGAGCCAGCAGTCAAGAAGCCATGCTGCACCGGGCGAAACGCTATCTCCAGAGCACGGTTGAACACCTGCGCGAAGGGCTGGTCGCGTCTGAGGTAGCGCATCTCGGACTCTCTCTCACCTGGTCGGTGACGCTCGACGATGACATCGCCTCGGGCATCATCCGCGTTGCCGAGAATGGAGAGGACGCCGAGGGGGCAGGAGCGTTTGGCGGTTGTGATGTGATCGCCATGGCGACGCATGGCTATAGCGGCCTGGAGCGCTGGGCGATGGGGAGCGTCACGGAACGGGTGCTGCGGGCAACCAGGCTTCCCATGCTGATTGTACGCCCGTCTGAGAAAGAGATGTAAGCAGGAGCTTCCCGCAAGCCGGGCAGATCGATGAAGAAGGAGGCATATATGTTCAATCGTGTGCTGGTGCCGTTGGATGGATCGGAGCTTTCAGAACAGGCTCTTCCCATTGCCGCGCGGATCGCACGGGCCTCGCATAGCTCTCTTTTGCTGCTGCGGGTGGTCAGTACTCTTAGCGAGGTTGGGATCGCCGCGAGGGAGCCATCCGTCCTGCTTCAGGAAATCCTGGAGGCGGATCTGGCGGTAGCGAGCGCCTATCTTGCACGCATTGCGGGTACAAAAGAACTGGCTGGTATCCAGACAGGGATTGCAGTCTTTTCCGGACAGCCTGCTTCCTACATTCTCGATGTTGCCGAAGAGCAGCACTGCGATCTGATCGTAATGAACAGTCACGGTGCAACTGGCATAGCTCGCTGGGCTATGGGCAGCGTGACACGGAAGGTCGTGCGCCACAGTTCGATTCCTATATTGGTCCTGCGTGCAAAGAGCGCACAGCCGCAAGAGAGCGCTCCTGGGAGCGTTCACCCGGTACGCGCCCTGGTGGCGTTGGACGGATCCACGTTTGCCGAGGCTGCACTGCTGCCAGCCGCTCATCTGGTCAGGGCGCTCAGCGCCCCGGCACCAGGCGCGCTCCACCTGATCCGCCTGGTGAAGCCGCTTACCTTTGAGGAGGAGTTGTTCTACCAGGACTATGCTGACGCTCTTCATGCCAGGCAGGAGGCCGTCCGCGAGGCAGGCAACTATATGCAGGCCCTCACCGAGCGGATAAGCAGCGAGGAGGGCCTGGCGCGTGGGGTGAACGTGAGCTGGTCGGTCGAAGAAGGAAACGACGTAGCCCAGGCGCTCATTACCATCGCAGAGTCAGGGAAGGGCATTGCGACTCGTGAAGCCTCGGATCTCATCGCCCTGACCACGCATGGACGCAGTGGCCTGGAGCGCTGGTTGATGGGAAGCGTTACCGAACGCGTCCTCGATGGAACAAAGCTGCCCCTGCTGGTCGTGCGTCCGCAGCCACTTGCGGCTGCGTCTCCGCAGAAGAAGGAGAAAACGGTATACCTGCATGACATCCTGCGTGTGTGCCTGCTAGCCGTAGCGAACCGCTATCCCGAGCACAGCATCGATGTGGAGGCTGTGCTGCTGAACAGGTTCTCTGGAGAACGAAAAGGATGGCGTGCTGAGGAATTGATCCGCTGGCTTGAAGCTCTCGATCCAGCTCTATTGGAGCAAGGGGCCACGTTGCTCATTGACGAAAATACCTGCGGCATCTATCTGCCGGAGTATTCGCAAGAGGAGCCAGCCTTCCACCTCCACTGTCGGGGCCGGATTCCCGTACCCCGGGAACATGACACAGTACTACAAGGAGAACGCCGGTAGACAGGCTGTTCCCATTCTCGAAAGGAGCGCGAACATGATTTCATTAGCGGCTGATCCACGGACCATCACCGCAGCCGATTTTCCCGGGGATGCTAGCCGGGCGGAGCAGTGGCGTTTTCTCTTGAACTATGCCCTGCTGGCCCCCTCCGAGTACAACACTCAGCCCTGGCTCTTCAAAGTGCAGGGGGACAGCCTTGAGTTCTATGCTGATCGCTCGCGACAGCTTCCCATCCTCGATCCGCAGAATCGCGAACTGCTCATCAGTTGCGGGGCCGCCTTGCTCAATCTGCGTCTGGCTATGCGACATTTCGGCTACCGTGAGGAGCTGGAGTGGTTCGTGTATGAAGATCTCTCGACGCCGCTGGTGCGCCTGCGCTTCGGACCTCGCGTGCCAGCCACGCCCGAAGAGGAGCAGCTTTTTGCCGCGATCCCTCACCGGCATACCAGCCGGCAGATCTACGAGGACCGGCCTCTGCCGGCGCGGCTGTTGCAGTCCCTCTGCTTCTGCGCTGAGCATGAGGGAGTCTGGCTGCATATCATCCAGGAGGAAAAGGCGCGCCAGGAGGTGGCCCAGCTTATTGTCGCCGGAGATCGCTTCCAATGGGCCGATCAACGCTTCCGCCAGGAACTGGCGCATTGGGTGCGCGCGCGGGGAGAGCAGCAGGCGGACGGCCTGCCAGGCTATGCGCAGGCCAAAGGCAGCCTTGCTGGCAAGAGCAGCCCCTGGATTGTGCGCACCTTTGATCTGTGGCGAGAAGAGGCGGAGAGAGATCAAGGGCTGGTCGTGGGCGCTCCCGTCTTGCTGGTGCTGGGCACCTTTTCCGATACACCAGGCGACTGGATGATGGTCGGGCAAGCGGCAGAGTGTATCCTGCTCAGGGCATGTGCCCAGGGGGTACAAGCCTCCTTCGTGAATCAACCGGTAGAGGTGCCTTCCTTACGTGCCTGGCTTGCACAGATTGTTGGAGAAGCGTTTCCTCAGCTTGTCATCCGTCTGGGCTATGGAGCGCCCGCGCTTCCAACCCCGCGCCGGAGTGTGCAAGAGGTCTTGCTTGAGTGAGTAATGGAGCGGAGGGCATGAAGAGGCCGGTGCCTGCAAGCACCGGCCTCTGTTTACCTGCCCAATGGCGTACTCCTCCTTACGTTCGATGTTGTGGCGTCCATCCAGGACCATCCGTATGACGGGGAGGGCTGTCCAATGACGGCTTTGCTCGCTGCCTCGCGTCGCTCTCGGCCTGTAACGGCTCATTGAGAGCCTCGTGTCCCTTGTGAGCACCCTCCCCGTCTTCCGAACACCTCCCTGCCATACGTTTCATCAGCGCCTCCTTATCACTTCCCCGTAAGAGGTTTCCCTCTCACGCTTAGAGCATACACGACCCGGCTTACGACGCCATCACATGCAAAGGCGTTTTTCTCACAGGCCCGTCACAATCTCTAAATACAGAGGAGGTCTCGTTGTAAGCCTTTTGTGTGACACAGGCGACCAGGTGTGACAGAAATGTGAGAGCGCCAGGGTATGCTTTCTATAAATGCAGATCCAGCGAATGCCCCTATGATTCTAGTGTATTCGCTGGCAGTCTGACCGGCAGTGTTGCTGGTCAGGAGGAAAGGAAGCGAATATCATGTTCAAACGGATTCTTGTCCCGCTGGATGGATCAGAGCTTGCCGGGCGGGCCTTGCCTGTAGCCGCGCAGATCGCAAGGGCCTCCGGCGGCTCCATCCTGCTCTTTGGCGTTGTGAGCACACCAGTCGAATATGGCCCTCCCTATGTCTTCCCGGCAAATGGTTCCGGCTGGGGAACGGAGCAGGTTGACCTCAAGAAGATGAGCGAATATCTCCAGCAGACAGCCAGTTCATCTATCCTGGCGGGAGTGCCTGTCGAAACGCAGACGATGGTCGATGCAGTGGCACCGGCGATCCTCACAGCCGAGCAAACCTTCCAGGCTGATCTGGTCGTAATGAGCAGCCATGGCTATGCCGGCGTCAAGCGCTGGGTGCTGGGGAGCGTTGCCCAGAAAATCGCGCGGCATAGTCCAGTGCCCGTCCTGGTGCTGCGCGCAGATGGCGCGGTGTTGACCGCAGACCACCCTCAGCGGGTGCTGGTTCCCCTGGATGGCTCTGCCCTGGCTGAGGCAGCTATTGAGCCGGCGATGCAGCTCGCCACGGCCTTCTCGGGAGCAGATCCGAGCACATTGCATCTGCTGCGGGTGATCAATCTTCCTCTCTCGACTGGGAAATTCCGTGCCATGTCCGCGGCCTTTGAACGTGACATCCAGGCTCAGGAGGAGCAAGCCGCCCGGGCCTACCTGGAAGCGTTAGAAAATCGCCTGCATCAGACCATGCCAGCGCAGGTGCAGATCACATCCTCGACGGTTGTTGATAACGATGTCGCGGCAGCGATCATCTATGCAGGAAAGCCGGGCAGCGAAACGTCGGGTAAAAGCTATGATGCCCTGGCGATGGCGACGCACGGACGCAGCGGCTTCCGGCGGTGGGCGCTGGGCAGCATCACCGAGCGCGTGCTGGGTGCGACGCATCTGCCACTCCTCATTGTGCGACCGAAGGCGGTGCAAGAGCAGCATGAGCCGGTCGAAGCTGGCATCAAAGGGAGTGATGTACCCTGGGTGGGCTTGTTGTAACCCGTTTTCTGCTGCGGATCAAAGCGCTGGAGGGATGCGGTTGGATGTGATCCCTCCAGCGAATAGTGAAACCTTTGTGAGAATGTGGCCCGCTTTTGTGATGCTATGGTGATCGTGATGTCCTACTATGATCAAGGGGTAGGGGCAAGGTAGCGGTGAGGATAGAGTCAAGGTAGTATGCGAAACCCGATGATGAGTTTCGCCACTGATCGAAGGAGAAATTGCTATGGCAATGACAAGATGGGATCCGTTCGAGTCACTGATACCGTTGCGGGAGGCCATGAATCGCCTGTTCGAAGAGAGCTTCATCGGCCCGCGCTTTGAGCTGTTCACGTTTGGTGGACGGACCTTCCCGATTGATGTCTACGAGGCGCAGGATCACAAGAGCTATGTGATCGAGGCTTCCTTGCCGGGCTTCAAGCCAGAAGAAATTACCATCACTGCCGAGGGTAACGCGCTCACCATCAAAGCGGTGAAACAGGAGGAGAAGAAGGTCGAGAAGGAGGCGTATGTTCGCCGCGAGCGCTACGAAGGCGAGATGACCCGTACTGTCGAACTGCCCGCCTTCAATGCCGAGGGCGTCGAAGCGACGTTCGAGCATGGCATCCTGACGCTGCACATTCCCAAAGCCCAGGAGGTCCAACCGAAACACATCCCGGTCAGGACCAAAGAGGTTGCGGGCGTGTAGTGGGGAGGGTCGGGACACCCTGCCGGGATAGCTCCGCTGCCGTCCCGGTAGGGTGTCACGGCAGCATTGCGTCCCCGGAGAAGGCTGCCGCTTTGCTTCTTGATTGCGCTGGAGAGTGAGGAAGATATATTAATGAGTGCCCACGAACATCATGCACAGCTTATCCAGGATATAAATACTCCTCCAGAGCAGGAGCAGGCGCAGACCCGGCGCAAGACACCCCAGAGCCAGGTGCATGCCCTGTGGCCTTTTCTCAAGCGGTATTATCTGCCACTCGGTACTTTACTGCTGCTGGCGACGAGTCTCACATGCTGGCTACTCAAGAGGACCGATCTGGCAACTGATGTGCTGCTTGGCGCGGTCCTTTTTGGTGGTATCCCGCTGCTCTGGAGAACGTTTCGGCGATTCTTGCATAGAGAGTTCAGTGTCGATCTGATTGCTCTGCTGGCTATCGCTGGCTCGCTCTGGCTGCGAGAGTACCTGGCCGGAGCTTTTATTGTGCTCATGCTCTCCGGTGGCGAGGCGCTGGAAGCTTATGCGCTCAGACGGGCGCGAGTCTCGCTCTCCTCTCTGGCAGAGCGTGCGCCGCGCATCGCTCATATCTGGCAAGGGGAGCGGCTGGTCAATGTGGCGGCAGAGGAGGTGACGGTTGGCATGACGGTGGTCGTGAAACCGGGCGAACTGGTGCCGGTGGATGGCGTGGTTGAGCAGGGAGAATCAAACGTAAGCGAGGCTGATATTACCGGTGAAGCTGTGCCAGTGCGCAAAGCGCCGGGGACGCCCATCCTTTCAGGGAGTGTCAATCTGGACAGCGTGCTGGAGGTACGGGCCACGAGAGCCAGCGCAGAGAGCCAGTATGCCCGCATCATCCAACTGGTCCAGCAAGCGCAGGAACAAAAGGCGCCCATTCATCGCCTCGCCGACCGCTACAGCCTGTTTTTTACGGCGCTCACCGTCCTTGTCGCCGGGGGTGCCTGGTTTCTATCGGGCGATAG
>Ga0070740_10001281_pt1 | contig 36188 bp, 34 predicted proteins | sample Coa_R2_FD_67286 | JGI IMG/M metagenome (GOLD analysis project Ga0070740, IMG submission 67286) | Surface soil microbial communities from Centralia Pennsylvania, which are recovering from an underground coalmine fire - Coalmine... | ecosystem: Environmental > Terrestrial > Soil > Unclassified ... | reverse complement strand
TGCGGCGGGCAGGCGAAGAATCTCCATCCAACCTGGCGTGAGATTCTTCGTCGCTTTACCCACCCTATCACGTGAAAACCGCACGTGCTGGGGGCCCCGGTTTTGCTCCTCAGAATGACGACCTACACCTGTTTAATAGCGGTAGTGGTCCGGCTTGTACGGGCCTTCCTGAGGAACGCCAAGATAATCAGCCTGCTTCGGAGTAAGAGTCGTTAGCTTTACGCCGATCTTCTCCAGGTGCAAACGAGCTACTTCCTCGTCCAGCTTCTTGGGCAACGTGTAAACGTCGGTTTTATAAACGTCCTTGTTCTTCCACAGGTCGATCTGGGCCAGTGTCTGGTTTGCGAAGCTGTTACTCATTACAAAACTGGGATGACCAGTCGCGCAGCCAAGATTTACCAGCCGTCCTTCAGCCAGAACAAAGATGCTGTGGCCATCCGGGAAGGTGTATTGGTCCACCTGCGGCTTGATGTTCGTCTTCTTCACGCCGGCTTCGCCATTGAGGCGGTCGATCTGGATTTCGTTGTCGAAATGGCCAATGTTGCAGACGATGGCCTGGTCCTTCATTGCCTTCATGTGCTCGAGCGTAATGATATCCAGGTTGCCGGTGCAGGTGACGTAGATATCTCCACGACCGAGTGTGTCTTCAATGGTCGTAACTTCAAAGCCTTCCATGGCAGCCTGCAAAGCGTTGATCGGGTCGATCTCCGTCACGATGACGCGAGCACCCATGCCGCGCAGCGAATGGGATGATCCCTTGCCTACATCGCCATAGCCGCAAACAACAGCCACCTTACCCGCAACCATTACGTCGGTGGCGCGTTTGATACCGTCCGCCAGCGATTCGCGGCAGCCATAGAGGTTGTCGAACTTCGACTTCGTCACGGAATCATTTACGTTGATGGCAGGAACCAGCAGCTTTCCCTGTTCCTTCATCTTGTACAGGCGATGCACGCCCGTCGTCGTCTCCTCAGAAACCCCGCGCCATTCCTTCACCACTTTGTGCCAATGCTGCGGGTCCTCCTGAAACACGCGCTTCAGGAGGTCCTTGATCACCTGCTCTTCATGGTTGGAAGAGGCAGTGTTGACCCAGTTATCGCCCTCTTCCAGCTCATAACCTTTGTGGATCAGCAAGGTAACATCTCCGCCATCATCTACTACAAGCTGCGGGCCTTTGCCGCCTGGGTGTGACAGCGCCTGATATGTGCAATCCCAATACTCTTCGAGAGTCTCTCCCTTCCATGCAAAGACCGGCACGCCTGCGGCGGCAATGGCGGCGGCAGCATGGTCCTGCGTTGAGAAGATATTGCAGCTCGCCCAGCGAACCTCAGCGCCGAGTTCAACCAGCGTCTCAATCAGCACTGCGGTCTGGATCGTCATATGGAGCGAACCGGTAATGCGAACGCCCGCCAGCGGCTTTTGTGCAGCATACTTGCGCCGGATCGACATAAGACCGGGCATCTCATGCTCGGCGATCGAAATCTCTTTGCGTCCCCAGTCAGCCAGCGACAGATCGGCTACTTTGTACTCGGGGGCAATACGTTCAATAGTTGCAGTGGCCATTTGGGAACACCTCTCGTTTCCGGGCTGCGGATTTTAATCCTGAAAGAACAACCCTTCTATTCTATCGAAGTCGGGGATTTGCTCTACTTTCCAATGCAAAACGTAGAGAAGATCAAGTCCAATACATCATCCGCTGTGGTTTCGCCGGTCAGCGCATCCAGCTGACGAAGCGCTGCGTAAAGGTCCAGCAGCAGCATCTCATGAGGGATTTTTGTCGCAACGGCCTTCTCTGCCGCCGCAAGACTATCCAGGCTGGCCGTAATGGCCTGATGCTGGCGCACGTTCGTCAGCATGGCGTCTTCAGCACCTGAACCGGAGCTTTGCACCAGTTCCAGAATCGCCGACCGTAATTCTTCAATTCCTTCTCCGGTCAACGCGGAAGTTCGAACAACTCGCATACCTTGATCCGGAATTTGCTTTTCGAAGGAACTCTGGCTGAGATCGGACTTGTTAAAAACGATCAGTGCGCGCCTTCCCTCAACCGAAGCAATCAGTTCCGCATCCTCATGCAGCAGTTTGTCAGAAGCATCCAGTACAACCAGCACCAGATCAGCATCCGCCAGCGCTTCCCGCGACTTCTGAATCCCAATCGATTCCGCTTCGTCTGCCGCTTCTCTCAGTCCTGCGGTGTCCACAAGCTCAATCGGTATTCCGCCAATGGCGACCTTCTCGGTAACTAAATCGCGCGTAGTTCCCGGTATCGCCGTGACAATTGCCCGCTCGCGTTCGAGCAACCGATTGAATAACGAGGATTTCCCGACATTAGGCCGGCCCACAATCGCCAGGGCCAGCCCGGAATGGACGATACGGCCACGCTCAAATGTGCGCGCGAGTTCCGCCAGCAACTTGCTTACGTCATGAATGCGGGCCACAATCTGCGAGTCCGGTGTAACGTCTACATCGTCCTCAGCAAAATCGATGCCGGCCTCTAGCAGCGCGATCAGCTCAACCAGGCTTTGTTTGATCGGCTTGATTTTGTTTGAGAGCGCCCCACTCAATTGCTGCGCCGCAACACGCGCCTGATAAAGCGTCTGGGCTTCAATCAGATCGCGAACAGCCTCCGCTTGCGTCAGATCGATGCGTCCGGAAAAAAAGGCGCGTTCTGTGAATTCACCCGGGTTCGCCAGTCTTGCTCCGCTGGCAAGCGATTGCCGCACCAGCAGATCGAGAATCACAGGTGATCCGTGCGCGGCAATTTCCACAACATCTTCGCCGGTATAGGAATTCGGTCCGGCAAAATAGGTAACAATTGCCTCATCCAGCTTCGTTTGCGTTTCCGGATCAATGATTTCGGCGAACTTTGCGCGCGCATGCTCAAGCTCGCCTCGCAGGCTCAACAGAGGCAGCGCAATGGTTATTGAGAGAGGTCCGGAAAGCCGCACAATACCGATGCCGCCGCGACCCGGCGGCGTCGAAACAGCAACGATGGTTTCGTTTTGGTTGGATAGCACAAACTATCGGCGCACTCGCGCCTTCGTTGACTCGTAGCCCTTTGGATAGGCCACAACGAACCGACGCAATCCCTCGCCGCTGGAGGATGTCTCCAGATCGTCGTAACTGCGAAAGGCCAGGTGGAGCATGCGTCGCTCGCGCGAGCTCATTGGCGCAAAACTGTAAGGCTGGCCGGTGCGACGCACTTTATCCGCGGCTGTTTCTGCAGCAAGCTTCAACTCTCGCGCACGAAGTGCTTTGAAATTATGCGCATCGAACGAGACCTTATCGTGCTCTTCGGCGTCGAGTCGAATAATTTTTGCCGCTACATGTTCCAGAGCGCGCAACAGTTCGCCACCTCTCTGCGTAAGCAATGCCGCGTCAGGCCCAGCCAGCTCGACATAAATTTCGCGAGCTTCCAGCCCATCCGGATCAGCCGCGCCGGCACCCGCAGTGATGCGGTATTTCAATCGGAGCCCGCCAAGCGTGGTTAAATTTTTCAGGAATGCGGCAATCTTCTGTGCTGCGGCAGAATAATCATCAATGGGCATCGCTTTAGTATCTCACTGGAAATATAGATGATGCCAACAACGCTAATGTCTGGTTGAGGTTGTAAAAGGGTTCTCGATACGGATGCCGGAGATCTTCTGTCCCGTATTCAAATCTTCGGAAATAATCTTCGCAGCTCCGCATTTTATGGCGGCAGACACGATCAGTGCATCCCAGAAGCTGATTTTCGTTGCATCCTCAACTCGAAACGCCGCAACAATTTCGTCAGGTGTTATCTCAACGCACCACGGGATGTAGCTTTCAACAATGAGACGCGCTGCAGCTTTGGAAAGAGGTTTCGATATTTTCCTTGTAGCGCTTACATAAAACTCTTGCAGCACCTGGATGCTCAGTGCTCCGGTGCGTGCGGCCCAAAGGTCGTGCAATATCTGCTTCGCTCTATCGTGCTTTAAACCAGCGTCTTTGTCATGAGCATAGATAAGAACATTGGTATCAATGAATACTTTATCGCTCATGCAGGCTGTCTCGGTCGGAAGGTGGTGCTCCCCCCATATGGAATCCACGACTCAGCAAGTCAAGCGCCTGCCGCTCCGCTTTGTGATAAGCTGACTCCTCTTTCACCAGCATTTCAATTTGGGCTGTTAGTAGGCCACTAATCGATGTGGCGCGGCGCGAAGCAAGCAAGCGTGCCTGTTCAATCGTTTTTCGGCTCAGACTGATGGTAATGTTTTGCTTTTGAAGCTCGCCGCTTGGCATATCACCATCATACACGTTTCATACGTGCAACACGTGAAATACGTGCTAGTCATCCGAAAGCGCATTTAGATCACCGCTTATCTGCGAACCAGTGAAGTCTGCTTGCCGCCACGCTTCGCTGCTCTCTTCAGAGCAAGCTCGCGTACTTCGCGGCCCATCTTGGTGCGGTTCATCAGCATCTGCTGCACAATTCCCAGCACGTTCGAGCCCGCCCAATAGAGCGCCAGTCCGGAGCCGATGTTCCACGTCATAAAGCCGAAGACAGCCGGCATGGTGAAAGCCATCATCTTCTGCTGTGCCGGATCCACGCCGGGCGATGGCGTGAGCCACTGCACCAGGAACATCGAGACGATGAAGAAAATTGGCAAAATATGCAGCGGATCGGGAGCCGAAAGATCAGGCAGCCACAGCCAATGCGCCTGACGCAGCTCAATCACATTGCCGAGCATTCGATAAAAAGCGAAGAGCAGCGGCCACTGAATCAGCATTGGAATACAGCCGCCGAACATGTTCACCCCTTCGCGCTTCTGCAGCTCGAAGACCTCCTTGTTCATCTCCTGACGGCGCGGGTCGGTGGCTTTGTACTTTGCATATTTGGCCTTGATTGCATCCATCTGTGGCTGAATGCGCTGCATCTTGAGCGATGACTTCATCATCTGGAAACGGGTCGGCAGCATGGCCAGATTCAAAACGACCGTGAGAATCAGGATGCCCCAGCCCCATTCGCCGGTCATGTGGTCGTGAATAAATTTCAGAATCAGGAAGAGCGGCTTGGCGATGATGCCCCACCAGCCAAAGTTGACCACCTTCTCAGGATTCACTCCGCCATTCGTCGGAATCGCTCCGAGGACATCAAGGGCCTTCGGGCCGGCAAAAAGCTGCACGCTGTAGGGCTGTGCCGCTCCCATCGCCGCGCCGAGAATAGGCGCCTGGTCCGTATGGGCCGGGTTTGGGCTCTTGCGGTTTTGCGGAACAGCAAGAGTATTGTGCAGACTTACCAGATCGAGATTTTTAGGTGAATCGGGAAGAAAAATGGCCGCGAAGTACAGATCGCTGACGCCGGCCCAGTCAAACGGGCCATGCAGTGTTGCTCCTCCACTTACTTTTTTGTAGGCAACCTGATCAGCCTTTCCATCCTGTGCAGTATCGAGCGTAGCAGCAGCATAATGCGGCAACGTATTCTGGTCGCCGAACCCCGACGGCCATGAGAGCAGCGCCGCTACCGGCGCGCCGTTCTGCGTAACCGAAACTTCGGCGTGAATCAAATAATTCGTACCGAATTTGAAGGTCTTGTGGACCGTCACGCCGCCGCCTGCATACTCAAAGCTGAGCGTGCCCGGAGCCGCAATGCTTCCTGTTGCCGACGGCACAAACATTGCCTGCTGCAAACGGCTCGTTAATGCCTGATCGTAAGTAAAAAGCGACAGAGGATAACCGAATTTCGCTGCTGCTGTCTGGTTAACGAGATCCAGCGGCTTGCCATCGTCATCTTTGTACTTCTTCAGAATCCAGGACGTGACCTGCGCGCCACGATTCGAGAAGGTAATGCGATACAGTTGATTCTCGACAACGGTAGTGGATTCACTTGCCGCCTGTGTCGTGGCTGTTTCTACAACAGGCGAAGCAGGAACATCCGCTGTCTGCGCCTTTGGTGCCGTTGAATCTGGAACAGCAGGCGCCGCCGCTTTCTGCTGAGTTTCGGGAGCAGGCGTTGCGGGCTTCTTCGGCTTCATAAACTGCAAGCCGAGAAACATGACCAGAAAAATACCGGTGAACGCGAGGATGGTCTTCGAGTCCTGTCCTCCGCCGCCCTGCTGATTGGGATTTCTTATTTCTGCCAAAAGAGTTGCTTCCTATGATCTCAAATCGTGTGAAATGTGCGCTTCCTTCATGGTAACTGGCGCATGCGAACTCTGCATGAACGGGACCGGATCAAACCCACCTTTGCTGCCGGGATGACAACGCGACAAGCGCTTTAAGGCCATCCAGCCACCGCGCAGCCATCCGTGCTCATGCACAGCAATAGCCGCATATTCCGAGCATGTTGGTTGAAAGCGACATGCTCCGCCAGTCATTCCGGCGCCCGCGTGCAATACAGGCGATATAACGAGTTTGTAGAACGAATGCACCGCTCTACTCAGAAATACGCGAACTCTTTCTTTGCGGTTCATGCGTCCGTTTCTCGAACGTCTTTTTTCAGAGACGCCTCCACGCTGGCAAAGACCCTGTTTATTTCGCTTTCAAGCCGGGGAAAATCCATCTCCAGCACGCTCTTCCGCGGATGGAGCACCACATCCACATCCGATTGCAGGCTTCCAAGGTTTTTGCGCACAGCTTCGCGCATACGGCGCTTGATGCGATTGCGCTCGACCGCCTTGCCTAATACGCGCCCGGCAGTCAGCCCAATGCGTGGTCCTGTGATCGCAGGAAAGCTCTCACCGCGCGGACTGAAAAAATAGGTCATCGATGCAGAAAAATATTTACGGCTCTCCTGATACACGCGCTGATAGTCTGCGTGTTTACGCAGACGCGCTCCCCGCTGTGGGAGCGGCGTCCGGTCAGAAGTTGGTTCCTGCATGGCTTTTGCTTGATTCTGCCTCGCAGACCTCCGAGGCGAAGAAGAGACTCCGCGCTTAGTCGCGGTATCCTGCGCTTACAGCGACACGCTTGCGTCCTTTCGCGCGGCGGCGCGACAGAACTGCGGCTCCGCTCTTGGTCTTCATGCGGCTGCGAAAACCGTGGGTCTTCGAGCGGCGGCGGCGATTCGGTTGAAATGTGCGCTTCGGCATGGAAGTGCGCTCCTAAAAAATTTTTTGCTGAATTACGGGATGCGTCTACAGAGCAGAAAATACTCCGTGCAGCAATTTCTGAGTATATCTCATCTCAGCTTTCACCGCAAAAGATGCGGTCGCGAGCCACTTTTTCACAACCTGTGGTGCAACTTAAAAATAGATGCACATTTTGCATCGAAAGTAAGGTTTCAACGCACTCCAAATGTGCTACTATCGGCTCCGTTCACTTGAGATTTTTCTGCACGTCTTGCTGCACTCATATAGATCGCATCGTGAGAGCGTAATCAAACTCTCATCGAGCTCCTGGCACACCAGAGCGAACCTTGCCCCCGGGATTTTCACAGCCGGGCAGGGACAGTGCTTTTTCGCTGTGGCCTTAACCGGGAGGTCCTGATCGTACGGTGGCAGGCGTCGCGCGAAGGAAATACTGATGTCGTCTTTTGTACCGGCAACTCCTGCGTCGCTCAATCCCTGGGTGCGGATTCTTGGAGCCCTCGAAAAGAAAATCAACAGACAATCGTTTGATACCTGGTTGAAGCCCACGCGATTCAGCCACATCAGCGGCAAAAAGCTTTTTGTGCGCATTCCTGCGCCCGAGTTCCAGCACGTGGGAGATCGCTACGGGGATCTCATTCAGGAAGCCATCGACAATCTCCAGCTCGAATTCGACGAGGTGTCCTTCATCACGCCGGAAGAAGACCCGACACTGGTGCGCGTGCGCGAAGATGGAGGCTTCGCCCCTGTTCCGACCCATGCGCCCACCGCTCCGCAGAATGGAAGCCGCACTGCTCCCCGCGTGAATGGAGCTCCGCAGCAAAGCCGTTTCGACTGGTCAACGGCTGCGCAACTCAATCCGCGTTACACCTTCGACGCCTTCGTTATCGGCGCCGGCAACCAGTTCGCTCGCGCAGCCGCGCAGGCTGTAGCGGAAAAGCCTTCCAAGGCCTACAACCCATTCTTCATCTATGGCGGCGTCGGACTGGGTAAAACCCACCTGATGCACGCCATCGGCCACGAAGTAAAACGGCGCGAGCCAAACGCTTCCATCTGCTATGTCACCAGCGAGAAGTTCACCAATGAGATGATCAACTCGCTGCGTTATGACAAAATGACCAGCTTCCGCGACAAGTTCCGCACCGTGGATCTGCTGCTCATCGACGACATCCAGTTCCTCGCGCAAAAAGAGCGCACGCAGGAAGAGTTCTTCCATACCTTCAACACACTGCACGAAAACATGAAGCAGATCGTCATCGCGTCCGACCGCCCGCCGAAGGAACTGGCCGAGATTGAAGACCGCCTGCGTTCGCGTTTCGAGTGGGGATTGATCGCCGACATTCAGCCGCCCGATCTTGAAACCAAAGTCGCCATTCTGCAGAAAAAGGCCGAGAACGATCACATGACGCTTCCCGTCGATGTGGCCCTCTTCGTCGCATCGAACGTCAGAACGAACGTGCGCGAGCTGGAAGGCGCGCTCACGCGGCTCTTTGCCTGGTGCAGCATGAGCGGCGTCGAGATTACATTACCGGCAGCTCAGCAGTGCCTTAAACAGTTCATCGACACACAGGTCCGCAAGATCACCATCGAAGCAATCCAGCGCGCCGTAGCCGAGCAGTTCGGCATGCGCGTCGCCGAGCTGAAGCAGAAGAATAATTCCCGCGCCGTGGTTGTGCCTCGCCAGATTGCCATGTATCTGGCCAAGACCATGACTGAGGCCTCGTTGCCGGAAATTGGGCGGCAGTTCGGTGGAAAGCACCACACGACCGTCATGCACTCCATTGCAAAAATCGACGAGCAGCGACGCACGGACAAAGACCTGAACCGGATGATCAATAAATTGCAGGAAACGCTAAATAGCTGATTTCGAAAGCCTCTTCTCAGAGAGATCGAATACTCCTTGAAATCTCCGCATCTTTGCGCTAACGTACCTGCGCTTCACATAAGCGAGATTTGTCTGCTGTAAGCGCACATTTGCGCAATCAGGAAAGGAGATTTTCATGCTCTTTATTCTCTGGTGGATTATCGTCGGTCTCATCGCTGGCTGGATCACAGGCAAGCTGATGAAAGGCAGCGGCTACGGCGCCATCATGGACATCATTGTCGGAATCGTAGGTGCCATCATCGGCGGATTCATCATGCGCGCGCTGGGCTTCACCGGCCAGGGCGGCATGATCTATACCATCATCATCGCGGTGCTCGGCGCAGTGATTCTGACGTGGCTGATCAGGCTGATCAGCGGCAAGAAGTCCTGAACGATCCAGCGCAAAGATTGAACATACAGTGCCGTCGTGAAGGGAGAATCTCAAGTCAGGCTAGCTGTGTATTCTTTGCTTGTCCACTATATGTAACAGTGTATGTTACATATTAAATGCTGTGCCGTCATTCTGAACGAAGCCGAATGTGCAGTGAAGAATCTCGAACTTCATTGGTTGTGCTTGCTGCGTTGGAGATTCTTCCTCCCTTCACCCACCCCATCACGTGAAAACCGCACGTGCTGGGACCCCCGTTTCGGGTCGTCAGAATGAACGGTGTTTACACACCAAAGATACTCAAAAGCAGATAAAACCTGCGCTGAATTACCCGAGCGCATCCAGCAGCGCGTCAAAATCTTCCAGGCGCGCATATTCAATAATTACGCGACCGCGTCCATTTTTATCCTCTATGCGGACCTTCAACCCAAGCGACCGCTGCAATCGCTCCTGCGCCTCGCGCACATTGGGATCGATTGGCTTTTCTTTCACTTCGTCCTTGTTAGACTTTTTCTCCGGATTGAGCGCGGACTGCACATAGGTTTCCGTCTGGCGCACCGACAATGAAAGCGCCAGAACCCTCTGCATGGCCTTCAGGATCGTCTCCGGATTTTCGAGCGATAACAGCGCCTTCGCATGGCCGATGCTCAGCTCGCCAGTCTCGACCTTGCTCTGGACCTCTACGGGAAGCCGCAGCAGGCGCAGAAAATTCGTAATCGAAGCACGGTCCTTGCCCGTGCGCTGCGCGATTTGCTCGTGCGTCATCTTGAATTCGCGGCCCAGACGCTCGAAGGCGCGCGCCTGCTCTATCGGGTTCAGGTCGGCGCGCTGAAGATTCTCGACGATGGTCATCTCCATCGCCTGCTCATCAGAGACCTGGCGCACAACTGCCGGCACCGTCTCCTTGCCGGCCTTTTGCGACGCCAGCCAGCGACGCTCGCCGGCAATCAGCTGGAAGCGCCCATTCGGCAGCGGACGCACCACAATCGGCTGCACAACCCCCATAGCCGCAATCGAGCTGGCCAGCTCCGCCAGTTGCTGCTCATCTACATGGCTGCGGGTCTGGTAAGGATTGCGGTCAATCGCGTCCACAGGAATCTCCTGGGGCCTGCCTGTAGCCTCGACTGCCTGCGGTTTAGCGGGAGTTTCGGCTACGGCCGCGATGGTCGCCTGCACACGCGGCAACAGTGACTCCAGCCCTTTTCCCAGGGCGCGCCGTTTCGGTGTTTCTGTTGCTGTCGTCATCCTTTCACCTCCCCAGATCATGCATAAGGCCAGAATCGAATTTCCTTTTTGCCGCGCTTCGCCGCTGCGGCCTTGCGCTCTTTTGCTTTCGGACTTTCGATGTTGTTTCGCTTCAGAAGCTCGTTGGCCAGCTCGATATACGCCTCAGCACCGCGGGACTTCGGATCATAAAGAATAACCGGCTTGCCATAGCTAGGTGCTTCGGCCAGACGCACATTGCGCGGAATAGCAGTTTTGAGCAGCTTGTCCTTAAAGAACTCGCGGAGATTTTCTGTCACTTGCTGGGCGAGGTTCGTTCTGTCGTCATACATAGTCAACAGCACGCCCTCGATCTCAAGGCTTGGATTAAAGCTCTCGCGTACGCGGTCCATCGTGTTCATCAGTTCGCTTATGCCTTCGAGGGCAAAGTATTCAGCCTGCATGGGAACCAGTAGCCTGTCGGCAGCTACGAGGGCATTCAGCGTCAGCAGATCGAGCGCCGGCGGGCAGTCCAGCACGATAAAGTCGTATTTTTCGCGCTGTGGGGCGAGAGCTTCTTTCAACTGCTGCGCCCGATTGTCGTTTTGGATCAGCTCCAGATTTGCGCCGATCAGGTTTTTGTTCGACGGAACCAGCTTGAGCGTCTCAATTTCTGTTTTCAGGGCCGATTCCTCGACCGTGGCCTCGCCCAGAAGAATGTCATAGGTAGACCGCCGCTCATCATCGCGTGCAAAACCATAGCCGCCCGTGGAATTCGCCTGAGGATCGCAATCGACGAGGAGGGTATTCAGACCCTCCAGAGCCAGAGCGGCGGAAAGATTGATAGCGGTGGTGGTTTTTCCTACCCCGCCCTTCTGGTTAACTACAGCCAAGACCTTGCTCATGACAATAGGAAAAGACTAAAGAGACGGGGGCATAAATTCAATTGCGAGACCCCTGTGCATAACCGGACATAAATTGTGGAAGACTTTTCTGCATCGAAAGATGTGATGCCGTAACTGCTTGGAAGATGAAGAGATAAGGCGGGCTTAGGTCAAGTTGCTGAATGAGGTACTCTGAAATGTAATCCGTGGAAAACTTCCAATGTTCCACGTGGAACTTTTGTGAATGTGCTATTCGGAAGGCAATGTTCCACGTGGAACATCTTGCTTGAAGCCGATCAAAAGCTCCCTCTGCTTGGATCCTGCCAAATGGATCGGCTCGAGCCAGTTCAATCCTGCGATGTCTGAAATCAGGCCCGGCAGCTTCTCTGCTGTGACAAAAAGAACCAGAGAGCCCCCCGGGACGAGCCTCCCGATAGCAATCCGGCAGGCCTCCTGCATCTTATCCACTGCCCGCAAAGTTACAGCATCAAATTGCTTCTTCGATGTTTCGACACGTCCGTTATGGACCAAGACATTTTGCAAGTTCAGAGTTCGGACAGCCTCCCGCAGGAAGGCGGCCTTCTTGGCCTGTGATTCACCCAAGGTTACGTGTATCTCCGGGCGGCAAATCGCAATGGGAAGCCCCGGAAAACCACCTCCGGAGCCGAAATCCAGCAAGTTCTCGAGGCCGACCGGCAACTGACGGGCGGCGAAGATGCATTCTACAAAATGCCGATCAACAATCTGCGCGGGCTCGCGAATCGCGGTAAGATTCAGCCGCGCATTCCACTTAAGCAGAATCTCCAGATAGCTCTGGAATCGACTGGTAGCCTCTGAGGAAAGAGGCTCCAGCCCAGCGCCGGCCACGGCAGCTTCGATCTCCGCTGGTGTCATCCCGCGACAGACTCCCGCACCTCGCGCGGTTTCCATTCCGCGGCAGCCGTCACAAATTCGCGGAAAATGGCCTGCGAAACCGCGTTCACATCAAACGTGCGCTCCGGATGCCACTGTACGCCCAGAACATACTGCTCACCGGGCTGTTCGACAGCTTCTGTGGTGCCGTCGGGCGCGGTGGCTATGACACGCAAACCATCTCCTGGCACAGCAATGGCCTGATGATGACTGCTGTTCACCGTAATCGAGTGAGGAAAATGGGCAAGCCTCTGTGAGTTCGGAGCGACCGCCACCCCATGGGCCTCCGTTACTTCACGCCCAGCCTTGTGATTGATGGCGGTATTCAGATGCTGTACCAGGCTTCCGCCTTTCCATACGTTCAGTGACTGCGTCCCGTAGCAGATGCACAGCAGCGGCTTGCGCAGGTTAAAGGCATCCTGCAGCAGCAATTCATCTACCGCCTCGCGTGATGCGTCAGCAGGAGCACATTCCGGGGCCGCCTCCTGACCGTATTTCTGCGGATTCAGGTCCGCCGGACTGCCCGGCAGCAGCACTCCGGAGCAGGAAGCCACCAGGCGGGCCACGCTGGCCGGTGATTCGGATAACAAAACCCTGACAGCCGTCCCTCCGCAAGCTTCGACAGCCTTTGCGTACTGCGGCCAACTGCGTTGGTTGTAATCTGCCTGCGTGGAATTCGGCTCAGGAATAGCAATACGTGGCGATTGGCAGGTCATACCGCGTTCTCCGGGACTTCGGTGATAGCTTCAAGCGACGGCTGCGCTGGTGATTCCAGATACGAATGAGCATAGTAGAGCCGGCAGATTTCATTGCTTAGACGCGTCGTTAACTCGTCAACCTGCCGCATGGAGTAACCGGTTGTCTCAATCGGCTCGCCAATAGCCAGCGTAATGGGCACCGGATAAAACTGTCCCGTATGAATGGGCAGCAGTTCGTGTGTCCCGATCAGTGCCATCGGAACAATCGGAACCTGTGCGCGAATCGCCATGAAGGCGGGACCATTCAGGAAAGGTGCAAGATGTCCATCTTCGCTGCGTCCTCCCTCGGGGAAGATAAACAGCGGCATGCCGGATTTCAACGTCTTCACCGCGCTGCTCAGGCTGGAGATCGATGCGCGCGGATTGTCTACATTGACTGGAACCTGTCCGGAGCGCCGCAGGTGCCATCCAATAAAAGGCAGCTTCCAGAGATCATGCCGCGCTACAATCCGGAACTGGAACGGCAGGCTCGAGAAGATGACCGGCGTGTCCATGTAGGACAGGTGATTGCAGGCATAGACCGCTACGGGATGCCTAACTAGATTCTCCCTGCCCAGAACCGTAACCGGACAACCGCTCACCCACACCGAAGTGCGCGCCCACGCCTGGGCAATGCGGTGCTGCATCCTGCCATTTTTCTCAAATAATGACGCCAGAAGCGAAAGGCTGCCGAAAAAAGCTGTTGCAGCAAAGAATGCCGGGGCCTGAACGAAGAAGGACAAGAGACGATTGGCCAGCGGCAGCGGGTTCGGCCTGGGTCCAAGCGGCCGACGAGTCATGCTGTCAGCTCCCGGCGCAGCGCTCCGACCAGGTAAACAGAGCCGGTGCCTACAATCAATCCTGCTTCAGGCGTAATCTCCTGCGCGCGCTTCAGCGCCTGATGCTCGTCGATGCACGTTTCGTATTCGGCGCCTGTTGCTGCCGCGGCTGTTGCCAGGTCTTCAATCGCTGCAGAGCGCGGCGAATCGACTGGGGTAAGCAGCACACGATCAAACAACGGAAAAAGAATCTGCGCCAACTCTGTGATGGCCTTATCGCGCAAACAGCCGAAGATCAGCGTCTTAAACTCCTTTACTTTGTCATCCTGCGCGGAGCGCGCCGCGCGGAATCGAAGAACCTGCTTTTCTTCTTCCATTTCCGTAAGAACCGACCGCAAAGCCCATGCGCCGGCCGGATTGTGGCCTACATCGAGCAAAATGATTGCGCCGTTCACGGCAGTGAACTTTTCCATGCGCCCTGGCCAGCGTGTTTCGCGAATGCCCCTGGAAATATTGCGCCCAGAGATTTTGTAACCATAACGGTTACGTAATTCCACTGCTGTGGCAATCGCCAGCGCGAGATTACGCTGCTGGTGTTGCCCTGCAAGCGGGGAGTCTACTTCGATGATCTCTTCTCCTGTTTGCAGCGTGTAGTGGTTGCGGCCATTTTCAGAGTGAGTGGTACGCAGCGGAATGTAAGCTGCCGCATTCACTCCGCGGACATTCAACCGGATTGCTGCCTCTCCGATTGCCTGGTTCGCTTCCGGATGCTGCGGCAGAGTGATCAGCACGCCGTTCTTACGCAGAATGCCGGCCTTCTCGCGGGCAATGTCGGTAATGGTGGGCCCCAGCCATTCCGTGTGGTCGAGAGATATGTCCGTAATGACGGAAACCAGCGGCTCGACAATATTGGTCGCATCGAGCCTGCCACCCATGCCTACTTCGAGCACCGCTATATCTACTTTCGCCTCAGCAAAGGAGCAGAAGGCCAGCGCCGTCATCGTCTCAAAAAAGCTTGGGGGGCCAGGCAGATGGCCTTCATCAACCAGCTTGCGCGCCATATCATCCACATGAAAGTAGAAGCGGGCAAAATCATCATCCGAAATATCAGCGTCGTTGATGCGAATGCGCTCATTCACGCGAACCAGATGCGGTGAGGTATAAAGGCCCGTCTTGTATCCAGCCGCCTGCAGAATCGAGGCCAGCGTAGCCGTAGTCGATCCTTTGCCGTTTGTACCGGCAATCAGAACCGTAGGAAACTTGGTCTGCGGATCGCCCAGAGCCGCGGCGAGCACACGCATATGCTCCAACTCAAATTTGCGTCGCGGCTGCCCCGGCGCTGTGTGCAATTCGCCGGCAAGCGCAAAAAGACTATCGATGGCCGCAGCATAGGACATGGATTGATTTTAGTGGATTCCTGGCGGAGCAGATGATGCATGCTCGCCGGCAGAAAGGCGGTCCCGCAGCTTTTGCATCGTATCGAGGTAAAACGCGAGATTATGTAACGTGTTCAGTACTGCGGCCAACGGCTCCTGTGATGCCATAAGGTGGCGCAGATAGGCACGGCTGTAGCGCTGACAGACCATGCATCTACATGTAGAGTCGACTGGCCCCTGGTCTTCGGCAAAGCGCCGGTTTTTGATATTCAAACGGCCTTCGGAGGTGAACAGGAGGCCGTGGCGCGCCGCTCGCGTCGGCAGAACACAGTCCATCATGTCGACGCCCATCTCCGCGTATTCGACGATTTCGTCGGGATAACCGACGCCCATGACGTAGCGCGGCTTGTCTTTTGGTAGTAATGGAAGCGTTTCGGCAATGATTTCTCGGGTCAATTCGCGCGGCTCGCCTACGCTAAGGCCGCCGATGGCGTAGCCGGGAAAATCCATTTCGACCAGGCGCTCCGCGGCTTCCCGACGCAGCTCTTTGTACATGCCACCCTGCACAATACCGAACAGGCTAGGACTCAGCGCCTGCTGCGAGCCTGTTGTGTCCTGCATCCATGGCGTTTCGTGCTTGTGGGCATCGAAGTGCCGTTTGCTGCGTTCGGCCCAGCGCAGTGTCAGGTCTAGTGATCTACGCGCTCGCGAGTAGTCTGCCGGATACTCGGTGCACTCATCGAAGGCCATAGCGATATCAGAGCCGAGCGCAATCTGCACATCCATTGAGTGTTCCGGAGAAAAGAAGTGTAGTCCGCCATCGAGATGCGAACGGAACTGCACGCCTTCTTCTGTCACCTTGCGCAATTCGTTCAGGCTGAAGACCTGAAAACCGCCCGAATCAGTAAGTATGGCCCGATGCCAGCTCATGAAGCGGTGAAGACCGCCCAGGCGGCGTATCAGTTCGTGTCCTGGACGCAGATAAAGGTGATACGTGTTGCCGAGGATGATTTTCGCGCCCAACTCTTCCAGCAGATGCTGCGGTACAGCCTTGACCGATGCCACGGTTCCGACCGGCATAAACACCGGCGTTTCAACGGCTGCATGCGGCAGCGTCATGGTGGCGCGGCGCGCGTTGCCGCTGGTCGCGTGAACTTTGAAGACTAAAGACACTTAAATGATTGTATCGATTGACCGTGTATAGAAAGGACGCTACTCTGCCTGTAGTGGCCTTATATCCTCCATCCTTCGGCTCACTCCGTCTCTGTTGTCGCTGACGCGTGCCTTCTTTTTGCGTTTATCTCTTTTGCTTCCTGAGGAAATCAGAGATGAAAGTCTATCGTTCTATCGCATTCTGGTCGTTTATTTCGTTTGCGGCTCTGCTTGCGGCTGCAACTATCGATGCTCACTGGAAGGAAGGATTAGAACAATGGCGTGAGCAGCGCGCGCAGCATCTTTCTGCTCCGGACGGCTGGCTTACGCTTGTTGGCCTGGAATGGCTGCGGTCCGGCAGCAATACCTTTGGCGCGGCGGCTGATAATCGTATCAGGCTGAACGCGAAGGTTGGCGATCACCTCGGCGTACTGGAGCTGAAGGGCAACGATGTTTATCTGTCCTCGCCTGCATCCGGTCTACTGCTGAATGGCGCTCCCGCAAAAGCAGCGAAGATCGATACGGATGGGCCGAACCCCACGGTACTGAAAGCAGGAACGCTTACGATGCTGGTGATCCATCGTGGCGACCGTTTTGCTCTACGCATAAAAGATTCGCAGGCCCAAACGCGTGTCAACTTCCATGGATTGCATTGGTACGCGCCCGATCCGCACTACCGGATTGAGGCAAAGTGGATTCCGTTCACCCCGCCGCGAGAAGAATCGATCCCGACAATCATTGGGACTACGCTCAAGCTACCCGTACCGGGAATTGCCGAGTTTACTTTAGACGGAAAGACCCTGCGCCTTGAGCCAGTTATCGAAGAACCTGGCGACAGACAACTGTTTTTCATCCTTCGCGACTACACCAGCAAGACTACAACCTACGGTGCTGCGCGCTTTCTCTATGCGGACTTTCCTGAAAACGGCCTTGATAAACCCGGTCATCTAGTGCTGGATTTCAATCGTCTGCAGAATCCGCCTTGCGCGTACACGCCATATGCAACCTGCCCACTGCCTCCGAAGCAGAATAAGCTGGCGGTGGCGCTGCCTGTGGGGGAGAAGCGGTATTCGCACTGATATCCTCCCAAAGCTATCCCGCAACAGCAACGCAATAAACGCAATAATAGGATGGGACAGACACAAGGTCATTGCACCGAATGGAGAACCAGCAGGTGCTTCGCTACGCTCAGGATGACAGCATTTAACTGAAGGGGTGCAAAAAAAGAGCGGGAGATACTCCCGCTCTTTTTGGACACACATATTTTATAGCGCAGTTGTTACGGCTTTTACTTCAGTGTAGTTATTCAGGACTTCGGAGCCCATTTCGCGGCCCCATCCGGATTGTTTGTATCCGCCGAACGGCAGCGCCGCGTCGAAGACGTTGTGGCAGTTGATCCAGATTGTACCGGAGCGGATGCGCTTCGCCATTTTGTTTGCAGTTGAGATGTCCCGCGTCCAGATGCTGGCTGCCAGGCCGTAGGGCGTGTCGTTGGCTTCCTTGGCGATGCGGTCAAGATCCGCGTCGCTGTACGGAATCGCGCAGACGACCGGCCCGAAGATTTCCTCGCGGACAACTTTCATGTCCGGTTTTGTCTTGGTCAACACCGTTGGCTGCACGAAATAGCCTTTGTCAGCTGCCCTCTTGCCGCCCGCTGTTGCCTTTGCGCCTTCCTGCAGGCCGGAATCGATATAGCCGGTGACTTTCTGGAACTGTTCTTCAGAAACGAGCGGGCCCATTTGTGTCTGCGGGTCGAGTCCACTGCCGACGCGAATCTTCGAGGCGATGTCGGAAACGCCTTCGACGACTTTGTCGAAGATGCTCTCATGCGCGAAGAGCCGCGAACCGGCGCAGCAGCATTGACCGTGATTGAAGAAGATGGCGGAAGCCGTCCCGGGAATTGCCCTCTCGAGATCGGCATCGGGAAAGATGATCGCCGGCGATTTGCCGCCTAATTCCAGCGTGACTTTCTTCAGATTGCCTGCGGCGGCATGCACGATCAGCCGACCAACTTCAGTCGATCCGGTGAAGGCTACCTTGTCGACCAGCTCATGCGCGGCAAGTGGGGCGCCTGCGCCTTCGCCGTATCCGGTCAACACGTTGACGACGCCTTCCGGGAAACCTGCTTCGTGAATCAGCTCAGCCAGACGCAATCCGCTGAGCGGTGTCTGCTCGGCCAGCTTGATGACAACGCAACATCCGGCGGCGAGCGCCGGACCCAGCTTCCATGCTGCCATCAGCAGCGGGAAATTCCAGGGAATGATCTGCCCGACTACCCCGATCGGTTCGCGCAGGGTGTAGGTCAGATACTCCCCGGGAAAGGAGATCGGGAAGGTGTGCCCCATGATCTTGGTCGTCCATCCGGCCATATAGCGAAAGAGGTCAGCAGCCAGCGGCACATCGGCGGCACGGGCGACGGTGAGCGGTTTGCCATTGTCCATCGATTCCAGCTCGGCAAACTCTTCGAGGTTCTGCTCGATCAGATCAGAGAGTTTTGTGAGCAGGCGTCCGCGTTGCGATGGACTCATCTTAGCCCAGGGGCCTCCATCAAATGCGCGGCGCGCAGCACGAACGGCACGATCCACGTCTTCGGATTCTGCCTCCGGAACCTGCGCCATCACTTCGCCGGTGGCCGGATTATAGACAGGAAAGGTTTTGCCGGAAGCGGCATTCACAAATTTGCCGTCGATATACATGCGGTGCTTCTGGGCGATGAAGTCAGCAGCCTTTTTATCGAGGCGAGGATCAAGTGCAATGGTTGCCATAGGGAGCTCCTTTGGCGGACGGCCCATGTGCCTTGCATCAGGGAGTGTTCATCAGGACCGAAACCGCGCCGCGCAACACGATACACCCGCGCAGGAGCAATAGGAAAGGCGAGGATGGAATAATTGAATTTGTCGGCTGTGATGCTGGATTAACGTTTTGGTAGTCCTGCTTGAATCCTGGCAAATTTTGCTACCCTGCAATCCGGTAAGACTGTATTGCCTTGTCAGCCGCTGCTGAAATTGGCCGTGACAACTCTTCAATATTCAGGTCAATTGCGGATTTGTGCGTTTTAGTTTATTTCCTGCATGTTTTACGCTGGCCCGCGGGAAATTACACTCTATGTGCAGGCATGCCTTCGGACTTTGCACAATTCGTCAAGCAGCAGGCCGATATCGTAAAAATCATCGGCGACTATGTGCGCCTGAAGAAATCCGGAGCGCAGAACTACAGCGGTTTATGCCCGTTTCACAAAGAAAAATCGCCGTCGTTCTCCGTGCACGCCACGCGCCAGTTCTTTCATTGTTTTGGCTGTGGGGTTTCAGGCGACGTTTTTTCATTTATTCAGAAGATTGAGAGCGTCAGCTTTCCCGAATCTGTCCGTTTTGTCGCACAAAAATGCGGCATTCCGCTGCCAAAACGTCAATTTTCCTCCGAAGAAGAGGCCCAGGAAGGCCGCCAACGCGCAAAACTGCTGGAATTACATGAGCTGGCAACATCCTGGTTTGAAGAACAGCTGCGCTCGCCCGAGGGAGCGTTGGCCCGTGAATATCTCACGGGGCGCGGCCTTAAGCCCGAAGATATCCAGAAGTTCCGCATCGGCTATGCGCCCGATTCGTTCCATGCCCTGCGCGAGCATTTACAATCGACAGCCGATGAAGAAACGCTGCGGCTCTCCGGCCTGTTCTCATTCAAGGAGCAGGAAGACGGCAAACCGGGACCACTCTACTCGCGTTTCCGCAAGCGCGTGACCTTCCCCATCGCCAATGAATCGGGCCGCATCATTGCCTTTACGGCGCGCGCTCTGGAAGCAGGCGAAAAGGCCGGGCCGAAATACCTCAACTCGCCCGAGACGCCGCTCTACTCAAAAGGCAATGTGCTCTTCAATCTCGATAAGGCGCGGCAGGCAATCCGCGAGCAGAACGGAGCGGTTCTGGTTGAAGGCCAGATGGACTGCATCTCCGTCTACCTCGCCGGTGTAAAAAGTGTCATCGCCACCAGCGGCACGGCATTTACGGAAGCACAAGTCCGCCTGCTGTCACGCTACACTACGCGCGTCATCGTCAATTTCGATCCTGATACCGCCGGGGCCAATGCTGCGGAAAAGTCCATTGCGCTGCTTACTGAAGAAGGTTTCGATGTAAGCGTGGTGACACTTGAGGGTGGTCTCGATCCGGACCGCTATATCCGCGAGCACGGAGCGCAGGCGTATATGGAGGCACTGCGCGGGAGAAAGCGCTATACCGACTTCCTTATAGAGCGGGCGCGCCAGATGTTTCCGCCTGCAACTGCCGATGCCAAAGTAAAGGCGCTGAATTTTTTGCTGCCGCATATCCGTCGCGTGCCGAACCGTATCGCGCGGGTGGAATTCGCGACCGACGCAGCGCAGAAACTGGGCATTGATTCTGCCCTGGTACGCGAGGAACTAAAAGAAGCAGCGGCAAAACGCCGTGACGGGCTGGCGCATGCCGGCCCCCCTCTCAGCGACGCGGAAAAAATCCTGCTCTGCGCCATGGCCGGAGCCATTTCCGAATCAGCGTGTCAGGCAGCCATGGCCGGCTTTGATGCAAATGAACCACATTTTGAGGGACTTGCCGTCACATCACTTCTCCAGCAACTGCGCCGTCGCGGAAACATCGACCCTCTGGAAGCTATTGCAGATACCGCCGGACGAAACATGCTGGCGCAGGTGCTCCACGGCGAATCAAGGCCTATTAAAACCGAAGAAGTAGCAGCGGCCCTTGAAACGCTTCGTCGCCGCCATCTGGAGCGCCGCCAGCGCGAGCTGCGCGCCGCCGCCAATGAAGCGGAACGCAAAGGAGACTTCGCCTCCGTCCTGCGGCTGAACGCAGAAAAGCTCGCCGTGGACCGGCAATTGCGCGAGTTTTAATGTGCGGTCGTCCCATAAGCGAGTTATGTGCTGTCATACTGAATGGCGTTAGGTTCATATCAGTCGTCAGAGATGACGCGATTCTGCTATAGGCGCCGGCGAGACAAAGAAAAGCCCGCCGGAGCGGGCTTTTCTGTGGTTGTTTTCGGCTGAATCAGAAGCTGAAACGCGCTCCAAATTCGCCGGTGAAAGACTGTGGAATCACAGTGCTGTTCGGAGTGATGAAGTTGGTTGGTTTCAGGAACGAAGATGGGTCGTTAACATCAAGCGAGTTCACATTGCTTTGAAGGTTGGGGCCAAAATTTGCCCGATTGGTCAGATCGAATCCTTGGAAGAACATTTCGACGTTATATTTTTCGCCGAAGGTAATGGTCTTCCCAATGCGGGCATCCAGTTCAATGAATGTCTGACCGTGGGCCGAATTGTACGAAGTTTCCTGGCAGGTTCCGTTGGTGAGACAGTCCCTATAAAAAGTGCCGCTGTAGACGCTCCCATCGGAATTAAAGAGGGCAGTGAGAGAAGCAAAGCTGTCCATCTTCCCACCTTTGGGGATGATGGCATGAGCGCTGCCGCGACCACTACCTACGCCCCATTTGTCGCTGCTGGAAAATGGATCGACAGGCCGCGCCGAGCCAACCTGGAACATCGGAGAAATATTGATCTTCCAGGGAAGAGCAAACGTTGCAGCTGCTGTCAAATGGTGCGTTTCGTCATTCGGAGCGCGACCGTAGTCCTGCCGGCGGAACTGACCCAGGAACGGATTAGTTGCTGTATTACGGAAGGCCGCCGGGTTACCTTCAAACGCGAGCGCTTTGCCCCATGTATAGTTGGCGGTACCGGTAACGCGCTTCCACATCTGCTGACGATAGCTCACGTTAAGCGCGTCATAATAAGAACGCCCGATCGACTCTTCCTCCCCAAATCGACCAAGTACAGGAACGCCAGCCGCAGCAAAGGCTGCGGAGAACGGTCTGATTCCGCCATTGAAGTATTCGGTCGGGTTGATGTTGACGGTCTTGTTTTCATGAATGCCGCGTGCCTGCACATATTCCACTTCCACCACGGAGTGTGTATTCGGCGCGATCTGCATTCCAACGTTGATCTGCTGCGTGTAAGGGTTGCGATAGTTCGGATTCATCAGACGACCGGTGGAACCAGGCGCAAGATCGTGGCTGGCGGGAGGAATGACGGGCATCGGATCGACGCCGTAGCGCCATTGGCTCAAATTAATGTTTGTGCCGGGAACGATATTGGCACTGGAGCAAGTGGTGTCAGTGGGGCCATTGCAGTTGATGCTGAACGTATTGGCGAACACCAGATCGTTCGATTGCTGGATCATGAACAGGGGAATGTTCTCGAATGTCTGCCCGAAGTAGAGCCCATAGCCACCGCGCAAGACCAACCGGCTATTGCCGAAGACATCGAAGGCTAAACCAATGCGCGGGCTGATATCCAGATTGTCATTGTGCGGCAGCCCAGTGTATGTGCCTCCGATAAAGCTGAGGTCTGGCACATAGCCTACGCTGTAGTTGTTGCTGTTGCGCGTTGCCGGTACCGTCGGAACACCAGTCGCGGCAGCGGCTTGCAGTTCCTGAACGGTACGGCTGATCTTCTGCTTGGCGATGCCATAGGTGTCAATGTCGCGGTCATAGCGGATGCCGAGGTTTAAAAGCAGGCGCGGGGTGACTTTCCAGTCATCCTGAAAATAGAGGCCGAGCATTTTAGGCGAAAGGTTGAAAGACGGATCGCCGGAAGTACCGGTCATGGCTTGAACTAGACCGGGCGTCGCAAAGCCTTGCGGATATTTAGCGGGATTTCCGAGGATGTTCGACGGAGTATCGAAGAAGTCGAATTCCGGAGTCGGATTGTTCTCAAAGAATCCTCCTACTTGGGGCTCATAGATATAGTCAACACCAGTACGCAACGTATGCGAACCGTGCATCCATGAGAAATCGTCGCGGAACTGGAATTTGTGCTGGCTTGATTTCTGTGGAACATTGGCATTTGTGCCGAAGCTGGTTCCGTCAGGAAAGGTAATCAGAGGAGTCTTTACCTTTGAATCGATAAGGTTATTCCAGTACTGGAAGCCTGCGGTGAAGTTGTTTACCGTGTTCGAACTAAAGATGGAATTTAGGGTGAAATTTGTCAGAATCAGATCGTTGATCGTAAAGTTGCCTTCCGACAAATCATCTTGTGCATTCGCCTGATCGTTATTGCTCTTATTGTCCTGTGCCGTGTAGCTGAGGAACGCATGCTCATTCTGGCTGAAGTAATGATCGATGCGTCCGTTGTATCGCTTGTCGTCATAAGGGGTGGGAAGCGTATGCGAAGGCTGAGGAGCAGGATTGAAGACCCCACTCTGGGCGGCTAGGGTTAATTCGTTGAAAGAATCTGGATTGACTGAGATGCTGGAACGTTCGCGTAAACCCTCATAAGCGAAGAATCCAAAGTCCTTGTCCTTGCGAATCGGACCGCCGAATGAACCGCCGTATTGCTGACGGCTGTAATCCGGCTTTGGCTGATTGCCTTTTTCGGCGAAGTAGTTATTGGTCTGGAAGTCCTGGGTACGGAAGAAGCCATAGAGACTTCCGTGGAAATTGTTTGTACCGGACTTGGTGATGACGTTCAGCGCTGCGCCTTCGCTCTTGCCATTGGCAGCAGAAAAGCGGTTCGGGCTGATGTTAAATTCCTGCACAGCTTCGAGAGGAAGCTGCATCACGGCGCCGCCAACGGTATTGTCCTTGTTGTCGATTCCGTTGACGGTAGTGTTGGTATTGCGGCCGGAGGAGCCGTTTACGGCGTAGATCGCATAACGGTTTTTGGTCGGGTCATAGCTGTCAACCTGCTTGACGCCCGGCGCGAGGATGGCCAGGTTGGCGAAATCGCGTCCATTGAGCGGAAGCGCTTCGATGTCGTGCTGGGTCACGGCAGTAGAGACATCGGTTTTTTCCGTGTCCATCAGCTGATTGTTTGCAGTGACCTCCACGGTCTGCGACACCTGCCCGGCGCTCAGCGGAACATTGACGGAAGCCGTAGTGCCCACCAGCACCTGAAGTCCCTTCACCTGCGCAGCGCCGAATCCGCTGGCCTGGACCGAAAGCTGATACGTCCCTGCGGGGAGCAGGTCGAAACGGTATTCACCAGAGCCGTTTGTGGTTGTTTTTCGCTCGGCGTTCGTAGCCGTGCTGGTTACGGTTACGGAAGCTCCGACAACCGCTGCGCCGGTCGGGTCCGTCACCACACCGGCAATATTGCCGCTGGCTGTTGCTTGGCCCAACAACATTTGGTTTCCCAGCAGAACAGCAAGCACGAACAAGAAATATCGAATGGGGCGCGGATGCGCCCATCGCGTCATAGCCATATACCACTCCTTCAGGAAAAAACTGCTTCATTCCGGCTTCATTTCCACCAGAAAGCCGGTGTTCTCTATAGTGAATCTGAGGATGCTGCCATATTCACAAACGGAGATTTTGGGAGATAGTAAACTCTTGCAACGCAATCGTCGATAGGAAAAAAACGAATGCGACGAGTCGAAATAACTTTCTCTTATGGCAAATTTTGGAGCAAGGGCAAACGATTGACTTTATCAGGCGTCCGGCAACGTAAGTGCCAGAGAATACGCATCATAGACGCTCTCGAATACCGAGTCCCAGGAAGCAGTGAGCGCGTCGGCGCGAGCAGCAGAGCGCATCTGCTGATGCAGCTCAGGATTGCGCAGAATTCTGAGAATTACCGCGGCAAATTCCTCGTCCTGTGCTACAAAGCCCGTTTTTCCTTCCCGGATGATGTAACGCGGGCCTCCGTCCGGCGTAACGATGGCGGGAACTCCGGACGACAGCGCCTCGAGAACCACATTGCCGAAGGTATCGGTATGCGAGGGAAAGACGAAGAGGTCCATATTGGCGTAGGCGCGCGACAGCGCAGGCCCTCGGAGCACGCCGGGAAACTCGGCATTAGGAAGATGCTCCCGCAGCCAAGGCTCTTCGACGCCGTGTCCCACGATCAGAAAGCGGAAGTTGCTGAGTCCGGTTGTGAGCAACTGCTCGCGGATACGCGCCAGCAATGCCACGTTCTTTTCAACTGACAAACGGCCTACAAAGCCGAGAACGAAGTCCGTGTCCGTTTCTGCGCGGTCGCGATATCGCGGGGAAAACTGCTCTGTGTCCACGCCCCGCGGCATGAGTTTGCACGGCCTGTTGGTGGCGCGTTCGAGAAGGGCGCACAATTCGGCATTGGGCGCAAACAGAACGCGGGCGAGTGAATAGAATCTTGCGCTGGCGTAGAGGCTGATTTCCTCAATCTGGCGCGCAGCTGCAGGGGCCGTCCTTTCCGGGAGCCGGCCGAGAAACCACTGCGAACGCTTGGCGGCGTATTCGTGCACATTGGTGTGCCAGGAGGCCACAAGCGGCAGGTGATAGTGATTGGCCATCATGGCCCCGATCATGCCGAAGTCACTGGGACCGGTAATGTGGATCAGGTCCGGGCCGAAGTTGCGCAGCGCCCGCCCAATGACAGGAAGATGACGAAAGAAGCCGAGGTCAAAGCTAAGGTCTTTTTCCAGACCAAAGGACAGCGGGCCGCGGGAAAGCTCCAGCGTGGTGAGATTACCTTCGGTCAGCAGGCGCGGGGTTCTGCTTCCGGCGCGAATGCAAAGAAAGGGCAGATTCCTGCGGCGAACGAATGCCTCAAACTCGCGGCTGGTATGGGCCACGCCATTGATCTCGTGGAACGAGTCAGGGAAATAAGCCACACGAGGCGTTGGCGAGAGCATACACAAGGGAGTGTAAATCGGATGACAAATGTCATGGCGTTTTGCTGATAAACCTTACTGCCGGGCTTGCCGGAAGAGTGAGACTCTGATGCTGTCAACAAGGAGGCGTTATGAACAACATTCCTGTACAGCAGCCGATGGAGACGTGTGACTCGTTTTCCCGAGTTGTGTATGGCCTGGGCATGGTGCTTTTCATGTTTGGAATTTTCGTCCCAGGCGCGCATACGCTGATGATGGTCGGGCTGGCATTGCTCGCTGTTGCCTGGGTCGTGGAGTGGTAAAAACCGGATTCATGCGGCTATGCTACACTCGCACGTTCACCGGATACTTTCCGAGTAAATGAGGGAATATGTCAGTTGCCGATATTGCTCATGATCTGGTTGCGTTGTGCCGCGCCGGAAAAAACCTTGAAGCCGTGGATAAGTACTACGCCGACGATATTGTCAGCGTGGAATCCTCCAGCGGCCCCAATATGCCGGCAGAGATGCGCGGCATCCAGGCGGTCAGAGGCAAGAATGAATGGTGGCTGGCGAACCATGAAGTTCATGGCGGCGAAGTGAACGGGCCGTATGTCGGAGAAAACCAGTTCGCGGTCGAATTCAAGTTCGATGTTACGAACAAACCATCAGGCAAGCGCATGCAGTTAAGTGAAATGGCCCTGTACACGGTGAAAAACGGGAAGATTGTGCACGAGCATTTTTATTACAATCCGGGCGCTTAACTAAGCTGGTGGAGATTGATTTCTGGTCGCCGAATTTTAGGGCTGCGCGGCTGTTGAAGGTGATGATCTCCATGCCGAGGACTTTGGTGTAGAAGTCGGTTGTGGCTGAATGTTGGTGACGGTCAGGAGATGGTAGTTGCTCCAGGGTGAAGGCCATGCTGCATTATGGACGTTTAGTTTTAAGGCGAAAAAGCAATTTCGTCATCCTGAGCGAAGTCGAAGGATCTGCTTTTCGCAAACTCGCGACCCATCTACTAAAAACCGCATCGCAAAAAAGCATGTCCTTCGACTCCGCTGCGCTCCGCTCAGGATGACAATGTTCTGGAAGTGGGCTACACCAAAATCCCCAACTTCTTTGCCACTTTCTCCAGCGTGTCTAATGCCTGATCCAGCTGGTGCTTCGTATGTTCGCTGGTCATGATGGTGCGGATGCGCGCTTTACCCTCAGGCACCGTTGGAAAAGCTATGCCTGTCGCCATCACGCCTGCCTCGAAGAGGGCTTTTGAGAACTCCATAGTCTTTTTCCCGTCACCGATGATGATGGGCGTAATGGGCGTTTCGCTTGCGGGTGTAGTGACGCCGCCGATATCAAACCCGATACGGCCAAGTTCTGACTTGAAATATCGGGTGTTGTCCCAGAGACGCTCGATGCGCTCCGGTTCGTTTTCCAGCAGATCAAACGCGGCGATGCAGGTTGCCGTTACCGATGGCGGATGCGAAGTCGAAAAGAGAAACGGACGGGCGCGATGGTAGAGATAGTCGATGAGGTCACGGCTGCCGCACACGTATCCGCCCAATGCGCCGATGGCTTTCGAGAGCGTGCCGACCTGCACGTCGACGCGTCCGTGACAGCCAAAGTGATCGACTGAGCCGCGACCGTTTCGCCCGAGAACGCCGGAAGCATGCGCGTCATCGACCATCATGATGGCTCCGTATTTGTCAGCCAGATCGCAAAGCTTATCAACAGGCCCAATGTCCCCGTCCATCGAAAAAACGCCATCGGTAATGATGAGTTTGCGGCCCGGCTCGCTTGCGACTTCTTTGAGCAGCTCTTCGGCGTGGGCGACATTCTTGTGGTGGAAGACTTTGATTTTGGCGCGTGAGAGGCGCGCGCCGTCGATGATGCTGGCGTGGTTGAGCTCGTCGGAGATGATGAAGTCTTCTTTGCCGAGAATCGACGAGACAGTACCGGCGTTGGCGGTAAACCCGCTCTGAAACACAACGCAGGCCTCGACGTTTTTGAAACGCGCGATCTTCTCTTCCAGTTCCATGTGAATCTTCATCGTGCCCGCGATGGTGCGCACCGCTCCCGAGCCCACGCCGTATTTTTGCGTGGCTTCGATGGCCGCTTCACGCAGCTTTGGATGATCGCAAAGCCCGAGATAATTATTAGAGGCGAGATTGATGACCTTCTTCCCGTCATAGGTGCAGACCGGCCCCTGCTCGTCTTCCAATATGCGCAGCTTGAAATATGTTCCGCGCTGCTTTAGATCATCGAGCACGGCGGTAAGATGTTTCAGCTGGGGCCGCTGAGAGAGCGTCGTCGACATTAGGTTGCCTCGCTTTACAAAAATCTGCGTAACTAAGCATCCTATCGTGGAGGGGCGTGGGAATACCAAGCCGGAAATCTGCCTGCGAAGAGGCAGCGCTTACCTATGGCATGGCATCCGAAACGAGGGCAATTCCAGCCGTACCAGGAGAAAGACAAAACATGATAAGAAAACATATTTCAGGCATGACGCTTCTGTTGGCCGTCACACTGGCAGCAGGTTGCCACAAGAGCGCTTCCCCTAATGAGAAACCAACAGCGAGCGTTCCCGCGAACCCCTCGCAACCGGCATCAAGCGATCAGGCGCAGAGCGCGGCTGCTGCTTCACCGGCTCCGGCTGGAACTCCTTCCACGGCGCAGCCTGCGCCCGCGACACCGACAACGCCCGCAGGGGCGTCAGCCAATGCTCCTATCACCCCCACACCGGATCAGCCAGTCGCGCCTCAACAAGCCGCCGGTGCTCCGGCTCCAGCGCCTGTTCTGCCGACAGTGCCGGCAGGAACGGTCCTGAGCATTCGCATGAACCAGACCATCAATGTAAAGCATGCAACCGCCGGTCAGCCGTTTTCGGGATCGATCGTGAACCCGATCGTTGTGGACGGGAACACCGTAATCCCCTCTGGCTCCACAGCCGAAGGCATGGTGGTGCAGGCGCATAAACGCGGGCATTTCAAAGGCGCATCGGTACTACAGCTGACACTGACCGGCCTCAATGTGAATGGCCAGCACTACCGCATTGATACCAGCAGCATCACCCGAACCAAGAAAGGCAAAGGCAAACGCAGTGCGGCATTCATTGGCGGAGGCAGCGGGCTGGGCATGCTGATCGGTGGTATTGCAACCGGCGGCACGGGCCTCCTGATCGGCGGCCTGGCAGGCGCTGGAGCGGGCACCGGCGTCGCAGCATTTACCGGCAATAAAGACATCACAATTCCGGCTGAATCTGTGGTGAATTTCAAACTGGCAGCGCCGGTCCAGCTGCGCTGATTCTCTTTCCTACCGGGCACTCTGAAGGTGGTGCCCGGCCTGCGCGGGAAATAAACCTCCTAATCCGGATTTGCTGCGTCTAACAGGTGCGTTTACCGGACGAGTATGGCAAGACATCGCCGTTTTCGCCGCGCGCAGATACAATTGTGTATTAACCAGAAATCCTGTTGAAAAGAGCAGAGAACCGGACGAATGAGTTTGCAGTCAACGCGCAGCATCTGGAAGTGGAATTCCACCGCAACAATCAGACGTGGGTCATATCTTGCCGCGTTTTTCGCTCTTTTTCTTTTGATTCCGCTGGGCCGCACCCAGACTATGGGCACGCGCACCGCACTCGCGGTTGCCACGGATGCCGGGAAAGCTACTCTGACCGTGACGGTGAAAGACCCTACAGGCACTGCGGTTTCTGATGGAACGGTCAGCTTCATCAGCAACGGTCAATCGCTGGGATCGGCATTCGTTCGGGAAAACGGCACAGCTACGCTGGCTCTGGAGAAGATTCCCGCAGATGCAAAGCAGATCACGGCTGTCTATTCCGGCAGTGATAGTCATGCGGCTTCGACATCCGCGAACGTTACACTGCAGGCGAATGCCGCACCAGGACCGCCGGATTTTTCCATCGCCGCGAATGCGACTTCATTGAGCCTGACTGCGGGTGAATACGGCACAGTCATTCTTACGGTCACACCTCTGAATGGATTTACGCAATCCGTTACGATGTCGATATCGGGCCTGCCCATCGGAACCACGGCTGTTTTTACGCCGACTATTGTCACTCCGACAACAACGGCTTCCGTCCCGAGCACTCTGCAGATTCAAACTACAGCCAGCTCGAAGTCTTCGCAGAACCAGGCGCTGCCTTTCGGGAATCATTCATCGCGCATTGCATATGCGGTGCTCTTTCCGGGCGTGCTGGCATTGGTGGGAATAGGCGCATTGCGGAAGCGCAGCAGCAATGGTCTGCGTCTCTTCGGAGTAGCTTTGTTGCTGCTGGCCGGCACTTCCGGACTCACCGCCTGCTCCCAGCGGTACAGCTACCTGCATCATCCGCCCGCTGCGAACCCGGGAACTCCTGCAGGCAATTACACGCTTACGGTTACCGCTTACTCCAATAATGGCGGCGAAGTTACCAGCCATCCGCTACAACTAACGATGACCGTAAAGTAATGCTAAGAGCATTTTCGTATAGGTGTAACGCTCGTCATTCTGACGCCCGAAGAGGAGGAAGAATCTCAAGCCAGGCTGGCTGGGGATTCGTCGCCTGTCCACCCCAACACGCAAAAATCGCGTGTAGGTACCGGGGATGGGGCTAAGAATGACGACTCTTGCCGGGTCTTCTTTGTGAAGAAACTCTTTAATGCGGCGAGTCATTAATTCGCTGTATATCTTCGATTGGTTTTGCCTGGATCGCTAAAAGCAGGCCCTTCTTCACTCCAGCGTATCGATGACAGCGTTATTGATTGAGTGAACAATCACACTAACCCGCAATTGCTGCGGCCAATTTATCAATTACAGCAATATTGGCTATCAACTCCTGCGGTAATCCATGCCGCGCCGCCACATATTCAGGCGCGTTCCAGGAAACTGAGACATTTCCGTTCGCGTCTTCGGCAATCAACAGCTTCAGCGGCAGATCAATGGCGATGCTCGGAACAGCTACCATCAGCGGCGTTCCGGCTTTCGGGCTGCCAAAAATGGCAACCTTCGTCGGCGGCATTTCTAATCCGGCCTTTTCTGCTTCGCCGCTGTGATCGATGACCGCAAAGAGCTTGATCCCTTTTTCCTGAAGAAGCTGTTCCAGCCGCGTAAGAGTTTCTTCGACTGAATAGCGGCTGGGGAGAGTGATAAGTCCATTCGTGTCTGACATGGACTGCCATTGTACGCGGAGCTTATAACGAAGGCGTGAGCGCCGCCAATGTCTTTTCCAGACTTGCTTCATCGCCGACATTCAGCACTGTCTGCGAGCGGTCAATCTGTCGCATCAATCCGGAAAGTACCTTCCCTGGACCAACTTCAATGAAGTGTGCCGGCTTTTGTTCAATCAGGAGCCGCATCGATTCCACCCAGCGAACGGAACCTGTGACCTGGCGGATGAGGGCATCGCGTAACGGTTCTGGGTCTGTCGCCAGAGTGGCATCTACGTTCGTCACCACCGGCACGCCTGGAGCGGAGAAGCTTAGCTGGCGCAGGTCCGCAGCAAGTCGGTCCTGCGCGGGCTGCATCAGAGCGCAATGGAAGGGAGCGCTCACGGCGAGCATAACGACTTTTTTTGCTCCGGCTTCTTTGGCAAGAGCTGCGGCCTTTTCGACCGCAGCCACGGCGCCGGAGATGACTGTTTGTTCCGGCGAATTGAGGTTCGCGGCGGAGACAACAGCCCCTGTCTCCGCTGCCGCTTTCGCGCAGAGTTCGATTACCGCTTCGGGAACTAGACCCAGAATCGCTGCCATGGCACCCTCGCCTGCCGGCACCGCCTCCTGCATGTAACGGCCACGGTTGCGAACCGTCTTCACCGCATCAGCAAAGGACAGCACACCTGCTGTTACATTCGCTGAGTACTCGCCCAGCGAATGCCCGGCAACGAAGCTCGCCCTTATGCCTTTCTCTGCCAGCACGCGCTGCGCGGCAATGGAAACAGTGAAGATTGCGGGCTGCGTGAATTCGGTCAGCTTGAGCTGTTCTTCCGGGCCTTCGAAGCACAGCTTCGACAGCGAAAAACCAAGCGCCTCGTCGGCTTCTTCGAAGGTTTGTTTTGCAGTGGAAAATTTTTCGTAAAGATCGCGGCCCATGCCGACGGCCTGCGAGCCCTGTCCGGGAAAAAGGAATGCCACTCTTGTTTCATTCATGCAAAGGTAATTGTAAACAGGAAGGCCCCGGACTCCTTTTCAGGAAATACGGGGCCATCATCTGCAAGCAGCCTGTAAGCCGAATTCTGTCGAGGACGGTCATTCCTCTAGGCGACGCATTACTGCGGCGCTCAAGCGACCTACCCGAAGGTTTCCGATCCACGCGATGGAGCAGGCCCCGTCCGTATGGATGACCCTCGTTGGCGCGCCGGGCCGGCACGCTGCGCGGCCCTAAGGGGTCCAGCCACGCATCCCTCCCTATTTGGTCTTGCTCCGTGTGGGGTTTACCCTGCCTCCGGCGTTGCCGCCGGAGCGGTGCGCTCTTACCGCACCTTTTCACCCTTACCCTCGCCGCTTCCGAAGAACCAGCGGGGCGGTATCTTCTCTGTGGCACTAGCCGTCTCGCAGCCTTGACGCTGCGATCCCGGACGTTATCCGGCACACTGCCCTGCGGAGTTCGGACTTTCCTCTCCTGATCCTGCGATCAGCAGCGACCGCCCAGCTGCCCGCTAGTTTCTATGGTAGCTCAGGAGAGACTGTGACTGCGGCTTAAGCTGCGTGTTGATGCACTATTTCCGGGTTGTGTGAGTATGCTTATTCCACCTGAGAAATCCAATGAACACAACTCTCATTCCGGGTATGATCTCCTCCGTCGTTGCGATCATCGCTGCAGCCATTGCTGTTTGGGGACAGCTTCGCGTCAAGCGAGTCGAAGCGCAGCTGGATTTGCAGAAAGCTGAAGCCGGGCGGAGGGCCGAAGCTGAGCAAACGGCGCGTCGATTTCGCGAACCTCTTGGGCGCGCTGCGTATGAATTGCAGAGTCGAATCTTTAACATTATTCAGGGTAGTTTCTTAAGAGTGTATCTGGAGCGCGGCGACGATCGGACACGGTCGTATGCTCTTAACCACACGCTTTTCGTCATTACGCAGTATTTTGCCTGGACAGAACTCATTCGCCGGGAGATTCAATTTATCGATCTGGGAGCGGATGAAGAGACGCGCCGGCTAGCTGAGCTCCAACACAAAATTTATGCCAATTGGCAAACTGACAAATATGGGCCGCTGCTTCGCGTGTTTGGAGGTGAACAACACGCAATCGGCGAACGAATGATTTGGGAGGGCCCGCGAGGGCCGCAGTGCATGGGCTATGCCGCCTTTCTCGACTATCTTCAATGCGACCCGGACCCATTGATTTGTGCCCTGAAAGAGGATGTTGAATCACTTGGAACCCGTCTTGAAGAAGCGCTGCCGCGGTTGATTGAACTCCAGCATGCTCTCATCGATCTTGTAGTATTCCTGGATCCTGAAGCCATACGATTCCCGAAAAAGAATCGGGTAAAGATTTGAATTCTTACAAGGAAAGTTTGGCCTGTGCCCGGGCCGCTATCTACCTGCGGCTCTCTTTTGATTTGTCCTCAATCAGTTTCTTAGTCAGCCAGACCAGTCCCAGGAGCTGTCCCCACTCCGACACGATATTGCCGACAACCTGTCCCCATTTGCCTTCGGTGTCCATCTTGCCGTAGAGGATGACCCATCCTATGCCGGTGATGACAAGAAAGATGCTCAGCGAGTGGTTCCGAAGGATTCGCTGGAGGCGATCACCGAATTGACGTGTCGGTTGTCTGCTCTCTGCCGAGCCGATTTCGTAGAAGTATTTTGTAGCGATCACGGTTACGACTACGCCGGTCCAGTCGGCAATGGCATTGCCAAAGAAAGAACCCCAGTGTCCGCCTGGATCACTGTGAAGGTAGAGGATAATCCATAGAAGCAGAATACTGATTGCGGCAATGCTGAGAGCGTGATGGCGGAGAAAGCTCTTTTTCTTCGTTCTTCTCATTCTTTACCTGGTTTACTGGTGAATATTGCCAGATCAGGACAAATTCGCGCCTGACCGAATATTGAGATGCAGGCGCAAAAGCTGTTTTGTCCGTAATGGCAGCACCAAATGGTCGATGTAACGAGAGAAAGGGCAGATTGACCCAGATGGCAATAACCAGTACACTATTTAAGTTTGGCGATCCTGCCTGTTGCCTTATGCGCGTAGTCGTCGGCGCATCCGGCTCACCGTAGTTTTTGGTTTGAGCATCCGGCGCGCGAGGCAAGCATGTATCTGCCCAGCTTCATTGAGTTTGCGCGCCTTAGAATGAGGGCGCTGGAGGATTTATGTACGCGGTCATCCGCACTGGTGGTAAACAGTATCGTGTCGCTCCGGGCGATGTGGTGAAGATTGAGAAAGCGACTGCGGACGAGAACGGCACCGTGGAATTCAGCGATGTGTTGGCGGTTTCCGGCGATGCAGGCTCGGTGGCAAAGCCGGGTTCAGCAAAGGTGATTGCCACTGTTCTAGGTGAAGGACGCGGCGATAAGATTCTGGTTTTCCACTACAAGCGGAAGAAGCAGTACAAGAAGTTGCAGGGACACCGTCAGGCGTTCACGCAGGTTCGGATCAACGAGATTCAGGTCGACGGCGCGACATACACCGCGTAGAAATTTTGGCCGGTAACTCCGGCGAATGAGGATTGAGAAATGGCACATAAAAAAGGCGGCGGAAGTTCCAATAACGGTCGCGACTCTAACGCGCAGCGGCTGGGCGTAAAGGCATTCGGCGGCGAGTTCGTTACTGGCGGATCGATCATTGTGCGGCAGCGCGGCACGCGTCTGAAACCGGGCCTGAATGTTGGCCGGGGAAGCGATGACACGCTCTTTGCCAAAATCAGCGGCAAGGTAAAGTTCGTGGATCGCGGACGCATGGGACGCTTTGTGGCGGTCGAGCCGGTTGCGGCTGAGTAGCTTCTCAGGCATCAGAAAAAAGGCCGGAGCACAGTGCTCCGGCCTTTTTGTTTTCAAATCCATCCATTCGCGTGGTTTCTGGAAACCAGGCACTCCGCTAGGCAGTTTTAGTGAGTGCGCAATCAGAGATGATCCAAATGACCTAAAGAACCTTTGAAATTCTTCACTTCGCCTCGTCCGGAATGACGACATTCATGTAGGAAAAAAGAGAGCCTCGGATATTCTCGAGGCTCATGTCGTTTCCAAAACCATTTCCTTGCAGAATGACAGTGCTTAGCAATCTCCTGTCGCTTTAACCGGGAAGTGAATTTTTGGCCAGAACACGGTCGACAACGCTTTCAACGTTCTGCAGGAAGCCGCTCTGGGGAACAGGCTGCGTGTTGTTTGGTCCGAGCTCCTGCGCCAGGTCGTTCCACATAAGAGCAGAAGAAACGGGTGCAGGCATTTCCTTCTTCACCGGCTCCGGTACAGCCAGAAAGCCTATCCAGATAAGAAGAGCAGCCATAATGACGATTGGCGCCACCTGCGCGGGCCATTCCATTGCACTTGAGACACGGAGGCCGTTCACCAGCAAGTCCATAGCGACCAGCAGAGTGAGCCCCAGGCAAAGACCGAAAACGCGGTTTTTATAAGAAAACCCGAGCGCGTGGATGGAGACCATCAGGAAGGCCAACAGGCTAAGCGCCAGTACGCTAAAACTGATAGCAATCTGCGAGAAAATAGCGGCCAGATGGTCATGAATAGAGCTGGCCGAGGCCAGCGTAACCACCGACGACAACGAGAGAACCAGGGAAACGGCGGCGGCCCAGCGGAAACCCACCAATCCCACGCGTTTGAGGCCGGGAAAAGGGGACATCATATTGACGAAGAGCTCCTGCAGGGCAAAAAACAGCGCAACGCAGCCCAACAGGTATGTAACCCACTGTGTATAGAAAGACGTGGAGTGGGATCCGGAACTACCCGGGATCAGATGTAGGCGCATTCCGGTTAAGAGGAACGCTCCGGCCATGCGGACTGCGAGGAAAACCCCGAGAGCAGGGAGAGCAAGCTGTTTTCTCACACGGAAAAACGCCAGGAGTGCTGCAGCCCACAGGATGGGCTCAGCATTGGTAAGCATGTTTGAAATGGGGGTAAATGTCATGCGCTATTCCCAGCCAATGTAATTCACGATAAGACCATCGTGGATATGGAACAAGACTGACTTTTTGCTAAGTAGTAACCGCTAAAAAGTTACTAAAGCTTGTAAAGTCTAATGGATAGAACAGCGAGATCTGGTTATCCTGCTCGGACGCATGCATGGACTCCGAAGTTGC
>Ga0070740_10001279_pt1 | contig 36241 bp, 34 predicted proteins | sample Coa_R2_FD_67286 | JGI IMG/M metagenome (GOLD analysis project Ga0070740, IMG submission 67286) | Surface soil microbial communities from Centralia Pennsylvania, which are recovering from an underground coalmine fire - Coalmine... | ecosystem: Environmental > Terrestrial > Soil > Unclassified ... | reverse complement strand
CAGGCTTCGGGGGCGGGCGGCTCTTTCCCTGTGGCGCGCTCCGTGGACGCATCGCCTCAGGGCGGCCCGCAGCAAGTTCTGATTGCGGGCGGTCCGGCGGCGGGCGGGCCCCCGATGATGTTCACGGCCGGCCCGCAAAAGTTCAGCGAGGCCGATCTGGCGAATGCGAAAATGCCGCCTCCACCCGAACGGGACACGCAGTTCGATGTGCTGCTCCGCCCGGGTCTGCTGGCCGACGTCGAAATTGTGGTGGACAAGGTGGCTAACGCCATCTACGTGCCGAACCAGGCCGTCTTTGAGAAGGATGGCAAGCCGGTCGTCTACGTGAAGAGCGCAAATGTGTTCGAGCCCAGATTCATCAAGCCGCTGAAGCGCAGCGAATCCGTTCTGATCGTTGCCGAAGGGGTTCAGCCGGGCGAGGTCATCGCGCTCACCGATCCCACCGCGAAGAAGAACGACAAGCCCGACAAACAAAAGAGCGGCGGCGCGATGGGCGCCCTGCCGGGAGGAGGCAAGTAATGTCCAACCTGGCGGGATATCTGCCGGAGCTGTACATGGGGCTCTCCAGCCTCCTTGTGCACAAGCTCCGCAGCCTGCTGACGATGCTTGGCATGATCTTCGGCGTCGGAGCGGTGGTGGCCATGCTGGCCATCACTGCCGGCGCGCAGAAGGAAATGATGAGCTATATCGACCTGCTCGGAGTCAACAACATCATCATCGAAGCCAAGGAGGCGGCGGATCGCAATGAGTTGCAGGAACGGCGCGCAAAATCGCCGGGGCTTTCATTCCGCGACTTCCGCGCGATTTCGGAAAATGTGCCGGGATTGCAGGCGCTGACGCCGCGCAAGCGCTTCAAGCCGCTCAAGGTTTTGCCGAAGCCCTCGCTGGAAATGCCGCAACTGATCGGCGTGCAGCCGGATTTCCTGGAGATTAACAGTCTGAAGGTCGTGGAAGGCCGGTTCTTCACCGAAGACGACGACGCGAGGTCGGCGCCGGTATGCGTTCTCGGCGAGTCGGCGAAGGTGAACCTGCTCGGCTATGAGCCGGCGGTGGGCAAATATGTCAAGGTGAACGACACCTGGCTGCAAGTGATCGGCGTGCTGGCGCAACAAGCCACGGCGGATGCGGATGTCGAAGGCCTTGAAGTTGTGGACCGCAACAACTTGATTATCGCGCCGCTGAATACGGTGATGCGCCGCTTCGAAGATAACAACAGTTATCTCAAAGACGAGATCGATGGCATCTATATCAAGGTCGCCCAGGGGACGGACTCGATCGGCGCTTCGAGCGTGGTCAAGGCCATCCTGGGCAGCACTCACAAGGACGCCGGCGATTTCAATGTTGTGGTCCCTGCGGGACTGCTCGAGCAGAAGCGCCGTACGCAATTCACGTTTAAAGTCGTGATGATCTGTATTGCGGGGATTTCGCTGCTGGTCGGCGGAATCGGCATCATGAATATCATGCTTGCGACCGTGCTCGAGCGCACCCGCGAGATCGGAATCCGGCGCGCCATCGGCGCACGGCAAGCGGACATCATCCGTCAATTCCTGACGGAAGCGGTGCTGATTTCGATTCTTGGCGGGCTGATCGGGATTCTGTTCGGGGTCACGCTGTCGCAGGTGATCGCGAAGGCGGCGGGTTGGTCGACGGTGGTGACCATGACCAGCATCGCCGTCGCTTTCGGGGTGTCGGTCGGAATTGGACTGCTTTTTGGCATCTATCCGGCGGTTCAGGCTGCCAAACTGGATCCGATTGAAGCGATCCGGTATGAGTAAGCGGTCAGCAGGTTCCGGTTGCCGGTGAATAGCAGCATGAGTGAGTAGGTGGATGCGCACAGTTACATTTTTGTTGGTGATATCCAGTCTCGCCGTCGCGAGCGACGAGCCGTTTTTTCCGCAGCCGGCGTATTTCAAACGGCATTTCCCCATCGCGGCTCCGACCAGGGTGGAGTTGCAGCCGCCGGCGCGGCTTTCGGATTTCATTGTGGACGGCAAGCTCGAGCTGTCGCTCAAGAACTACATTGATCTCGTTCTTGCGAACAACCCGGACGTGAGCATCCAGAAGCTCTCGGTCGAGTACCAGAAGAACGCTATTCAGAGAGCGTTCAGCGTTTTTGATCCGGCGGTCCTGGCCAGTTTCCGGTCCACGCGGCAGCAGACTCCGTCCAACAGCGTGTTGAACGGCGCCGCGAGCCTGAACCAGCTGACGCAGCCGCTCTCGATCAACTATACGCAATTGCTGGGTACGGGCATGACCTACAGCGTCGGCTTTTCAGACACCAAGATTTCGACCAACAGCGCCTTTGCCACTTACAATCCGAGCTACGGCTCGAACTTGACCTTCAACATCACGCAGCCTCTGCTGCGCGGCCGCGGCTCCTACTTTGTCCGGCTGCCGATCACGCTCGCGCGCAGCCGCCTCAAAAGCAGCCAGTATGCGCTCGAGGATCAGTTGATCCAGCTTGTCTCCAATGCCGAGCTGGCCTATTGGGCCGTGGTGGAAGCGCGCGAAAGCCTGCTGGTTCAGGAGAAGTCGCTTGCGCTGGCCGATACGTCGCTGAAGAGGTCCAAGCGCGAGCTGGAGCTGGGCGCGATCTCATCGCTGGAGATTTACCAGCCCGAAGCGAATTATGCCAACGCCGAGCTGGCCGTCACTCAGGCGAGATACAGGCTACAGCAGGCCGAGGATGCGCTGCGCCGGCAGATCGGCGCGGATCTGGACCCCAAGGCTCGCGACCTGCCGCTGGTGTTGACGGAATCGGTCAGCCCGCCGGTCGAGACGGCCACGCCGGACAAAGAACAGGTGGTTGCGCGAGCCCTGGCGCGCCGCCCTGATCTCAAGGCTCTTGCGGAGAACCTGGGAGCGGATGATCTCACGATTGCGCAGGCCAATAACGCGCTCCTTCCGGATCTTTCATTGACCGCTCAGTACGGTTCATTCGGACAGGGCGGCACATTTTACGCCAGGCAGAACGTGTTTGCCGGGGACGGGACCAGCTCGCAAATCATCACGGCCATTCCCGGCGGCTTTGGCGACGCCTGGACGCAGATGTTTGGTTTTGGCTATCCGACCTACGGCTTCGGACTCACTCTTCGCCTCCCGGTCAAGGACCGCAAGGCTTCGGCCGACCTGGCCGACGCAGTGTTGACCAAACGGCTGGATGCGCTGAAACTGCGCAGCGCTCAGCAGAATGCGCGCTTGCAAGTGTTGCAGGCATTGAGCCAGGTGGAGAACAGCAAGGCCAGCGTTCAGATGGCGAAGGTGGCGCGCGACCTCGCGCAAAAGCGAGTCGACGCCGACCAGAAGCGATATGATCTGGGGACGACGACCATCTTTTTTCTGCTCGCTTCACAAAATGACCTTGCCGCAGCCGAGTCGGCGCTGGTGCGCGAATCGATCAACTATCGCCGCAACATCCTGAATCTGCTGCAGAGGACCGGCGAGCTGCTTGAAGAGCGGGGCATCGCCGTGCAGTAAGTATTGGTGGCGGCTGGTTGCCGGCAAAATGCCGTGGGTTCTCTACCCGGGCGCCGGCATTCGCCGCTCCAGATTATGGGCCGCATCCGCATCCTGTCCGACGTCGTGGCGAACAAGATCGCCGCCGGAGAGGTGGTCGAGCGTCCGGCGTCCGTGGTTAAGGAACTGCTCGAGAATTCTCTGGACGCGGGCGCGAGCGAGGTGCGCATTGCCGTCGAGGCCGGGGGGCGCAAACTGATCCGGGTCTCGGACGATGGCTGCGGGATGCTGCGCGATGACGCCATGCTCGCCTTCGAGCGGCATGCCACCAGCAAACTCAGCGACGTCAAGGATCTGCTTTCGATCGCCACCCTCGGCTTCCGCGGCGAAGCGCTGCCGTCCATCGCCAGCGTCTCGCGTCTGCTGCTTGAGACCAGATCGGAGGACGAGAACACCGGCGCGCGGGTCGAGATCGCGGGCGGCAAGCTGCTTCGCTGCGAAGAGATTGCGATGCCGAGGGGCACCGTCGTCACGGTTCGCGACCTTTTCTACAACGTGCCGGCGCGCAAGAAGTTCCTGCGCTCGGAGCAGACTGAGCTGGCCCATATCGCCTCGCTCGTGACGCACTACAGCCTTGCGCATCCCGCCAAAAGCTTCGAATTGACTCACGGGTCCGCCGAGCTGCTGGCGGTAGCGCCCGTGGTCGAGCTGCGCGACCGCGTCTATCAGGTGTTTGGCAGCCAGATCATGGACGAGCTCGTCGATCTGGGCGTGAAAGAGCGCGAGCTCCAGATTCCAGCGCCGGCGCCGTCGTGGCCGCCCCAGCGGGACAGCGGGCCGGAGTCGGATGAGCCGCCCGGGGTGCGACCCTTCTGCCTCCGCGGCTTTGTTTCACGTCCGCAGGTGCGGAAGTCGAACCGGAACTCGATTTTTTTGTTCGTTAACGGCCGGCTGATCCGCGACAAGCTGCTATTGCACGCCATTTCGGCGGCTTACCACAACCTGCTGCCTGCCTCGTCGTATCCCTTCGCGCTGCTGTTTATTGACTGCGACGCTGAAGAAGTGGACGTCAACGTACATCCCTCCAAAACCGAAGTGCGGTTTCGCCATCCGTCGTTCGTCCACGACTTCGTCCGGGATGCGATCCGCGATACGCTGATCGAGCGCAAGCCGGCATCGGAGATGCCAGCCGCGCGTCCGCCGGCGCCGGCTTGGACAGCGCCCCAGCCCGCCGCTGAACTGCCCTACTCGGAGTTTTCGCAGCGGATCGCGAACGGCGGGCGAGAGGCGGCGTTTTCAGAAATTCCTGCGGCCGAATGCCCGAGCGAACTGCCCCCATTCACGCTTCACCCGGTCGCAGCGCCGTCGCCGCGCTTTGATTTCAGCAGCGCGCCGGCGATCACGATCGCCCGCTCAGCATCGCCCGACGAGGTCCGGCTGCCGGCTCCGGAAACTCACGGTTCGCTGCCCGATGAGGCTTACCTTCCCGCCTCCGACAGTCTCGAGTCGCTGCGAGATCTGCGCCCGCTTGGCCAGCTTCATGACAGCTTCATCATCGCAGCCGGCCGGGATGGCTTATGGGTTATCGACCAGCACGTCGCGCATGAGCGCATCCTGTTTGAGAAGGTGCTGCGGGAGCGCTCTTCCGGGCGGGTCGAGATGCAGCAATTGCTGATGCCGATGGTGCTCCAGTTGAGCGCGTCGCAGCAGATCGAATATGCGCGCATCGCAGACGAACTTCAGGGCGCGGGTTTTGAAACGGAGCCCTTTGGCAATCGCACCCTGGCGGTGAAAGCCGCGCCCGCAGGCGTGAGCGCTTCAGAAATCGAGAAGCTCGTGTTCGAGATCCTGGAAATTGCGGAACGGGAGCTGCGGCGCGCCTCCATGGATGACGTGCGGCGCGGCATCGCGGCCTCCATCGCCTGCCGCGCGGCCATCAAGGTAAACATGCGCCTCGACCGGTCCAAGATGGAGTGGCTGCTTGCGGCGCTGGCGGCGACTGAGTGTCCGATGACGTGCCCGCATGGACGCCCGGTCGCGCTGCGGTACTCGACGCGCGAAATTCTGCGCGGCTTTCACCGCATTTGAGCGGGGCTTACGGCGCCGCGGAGGCGTTGGCGGACCGCAGCGCTTCCCAATACAAGGCGGCGACGCGTTCCGGCCGGTGTTGCGAGCAGATATGCTCACGCGCCAGATCGCCGATATCGCGCGCGTCGCGCCGGTTTTCGGACAGCCACAACATCGCCGCCGCGAGCATCTCCTCCTCAGCAGGCCCGTGGTCGATGGGAACAATTCCGGCTGCCGGGAAGTCTGCCGTCTCCTCGCCGGCCGTCGCCAGGACGGGTTTGCCAGCGCCCATGAGGCGGATTGCAATCCCGGACGTCTCGCCGGCTCGCGGATAGCGCAGATTGATGCATGCATCCACGGCTGCCGCATACGTTGCGAAATCGCGGTCCGGGATGTAGCCGATGCGGATCACGCGTTCGCGGCCCAGTTGCGGCGCAAGAGCGCGGCGCAGATCGGATGAGGCGAATTCACCGGCGACGAGGAGCGCGATGTCCGCCCGGCGACGCCGCAGAGTTTCAAAGGCGCGAAGAATTGCGCACAGGCGCTTCGACTCCCGCAGATGTCCGAAGACGCCGAACAGAAATGTGCGCGGTCCGACTCCCAGACGGTCGCGCAGTTGGATCACTTCGCGCGCGGACGGGTCCGGCCGCGGCTCATAGAGGTGCGGAATCTGGAATATGTCGGCGCCGGCCGCATGCTCCCGGACCATGCGGGCCGCCGCGGAGTTATGAACGATCGCCGCCTTTGACCGTTCGACCAGGCGCCGCAGCATCGGATGCTCGAAGTATGCCGCGTCGACTGCCGAGCGCCGGCGGCCGATCCATAGCCGCGCAGCCGTCCCCGCGCTCCACTGGCCATAGTTATACACGAACTCTTGGACATACTCCGCTTGGTTCAGAATCCCGAGCAAAAAATGGTGCAGCACGGCGTCATGCAGCACGATGACGCCCGGGCGGCGCAGCGCCTGTTCGTACATCGACCGATGCAAGTGGTTATTGCCAATGTGATAGAGGCAGATGTCCGCGCGGGAATCGTCGAGCCGCACCTGTCCGAGCGCCTGAAGCGCTTTGTAGAGCGCTGCGGCGTATTCTGCCACGCCAGTCGGCGCGGGCGGCATCGGAGCGAAGAATCCGACCGTCATTCTTTGGGACGCCGGCCGAACAGGGCCGTGCCGACGCGAACGTGGGTGGCGCCCTCCTCGATCCCGACCTCCAGGTCGTGCGACATGCCCATCGAGAGCCCCGTCAGGCCGTACCGCCTGGCCAGCTCACGAAGCTTGCGGAAGTACGGCCGTGAAATCTCAGGATCTTCGGACCAGGGCGGCATGGTCATCAGTCCGAGCAGCTTCAGGTTTGCGCTTCGGTTCAGCGCCTCAATGATTTCTGGCAGCTGTTCCGGCGCGGCGCCGCTCTTCGTCTCCTCGTCAGACAGCTTCACCTCGATCATCACTTCGAGGGATCTGCCGGCCTGTGCGAGGCGGGTCGCGAGCCGCGCGGAATCCACCGCGTCGATAGACTGGAAGAGCGCTGCGGCGCGGCGGGCCTTATTCGATTGCAGGCGCCCGATCAAGTGAAATATCGCGCCGCTCAGATCCGACAATTCAGGAGATTTCTGCTCAAATTCTTGCACATAATTCTCGCCGAAGTGTCTCAGGCCGGCGTCGTAGGCTTCGCGGATGACCGGCGCCGGGAACTTCTTCGTGACCGCAATGAGGGTGATCTCTTCACGTCGCCGCCCGGCGCGCTCCGCCGCTCTGCGGATACGGCTCTCCACAGCCTCAACTCTTTCGCGGATCGCTGATGTTTCGCGGAGCACTGAATCCATGATAGGGTCATCGTGAGCGCGTTCGGAGGGGAGGCGCCCGGCGCCGCAGCCGAGGCCCAGCGCGCGATTGAGCGGTTCCTGTCCGCCAGCAAGGAACCGGCCTTGATTGAGGCTGGCGAAGAGCCGGTTGAGCTGGCCAACGGGAACTATGCGCTCCAATGGCGCGGCGGTTCGCTGATGCTACAGGTCTGGGACGACCGGCGTAACATCGTGCGGCGCATTACGGGCATCAGCAGCGAAAGTCGCGGCCGGCTCGACCTTACCATGGAGCGCTTTGGGAAGCGGCTTGGAACCCTCTCGCTGGTCGATTTGCGGGCGCCCCGAAACACGCATGCCTCCCGGCGCGCCGTTCGCGGCGCCTACGGCGAGATCTTCCGGAGAGCCCTGCACAGGCAGTTCACCGGATGGAGCATTGTGGATCTCAGCAGCTCGCCGGATCTGGAGCGCAGCCTTTCGGCGCGCTATACGCGGGCGCTCCTTCGCCGCGGGGCGACCGGCTGGGCGGCGATTGGAGCGCCCCCGGGCGACGGCGTGGACGGCGTGTTGACCTTCGGCCTCATCTGGCTCGATTATTTGCGCGGGCGGGAGCGGCGGCTGGCGATGGAGGGACTGGCTGTGTTTCTGCCGGCCGCGGATCTGACCGTCACGTGTCTGCGCCTGAAGCACCTCAACGGCCGCGCCGCGCAATTTGCCGTCTTCGCCCAACTTGAGGACGGCTATGAAGAACGCATCGACTGCGCCGACTTCGGGAACCTGGAAACGCGTTTGGAGAGCTGCGCGGCGGAGCCGCCGGATCAGCCGGAGCATATCCGCCAGTGGTCGGACCGGATCGCCGCGCTTGCGGACGTCGAGCGCATCGAGCGCGGAGACGGCTCGGTCAGCCTGCGCGTTCGCGGCCTCGAATTCGCCCGCGCAGCCGGAGCGCGGCTGATCTGGGGACTGGAAACCAAGCGCATCGCGACTGCATCTAATGTGGCGGAAATCGAGCGCTTAGCCGTTGAATTGGCCCGCCTGCGGTCGGCTGAGTGCGCCGATCCTCAAAACGCAGTTTATTTGAGGAATGCCGAAGGCTGGCTGGAGTCGCAGGTGCGACGCGAATTGACGGAGATTGATCCCACGCTCGTTCCGCATCCTCTCTACGGCCAGGCCCCCACGTTCGCAGCCGGCGATCGCGATATCATCGATTTGCTCGCGGTGGATCACGCGGGTCGCCTGGCCGTTCTTGAAGTGAAGGCCTCCGAGGACATCCACCTCCCTTTGCAGGCGCTCGATTACTGGATGCGCGTCAAGTGGCACGCCGAGCGCGGCGAGTTCTCCAGTCGCGGATATTTTCCGGGCAGGGAATTGCAACGCGCAGCGCCGCGACTGATGCTGATCGCGCCGGCGCTGCAATTCCATCCCGCCAACGAGGTGGTCCTGCGCTACTTTGATCCGTCCATCGAGGTCGCGCGCATCGGCGTCGGCATGGAATGGCGCAAAAGACTGAAGGTCATGTTCCGCTACGGGGCAAACTAAGTGTATGGAGTACGGAATCATCAAGCACGTCCGCCAGGCGGTAAAGTATCTAAATCCCGACGAGGTGTGCCGAGCGGCTGCGCAGCCCCTGAATATCGGGCTGGTGGCGCCGAGCGCCGACGCGTTGTGGGACATGGAGCGCTACTTCTGCCCGCCGGAGCTGTCGCCTGCCAAGCGCGCCCACGTGGCGAGAATGCTGCACCGCATTTCCGAGGTTGGCCGGACGGTTCCGTACGACTTTGAAGTTTGGGACGATTCATTAGCCATGCCCGCGCACGCCTTCGCGTTCGATTCGCGCAATCCGGAAAGGATCGTGTATGAAGTGCTAAAGCGCCGTCCCGATCTTGCCTTGCCGCTAGCCCGGCATATCGCGCCGTTCCGCAAGCCCGTGATCGATCAGATTGTAGCCAGCGTGTCCAAAGAGAATGCGTTGTTTTCGCTGGCGACGGCTTTGCCGGACGTGGTTCCTATTCTCTCCTTGCCCTGGGCTGTCGGCGAATTCGCGTCCGACACCGCATTCCTTACGATGAACCAGATCCGGATGACATTCATGATCGCCGCGGCCAGCGACCGGCCGGTGGGGTATCGCGAGCAGAAAGGCGAGGTCGGCTCGATCATCGCGGGCGCTTTCGGGTTCCGAGCCATCGCCCGCGAGTTGGTGGGCAAGATCCCTATGGGCGGGGGACTGATTCCGAAAGCGGCGATCGCGTGGACGGGTACACAGGTGGTGGGCGCGTCGATGGAGCGCCTGTACCGTATTGGATACGCGTACACGCGAGAGGAGCGCAGATCCGCGTATTACGACCTGTTCGAGCGTGGAAAGCAAATGGCGCAATCCTTGCTGGACCTGCTGCGGCGTCCGCAAATGACGTAGCGCGCTGCAGGGCCCAGGCGCCCGGAGAACCAGGCCGCAGGCTTGCCTCTTCGCATTTCCCCGGTTTCAGGACCGGAGTTCGCGATCCCGCCGCCCCGCCGGGCTCCAGTCAGACGGCAAACGCTCATCCGAATCTCGACTTCACCGCAGCGGACGCGCTAAATTCGAAATGAAATCGATACGCGCGCAAGGAATGCAGCCTGTCCTGGAACTCCGGGGAGTGACGAAGGATTATTCAGCGCACCGCGCCGTCGATGATGTCAGCTTCACGGTTCAAAGAGGCGCGTTCTTCTCCCTTCTCGGCCCATCCGGGTGCGGGAAAACGACCACGCTCAGACTCATCGCGGGCTTTGAGCGGGCCAGTTCGGGTGAGATTCTTCTTAACGGCCGGATCATCAATGACGCGCCGCCCTACTGCCGCAACGTATCGACGGTGTTTCAGAATTACGCGCTGTTTCCACACCTTACCGTGCGCGGCAATATTGAGTTCGGACTGCGCCGCAAGGGCGTGCGGGACATGGCCGGGCGCGTTAATGCGGCGATCGATCTGGTCCGTTTGGCCGGCAAAGAATCGCGAAAGCCGTCGGAATTGTCGGGAGGGGAGAAGCAACGGGTTGCGCTCGCCCGATCGCTGGTATTGTCGCCGGATGTGTTGCTGCTCGACGAGCCTCTTTCCGCGCTCGATCCGAACCTTCGGCTCGAGATGAGAGCCGAGTTGAAGAGCCTTCAACAGAAGGTCGGGATTACATTTCTGTTTGTCACGCACGATCGCGAAGAGGCCTTGTCGCTGTCCGACCAGCTGGCTGTGATGAACCGCGGCAGGATCGAGCAGGTCGGCGCGCCAAGGGAGCTGTATCTCACCCCGCGTACACGGTTCGTCGCGGGTTTTCTGGGCAGTATCAACTGGATTGACGGAGTCGGCGTGCGTCCGGAGGCGATCCGTCTGACGCGAACCGCGCCGCAGAACGACGTGCGGCGGCGCCGGGCTCGCGTGGAGAGCGCGGTCTTTCTCGGCAACCGGCTCCAGGTCCGAAGCCGTACGGGCGCCGGCGAGCTGATTGTGGCGGAGGCATCCCACAGCGAAGAGTTGCGGCCAGGGGAAACGGTTCACCTGTGGTGGACCGCCGCCGATGAACTCGTCCTGCCGCCCGAACCGCAATGAACCGGGTCCGGGCGATAGCGCTCACGCCGGGCGCTGCCGTAATTGTCGTCCTGTTCCTTATCCCGCTGGCGATCACGTGCGCATACAGCGCGCTCACGCGCGGCGCGTACTTTGGTCTTGGCCCGCCGTGGACTGCTGACAATTATCGGCGTCTGGCGGACCCGCTCTATGGAATGGTGTTTTTGCGCTCGTTCGCGCTTGCGGCTGCGTCGACGGCGATTTGTTTTTTGCTTGGCTTCCCGCTGGCCGTGTTCATTGCGCGATCGGGCCGCAGGAAAAATCTCTACCTGCATCTCGTTATTCTGCCCTTCTGGACCAGTCAACTGGTCCGGATCTACGCGTGGATGTTCCTGCTGCGCGAGACAGGGCTGGCGAACGGAATTCTCCAGGCGCTGGGAATCATTCGCGCTCCCCTGCCGCTCCTCTATAACGATGGAGCGGTGTTGCTCGGGCTGGTGTACGCGCATTTGCCGTTCATGGTCCTGCCGCTCTACGCTGCGCTCGAGCGCCTGGACCCGAATCTGCTCGAAGCGTCGGCGGATCTCGGGGCCAGGCCCTGGACTACCCTGAGCCGGGTTATGCTGCCGCTCGCTGCGCCAGGGATTCGCGCCGGCGCGGTCCTTGTTTTCGTCCCGTGTTTGGGCGCCTTCCTTGTCCCCGACCTGCTGGGGGGCGGCAAGAGCATCATGATCGGGACGGTGATTCAAAACCAGTTCACGACCGCCCGTGACTGGCCGTTCGGCGCCGCAATGTCGTTAGTGGTCATGGTCATCGTGCTCGTCCTCCTTTGGGTTGGCGCGGGTCGCCGTGGGGAGGACCTGCTGTGAAGCGAGCGCTGGCGCTGTACGCAGTCGCGGCGTATGCGTTTCTGCACGCCCCGCTGCTGATTCTCGCGGCATTCAGCTTCAACCGGTCGCGGTACACCGTATGGACAAGTTTTTCGCTGGACTGGTATCGGGCCGCATTCCGTGATCATCAGCTTCGCGAGGGCGCGTGGAACAGCATTCTGATCGCCGTCACGGCGACTACGATCTCCACAGCGGTTGGCGCGCTGTTCGCCTACGGGCTGTGGAAGCGGCGCTCGCGCTGGCTGTCCGCGTCGCTCTACTTGTCGCTGATCACCCCCGAGATCGTGACCGGGGTTTCTTTGCTTGCGTTCTATCAGTGGATCTTCCAATTCTGGCGTCTGCATCTCGGAATGTGTACGGTGGTATTCGCGCACGTCTCGTTTTGCATCGCCTACGTGGTGCTTGTGGTCGCGGCGCGGCTTCGGGGGTTCGATCCCGGGCTGGAGGACGCCGCTCTCGATCTCGGCGCCACCGAATGGGGGATTTTCTGGCATGTTGTTCTGCCGTATCTCAAGCCCGGCATTCTTGCCGCGGCGCTTCTGGCCTTTACAGTCTCGATTGATGACTATGTCATCACCAGTCTGGTCGCCGGCGTCGATTCGCAGACGCTGCCCATGGTGATTTATGCGATGGCGCGCCGCGGCGTCAATCCTGTCGTCAATGCCGTCTCGAGCGTCATCGTATTCGGGCTCGGCGCGATGATCCTGATTTCCGAACGGCTGCGCGCATCGTGACCCGCCGATCATTACTGCTGGCAGCCGCTGGCGCTGCGGGCTGCGGCGGCAACCGGGCGCGGCGGCTCAATGTATTCAACTGGTCCGAATATGTCGCGCCGGAAACGATTTCCAACTTTGAGCGCGAGTTTCGCGTACGGGTCCGGTACGCCACCTACGAGAGCGCCGAAGAGATGCTGGCCAAGGCGTCCACCGGAAATTCAGGGTGGGATGTCGTTTTCCCTTCGAACAGCTACATCCAGCCGATGGCCTCCGCCGGGCTGCTGGCCCGGCTCGATCACAAGCGGCTTCCTAATCTCGCCGAACTGGAGCCGTTTTTTCAATCGCCGCCCTGGGATGCATCCCTGTCGTGGTCCGTGCCGTATATGCACAGTTCGACGGGGATCGTTTACGACGCCAGCGTCAGCCCGCCGCCCGTGGGATGGCGCGACTTTTTAAGCGAACGTTTTCGCGGTCGGGTCACCATGCTCGACGATCCCAATGAGGTTATCGGAGCGTGCTTGAAGCAGCTCGGATATTCGTTGAATTCATGCGATCCGGCGCAGCTTGCGCAGGCCCGCAATCTCGCCCTGGAGCAAAAGCGCCACCTGCGCGCGTATCTCAACGCCGAGGTCCGGGAACAACTGGTGGCGGGAGACGTGCTGATGGCGCAACTGTGGGCTACGACGGCGCAGATCGGAATTGACGCGCGGCCCTCGCTAACCTATGTTTATCCTATTGAAGGTTTCGCGCTCTACGCCGATTGCGCCGTCATTCTTCGGGAAAGCGATCGCGTCGAGCTTGCGCACGAGTTCATCAACTATCTGCTCCGGCCGCAGGTTTCGGCGCGCATCGCTGCGGCGATGAGGACGGCCACGCCCAGCGCGGGAGCGCGGCGGTTGCTTCCCCCCTCGCTCCGCAACAACCCGACGCTGTACCCGCCTCCGGAAACGCTTGCGCGCGGCGAGTGGTTCACTGCGCTTCCGCCCGCGGGGCAGCGGCTGCGTGACCGCATCTGGACCGAAATCAAAACCGCGTGAAAATAGGAGAAGATGCTGGCCGCTCTTATCGTCCTCGCCGCCATGCCGGACCTGGTTCCGGCGCGCTGGATCTCCAACGATCCGAAGTCGCTCGATTTGATTCGCGACACGCCCGTCAACTGCCTGCTGATCGAGCAGCCGCTCTGGTCTGTCAGATTCAACGACGAAGCGGCGGCGCGCGGGATCACCACGCTGGGCGTCATTCACGCCGGTTCAGACCCAGCGGCGGCTGCTCAGAAGCTGCCGGGCCTGCACTTTGCGGGCGCGGTGCTCGAAGGCGACTTTGATTCAGATACGTCGGACCGCCTGCGCCGGTTTCTGACCGATTCGAAACTCGCCGTCATTGAACTGCCCGTGCGCGCAAAGATCCGCTTTGACTCGAATGCGCCGATACTCGGCTCCTTTCAGGGCGTATGGCCGGGCGTGGAAACCGGCGACGACGCAAAGGCGGCGCCGAGCGGCGCGCCCTGGATCGATACCAATACGGGTTTTCTCCGCTTCGCGCGCACTGCCACCCGGGCGACGATATGGATTGCCAACACTCCCCCGCCGCGAACCGCCATGCCGGTCCAGCGGTATTTGCAGGCTGTCGCCGATGCGGCCATCACCGGGGCCCGCTGGGTCGTGGCGCTCGATGAGGATTTCAGCCGCCGCCTGCTGGCGCGCGATGCGCAGGCTTTGCAGGATTGGGGACGCATCACGCAACTGTTGCGATATTACGAAGAACACAGAGAATGGCGCGACGCAAAGCCCTTTGCCCAGCTGGCCCTGGTCGAAGATGCGTCAAGCGGAGCTCTGCTCTCTGGCGGCATTCTGGATATGATTGCCGTCAAACACACGCCCGTCCGTCCGGTTCCAAATTCGCGCCTCACCAAAGATGCGCTGGTCGCCTCCAAGATGGCCGTCAACGTCGATCCAAGTTCGCTGAATGACCAGCAAAAGGAGGTCCTGAAGGCTTTTACGCGCGCAGGCGGCACGCTGCTGACCGGTCCTCCCGGCTGGAAATTTCCGCAACCGCGCAACGATCAGATCACACTCGAAAAGGACGATCTCAAAAAGCTCGACGAGATCTGGCGGGAGCTCAATTCACTGACCGGCCGCAAGAACCTCGGCGCGCGGCTGTTTAATGTCTCCAGCATGCTGTCGAATCTGCTGGAATCGGCCGACGGCAGGCAGGTGATTCTGCACCTTGCCAACTACTCTGATTTCCCCGTCGAGAACGTCACCGTGCACGTGCTCGGAAAATATCGGGAAGCGAAGTTGTACCGTCCCGAAGGCCCGCCGCTCCCGGTCACCGGGTACGAAGTCGAAGAGGGCGCCGGTTATGACATCGACCGCGTAGGCGCGGCTGCGACGCTGGTGCTAACCAGATAGCCGGCGGCGCTGTGTCTTTAAACGCTTGGCGTGAACTGGGCCAGGTCGTAAAGGCCGAGCTGCTTTTCGATCGCGGCCACCGCCTCCACGTTTTTTTCGAAACCTTCGCCGCCGAAAAGCTGGTTTTCCTTCCGCTCGAAATCCTCCCCGAGCGAGTCATACTCATGCTTGGAAACAATTTTCCGGAACGCGGGAAACAGAACCGTGTCCTCGCGCGCTTCGTGCGGCTCATACATCCGGACGAACAGGTGAAGAGCCTCTTTTAACCGTTGTTGCTGCGCTGCGTCCTTCAACGCAGCCGCGGCGGCAAGATGCAGGATGCGATCGGTGAGCGTCCGCCCTTTCTGGTGCTGGGTGTAAAGTATGTTGACCAGTTCCACCTGCTGGTTGGCTTTCCGGAAGCGCGGAAACAGATAGTCTTCTTCCAGCTTTTCGTGATAGTTCTCAACGAAATCGCGTATCAGGCGCGCCGTTTTGGCCACTGCATCGGGCGGAACCTCCTGTCTGGCGTCGATGCGGCGGATCGCTTCGCGATAGATGAGCAGGGCTCGTTTCAATACGCCATGTTCGCGCATGAGATCCTCAGCGGGCGACACTTCCTCGGCTTGCTCTGGTTCTCCCCTCCGCCGCTTTTGCGCGACGGCTTGGGAACCCAGCGCCAGCGCCGCTGACCAGCCGATCCAAGTGCGACGGTTCGGCGCGGTCCGATTATCAATCAGTCGCATCCCACACCTCCACTGGTCATTATCTGATCCCGATGTGATCCTGCCGGGGCTTGATACCTCGCGCTCCGCAGCGTCCCGTATAATCGTTGGACATGCAGGTAATACGCAGCGGGCCCGTTTACGATGTGGTGGTGATCGGCTCCGGGGCTGGCGGGGGAACGGTGGTCCAGGTGTTGACCGAAAAGGGCATCAACGTGGCTCTGCTCGAGGCTGGTCCGATGCTCAACCCTGCCAGGGACTACAAGGAGCACATGTGGCCGTACCAGGTTCCGCACCGCGGCGCCGGAGAGGACGGCGACGCCTATTTTCACCGGAACCCCTACGCGTTCGGATATTTCTCGGCTTCGTTTGGCGGCTGGGAGCTCGAGGGAGAACCCTACACGGTGGCGCCGGGCAGCAAATTCCGTTGGTTCCGTTCGCGCATCCTCGGCGGACGTACGAACCACTATGGGAGATTTTCGTTTCGTTTCGCCCCCTGGGATTTCAAGCCGTACGACCGCGACGGCTTGGGCGTCAACTGGCCGATCTCTTACGACGACATCGCTCCTTATTACGACAAAGTCGAGGCCTTCATCGGCGTCACCGGCACGAAGGAGGGCATCCCCAGCGCGCCGGACGGCGTTTTCCAGACGCCGCCTCCGCCGCGCGTTCATGAAATCCTGGTCCAGCGCGCCTGCAAGAAGCTGAATATTCCGTGCATTCCGAACCGCATGGCCGTTATCACGCGGCCCACCAACGGACGTCCGGCGTGCCACTATTGCGGCCAGTGCGGGCGGGGATGCGTCACCGCTTCGAATTATGCCTCGAGCAATGTGCAGATCCTGCCCGCGCTGAAGACCGGCAAGTTGAAAATCTTCAACAACGCAATGGCTCGGGAATTGATCACCGACGCCTCCGGCAAGGTAGTCGCCGTCTCCTATATCGACAAGAACACCCGTACGGAGCAGCAGATCCGCGGGCGCGTGTTCGTAGTCGCGTGCGGCGCGTGTGAGAGCGCACGGTTGCTTCTGAACTCAAAATCATCGCGACATCCGAATGGCCTCGCCAACTCCTCCGGTCAGGTGGGAAGAAATCTCACCGACACTGTGGGGTTCAACATGGCGGCGGAAATTCCGGCCCTGCGCGGCCTCCCGCGCCACAATGATGACGGCATGGGCGGCATGCATGTTTACATGCCATGGTGGCTATGGGACAAGCAGAACGAGATTGGCTTTCCGCGGGGCTATCACATTGAAGTGGGCGGGGGCTTCCACATGCCCAACGTCGGCTCGTTCCATGGCGCATGCCGTCGATACGAAGGTTACGGCTCGGCGCTGAAAAACGCGATTCGCGAGGAATACGGCAGCATTGTGTCGCTGTCCGGCCGCGGCGAAATGATCCCCAACAAGGACAGCTATTGCGAAATCGATCCCAACGTGGTGGACCAGTTTGGAATTCCTGTTCTGCGGTTTCACTTCAAGTGGTCGGACTACGAGCTGAAGCAGATGCTGCACATGGAAGAGACATTCGCCGCTATTTTGGAGACGATGGGCGGCAAGCCCGCGCGGCGGCCCGGACCGCCGGAGGAAAAGATTTCAATTGGCGGCATGATCATTCATGAACTTGGCGCCGTGCGCATGGGCGACAATCCGGACACGTCGCCGCTGAACAAGTACTGCCAGGCGCATGAGGTGAAAAACCTGTTTGTCGCGGATGCCGCCCCGTTTTGCAGCAATGCGGATAAGAACCCCACGCTTACCATCTGCGCTCTCGCCTGGCGCACAGCCGACTATATTGCAGAAGAAATGAGGAAACGCAATGTCTGACATATCGCGTCGCGATCTGCTGCGGAACGTCGCGTTGTCGGTCACTGCGGCTGGGACGCTGACGCCCGCCGCCGCCCAGCACGTGCATGAACTTGCCGCCGAGGACAAACGGGCGTCGGGAGGCGTCTACCAACCGAAGGCGTTCACTGACCATGAGTACGCCACGATCCGCCGGCTTTGCGACCTGATCATCCCCGCCGACAGCCACTCGAAGGGAGCGCTTGAGGCCGGCGCTCCGGAGTTTATCGACCTGCTTTCAAGCCACAACCATGAAATGGCGGCTATCTATACGGGCGGCATCGGCTGGCTCGACCACCAGATGCAGCAGCGATATCAAAAGAACTTTATTGACGCGGCGCCCGAACAGCAGACGGCAATGCTCGACTTGATCGCGTATCGCAAGAACATGAGTCCGGAGCTTGGCCCCGGCATCCAGTTTTTCGACTGGATCCGCAAGATGACCGCGGACGCGTATTATACGAGCCGGGTGGGCATCGACGATCTCGGCTACCTGGGGAACAAGGCCGTGGCGAAGTTCGAGGTGCCGGTGGAAGCGGTTCAATACGCGCTCAAGCGCAGCGGCCTCTGACCTCGGGCGGAACGGAGCATCGGAACGATATGTCACGTAGAATAACGCGGCGGGCGCTGGGACTCGCGGCGATCGGCGGCGCAGCGGCGGCGGCCGGCCGCGCCCAGGAGCCAGTGGAAATGCGTTACCGCGGCGCGCTGGATGGCTTCGAAAACAAAGTCGACCCCGCCAGTTTCGACCCTGTCGCCTACAGCCGCAAGCGTTATGAGAGCGCGCCATTACGGATGACGTTTAAAGCGCGCACCCGCAAGGACGCGGAAGCCTGGCAGCGGCGATTCCGGGCCAAGCTGGTGGAGCTGATGGGAGGACTTCCCGACCGTGGACCTGCCCCGCACGCGGAGTTATTGGAAAAACGCGAATTCCCCGGATATATTCGGGAGAAGTTCGTGTTTGAAAGCCGGCCGGGGGTCGGCGTGCTAGGATATCTGCTCACGCCGAAATCGACCGGCCCGCATGCGGCGATGGTGTGCGTTCCGGGGCACGGCCGCGGAGTCGATGACATTGTGGGCATCGACGAGAAGGGCCGCGACCGCACCGATAAAGCCGGTTATCAGCATGACTTTGCCATTCAAGCCGTCGAGCACGGAATGGCCGCTGTCGCTATTGAGCCCATGGCCTTCGGTTGCCGGCGCGACGCCGCGGCGAAGAATAAGGGCCTCGGCCAGTCATCCTGCCAGCCGGCTGCCGGCGCCGCGCTGCTGCTGGGCGAAACCATGATCGCCTGGCGCGTCTTTGATGTGATGCGCACGATCGACTGGATTGAGACGCGCCCGGATCTTGACTCGAAGCGAGTCGGATGCATGGGCATCTCCGGCGGCGGGACGTGCACTCTCTTTTCTGCGGCGCTTGATCCACGCATTCAAGTCGCATTCGTTTCGGGGTATTTGAACACCTTCCGCGACAGCATCATGAGCCTGTCGCACTGCATGGACAACTACGTTCCGGGCATCCTGAACTGGGCGGAGCAGTACGATGTGGCGGCTTTGATCGCGCCGCGCGCCTTGTTCGCCGAATCCGGCGAGCGCGATCCGATTTTCCCTGTCGCCGCCTCGCGGGAAAGCTTTGAGCGTGTGAAGAAGGCCTACGAAGTCTTTGGCGCCGGCGATCAGGTCCAGCACGAAGTCTTTCCCGGCGAGCACCTCTTCTGGGGAAAACGCGGCCTGCCTTTTGCAGCGGCCAAACTGGGCGTCAAAACGTGACGCCGCGGCGTTCCCGGTTCTTGTGAATGCGTCGACTGTCCCGACGGGCGGCGGCGCGGAAGGAATGGGACTTTACGCCTGCCGCGCCTTCGGAACGTTACGCTAGAGTCATGTTTCAATTCACCCCCAGCCCCGAGCTTGAGCGCTACATCTACTCGGTCTCCGTACGCGAGCCGGATGTGCTACGGCGTTTGCGGCAGGAAACGGCCGCGCTGCCGAATGCCAGTTGCCAGATTTCGCCCGAACAGGGACAGTTCATGGCGTTTCTCGTCCAGGCGATCGGCGCGCGGCGGTGCATAGAAATCGGCGTGTTCACCGGATACAGCTCGACTGTGGTCGCCTTGGCGCTGCCCGCCGACGGCGAGCTGATTGCGTGCGACATCAATGCGGAATGGACCGCCGTCGCGACCCGATATTGGCGCGAAGCAGGCGTGGCGCGCAAAATTTCGCTTCGGCTGGCGCCCGCCCTCGACACGCTGGACCGTCTCATCGCCGAGGGGCGGGCCGGCGCCTTCGATTTCGCATTTATCGACGCCGATAAAGAAAATTACTGGAATTATTACGAACGATGCCTGAGACTTGTGCGAAAAAGAGGCATTATCGCGATCGACAACGTGTTGTGGTCCGGCAGAGTGTTAAGCGAATCGGCGTTGGATAACGAAACAAAAGCCATTCGCGAATTCAATCAGGCCCTGGCCAGGGATGAGCGCGTTTTCGTATCAATGTTGCCGATCCGCGACGGCGTGACCCTCGCTCTCAAGAAGTAGCCGATGACATCTCTGATCCGGCGGCTGCATATTTACGCCGGCCTTCTGTCGTTCTCGCACCTGATCATCTATGGCGTCGCGGGGCTGGCGGCCACTGCGCAGAGCCAGCTCGAACGGCCCAAAGTTCCCCGGTCGGTGCGCTATGCGCCTTTCACGCCGCCGCCGTCTGCGACCGATAAACAAGTCGCCGCACAGGTGTACCGCACGCTGCGGCTGCCGCTGGCGCGTCCTGTTCCCGACTGGTTTCTTCGCCGAACCGCAGACAACGATCTGCTGCTTGACTTCTACAACATGAACGGCATCTGGCGCGTGGTGGTGCTCGAAAAGGAAAACCGGCTCAGGATTGAGGAGATCCGCAATTCGCTTGCGCTGTTCCTTGAGGATGTTCATGCGGCCACCCCGGCCGATAAAGAGGCGCCCGCGCCGGTCCGCGCCTGGGCTCTCTGGAACGAGTTCGCACTGTGGTGCCTGATCGGGTTTTGCGTTTCTGGTCTGTATTTGTGGCTGGCTGCGCGGCCGCGTTTCTATGGGGCGTACGCCGTCTGCGCGGCGGGGGCTGCGGCGTTCATCCTTCTCTACGAGGCCATTCGGTAACAATGCTCGACTATCGCTTCCTGCGCTCGATTCATCTGCTGGCAGGCGCCGGTTCGGCTGCGTTTCTGCTCATGTACGGCTTCAGCGCCATGCAAATGGCCCACAGCTCATGGTTCCCGACAAGTGCGACTGTGCGCGAGCGGCAAATCCAGCTCAAGCCGCGGCTGGCCGATGCGCGCCAGATCGCGCGGGAGTTGATGCAGCGCGGCGTTGTACGGGGAGAGATACAACAGGCCGCAACAGCGCCAGCCCGGCTGGCGGTTCGAGTCGCGCGGCCAGGAACCATTCACGACATCCGCTACGACGCCGCCAGCGGCATTGTCACGGTGAGAACCAGCGCCACCGGATTTATGGGAATGCTGAACCGCCTGCACCACACCGCCGGTTTGTATCACGGGTACGCGCTTCTGAACGCATGGGGCTGGGCCGTTGCAATGGTATCCGTCGCGCTGCTCGTGCTCGGAGTATCTGGCGTCTGGATGTGGTGGCTGCGGCGTCAGGAGCGCGCCATCGGTCTTGTGCTGCTGGGCGCGAACCTGGGCTTCAGCATCACGGTCCTGGCGTTAATTCGCTCGGCCGGGCCATAGCGAGCCGTCATGCATGGAGCCATTCGAGCCCGCCGGGCCGCTGGTTAAGCCCGAGGATTTCAGGCGCCCAATCACCAAGCCGGACGGCGCTCACGGACGCCGTATCGATTCTTAACCTGAGAGCGAGATCCACGGGAATTCCGGCCAGGTGCGCAAGAATCGCCCGGATCGGATCGCCGTGGCTCACAATCGCGACGTTCTGTTCCGGATGTCTGGATCGGAGTTGTTGCATGCGGTTATAGACGCGAAGCTGTACTTCGAGGGTTAGTTCGCCGTTCGGCGCCCGGGTGAGGCTGCGCACTGCGTTCCATCGCCGCCAGTGGTCTTGAGCCTCCAGTTCACTGAGTTCGCGCCCGGTCCAGTCGCCAAAGTCGATTTCGCCAAATGCGGGGTCCCGGGCGACTTCGAGTCCGTGGCGGGCTGCGATCGCCTCCGCCGTAAAGAGGGCGCGTTCAAGCGGGCTGCTGTACACTGCCGCGAGCCTTACGCGGGCGACCCACTGGGCCAGCGACTCCACTTCTTTCCGCCCCTCCGCATTGACGTGAATTCCGGGCAGACGGCCCATAATTCTTTTCCCCACCGCGTCGGTGGCGCCGTGGCGGATCAGCAGGAATGTAGTCATCTCTCTGATTTTCAGTTACCTGGGCGTACACGCAAAAGCCCCATAACGTACATTGCTGAAACACAGCCCGCCTCGCAGCGTCATATCTTTGCCGCGTAAAACGAGTGAGCGCGGCATGCCGTAAACGCGGCGGCGCGTTCGAATGAAGCTCGTAATTTTTGGGTTATCCATCAGCTCCAGTTGGGGCAACGGTCACGCGACGCTGTGGCGTGGGCTCGTCAGAGCGCTGATCCGGCGCGGCCACGCCGTCCATTTCTTCGAGCGGGACGTCCCCTATTATGCAAACCAGCGCGATCTGACTGAGATTGCCGGCGGCGCCCTCCACTTGTACCAGTCGTGGGAAGCGACTGCGGGCGCAGCTCGCGCCCAACTGCGTGACGCCGACGTCGGAATCGTCACTTCGTATTGTCCCGATGCGCTTCGCGCCGCGGACTTGCTGTTCGACTCCCGATCCACGCTGAAAGTGTTCTACGACTTGGACACTGGCGTTACGCTGCGCCGCCTGCAAGGAGGCGAGCCCGTGGAATATGTCGGTCCGCGCGGCTTTCGCGATTACGATCTGGTGCTCAGCTATACGGGCGGCGCGGCGGTCAACGTGCTTCGCACACGCCTTGGGGCCCGCATGGCGGTCCCTCTGTATGGGTGGGTCGATCCGGAGGCGCACTATCCGGTCCCGCCCCTCGAACGTTTTCGCTCTGATTTGTCGTATCTGGGCACCTACGCCGCGGACCGGCAACGGGCCCTGATCGACCTCTTCGTCGAGCCGGCGCGAAGGCTGTCCGGCCGGCGATTTTGTCTTGGCGGCGCCATGTACCCGCAGGACTTTCCTTGGACCGAAAACATATTTTTTGTTCGCCACCTTCCCCCTGCAGAACACCGCCATTTTTATTGCTCATCGCGCGCCACCTTGAATATCACACGCGCCGCGATGGCAGCCATGGGTTATTGTCCCTCCGGACGCCTGTTTGAGGCGGCGGCCTGCGGAACGCCAATTCTGACGGACTATTGGGAAGGCCTCGATAATTTCTTCGAGCCGGGCGCCGAAATCGTGGTGGCTCGCTCGACCGAGGACGCAGTCGCCGCGCTCGAGATGCCCGACGCCCAGTTGCGCCGCATCGCGCGCGCTGCGCGCGAGCGCACGCTGGCCGAACATACGGCTGAGGCTCGCGCGATCGAGATGGAGCGTATCTTCGATCATGCGCGCCGCCCTTCGCCGGCGAACGCAGTTTCGGCGGAGACCTAGCAGCATGTGGGGCGTCATTCCCGCGGCGGGCGTGGGCAGCAGAATTCAGCCGCTGGCGTTTTCCAAGGAGCTGCTTCCGGTCGGAAGCCGGCTCGACGGCGGCCTGGAAAGACCCCGCGCCGTCAGCGAATATCTGGTTGAGCGAATGATCCTCGCCGGCGCGACCCGGATTTGTTTCGTCATATCGCCCGGCAAGTCCGACATCCTTGAGTATTATGGCGGCAGCGTTTTTTCCGCGGACGTGTGTTATGCGGTTCAGCCGCGGCCAGCAGGCCTCTGCGACGCCATCTTTCGCGCGCTTCCGATGATTCACGATGACGAGCATGCGCTCATCGGACTGCCGGATACCGTCTGGTTCCCAGAGGATGGTTTGAGCGCGCTGCCGGATGACGAGCTCTCATTTCTGCTGTTTCCCGTGGACCACCCGGAGCGGTTCGATGCTGTCGTCACCGATCGGAATGGCAACGTCCAGGAGATCCAGGTGAAGCGGAGCGATGCAACCTCCAACTGGATCTGGGGCGCTTTCAAAATGCCGGGGGCGACGCTTCGGGCGTTGTACCGCCTGTGGCAGGCGCGCGGGTCGCGCGACGAGTATATGGGCGATCTGGTGAACGCCTACCTGGAGCAAGGCGGAACGGCGAAGGGGGTTCGCGCGGGTACGGCGTACGTGGATGTCGGCACGCTGCATGGCTATCGGGAGGCCGTACAGTTGCTGGAGAACATATCGCGCGCCGCGCACGGGGCGCCGGCCATCTGAATGGATACGCCGCGGACAGTTTGCGTAGATCTCGACGGCGTCCTGAACGCATTCGACCAATGGCGGGGTCCGGAGTTTTTTCATCCGCCGCGCGAAGGCGCCCGCGAATTTTTAGCCGCCTTGAAGGGGCAGGACTTCAAGGTTGTCGTTCTGACCTGCCGGTGGCATGAGTGGGTTGCAAAGTGGCTCCGCGAGCACGGGCTTGCGGAGTTCGTCGATGAGATTACCGATCGGAAGCCTCCCGCGCACGTCTATGTGGATGACCGCGCGATCTGCTTTCGCGGCGATTTCGATCAAACACTGCAAGCGATCCAAAACTTCCGCCCGTTCTGGCGAGACGTTCCCGCCGGAGTGGATGCATGATTGCGTACCGCCCGCAGGACCGTTGTGTTCAGACCAGGTGCGAGCTGGAGCATGTCCGCGGCAGACTGCAACAACTCCGCCGACGCGCGACTCCGGATCATGCGGCGGTTCAGGACATCCTCATCCATCTGGGCGAGATCGAGTCGGGCGTAATGGACGCCATCAACGCTCCTGTCGATTCGCCCGAAGCGCAGACGTTCCGGCGCGCAATGATGGCGGCCGGACGCCTGCTTTGCCGCAGCTGGCGGCGCGAAACGACTGGGGACTGGATCATTCGATGTCTTGAGGCTCTCGGTCGAATCGTGGAATGGGATCTCCCGACATCGATCGTGACATCGGTCCCGGAAGGATATGCGTACTACGGGCTGTTCCCGGAAATGTACATCGAAGCTGCGGAACGGTTCTGGAGCGAGTTGCGCCCGGAGAGTGTTGTTGTGATCGGGATTCGCAGCATCGGCGCGAGCCTCTCGGCTGTGGTGGCCGGCCGCCTCGCCGAGTTCGGCTGTTTCGTGCGCTCGGCGACGGTGCGCCCCGAAGGGCATCCGTTTGATCGTGTCGCTCAGATCCCGCGCACCATTTGGATGGATGCCGCGCCTTGCTGGTTCGCGGTGGTGGATGAAGGGCCGGGGCTGAGCGGTTCCTCCTTGGCCTCGGTCTCAAAAGCCCTGGAGTCGATTGGCGCTCCGGATGAGCGGGTTGTCCTTTTTCCGGCCTGGGACGCCGACCCGGCTCGCTTTATCAACGAATCGGCTCGCGCGCGTTGGACGCGACATCGCAAATACATTGGAAGTTTCCGGAGCGACTGGCTGGGCAGCCTGTTGCAGGATTTTTCCGCCGGCCAATGGCGCGCCGCAGCGTATTCGACGGAAAAGGAATTTCCGGCGGCGCAGCCCCAACACGAACGGAGGAAGTTTCTCGACGGCGGCGGCCGCCTGCTGAAATTCGAAGGACTCGGACGTTACGGGCGCGCCCGGTTCCGCGTAGCGGCCGAGCTTGCGGATGCAGGGTTTTCACCGGTTGCGCGCTCTTTTTCAAACGGATTTATTGCATTCGACTTCGCGCCCGGCCGGCCGCTTCGCCCCGGACGCGTCTCGATGGACGTTCTGGACCGGATTGCCGGCTACGCCGCATTTCGAGCGCGGCGCTTTTCGGCCGAGCGGTCGCTCAGCTTCGACCAGATCGTGCATATGGTCGAAGTCAACGCCGGAGAGGCGCTCGGGGCCGGCGTCCCAGTACCCGGCGCGGTTCGCGCCGAGTTCAACGGCCGGCCCGCGGTGGCGGTCGACGGCCGCATGTTGCCCCATGAATGGCTGCAGTCCGGTCCGAAGCTGTTGAAGACCGATGCCGCCGATCATTGCGCTGACCATTTTTTCCCCGGCGGCGCAGATATTCTGTGGGATATTGCGGGGGCAGCCATTGAATTTCAACTCAGCGCCCCGGAGCGGGATTTTCTGTTGGAGCGCTATCGCGCCGTCTCCGGCGACTGCCCGTCGCGCGATCTCCTGCATTTTTACGAAGTCGCCTACCTCGCCTTCCGCCTCGGCTACTCGAACCTGGCGGCGCACGCAACGGCAGGAAGCGCGGATCATGAGCGGTTCAAGATTCTTGAGGCGAGCTATCGGCGCATGATGGCTCTGAAATTCAATGTCGAGGCTCCAGTATGACTTCCCTGACGGCGGACGAAATCGCTGAACGCGTTGCGCAGCTGGGCGAGTGGTTTCATAACATCGATCTCAATGGGGTCCAGACGGCGCCGCATCATTTCTTGGGGGATTACCCCAAGGTCAAGTGGCGCGCCTTCGCGCACGCGATCCCCTCCGACCTGCGCGGCAAGAGCGTGCTCGACGTCGGCTGCAACGCCGGATTCTATTCCTTGGAAATGAAGCGCCGCGGCGCCGATCGCGTGGTCGGAATTGACTCCGATGAAGATTACCTGGCGCAAGCGCGGTTTGCCGCACAAGTGTCGGGTCTGGACATCGACTTCCGCAAAGTCTCGGTGTACGACGTAGCGAAGCTGGGCGAGAAGTTCGATATCGTCCTGTTTCTCGGAGTTCTGTATCATCTGCGCCATCCGCTCCTGGCGCTCGACCTGCTGCACGATCACGTCGCCCGGGACCTGCTGGTGTTTCAATCCATGATGCGCGGAACCAGCGAGACCCGCGCATTTGCGGACGATTATCCATTCTGGGAAACCGGCATTTTCGAGGATTCCAGGTTTCCGCGAATGTATTTCATTGAAAAGAATTACTCTCATGATCCGACCAACTGGTGGATCCCGAATCGCGCCTGCGTGGAGGCGATGCTCCGCAGCGCAGGGTTCGAAATCCTCGATCATCCCGAAACGGAAGTGTTCATCTGCAAACGGGTGGAGGTTCAAGCCCTGGAGCCGAACGCCGTCTACCCTGCGCGCAAAAGGAGAGCGGAATGATCGAAGCCGTGATGTTGTGGAATGAGCCGAATAATCTGTCGCACTGGGACTTCGAACTCGACCCCGAGTGGGCGATGTTTGCTGAAATGATGAAACTGGCCTCGAACGCCATAAAAGCGGAAAACGCCCGCTTGCTAAAGGTGCTCGGCGGCATTTCTCCCATCGACCCTATGTTCATGGAGCGGATGCGCGGCTTCTGCGTGCTCAGCCACGTCGATGCGGTGGCGGTGCACGGGTTTCCGCTGGACTGGAATCACTGGATGATCCATGAGTGGCCGGAAAAGCTGAAGGAGATTCAGGCCGTCACGCCGCTTCCCGTCTGGGTTTCTGAGGTCGGGGTCTCGACGTTCGGCGCTGAAGAGATCCAGGAATTCGGGCTGAAGCGCACGGCGGAGCTGCTCATCGGCAAGACGCCGCGAATTCACTGGTACAGTCTGTATGACCTGCCCCGCGCCTGGCCGGCGACCACCAGGCATCGCGAGGCGGAAGGCTCTGCCTATTACCGGCACTTCTACATGGGTTTGTTGCGCGAAGATGGAACTCCGAAACTTGCCTTGAAGAACTTTCCTCAATATACTCCGGACATCGGCATATGTCAGTGGTTTCATTTTCAGGATCACCGGCTCGATGATGCTGTGCGCTGGTTGCGCGATCTCGGCGTCCAATATGTGAGGACTGGCCTGAGCTGGGCTGACAGCTTCCGTCCGGACGCCTTGCGTTGGTTCGACCGACAGATGAAGGCGCTGGAGAATTTTCAGGTGACAGTGACTTTCTGTTTTACGCCGGAGCACTGCGGTCGCCGTCCGCATCATACGAGTCCGCCCAAGAACCCTGAGCAATTTGCCGAGTTTTGTGCCCAAATGACGCGACGCTATGGAAGTTGAAGAGACGCTGCGATCCGGACGGGTGCTGGTAGTGGCTGCCCATCCGGACGATGAAGTCATTGGACTCGGGGCCCAGTTGCCTGCCTTAGCTGGGCGCGTAACAATTCTGCATGTCACGGATGGTTCGCCTCGCAACCTGGCCGACGCCCGCGCTGCCGGGTACTCCAGCCGCCAGCAGTACGCCAGCGCGCGCCGCCAGGAATTTTTCAACGCCGCGGCGCTTGCCGGCATCCATCCTGCCCATTGCCGGGAACTGGGCCTGGTGGATCAGGAGGCGTCCCTTGACCTTGCGCGAATCGCCGCGGCGGTCCGGGCGCTGATCGCCGAAACACAGGCGAGCGCGGTGTTCACGCATCCCTACGAAGGCGGCCATCCGGATCATGACGCTGCCGCTTTCGGCGTGCGCGCCGCGGTTCAATTACTGCGGCGCGATGAAAAACCGGCGCCGGATGTGTTCGAGTTCACCTCCTATCACGCCGGACGCGCGGGAATGAGCACCGGGCGATTTCTGCACCGGGACGGTCACGAAGTCACGACGCTGCCGCTGACGTTCGAACAGCGAATCCTGAAGCGTCGGATGTTCGATTGCTTTGTGACGCAGCAGCACATGCTCGCGCATTTCAAACTCGACGCCGAGCGGTTTCGCCGCGCGCCGGAATACAGCTTTTTGCAGCCTCCTCACCCCGGAAAGCTGCATTACGAGAATTTCAACTGGGGAATTACAGGGCAGCGCTGGCGCGAACTGGCCGCCCTGGCCCTGAACTCGCTTGGCCTCAGTACGAATCATGCGGCTCACGGTACTTAGCGTCGCCTACCCGTTGACGGCCGTCGGGCCGGACGCGGTTGGCGGCTCCGAACAGATTTTGACCCATCTGGACTGTGCGCTGACCCGCGCCGGGCATCGTTCGCTTGTAGTCGCCTGTGAAGGATCCTCCGTTGCCGGCGAACTGATCTCCACGCCCAGGTGGGACGGGAATCTGACGGATGATGTCCGCCGCTGGGCTCAGGCGCAGCACAGAATCGCAATAGAGCAGGCTCTCGAGGAGCATCAAATCGATGTGATTCATATGCACAGCCTGGATTGGCATGCCTATCTGCCCGCGCCGGGCCCGCCGCTGCTGGCGACGCTCCATCTGCCTCCCGACTGGTACCCGGACGAGGTGTTCCGGCTGCGCCGCCCGCGAACATACCTGAACTGCGTGTCGCGGGCGGAGCGAAACAGTTGCCCGCCCTGCGAGCCGCCAATGTTCGTTGTCGAGAACGGGGTGCCTGTCGACATGCTGTACAGCCGCGTCCGCAAGCGAAACTACGTTCTGGCGCTTGGCCGTGTGTGCCCGGAGAAGGGTCTGCACATTGCTCTCGACGCCGCCAAACGCGCTCGCGCGCCCATGATTCTGGCCGGGGAAGTATACCGTTATGAGGCTCACCTCAGGTATTACGAACAAGAAATTCTTCCGCGCCTGGACGCACAGCGGAAATTCCGCGGCTCGGCCGGATTCCTCGAGAAGCGGCGCTTGATGACCGGCGCCCGCTGCCTGCTGGCGCCGAGCCTTGTCGCCGAGACCAGCTCGTTAGTAGCCATGGAGGCGCTAGCCTGCGGAACGCCGGTAATCGCGTTTCCCTCGGGCGCTCTTCCCGAAGTCGTCGAACACGGCCGTACGGGCTTCATTGTCCACAATGAGCAGGAAATGGCTGACGCCATCCACGCCGCCGCCGGTCTCGATCCGGAAGAATGCCGCCGGGTCGCCCGAGAGCGCTTCTCTTCTGAGCGCATGGCGCGCGACTATTTGGAGCTCTATCAGCAGATCGCTCGAGACCGTGATCTCGACGGCGGACAGGCCGCCGTGATTCCCGGGCGTGCGTCAACTGCGGCTGCCGCTCCGGGCGGCTTCGGCGGCTAGCGCTCATGGAGCGTTACTCGGACTACGACCCGTTTGCCTGGTTATATGCGACGCATTGGGGTCGCGAGTACCACGAGCAGGCCTGGAGCGTTCTCAACAGACTGCTCTTTCATCAACTGCCGCGCGGAGCGCGCATCCTGGATGTGTGCTGCGGCGACGGTCGCCTTGATCAGACGCTCGCCATTCATGGCTTCGAAATAACCGGGCTTGACGGCTCGGAGAACATGCTGGCGTTCGCGCGGGAGCGATGTCCCCAGTTCGACTTTATTCTGGGCGACGCCCGCTGCTTCGATCTGCCAGCCTGCTTCGACGCGGCGATTTCTACCTTTGATGCGCTGAATCACATCATGTCCCCGGATGAGCTGGCGAGCGTATTCCGGTGTGTGCAAGCTTGCCTCAAGCCGGGCGGCTTCTTTGCGTTCGATCTGAACCGCGAGGAGGCGTATACCAGGTTGTGGTCGCAAACCTTCGCCTTGGTTGAACCGGACATGGTGAGCGTGTCACAGGGCTGGTACCACCGCGAGCTCCGCATCGCATACTGCGACATCACGCTGTTCCGTCTGCTCGATGAGTCCTGGCAGCGTTCTGATTTTCAACTCGCGCAGTTCTGCCATCGGGACGAGGACGTACTATCCGGATTGTTCGCCGCCGGGTTTGTCGATGCGAAATCGTACGACGCCAGCGAAGATCTCGGGATGACGGGCAATATCGGCCAGGGGCGGACCTATTATCTGGCGAGAAAGGCGTTGCTTTCCGGCCCCGGCTGCGCCAAATAACGGGTCGCCGCCGAATCCTCCATCCGGTAAACGCGCGCACTTTTTGTTCGCGCCGCGGCCAGCTTTGAACGAGCCAGCCGTTTTTCCGAAATCCGCCCCTCGAATTACAATCAAAGGTTAACAATGTCGGAACCGATATACCTGGCGGCCAGCGGCGACCTGCGCCTTTCGGCCAACCAGAAATGCTGGCCGGCGCAGGAGCGCGTCGAGAAAGCTGTCATAGCGGCTATTGCTCGCGAGGGCCGCGAGGTGCGGCGCGCGCACGCGTACGATCCGGTCAAGCGGCACGGATTTATCGACAGCCAGCGGCGCGGCATGGAGGTCTTTCGCGATATACCGCCCGCGGCGCCGCTCATCGTTGTTGAAGCGGCGTGGCAATACAGCCATCATGTGCTGCCCGGTCTGTACACGCACCGCGGGCCAATCCTCACCATCGCGAACTGGAGCGGCGAGTGGCCCGGGCTGGTGGGCATGCTCAACCTGAACGGCTCCCTCACGAAGGCCGGGGTCGCCTACGACACGTTGTGGAGCGTCGATTTCACTGACGACTTTTTTCTGCGCGGCCTTCGTCAATGGCTGCGGGGCGAGCGCATCCGCCACGATCAAAGCCATGTCCGTCCGCTCGATGAGTTCAAACTGCCAGCCGACGCTGAGGCGATTGGAAAAGAAGTTGCCGCGCGTTTCCGCCGCGAAAAGGCCATCATGGGCGTCTTCGATGAGGGATGCATGGGCATGTACAACGCCATCATCCCCGATGAGCTGCTCCACCCGACCGGCGTCTTCAAGGAACGGCTCAGCCAGTCCGCGCTGTATGCTGGCATGCTCCAGGTGAATCGCGATGAAGCATTGGGCGTCCGACAATGGCTGGATGCCAAAGGCATGCGATTCGCAACGGGCAAGGACCCCGACACCGAGCTGACCGACGACCAGATCCTCGATCAGTGCAAAATGTACATTGCGGCGCTGCGCATCGCCGATGAGTTTGGCTGCGACGCGATCGGAATTCAGTACCAGCAGGGACTCAAGGACTTGGCCCCCGCATCCGATCTTGCCGAGGGACTGCTCAATAACGTCGACCGCCCGCCCGTGACCGCCGCCGGCGACGGCCGCGTGCTCTACGAAGGTCAGGCCTTGCCGCATTTCAACGAAGTGGATGAATGCGCTGGCCTCGACGCGCTGGTTACCAATCGCGTGTGGCGGAGGCTGGGCATCAGTCCGGAAACAACGCTGCACGATGTGCGTTACGGTGAAGAGTACGGCGGCCAGTTCGTTTGGGTGTTTGAAATCTCCGGCGCGGTCCCTCCGAAGCACCTCATCGGCGAATACGCCGGCGCTGTCAGCGAGCGGCAGCCGCCCATGTATTTCCGCCTGGGCGGCGGCACCATTAAAGGCGTCAGCAAGCCCGGCGAAATTGTCTGGAGTCGGATCTTCGTCGATAACGGACGCCTGAAGGCCGATATCGGCCGGGCGCGAGTCATCGAGCTGCCGCGTGAGGAGACGGAGCGGCGCTGGCGGATTACAACGCCGCAGTGGCCGATCATGCATGCCGTGACCTATGGGATTACGCGGGACCAGTTTATGGCGCGACACAAGGCCAACCACATCCAGGTGGCGTACGCCCCCGACGCGCAGGGCGCAAACCGCGCGCTTGCGGCCAAAGCCTCTGCATTTCGCGAAATGGGCATCGAGGTTGCGGTATGCGGCGAAAATCACGGTCTGTAACCTACAACTACTGACAAACGTATGAGAGTCGGAATCATCGGAACGGGCGCAATTTCGCACAAACACGCGCAGGCGTACAGGAATATCGGTTACGAGCTGACCGTATGCACGGATATCAACGAGGAGTCTGGCAGAAAGTTTGCCGCGCAGTACGGCTGCGAGTTCGTCAAGAGCTATGAGGACGTGTGCCGCCATCCGCGCGTTGACTACGTGGATGTGTGCACTTTCCCCGATTTCAGACTCCAACCGCTCGAGATCTGCGCCGCAAGCGGGAAACACATTCAGGTGCAGAAACCGATTGCGACGAATCTTGACGTGGCTCGCAAGATGGTGGAGACCGCGCGGAATGCGCGGATTCAACTGGGCGTGGTCAGCCAGCACCGGTTCGACGACTCCAGCCAGTTCCTGAAAAAGGCGATCGCCGACGGGCGGCTGGGGAGAATTCTCGAAGCCGATGCGTATGTCAAATGGTATCGCTCGGCAGAGTACTACTCGCGGCCCATCAAGGGAAGCTGGACCACCGAGGGCGGCGGGGCGCTCATTAACCAGGCGATTCACCAGGTGGATGTCTTGTTGTGGCTGGTGGGGCCTGTTACCGAGCTCTTCGGCGCGTGGCAGCTCCACGCGCTTCACAAGATCGAATCCGAGGATATTGTCAATGCGCTGCTGCGATACACTTCCGGCGCCACCGGCGTGATTCAGGCTTCGACCGCCTTCTGGCCCGGATATACGGAGCGGCTGGAGATTCACGGGACCAAGGGCACGGCAGTGATCTCAGGCGACAAGCTGACCGGATGGGACGTGCAGGACGATCACGGCGAGCCGGCGCCAGTGCAAAAAGAGGTAATGTCGGGAGCGTCCGATCCGATGGCGATCTCTCTGACGCCCTTTGAGCGACAGTTTCTCGACTTCGGCGAGGCGATCAAAACGGGTCGCCAGCCGCTTGTGTCGGGCGAAGATGGATACCGCGCCCTCGAGCTGGTCATCTCCATCTATGATTCCTGCCGCGAGGGTCGCAAGGTCCGCTTGAATGGCTGAATCCGGACGCGGCTTTTACCAGCTACGCGTCCCGGCGTCCAGCGCGAACCTCGGACCGGGATTTGACGCCCTCGCCATGGCGCTCGGCGTGTATCTCGTATGCCGCTTCCGGCAAAGCGATGCGCTGCAAATCCGCGTCACGGGTCGTGACGCCGCCTGTATTTCCAACCGCGAAGATAACCTGATCTGGCAAACGGCGCTTGCGGTGGCGCGCGATACCGGCGGTTCGCTGCCGCCGATCGAGTTGGAAATTGACAATGACATCCCGATTGGCAAAGGCCTGGGATCCAGCGCCGCGGCGCTCACCGCCGGCGTGGTGATCGCGGACGTGCTGCTCGATCTCCGCTGGAAGCCGTTGCGCGTGCTGGACGAAGCGGCGCGCATCGAAGGACACCCGGATAATGTCGCTGCCTGCGTACTGGGATCGATTGTAGCCAGCGCCATTGATTCGCATGGAGTGGCGCGCGCCGTCCGGCTGGAGTTGCCGGAAAAGTTTGGCGTCGCGGTCGTCGTGCCGGACTTCGATCTGCCCACGACCCGGGCGCGGGCGGTTCTTCCGGAGTGCTACTCGCGCGCGGACACAATTTTCAATGTTCAGCGCAGCGCGCTTCTGATCGCGGCGCTTACGACAGGAACCGCAAGCGCATTTCCGGCGGCGCTTGAGGACAGGCTGCACCAGCCGTATCGCGCGGCGCTGATCCCCGGGCTCGACGAGATTACGCGGCTGCGGGCGCCGGGCCTGCTCGGCTGCGCGCTGAGCGGCGCTGGTCCATCCATCCTGGTCTTCTATCAGCGCGGATACGAGCAGGTGTGTGATCTCGTCCGGCAGATCTTCGCGTTTAAGGGCCATGATTCACAGGTGCTCTGGGCGCACATCACGGATCACGGCTACGAATTGACGGCTCCGCCTGCCTGACTGGATCGTGCCGGTCCGGCGTTGGCGCCCATCCTCATGCTCGCCGCGGCTGCGCCGCTCGTTAAAAGGGGCGACGGCGCGTCACCGTTCTTCAGCCGCCGAGTCGACGTCGCGGTTCAGCAGCGTGGCCATTTCGTGCGGCTCGCCGCTTCGCAGATAGTCCAGCAAATCCTCTTTGCGGCCGTCAAAAAAGTTGTCAATCAGCTCGCGGACCGCCAGCCGCCGCAGCGCGTCGCGGCTCAATGCGGGCGAATAGAGAAACGACCGCCCGATCTTCCGCCGAGTGACTCCGCCCTTGCGGGCGAGCCGGTCGAGTACGGTCATGACGGTCGTATAGGCCAGCTTGCGGTTGGCGGTCAGCGCCTCGCGCACGTCTTGGACGTTGCCTTCGCCCATCGCCCACAGCGCTTTCAGACACTCCAGTTCAAGCGGCGGGGGAATGCCGCGGCGCGATGCAGTCGTCCGCATCAGAGCGTCTTGTCCGGGTCGGCCTGCAACGCCTGTCGCAGTTTATCGCCAAACACGGAGGCCGGCGCCGCCGGGCGCGGCGCCGGGGACGGCGCGGGAGGACGTTGCGCAGGCGCCGCTTGCGTGCGCTCCGGCTGCGGCGGCGCGGACCGGACGGGCCTGGGCGCCGGCTCTTCTTCCAGGTACCGGAGCTTCTTCAGCACTACGCGATCGAGCGCTGAATTATATGTGGTCCAGCAGCTCTCAATCTGCCGGTCCTTTTCCACCGCCGCGCGCATACAGTCCATTTTGGAATCCAGGTTGTCGAGGTGATGCAGCAGCAGCGCCTCGGGAAACATCGGCGCCTTCGGCGACCCGAATTCGAGCTCGCCGTGATGGCTCAGGATCATGTGCTCGAGCAGGTTGCGCAGCTTTTCCGGAAAATCGGGGACTTGGCGCAGCTTGTCCTCAACCAGCCGCACGCCCATCGTGATGTGCCCCAGCAGTTGGCCATCGCTGCTGTATCCAAAGCCCCGATGATAGGTCAGCTCATCAATTTTGCCGATGTCGTGAAGCATGGCCCCCGCAAGCAGCAGATCCAGGTCAGTGCCCGGATAATGCGGCGCGGTAAGCTTGGCGAGCTGACAGATCGAGAGTACATGCTCCAGCAGCCCGCTTAAGTATGCATGGTGCACTACCTTGGCCGCAGGCGCAATCTTGTAGGCGGCGGCGATTCTTGGATCTTCGAAAATCACCTCTAGCAGCTTCCTGAGATGTGGATTGCCGACATCACGGATATGCGCTTGAAGTTCCGCCCACATCTCATCCGGGTTGCGTTTGGACGCCGGAAAAAAGTCAGCGAACTCCACTTCCCCGTCATCGATCCGGATCATTTTGTGAACTGTGATCTGGGGGCGATTTTGGAAAATTTGATAAAGACCCTTAACCCGAACGAAGTCGTCGCGATCGAAGGTGTGCATGACCTCGGAGGCGTTGTCCCACATCTTGGCCTCGACGTCGCCGGTGCGGTCGCCCAGCATCATCGAGAGATATGGCTCGCCGCTCTTTTTCTGCCGGATGTCCTTCGATAACACGAGAAACACAGAGGTAATCACCTGGTTCGGTTCCAGGTCGGCGACGTAAGGTGATTTCATTCGGAACAGCCCCGCGATTTAACGGGACGAGGATTGCGCCTTTCCGCCGGATTTCGTGCCGGGAATGGGAACCACCCAAAGCAACTTTTTCCGGCGTGTTTTGGCCGAAACTTCCTCTTTAGTGACAGTCTCCGGCTTCAGCTGCGCCGGATCGGTCCAGGTCGTGTCCTTGCCGGGCGCAGCGCCCGAATCGATGTAGCCGGGTTTGATCTCAAGAAAGGCCTCCTGCCGCAACTTGGTCAGATACTCGCGCAACGCGGGGTCCATGCGCGGGCCGAACAGCTTGTCCATGATCTCGTTCTGGACCTCTTCGAAGGTGGCCTGTCCAGCCTTCTGGTGGTCCTGAACCTTCAGAATCAGGAAGCCGCTGTCCACCTTGATGGGCGGGGTGACGAACCCGCGCGGCTGGTTCCAGACGGCCGCCTCGATATCGGGCCGCAGCTTTCCTTTTTCAAAGCCGCCGATATCGCCGCCGTTCCGCGCGGTCTGCGCGTCGGAATTGTTTTGCGCGAGTTCGGCGAACTTTTCACCCTTGGCGGCGCGAGCGCTGATATCCTTGGCTTTTTTCTCAGCCGCTGCGATCCCCGCCGCATCCTTGCCCTCGGTGGAAATCAGGATTTCCGCCAGGAACACGCGCTCCTCGCGGACGAACTCGCTCTTATGCTCTTCGTAATATTTCTTCAGTTCCTCGGGCTTGATGTTCACGCGCCGCGCCACTTCCTCGCGGATGACGCGCTCAGTGAGCATGTTGTTCTTGATCTCGTTCCGGTAATCCTCAAACGGCATGCCGGTTTGCTCGCGAACATAAGCCTGAAATTTCTCCGGATCGGCGATTTTCGACTCAGCCTGCA
>Ga0070740_10001270_pt1 | contig 36371 bp, 33 predicted proteins | sample Coa_R2_FD_67286 | JGI IMG/M metagenome (GOLD analysis project Ga0070740, IMG submission 67286) | Surface soil microbial communities from Centralia Pennsylvania, which are recovering from an underground coalmine fire - Coalmine... | ecosystem: Environmental > Terrestrial > Soil > Unclassified ... | reverse complement strand
TCGCCCGCCGCCGGTCTGCGGCGGCTGTTTTCGGCGCAGGCGCTCGTGAATTTCGCCAAAGGCATTGCCAAGCTCGTCGTCGTCGGTGCCGTGCTCACGGCGCTCATGTGGCCGGAGCGTGCGCGCATCGTTGCGCTCGCGCGCGAGGATCCCGCGGCGATCCTTCCGCTCGGCCGGTCGCTCGCGCTCAAGCTCGTGGGCGCGGTCGTCGCCATGCTGGCCGTGGTTGCCGCCGCGGACTATCTCTTTCAATACCGCCGCTGGTACGAGCGGCAGAAGATGTCCCTGCGCGAGTTGAAGGAGGAGTTCAAGCAGACCGAGGGCGATCCCACCATCAAGGGCAAAATGAAGCAGGTCCGCGCGACCCGCATGCGCAAACGCATGATTGCGTCCGTGCCGAAGGCGACCGTGGTGATCACCAACCCGACGCATTATGCGGTCGCGCTGCAATATGAACGCGGGATGGAAGCGCCGGTCTGCGTCGCCAAGGGGGTCGACGCGCTGGCGCGGAAGATCCGCGAGGTGGCGGAGGAACATTCCGTCCCGCTCGTCGAGAATCCGCCGCTCGCCCGGGCGCTGCACGCGGCGGTGGAAGTCGACCAGGCCATCCCGCCGGAACACTACAAGGCCGTGGCCGAGGTGATCGGCTACGTGATGCGGCTGCGCCGGGCGGTGACGCGCAATTAAGGCGGGATTACTCTTGGATCGGCCCTTGCTCCCCGCAACGGCTTCGGGCACTTGGGAAAGCGGCCGCGGAGCGGGCCGCGGGTCTCGACCGTCGATGGCAGGTGAGGATCGCATCAGGCCGGCAACGGCAACGGTGGGCGGCGAGCAGCCGCGGCGTGCGGCTTTCGACAAAAGCCAGGTCATGCCGCGCCGCGGTTCGCTCGGGGGTGTGCTGATCATCGCGCTGGGATTGGTCGCGGCCCTCGCTCTCATCTATGTGGATCGCGCGCATGCCGGGATTTACATCCTGGCGCTGCTCGCCGGTCTCGGCAGCATCGGGGTGCTGGCGCTGTTTGCCCTTGCCGCCGGCCTCCTGCGCTGGTCCGGCCGCAGCCCCCAGCATCCGCTGCTCAAGAGCGTGGTCGACGGCGCCTTCGACGCGATCGCTGTCACCGACCAGAAGGGTCGTATCTTCTATGCCAACGCCGCCTATCTCGATCTGATTGGCGCGGCCGACGCCAATGACGCGCGTCCCATCGAACGGGTCTTCATCGGCGACCCGGACGTGTCGGAGGCGATCTACCGCCTGCTGCAGGCCGCGCGCGAGCGGCGTCGTCTCCAGGAAGAGGTGCGGATCGCCGGCCGGCCGGGCGAAAGGGGCCGCTGGCTGCGCCTGCGTGTGCGTCCGCTCGGGGAGGGGGCGCAGGAGGCGGGGATGACGGTATGGTCGATCGCCGACGTGACCCGCGAACGCGAGCGGCAGGAAAATGCCTTTCTGGAACTCCAATATGCCATCGACTATCTCGATCATGCGCCGGCCGGTTTCTTCTCGGTGGATGCCAAGGGCGAGATCGTCTATCTCAATGCCACGCTCGCGGAATGGCTCGGCCACGATCTGGCGCAGATCGGACTCAATCCGCTTGCGCTCAGCGACATCGTGGCCGGCGAAGGTGCCGCTCTCATCGCCACGCGCAATGCCGCGCCGGGCGAGGTGAAGACCGAGATCATCGATCTCGACCTGCGCACGCGCACGGGCAAACCGCTGCCCGCTCGGCTCTATCACAAGGTGGCGTACGGGGCCGACGGAACTCCCGGCCCCTCGCGCACCCTGGTGCTCCATCGCGCGCGCGACCGCGACGGGTCCGACCGCACGGCCGAGGTGCGCTTCATGCGCTTCTTCCAGCATACGCCGATGGCGATCGCCACCGTCGACAGGAGCGGACGAATCGCGCGCAGCAATGCGCGTTTTGCATCCGCTTTCGAGCGCCTGCTGAGCGAGGACCGATCCATTCTGTCGGTCGTCTCGGAACGCGACCGGCCGCTGCTCGAGGCGGCGATCGCGAAGGCGGCGGAAGGGCACGGCGACATCGCGCCGGTCGAAGCCGAGCTTGCGCGCGACGATCGCTGGGCGACGTTCTTCGTGTCGGCCGTCGACGAGGAGGAACGCGACGGCGAGGCGGCGATCGTCTATGCGCTGGAGACGACGGCGCAGCGCTCGCTCGAGCTCAGGGTCCAGCAGCAGCAGAAGATGGAGGCTGTCGGTCAACTCGCCGGAGGCATCGCGCATGATTTCAACAATGTGCTTTCCGCCATCATGATGGCGACGGATTTCCTGCTCAACGCGCACAGGCCGACGGACCCGTCCTTCAAGGACATCATGCAGATCAAGCAGAATGCCAACCGCGCCGCGGCGCTGGTCCGGCAGCTGCTCGCCTTCTCGCGCAAACAGACGTTGCGGCCGCAGGTGCTCGATCTCGGCGAGGTGTTGAGCGACATCGGAATGCTGCTCAAGCGCCTGATCGGGGAGAAGGTCACGCTCGAGATTGTTCACGGTCGCGATCTCTGGCCGGTCAAGGCGGATCTCTCGCAGTTCGAGCAGGTGATCGTCAATCTCGCTGTCAATGCGCGGGATGCCATGCCCGACGGCGGCAAGCTCACGGTGCGCACCGCCAACGTGCCGGCGGAGGAAAGTGCCCGGCTCGGCCACAAGGGGCTGCCGAGCGCCGATTTTGTCCTGGTCGAGGTGAGCGACACGGGGGTCGGCATCCCGCCGGAGATCATCGACAAGATTTTCGAGCCATTCTTCTCGACCAAGGAGGTGGGCAAGGGGACCGGGCTCGGTCTGTCGACCGTCTACGGCATCGTCAAGCAGACGGGCGGATTCGTCTATGCCGATTCCAGACCGGGCGCGACCGTGTTCCGCGTCTTCCTGCCGCGTCATCAACCGGCCGCGGAAAAACAGGGCGGAGAACCGCCGGCGCTGGCGCAGGCCCTTTCGGCGGCCGAACAGGCAGCGCGGATGGTGACCGATCTTACCGGCGAAGGAACGATCCTGCTCGTCGAAGACGAGGAGGGTCTGCGCGCGCTCAACGCGCGCGGCCTGGCGTCGCGCGGGTACACCGTGCTCCAGGCGAGCAATGGGGCCGAGGCGATCGAGGTGCTCGACAAGCACGGCCATGTCGACCTGGTCGTCTCCGACGTGGTGATGCCGGAAATGGACGGACCGACCCTGCTGCGCGAACTTCGCCGGCGCGATCCGCAGGTGAAGGTCATCTTCGTATCGGGCTACGCGGAAGAGGCTTTCGCGAAGAATCTTCCGAGCGACGAGCAATATGCCTTCCTTGCGAAACCCTTCACGCTCAAGCAGCTCGTGGCGGCGGTCAAGCAGACCATGTCGTGACGGCGGGTGCAACGTGCGGGGTCGATCGCGGCCCGGACCGCCGCGAAACGACGAGATCGTGACCATCGATCGAGACGCGGTTCACGCCGCGGCGCTCGTGTGTTCCGTCGTCGCGGCTCGCGGCCGCTTTTGTGTCGAGGCATATGCCCCCGCGGTCGGGATCGTTCACAAATCGTTAATTTGCGGTCCCCGCCGACACAGCGGACACAAATGCGGCATGCCAACGGAAATTTCGTGAACGATATCAGGGCGCGCAGAGCGGCCGCGCAGGAATTCGTTGACCGGGAGGACAAATCGGTCTATTGGCGCGTCCGCAACCTGGTTTTCGGTTCACTGCCACGCTCCCGGCTTTGGGACAGCGACTAGAAGTGATCTCCCAAAACTCGGATTGTTGCCGCCGGCGCGATGTCCGCGCAGGCGATCAACGAAAGGCGTGAAAGGACCTCAAGATGCCTGTCGGGACTGTAAAGTTCTTCAACACTCAGAAGGGTTACGGCTTCATCCGCCCGGATGACGGCTCCAAGGACGTGTTCGTCCATATCACCGCGGTCGAGCGCGCGGGCATGCGTTCGCTCGCCGAAGGGCAGAAGGTGAGCTACGATATCATCACGGAACGCGGCAAGCAGGCCGCCGGCAACTTGCAGCCGGCCTGATCGTTCGAACAGGACAATGCGGCGAGAGCCCGGCGGCAACGCCGGGCTTTTCGTATATCATCGCGACGTCATCGCATTGGGGGAGAACGACGATGGACATATTCGCATGCGGATCGCGCCCCTCGCGCAAGATGGGCGCGCCGAGTTTCACCGGGACCGTCTGGCAGGATCCCATCATCCAGGCGCCCGACCCGGCGCGGCTGCGCTCGGCATGGGTCCGCTTCGAGCCGGGCGCGCGCACGGCCTGGCACACGCATCCGCTCGGCCAGACGCTGCACGTCACGTCGGGCGTCGGCAGGGTCCAGACCTGGGGTGGGCCGATCCGCGAGATCCGCGCCGGCGACACGGTGTGGATCGCGCCCGGCGAGAAGCATTGGCACGGCGCGGCGCCCGACCATGCGATGGAACACATCGCCATGCAGGAGCATCAGGGCGGCGAGCATGTGACGTGGCTCGAGCCGGTCACCGACGCCCAATATGCGGGCCAGGCCTGACCGGCAGGCTGCGGGGGATCTGGGCGATGCGCTACCAGCTCTATTATTGGCCGAAGATCCAGGGTCGCGGCGAGTTCGTGCGCCTTGCGCTCGAAGACGCCGGCGCGGCCTATGACGACGTCGCGCGTCGGCCCGGCGGCGTCGAGCGCATGATGGCGATGATGCAGGGAGCGCGCGACAAGCGCCCGCCCTTCGCTCCGCCTTTCCTGAAAGCGGGCCGGCTCGTGATCGCGCACACCGCGGAAATCCTGTTTTATCTCGGAACGCGTCTGAGGCTTGCACCACGCGCGGAGGCCGACCGGCTCTGGCTGCATCAGTTGCAGCTCACGGTCACCGACTTCCTCAAGGAGATCCACGACACGCATCATCCGCTCGGCGGCGAGTTCTATTACGAGGACGCGAAAGCGGAAGCCAAGCGCTACGCGGAGAATTTCCGGAACAACCGTCTGCCGAAATATCTCGGCTATTTCGAGCGCGTGCTCGCGAACAGCGCCGGCCCCTTCGTGCTCGGGCGCAGGACAAGCTATGTCGATTTGTCGCTGTTCCAGTTGGTGGAAGGCCTGCGCTATGCGTTTCCGAAGGCGATGCGTCGCGCCGAGCGCGGCACGCCGCGCCTCGTCGAGGTCCACGACCGCGTGGCGGACCGCGAACGCATCAAGCGATATCTTGCCTCGCCGCGGCGAATCGCCTTCAACGAGATGGGCATCTTCCGCCGCTACCCGGAGCTCGACGGCTAGCAAGGAAATGATGGAGGAAGGCGCCGCCCCGCCATGAAGAGCCCATGCGGCATGACGCGCGGCTTAGCTGCCGTCATGGCGGTGCTCCCGCCTCGCGGCGTGCGACTCGCGGCACAACCGCCCCTCCGTCATTGCGAGCGCGAGCGAAGCGAGCGCGAAGCAATCCAGAAGCGGCAGGGCCACGCGGTACGCCTCCCGCCCATCACCTGCGGCGCGGCCGGCCCGGATTGCTTCGGCGGCTACCCCGCCTCGCAATGACGGGGGAAGGCGCGGTCCCGCCACGACGACGAGGCGCAATGACGGATGCCAATGTGCCGCGACGGGACCGATTCCATCCGATCGCGACCGGCGCGCGGAAGCGGACCTCGGCCTGCGTTCATCCTTGCGCGGGCAGGGTCCTGCCCGCGACGGTCACCGGCTTGGCCGAGATCAGCGCGAAGGCGATGACGCAGGGCTCGGTGCCGTTGTTCACCCAGTTGTGGATGGTGCCGCGCTGGACCAGGACGTCCCCCGCCTTCAGGTGCACGGTTTCGCGGTCGAGCACCATGTCGATCTCGCCGGCCATCACCACGGCGTAGTCGATCGAATCGGTCCGGTGGTTGCGGGGGGCCACGCCTGGCGCGAAGCTCACGATGCGAAACACGGAGCCGCCCGGGATGGTGGTGCCGATCGGCTTGCCCGAGGGATCCTCGTTGCCGTCGTTGTTCGCCGGCAGCGTGTCCGTCGACCAGATGACGCTGTAATGGGCGCCGGGCCGGTGCGAAAACACGTTCGTGACCTTCTCGTCGATGATGACGCAGGCGTGACCCTGCGCGTCATGACCGGTGACGACGCGGCGAACATCGATGCTCATGAGCTGTTCCTCCTTGCTTCGTTCATTCGGCCCTGCTGCGCCCGGCCCGTTGCCTGCCGCGCTCGTGCCAGAGCAGAAACAGCCCCGATCCAACCACCACGACCGAGCCGGCGAGCAGGCTCGGGCTCGGCACGTCGCCCCAGACCAGGAAGCCGAGCAGCAATGCCCATACCAGCGTGAAATAGTAGAACGGCCCGACCGCGGCGGGCGGCGCAAGCGACAGCGCCCGCGTCCAGGAATATTGCCCGAGGCCGTTGAACAGGCCGTTGACCAGGAGCAGCGCGAGATCGCCACCCGCGGGCACGATGACGCCTGCGGCGGGCAAAGCGGCGGCAAAAAAAAGCGTGAGCAGCACCATCTGGTACATGGTGAGGGTCTCCGCCGATTCGGTCGCGCTCATGCCGCGGACCGCGGCCGTGACGCTGCCGAACATCACCGCATTGGCGAGCGCCAGCAGCGCGCCGAGACGGAAACTGTCGGCGCCGGGCGCCGCGATCAGCAGCACGCCGCAGAAGCCGACGGCGAGCGCCGCGCCGCGAGCGAGGCCGACCTTCTCCTTGAGCCAGATCGCTGCGAAGAGGGTGGCGAACAGCGGCGCCGAGAAGTTGATCGCGACCGCGCCCGCGAGCGGCATCAGGCCGAGCGCGATCACGATGAGGCTTTGCGCGGCGGCCTGGGTCAGGTTGCGTCCGATATGGTCGCGCAGGCGGCGGGTACGGAACACCCCGAGCCCGCGTCGCGGCAGGATGAGCAGGGCGCAGATAAAGAGCGAACCGACCGCGCGGAAGAACAGCACTTCGGCGAAGGAGAACCGCGCGATCTGCCATTTCGAAATCGCCGTCGACAGCGCGAAGGCGACCGTTGCCGCCAGCATGAAGGCGATGCCGAGCGGGACCCGGTCGTGACGCGGCTGGGGGAGGGCGGCGGCCATTAGCTGCGCCGCGCGCGTCGGCGGCCCTGCCGTCGGGCGGACTTTGCCGTGCGTCGCCTCTTCAGCGCGCGCCGCTCGCGTGCGCGCTTGGCTCGCCGGCGTCGGCAGCGCGAGCATTTGCATTTCGAGCGGCCGATCACGTTGCGGAGATAGTCCGTGCCGTAGTCATAGGTGATCTCCTCGCCGGGCTTGATGTCGCGCAGCGTGCGGATGAAGACGCGGCCGCGCCAGATCACCGATTCGGCATTGGGATTGCAGGAATGGTTGAAATACCGCGCGATATTGTAGCGCGGCGTGCCGTCGATCGTGCGGTGCCTGCTCACCTCGTAGAGATAGCGATTGCCGCGCCGCTCCGCCCTCTGCGCTTCTTCCTGGGTGAGAATCGGGCCGCGGTATTCGGCAAGGCGTGTCTTCTTCTTGATGGGTCGCGTGGCAAAGAGGCCGAGGCCGGTCAAGGAACGACCGAGGCGGAAAGGTCTGCGGGGCATTGCGGTATTCGAAACGGGAGCGTGGCCGTGCCGATGGCAGAAAGCGCGGCAAAGGTCAATGCCGCCGGCGCGAGGGAATGTGCGTGCCGACGCGAGGAGCTCAGGGCAATGCGGTCCGCGAAACACGCGTTCGCGGCATCAAGGCGCGGCCGGTGCGCTTCAGGCTCGTCAAGCGGCGCGCTGCCAGTCGATGACGACCGCGATCCAGGCCTGGAGCTGCGTATCGAAGTGAACCTTGTACGGCGTCCAGCCGATTTCGCGCAGCCGCAGCGATACTTCAACGGCGCTCGCGCTCTCCGGTACCGTGAACGGCGCCTTGCGCCGCCCCTTGCGCGTCTCGATCAGGACATGACGGCGACGACGGTGCGGCATCGATCTCAACCAGGTCACGGAACAATGCGCCGCCGGGCGCATCCCGCCGTCGGCCGCTCGCGACATATCGGTGTGGGGGAGAGCCGGCGCCGGGCAAGCCCGGGCGACCTGAGCGCTATATAGGCGTGACGGACAAAATTCCAAGCCCGCACGGCGCGGCTGCTGCGCTGCAAAACGGGCACAGACGGCGGCTGGCGGGCGTCCGCCGGCCGCCGCGAGTGGCAGGCATGATGGGCACTCGGCGCGGCCCTCTTTCGCGCGATCCGCGCGCATCGCGCTTTACAGGCGGATGCCGGGCACGCTAACCCGAAACCGCGACGCAAGCCTGGACTGAGGATCGCGGAACGCTGTCATGAACGCTCCCATCGCCCACCCTTTGCCCCCTTATCGCCACACGCCGCTGTTCCCGCTCGGCGCGGACACGACGCCCTACCGGAAACTCGACGTCGGCGGCGTGCGGGTCGAGAGGGCGATGGGCCGGGACTTCCTCCTCGTCGAGCGTGAGACGCTGCGCGCGCTTGCCGAGGCGGCGTTCGTCGACATCAATCACCTCCTGCGGCCGGCGCATCTGCGGCAGCTTCGTCGCATCCTCGATGATCCGGAGGCCTCGGCCAACGACAAGTTCGTGGCCTATGATTTCCTGAAGAACGCGAACATCGCCGCCGGCGGCGTGCTGCCGATGTGCCAGGATACCGGCACCGCCATCATCATGGGCAAGCGCGGACGGCTGGTCTTCACCGCCGGCGATGACGAGGCCGCGCTCGCGGAAGGCGCGCGCGACGCGTACCTCAAGAAGAATCTGCGCTATTCGCAGCTTGCGCCGCTTTCCATGTTCGAGGAGAAGAATACCGGCTCGAACCTTCCGGCGCAGGTCGAGATATTCGCCGAAGGCGAGGACGAATATAAATTCCTCTTCATTGCCAAGGGCGGAGGGTCGGCCAACAAGTCATTCCTGTTTCAGGCGACGCCGTCGATCCTCACGCGCGAGCGCATGCTGGCCTTCCTCAAGGAGAAGATCCTCACGCTCGGCACGGCAGCCTGCCCGCCCTATCATCTTGCCATCGTCATCGGCGGCACCAGCGCCGAGCTTACCATGAAGACCGTGAAGCTCGCCTCCACGAAATATCTCGACGCGCTGCCCTCGAGCGGCGGCGAGGACGGCCATGCCTTCCGCGATCTCGAGATGGAACAGGAGATCTGGAAGCTCACCCAATCGCTGGGCGTCGGCGCACAATTCGGCGGCAAATATTTCTGCCACGACGTGCGCGTGATCCGCCTGCCGCGCCACGGCGCTTCGCTGCCGATCGGACTCGGCGTCTCCTGCGCCGCCGATCGGCAGGCACTGGGAAAAATCACGCGCGCGGGCGTCTTCCTCGAGGAACTCGAGCGCAATCCGGCGCAGTATCTGCCCGAAGTCGACCAGGAGCAGCTCGGCGGCACGGTGGTCAAGGTGGATCTGCGGCAGCCGATGAGGGAAATCCTGCGGCAGCTTTCCGCCTATCCGGTGAAAACCCGGCTTTCGCTCAGCGGGCCGATGATCGTGGCGCGCGACCTCGCGCATGCGAAGTTGCGCGCGCGGCTGGAGGCGGGGGAGGGGCTGCCCGATTATTTCAAGAACCATCCGATCTATTATGCCGGCCCCGCCAAGACGCCGGAGGGCTACGCCTCGGGCTCGTTCGGGCCCACCACGGCCGGGCGCATGGACTCATATATCGAGCAGTTCCAGGCCGCCGGCGGCGCACTGATCACCCTTGCCAAGGGCAACCGTTCGGCTGCCGTGCGCGAGGCGTGCAAGAAATATGGCGGCTTCTATCTCGCCTCGATCGGCGGCAGCGCCGCCAAGCTCGCCGAACGCTGCATCAAGAGGGTCGAGGTCCAGGAATATCCCGAGCTCGGCATGGAGGCGATCTGGAGGATCGAGGTCGAGGATTTCCCCGCGTTCATCGTCATCGATGACAAGGGCAACGACTTTTTCAAGGAACTGAATCTCGGTTGAACGCCCGGCCTGCCGCGCCCGACGGCGTTTTCCGCCTTTCGTCGTAGAGCCGCCCCGCAAGGGAATGAGAGCGCTGCATTTTCATCGCACACGCAGCCGCGCGTGCGGCGTCTCGTCGCAAGGCTTCGCGCTGCTCGCAAAATGCAGCCGGACATTGCGCCGGATTAATAATCCCACGCAGTATCGACCAAAGTGGCATTGACGATCCTTGCAATCGACGTCGGCAATGCAACCGTCGGCCGACGCGGCTTCCCTGATCTTCGCGCGGCGTCGGCGACGTCGCGACGGGCTTTCCGTTTCCGCGGTCAGGTGCGAAAGGAGTCGTGCGCAGCGGACGATGTGACAGGTGGTGACAGGTCGGGGGCGTATGGATCGATGAACCCAACAGGGAGGAATCGCAGATGAGCAACCAGGTTTCGCGCCGGAGCCTGCTCCGGGCGGGCGCCGGTCTTGCCGGCGGATCATTGCTGATGCCGGCATTCGCCGATTCGGTATGGGCCGTGGGCGTGAACGACAAGCCGCCGATCGGCACCTGGCCCGAGGGCGTGCAGGGCGACACGGTCTATGTCGGCGCGACGGTGCCGCGCACCGGCACCTATGCGGTGCAGGGCGAGGATGAGCTCAAGGGCTGGCAGCTCGCGGTCGAACATATCAATACCGGCCACCCGCTGCTGAAGAAGATCGCGCCGAAGGTGACGAAGGGCCTGCTCGGCAAGAAGGTCGAGCTGCTCGTTGCCGACTCGGCGGCCAAGCCGAACCAGGCGGTGCAGGAGCAGCAGACGTTCATCAACCAGCACAAGATCATGCTGATGACCGGCTCCACGTCGAGCGCGGTCGCCGTCGCGCTCAACAAGTTCGCACAGCGCGAGAAGGTGCTCTACGTCACCGGCATTTCCGGATCGAACGACACCACCGGCAAGGACTGCGTGCGCTACGGCTTCCGCCAGAATTTCTACGGCGAGACTGCCGCCAACGCCATCGGGCCGGTGCTGGTGAAGGCCTTCGGCAAGAACCGCAAAGCCGCGTTCATGACTCCGGACTACACCTACGGTCACACCGTGACCAAGTCCGTCAATGACTACCTCACGAAGAACGCCGGCTGGACGATGGTGACCAATCAGGTCTCGCCGCTCGGTACCCAGGACTTCAGCCAGTATCTCACCAATATCGCCAATTCCGGCGCGGAATTCCTGATCAACGTCAACTGGGGACGCGACGCGGTGCTGTCGATCCAGCAGGCCAAGCAGTTCGGCATCATCCCGAAGATGACCCTGGTGGTGCCCTATCAGATCCCGTTCCTGGCCAAGGAAACGGGGCCGGAACTCACCGCGGGCGTCTATGCGGCGACGGATTTCTGGTGGACGCTCGAAGACAGGTTCCCGCTCGCCAAGATGTTCGTCGACGCCTTCTACAAGAAGTACAACTATCGTCCCGAATGGGGCGCGAACAACTCCTACATGTCGTTCGCCATTTGGGCGCGGATGGTGTCGGAAGCCGGCACGTTCTATCCGCCGGACGTCATCAAGCAGTACGAGAAAGGCGAGACGTTCCCGTCCACGGTGGGCGACGTGCATTTCCGCGCCGCCGATCACCAACTGGTGCGTCCCGTCATCATCGTCCGCGGCAAGAAGCCGAGCGACATGAAGAACAGCGAGGATTACTGGGAGGTGCTCGAAGTCGTGCCGGGCGAACCGTTGATGCAGAAGCCGGACGCGTTCGGCTGCAAGCTCGGCGACTACGTCTGAGTCCGTCCCCCCGCGGCCGCGGCGCAGCGCGAAGGGCTGCGTCGCGCCCCGGGTCCCGGTTCCTGAAAAGACACGCGCCGTTCGGGGCTGCAGCGCGTCGCAACGTTGCGGCTTGCACCGAAGGGCGCGCCATCATTCACGAGATCCGACGTGATCAATTGGGCCAATTTCATCTCACAATGCTTCAACGGGCTCGTGCTGGGGGCGCTGCTCGCGCTCATCTCGTCGGGCCTCACGATCATCTACGGCACGCTCGGCGTCCTCAATCTGGCGCACGGCGCCATGTTCATGCTCGGCGGCTATGCCGGCTGGCTGACCTTGCGCTACACCGATTCCTTCATCGCGGCCGTCGCCGCCGGCGCGCTGTTCGTCATGCTCGTCGGGGTGGTGATGGAACGGGTGGTCATTCGCCATTTCTACAAGCGGCCGCATGAGGACCAGCTTCTCGTGACCTTCGGGCTCGGCATCGTCTTCGTCGAGGCGGTGCGGTTCTTCTTCGGCAGTCTTTCGAAGACCGTGCCTGCGCCGGCTCCGCTCGTGGGGATCACGCCGCTCGGCTTCATGTTCTATCCGACCTATCGCCTCGCGGTGCTGGGGATCGTTGCCGTCGCGCTGCTTGCGCTCTACGTCGTGCTCTATCGCACGCGCATCGGCATGATCGTGCGCGCCGGAATCGAGGATTCGGTCATGGTCGATGCGCTCGGCATCGACGTCTACAAGGTCTTCATGCTGGTTTTCGGAATCGGCGCCATGGCGGCGGGCTTCGCCGGCATCGTCAATGCGCCGGTGGTGTCGATCGCGCCCGATGCCGGCGAGGCGATCCTGGTGCAGACCTTCGTCGTGGTCGTGATCGGCGGCGTGGGTTCGTTCCCGGGAGCGGTGCTCGGCGGGCTGATCGCCGGGGAGATCATCAGCATCACCTCGATGTTCAACCCCGGCTATTCCTACGTCATGCTGTTCGTCGCCATGACGCTGGTGCTCGTGCTGCGCCCCTACGGGCTGCTCGGCACGGCCGGCCGCGAATGAGCGCGATTCCCCGATGCTCAGGCAACGTCCCTTCCTTGTCGAGGCGCTGACCGCTGCGGGTCTCATCGTCGCGCCTTTCGTCCTGCCCTATCTCGGGTTCACGCCGACGACGATCAACCGCATCCTGGTCTGGGGCGTGTTCGGCATCGGCTTCGACATCCTTTTCGGATTCACAGGCTTGCTGTCGTTCGGCCAATCCGCCTTCTTCGGCACGGGCGGCATGGTTGCGGCCTATCTGCTCACGGTCGCCAACTTCCCGCACGTGGTCACGGCTTTGATCATCGGCATGCTCGCCTCCGGCGTCGTCGGCTTTCTGGTGGGGCTGATCGCGCTGCGACGGACCGGCATCTATTTCGCCATGATCACCGTGGCGATCGCGGAAGTCTTTTTCTTCGTCGAGTTCAATCCGCTCGCCGCCTATACCGGCGGCGAGAACGGGCTGCCCGGCGTACCGACGCCGAGCCTCAACCTCGGCTTCACGACGTTCCATTTCGACTCGGATCTGTCGCTCTATGCCTTCCTCGCCTTCTGGTATTTCGTCGGCATGGTCATCGCGCTGCGCATCGTGCGCTCGCCGGTCGGCGCCGTGCTGCGCGCGATCCGCGACAACCCGCTGCGCGCGTCGGCCGTGGGCCACAACATCCACGGCTACAAGCTCACGGCTTTCGTCATCGCCGCCGCCTATGCCGGCTTCGCCGGCGGTCTTCTCGGCGTCATGCAGGGTTTCATGCCGCCGGACGCCTTCATGTTCGATACGTCGGGACAGCTGGTGATGCAGACCGCGATCGGCGGCACCGGCACGCTGTTCGGGCCGCTGGTGGGGGCGACGGTATGGCTCTATCTGAGCGACTTCCTGCAGACGACGCTGCATCTCGGCGCGAGCTGGAAACTGGTGCTCGGCATCGTCTTCGTGCTGCTCGTGTGCTTCCTCCGTCGCGGGCTGATCGGCGGGATCGCCGATCTGCTCGCCTTGGCCTTCGGCCGCCCCGGCAAGACGGCGGAGCCGGTCGAAAAGGCGCTGACCGCCCAGGACGAGCGGAAAGCCGCGGCCGCCGCCGACGCGGTCGGGTCGGGCGTCCCGGCGGCACGGGCGCGGACGGACGGACGGGGCGCGGCGCCCATTCTCGAGGCGAAGGGCCTCACCAAGCGCTACGGCGGCCTCCTCGCCAATAGCGATATCACCTTTTCCGTGGCGCCGGGCGAACTGCGCGGCATCATCGGCCCCAACGGCGCGGGCAAGACCACGTTCTTCAAGATGCTGACCTGCGAAATTCCGCCGACCGCGGGGCGTATTCTGTTCGAGGGCCGCGACATCACCGGCATGACGGTGACCGACGTCTGCCAGCTCGGCCTCACGAAGAGCTATCAGATCAACCAGCTTTTCAATCGCCTGACCGTGCGCGAGAACCTGACCGTGGCCGCGCTCGCGGAACTGCGGGGGAAATTCAAACTCGATCTGTTTGCATCGCCCGACAGGGTTCCCCGTCTCGACGAACACGTCGAATACACGCTTGCGCTGGTCGGACTGAGCGAGCGCGTCGATACGCCGGTCGCGCAGCTCGCCTATGGCGAGAAGCGGCGGCTCGAGATCGGGCTGGCGCTCGCCACCAATCCCAAGCTGCTTCTGCTCGACGAGCCCTTCGCCGGCATGAGCCCGCGTGAACGGACGGAGACGGTCCAGCTTCTGCAATCGATCCGGCGCGGAAGGACCATGGTGATCGTCGACCACGACATGGATGCCATCTTCAGGCTCGCCGAACGAATCACGGTGCTGCATGAAGGCCGCGTTCTCGTGGAAGGCACGCCGGACGAGATCAAGGGCAATGCGGCCGTGCAGGAGGCCTATCTCGGGGGAGTGCAAGCGGCATGAGCCTGCTCGAAGTCAGCGCGCTCAACACCTATTACGGCGACTCTCATATCCTCTTCGACGTGTCGCTGCGCGTGGAGGCCCACGAGGTCGTCGCGCTGCTCGGTCGTAACGGCGCGGGCAAGAGCACCACGCTCAAGAGCGTCATGGGCATCGTGCCGCCGCGTTCGGGCTCGGTGGTGTTCGACGGAAAGGAGGTGGCCGGCGAGCCTGCCCACCGCATTGCGCAGGCCGGCATGCAGCTCGTGCCGGAGGATCGGCGCATCTTCGGCAGCCTCGACGTCGAGGAGAATATCTTGCTCGCCCGCCTGACGGCTCCCGATGCCTGGCCGCTCGAGCGCATCTACGACATCTTCCCGCGACTTGCCGAACGGCGGCGCAGCCGCGGCACCGATCTTTCCGGCGGCGAGCAGCAGATGCTGGCCATCGCGCGCGCCCTCGTGCGCGATCCGAAGATCATCCTGCTCGACGAGCCGTTCGAGGGCCTCGCCCCGGTGATCGTGCGCGACCTGATGGCGGTGTGCCGCAAACTCGCCGATGCGGGACAGACCATCGTGCTGGTCGAGCAGAACCTCGCCGCCACGCTCGCGCTTGCCGAGCGCGCCTACATCATCAACAACGGCCATATCGTGCACGAAGGGCCGACCGACGAGATCAGGGCCGATCCCGAGGTGCTGCAGCGCTATCTCGGTGTCTGATTGGGCCGTTGCCGCTTCGGCAGGCTCCCGGCTCTCCTCCGCGACCCTGCGCGCGCCTGTGGAACGGCGCTTCTCGGCCGGCGCGGCGCGTCTGTCCGCCATGCCGCGACCGTCCGACGCCCGTCGCAGGGGCCGCCTCACCGCGGCGCGAGAAGCGCGCGGATCAGCAGGGCGCGCACCAGCAGCGGCCGTGCCGGCAGACGCGGTGATGGAACGGCCGGCAATAGCGTCCCCAGCGCGGGCCGCAGGCCGCTTTTTCCACCGACGTGAAGTTCTGCGTCGCGGCAGGAATGGCGGCGGCGCCGCGCGAGGTCTGCGCGTGGAGAGGCGGGGCGAGAGCTCCCGCAAGCAGCATCGCGGCGGCGGCAAGACGGATGAATTTTCTCGGCATCGGTCGTCTCCTCGACTCTGCAGGGGTCCGCGACTCGTGCCCCTTCGTATCGGACCTCAGCGTCGCCGCCCCGGGCGATCAAACGCATTTCTGCGGCGACATGTTTCATCGCGCCAGCCGATCGGGCCGCAGAATTCGCGTAAACAGGGCGGCTGCCTGCCGTCGCCGTTGTCGAGGCCGCCGCCTCATCCGCCGAAACGGTAGACGACCGCACCGCGGAAGAGATGGAACTGGTGATCGGCGACGACGGGGAAGCCGGCCTGGGTCAGCGTGTCGCCGTCGCCCACGTTCACGTAGAGATACTCGCTGCGCGACAGCCAGCCCGGACCGAGCAGGCCGAAAAGGGTGAAGGTCGTCTCAATGCCGCCGCCCACCGCATAGCCGGACAGCGTCTTGGTGGCCGAGGCGGTTGGAAAGGCGGGGTTGGGCGAGTGCCAGGACTCTTCGCCGTTCACCCAGGCGCCGCCCCCCGTCACGTAGAGCAGCGCGGGCCCGGTCGAATAGCCGAGCCGCGCGCGCGCGGTCGCGACCCAGTGCGTTTTCAGATTGAAGGTCGCGAAAGGATCATTGTAGTCGTTGACGGAGTGATCGATGCCGAGCCAACTGAAGTCGCCTTCGACGCCGATCACCCATTGCGGCGCGAACTGCCAATTGTAGCCGGCAATGAGGCCGGCGGTGAAACCGGTGTCGGTGATGCCGAGTTCGCCGATGGCGACGGTCGGATCGGCCGAACGCACCCGCGTCTGCGTCGCCGCGCTGCCGCCCACTGCGCCGAGGAAGAAGCCCTGCCAGTTCTCCTGCGGCAACGGTGCCGCCGGCGTGCCGCCGAACAGGTAGTTCAGGCCGAACCGCTGCACCAGGTACCGATGCTTGTCGGCCTCAAGCGTTTGAGGTCCGGCCAGGGTCACGGGCAGCACGTCGCCGGAGCCGACGTCCACGTAAAGCGACTCGGATTTGATCGTCCAGTTTCCTCCGAGCCGCGTCTCGAGACCCGAACCGACGGCAAAACCGAGCTTGGTCTTGCTGCTCTCGGCAAAATTGGGCGGGTTCGTCACCTGATCGGTGAAATGCACCCACGCGGCACCGCCCGTGACATAGGCGAGGTTCGGGCCGGACGAATAGCCGATGCGCCCGCGCAGCGTGCCGAGCCAGGATGTCTTCGAATTGACGGTGAAGCCGTCATTGTATTGCACCGACTCGTGGCTGAGTCCGAGATAGCCGAAATCGCCTTCCGCGCCGACGACCCAATGCGGGTCGAGCTGCCAATTGTAGCCGACGGTGGCGCCGCCCGTGAAACCGGTACCGAGATATTCCACCTCGCCGGCAGCCGCGCCGCTCGGATCGAAACCGTGGGAGCGGTTGAGGCCGAGCCCGAGATAGCCGCCCACATAGAAGCCGGTCCAATTCCAGGCGAGCGGCGGCGCCTTGTAGGGGGGTGCCTTGGCCGGAAGGTCGGCGGCGAGGACGGTGTTTGCGCCGACGGCGATCGCCGTCAGCACGGCCGCGAGGATCGCGAGTGGACGAAGGCTTTGCACGAAATAACCCCCGGAGGTCGGACGGAGCGGGATGGAAGCCGCCGCGACGGATACCACGGGTTGGCACGGTTTACCGTGACTTTTCTGCCACTTGTGCGCGGAAATGCGTCGCTGCCGGAAAGGTCGAAAGACGGCATGCCGGCGGGAGGCCGACCGCGCGCGGCCGGCAGGCTTCGACCCCGTCGCCGGCGCGTCAGAGCGATTGTCGGTAAGCGCGGCGGATCACCTGCGGATCGCCCCCGCTCGGCGCGGTCTTCTCCGCGCGGCGCAGATGCAGGCGGTGGTGGCCCGGGCGAGCCCGGGCGAGAGCGAGGGCGAAGCCATCCGGAGTCCTCTACAAGGGGCTATGGGGCCTGTTCCGGACCGCTTCGTCGCCTCGCGGGACACCTCGCCAAAAGCGCGATAACGCTGCCGATTTCGTCCGATCGGACCCGGCTTCTCGGCGCCGCGGCAGGGCAGGTCGCCCTGCGGAGGATCGCCTCGCTCACGGCGTTGGCTTACCACCAGTGGTGGTGGTGCCAACGCCAACGCCAGTAGGGATAGTAATAGGGCCGGTACGGTCCGTAGTAGTAATACGGACCCGGCCTCCATCCGCAGACGCGCCGCCAGCCGCACCATCCATACGGGCCGCAGCGCCACGCGCGCCAACATACATAAGCGGCATCTTGCAGCAGGCGATCGCCGCGAAGGGCGGCATCGAATCCTGCCGGCGCCGGCACGGTCATCGCGCCGGCGGTGGGAACGGCGACGGGAGCCGCCAGCAACGTCGCCGCTGTCAGGCCTGTCAGGAACAGCTTGCGCATTCCCTCCTCCTCGCAGTTTGCCGCCCCATCCAACCCTATGGGAGGGCGCCTGAATAACGCCTGAAGGCGAGGTTCAGTGCCGTCGCACCGGCGCCAGGCGGAACCGCGGCGCAGCCCGCCACCCTGCGACGCGCCGCCGGCGCAAGGCGCGATCAGCCGGTCGATCCCTGCATCCGGCACCGTGGGACGAGGGGGACCGGCGCGGCGCCTATGTCTGCGGCCCGCGCGCGGTGCGAGTGCGGGTCATGCCGGCCTAGGGACCGGCGTCGACATGGGGGTGTGACCCCGCGGCGTAACGCTCGGCCACCTCGGCGGCGAGCGAATAGGTCCAGGTTCGGTTGCAGGGGTAGCAGACGAAAGTCGTCTTCCGCATCTGCGGGGCTTTCGGATGCGGCAGGGCGGTCACGTAGAACAACGGTTGCCGGCATTTGGGACAGAAGGCTTTTTCTTGAGCGGCGTCAGGGAACATGGCGGGGCATGGTCAGAGTCATGAGGGCGGCCGAACAGGACGACACGCCGCGATTCTAGGGGAATCATTAAATTTTTAGGCATGTCCGGCCGCCTGCCTCCGCGCCCGGGCGGCATGCCCGGCGCGCCGCCGGGCGCGCGGTAATGGCCCCTTTAGCCCCGAAAGGGACCAGTCGTGATTCCGAAAGGGGCCGGTCAGTCGTATTCTCTGGGCCTAGTTGCGACTACAGTTCCGGCAGAATCTACAATTTCCTTTGGGAGTAAACTCGACCAAATCTGGGGAGGCTTAATTTTCTTTTTTGCGTTGCAGAGGCGGATAAGGTCGTTGGAGTGCCCCAGGAGCGGCGGAGCAACCGCCACGATTTCCTTTGCCGGGAACTCCTGTCGAATCGTCTTTATTGCTGGCATGAGGTCGGAATCGCGGGTGACCAAGTACGCTTTCTCATATTCACCTTTGTATGCGTCGTTCAGCATAGTAATTCCGATGCTCACGTCAGTTTCTTTTTCTTCATGCGCAGTCCACGTGCAGTTGCAATGATGGCACTTCTTGTCTTTTGGTTTGAAATGTCCCATGATGCAGACGACGCCTGTGTTTTCTAGCGCCTTCACATACTCTCTATGGCGACTGGAGGGACCGGGAAGCCAGTATGCGTATGCTGAAAAGTACTTGATTTTGCTTATACGTTCAGTTCGCGGTGCGATAATCCGCTGTGAAAGTGCAGCTAAGTCAAGCCACTTAACTCTATTGTCACGGAACCTTCGCAGGGCGTGATAAAGATTGAAGCCATCAATATAAATACTTACAGGTATCATAATGTTTATTGACCCATAAAAAGCAAAACCCCACGAGCCGGAACCCGTGGGGGCCGCTGGGCGAACCATGCGGGATTAACACCAAACGATATATAAGAAAGCCAACCCAAAAGTAAAGGGTCCACTATGGGTTCCATTAAGGTTTAGTGGAGATGAGTCTTTTTTGCAACACCGATATGGGGGCTACACTTTTCCGCCTTGGATTACCCGGAAGCCTTTGCGCCGCGCTGACGGCGTAGGCGTTGGCAACGGCAGCACCGCGCTGAGCGCCGCCTCAATCAACTCGCCAACAGTCCATGCGTGATCCGTGATCCCAAGTGCCATAGCCGGAGTCATCCGCAACGCCTCGTGCGTCCGACAGAGATTGTAGAACGCGACATAGAGGGCGACAGCGGCCAGATGGCATTCCAGCTTCTTGCTAAAACCGTTGCTGAGCCGGGCGAACCGTTTTGATCCCATGCGCAGTGTCAAGTTCTGACGTTCGACATAACTTGTTGAAATATCAGCCGGAACGCCGCTCTCTATTTCGCGCGTGACCGCCACTACCATGGCCGGCGAATAGCGGCGGGATGCTTCGGTGACATTCAGGTGTGTTACCGAATACGTCTTCTGGATCACGCCGTGCGCCACGCGCTTGCCGAAAGCATCGCGGATCGCTGGCTGGTAATAGCGCACCATCGGTGGAGATCTCCGGCAAGCCGAGCACACGACTGCGCAGGTCCTGAATGAATTCATCCGTGGTCGCGGCATCGCGCTTGCCGGTGCGATAGCCGATGATCGCGCGCGTCGAGGACGCCAGCGCAATGAACGTGTACTGGTCCCCGAACACGGGCGACTGACGGCTCGACCCGCGTTGCGGATTGCGCTTGTGGCCGACGAAGGACCAAAGCTCGTCGCACTCGATCCGGTGGACTCGCAGGCCGACCATCATTCGGTCGTGCAGCTCGGCGCAGCCTCGCCCGACGCGAAGCGCCAGGCGGGCGACGGTCTTGCGGTTGGTGCCGGTGAGGCGGGCGACAGCGCGCTGGCCGATGCCTTCACACAAGGCACTGATGATTTCGACTTGCTTATCGCGAGGAAGGATATTCATGGGCCCAATCCATGGTGCTGTGGGCCCGAAGCACGGGACTCTGGAAAAGTAGAGCGGAATCCGCTATATAGATCAGAGTGGTCATTGCTTCGGGGCCCAATCCCGAGGTTTTGATCCGGGCCGGCACCGTTCCAGCCGCGTCGGCCCACTAGGTTTGAAGGTTCGGGGCGTCGGATTCGGACCGACATTTCCTCACTGGTAAGGGTGAGTGTCCTACCGTTAGATGAGGCCCGAGACTTCGAAGCCGATTGCGAGGCCGCTTTTCCTCTTTTTTAGGGCGGGAAAGCGGCCTCTCCTTTTTTCTCGCCCCCTTCGCTCGGCTGGCGCGTCGGGGGCTTCAACCCTCCTTGTCATGACGATCTCCGTTTCCTGGGACCTATCTACCGCAAAAAGAAATCTTTCGCAAGAATAATCGTCGCTATCGAGATTGTTCTTGTTGCGGACGGGGGTGGTCTGCGTTATACGGAAGGGCAGATCAGGAGGTCTGCCATGGCGAAGGCTCGAAGCCCCGAATATCCAGCTATCAGCCTCAAGGAGGCGATTGATCGGGTTAAATTGGTGTACGACAAGGACTATCAGAACCGACTACCAAAGAAGGTAATTGCCGCGCATTTGGGCTATAAGAGCCTGAGCGGAGCATCCTTGCCAATTCTCTCTGCCCTCGCAAAATATGGACTTTTGGAGGGGCGCGGAGACGAGACGCGCGTCTCTGATTTGGCTGTTTCTATAATTGCTCATCCACCCGGAGCAGCAGAGCGAGTTGAAGCTCTTAAGCGGGCAGCCGTTCTGCCGGAATTGTTTGCCGAATTGGATGGCCGTTTTCCCGAGGGAGCTAGCGAGCAGGCGCTCCGCTCTTACCTGCTTACTAACAAGTTTATTCCCAGCGCAGCAGATGCAGCTATTCGGGCCTATCTAGAAACAAAAAGCCTTGTGAATCAGGAGATGGCAGGGTATCCTACTGGTGCTGCGGCCCACGGTTTTGCCGGTGTCTTATCGGCTGAGGCGAGCCGCTTAGATGCAACACCGAGTGCCATTCAATACCCGAGGGCAAAGGGTCTGATGCTTCAAGAAGTTTTCCATCTAGACGAAGGGCCGGTCACGCTTTCGTTTCCCGGCGACCTCTCGCCGGATAGCTATGAGGAGTTGAAGGCGTCGCTGGAATTGTTCTTGAGACGGGCGCAGCGTCGGGCGGCCATGCGTGCGCGATTTGATAATCCCGAACGGCGGGCGCGGGCCGAAGCCGAGATTGTTCGTCGAGCAAATCAGACGGGCGAGGGTGCGGGATGAAAGAGGCCCCCCACTGAGGCGGCCGCAGGGAAGGGCAATGGGGCGCACTATCGCAATTTGGGTTTTCGGGTTGCTGGCTGCTGGGATTATCGGCGGATTCCTGGGCTCCATTTATGACGCCAAGATTTATCAATACGGCAACGGGATAGGCACATGGTGGGGCGTGATCGGCGGCTGGTGTGTGTTCGCCTGCCTACGTCTTTGGCTGACCCCAAAAGAAAACTAGGCCACTTCAAAAGTCAAAACGGGCGACCAGGGATCAAAACAGGCCAGTACCGTCCAGACAAAAGGGACCATCTTTGTTCTCAAAAGGGGCCACTGGCCTCGGAGTGGGTGGAAAGGGGCCATTACCGGGCGCGCGGTGAGAACATATTGCGAACCTGGAACAAATAGTGTACATTGCCTCCTGAGGTCGATTCCGGCGCGCGAGGACCTCGTGGCGGCCTCGCATTGTCGGGGGATCGAATCCCGGCCATAAGGAGCGCATCTCATGAGTCAGCCCGTTCTGCGTGTCGTGGAAGGATCGTCCATGGACAAATCGAAGGCCTTGTCCGCTGCGCTGAGCCAGATCGAGCGTCAATTCGGCAAGGGCTCGGTCATGCGGCTCGGCAAGAACGACAAGGCCATGGATATCGAGGCGATATCCACGGGCTCGCTCGGGCTCGACATCGCGCTCGGCATCGGCGGTCTGCCGCGCGGCCGCATCGTTGAAATCTATGGTCCGGAATCCTCCGGCAAGACCACGCTCGCGCTGCACTGCATTGCCGAAGCGCAGAAGAAGGGCGGTATCTGCGCCTTCATCGATGCCGAGCATGCCCTCGACGTCGTCTACGCGCGCAAGCTTGGCGTCAACACCGACGATCTTCTGATCTCGCAGCCCGATGCCGGCGAGCAGGCGCTCGAGATCGCCGACACGCTGGTCCGCTCGGGCGCGATCGACGTGCTGGTGGTCGATTCGGTGGCGGCATTGGTGCCGCGCGCCGAACTCGAAGGCGAAATGGGCGAGACGCAGCCGGGTGGCCAGGCGCGCCTGATGAGCCAGGCGCTGCGCAAGCTCACCGCCTCCATCTCCAAGTCGCGCACCATGGTGATCTTCATCAACCAGATCCGCATGAAGATCGGCATAATGTACGGCTCGCCGGAGACGACCTCGGGCGGCAATGCGCTGAAGTTCTACGCCTCCGTCAGGCTCGATATCCGCCGCATCGGCGCGATCAAGGAGCGCGACGAGGTCATCGGCAACCAGACGCGCGTCAAGGTGGTCAAGAACAAGCTCGCACCGCCGTTCAAGCAGGTCGAGTTCGACATCATGTACGGCGAGGGCATCTCCAAGGTCGGCGAGCTGGTCGATCTCGGCGTCAAGGCGGGCGTGATCGAGAAATCCGGCGCCTGGTTCTCCTTCGACAGCCAGCGCATCGGTCAGGGGCGCGAGAACGCCAAGCAGTTCCTGAAGGACAATCCCGACATCGCGGGCCGCATCGAGGCCGCGGTGCGGCAGAATGCCGGCATCGTGGCCGAGGCGATCATGGCGGGCGACGAGAGCGGCCGGGAAGGCGGCACCGACGAACTCGCCGAAGCCTGACCGGAAGCTTCGCGCGTTCCTCGCCGCGCAACGCGGTTTTGGCCGGCGCAGGCCTTGCGGGCGGTGCCGCGGCGGATGGCCGTCGTTTTCCGCCGGCGGTGGCGCGGCCGCCTCGGCTTGCACGGCCTTCCTAGACTTCCCCACCCGGCGCCGGTAAAAAGCCTTCGAAACATTAGGCCGAACGGGGATTTATCTCCGTCGGACCGCGCGGATCGCCGCGTCGGGCGCAGCGTTGTCGCGCCTCCGGCCAGCCTCCCTCGCGGGGGAGGAAGGCGCGCGGCATCATCGCGCCACGGGCGATCGGCCGGCGGCGGGCAGGGGGCAGCGTCCAGCGTCGGACACCATGAGCGGCGTCAACGAGATCCGCAGGAGTTTCCTCGATTATTTCGTGCGCAACGGCCACACGGCCGTCGCGTCCTCGCCGCTCGTGCCGCGCAACGATCCGACCCTGCTGTTCACCAATGCCGGCATGGTGCAGTTCAAGAACGTGTTCACGGGGCTCGAAAAACGCCCCTATAGCCGCGCCGTCACCGCGCAGAAATGCGTGCGCGCGGGCGGCAAGCACAACGACCTCGACAATGTCGGCTATACCGCCCGCCACCACACCTTCTTCGAGATGCTCGGCAACTTCTCCTTCGGCGACTACTTCAAGGAGGGTGCGATCGAGCTTGCCTGGAAGCTCGTGACGCGGGAGTTCGCGCTTCCGGTCGAACGGCTCCTCGTCACCGTCTACGTGGATGACGAGGATGCCTTCAATCTCTGGAAGAAGATCAGCGGGCTTCCCGAGTCGAAAATCCTCCGCATCGCCGGCTCCGACAATTTCTGGGCCATGGGCGACACCGGCCCCTGCGGGCCGTGTTCGGAAATTTTCTACGACCACGGAGCGCATATCCCGGGCGGCCCGCCGGGCTCGGCCGAGGCCGACGGCGACCGCTTCATCGAGATCTGGAATCTCGTGTTCATGCAGTTCGAGCAGCGCGAGGGCGGTGCGCGCATTGCGCTGCCGCGGCCCTCGATCGACACCGGCATGGGGCTCGAGCGCATCGCCGCGGTGCTACAGGGCACGCACGACAACTATGCCATCGATCTGTTCGTCACCCTCATCCGCGCCGTGGCCGAGCTCACCGGGGTCGATCCCCACGGTCCGCAGAAGGCCTCGCATCGCGTGATCGCCGACCACCTGCGCGCGGCGGCCTTTCTGATCGCCGACGGGGTGCTTCCCTCGAATGAAGGCCGAGGCTACGTGCTCCGGCGCATCATGCGCCGCGCCATGCGTCATGCCGAACTTCTCGGTGCCAAGGAACCGCTGATGTGGAAACTGGTGCCGGCGCTCACGCGCGAAATGGGCCAGGCCTATCCCGAACTTGTCCGCGCCGAGGCGCTGATCGCCGAGACGCTGAGGCTCGAGGAGACGCGTTTCCGCGCGACCCTCGCGCGCGGTCTTGCCATGCTGGAGGAAAAGAGCGCCGCGCTGCGCAAGGGCGACATGCTCGATGGCGAAACCGCGTTCACGCTCTACGACACCTACGGCTTCCCGCTTGATCTGACGCAGGATGCCTTGCGCGCGCGCGGCATCTCCGTCGATGTCGCCGCCTTCACCGACGCCCTCGAGCGTCAGCGTGCGAAAGCGCGCGCATCGTGGACGGGCTCCGGCGAGGCGGCGCAGCAGGCGGTGTGGTTCGCGCTGCGCGAGAAGCTCGGCGCCACCGAATTCCTCGGCTACGAGACCGAAAGCGCCGAGGGGGTCGTCGCTGCCCTGGTCAAGGACGGCCGTGAGGTCGAGTCGCTCTCGAGCGGCGAGACAGGCTCGATCATCCTCAATCAGACGCCGTTCTACGCGGAAAGCGGCGGCCAGGTTGGCGACACCGGCGAGATGCGGCGCGAGGGCGTGCGGATCGCGGTCACGGACACGCAGAAGCGGGCGGGCGATCTGTTCGAGCATGTGGTGAAGGTCGAACAGGGGACGGTGAGACGGGGTGATCCCCTGCTCCTGGAGGTGGATCACGCGCGCCGTTTCGCCATCCGCCAGAATCACTCCGCCACGCACCTGCTGCACGAGGCGCTGCGCCAGGTGCTCGGAGACCACGTCGCGCAGAAGGGCTCGCTCGTCGCGCCGGACCGGCTGCGCTTCGATTTCTCGCATCCCAAACCGATGACCACGGCCGAACTGGAACAGGTCGAGGATCTCGCCAACGACATCGTATTGCAGAATGCCCCGGTGACGACGCGGCTGATGGCCGTCGACGAGGCGATCGCTCTCGGCGCGCGCGCGTTGTTCGGCGAGAAATACGGCGAAGAGGTGCGCGTCGTTGCCATGGGCGAGGGCGGCGGCAACAGCCTCGGCTGGTCGGTGGAACTGTGCGGCGGCACGCACGTGCGTCGCACCGGCGACATCGGGCTCATCTCGGTTCTGTCCGATTCCGGGGTCGCCGCCGGCGTGCGCCGCATCGAGGCCTTGACGGGCAAGGCCGCGCGCAAGGCCGCGCACAGGCAGCTCGAGCTCGCGCGTGCGGCGGCCTCCGAGCTCAGGGTCCCGCTGGAAGAGATGCCGGCGCGGATCGTCGCGCTGCTGGAGGAACGCAGGCGCCTGGAGCGCGACGTGAGCGAGGCGCGCAGGAAGCTCGCCATGGGCGCGGGAGGATCGGCGGAGGCGGCAGCCCAGGTCCGCCAGGTCAACGGCGTCAAGCTGCTCGCGCGCGCCGTCTCCGGCGTCGCGCTCAAGGATCTGCGCAGTCTTGCCGACGAAGGCAAGAAGCGGCTCGGCTCCGGGGTGGTCGCCATCGTCGCCCGCACCGACGAGGGCAAGGCCGGCATTGTGGTCGGGGTCACGGCCGATCTGACGGCGCGCTTCAACGCCGTCGATCTCGTGCGCAAGGGCGCCGAAGCGCTGGGCGGCAAGGGGGGCGGCGGCCGGCCGGACCTCGCGCAGGCCGGCGGCCCCGACGGCGCGAAGGCCGAGGCCGCCCTGCAGGCGATCGAAGAGGCACTGGGCGGTTAGCGCGGGGTCCGATCGGATGGAATGGGCGCCCTCGCGGCGCGGCGGCACCTCCTTCCGTCATTGCGAGGCGGCGAAGCCGCCGAAGCAATCCAGGCGGGCGGCGCCACGAATTCTGTGCGGGAGGCGGACCGTGTGGCCCTGTCCGATTCTGGATTGCTTCGCGCTCGCTTGCGCTCGCGCTCGCAATGACGGGGAGGGGCGTACCGCGAGTCGTGGGCGGGAGGTTGGGGCACGGCGATGTCCACCGTCATTGCGAGGCGGCGCAGCCGCCGAAGCAATCCAGAGTCCACGGCAGGGACGCGTCCGTCCTGGATTGCTTCGCCCGCGCTTGCGCCGCGGGCTCGCAATGACGGGGAAGTGACCCTCGCGGTCGCAATGACGGTGAAGTGGCCCTCGCGCTCGCAATGACCGGCAAGTCGCGGATGCGTTCGGATCGAGCCGCCGCACGCGCCCGACCTTGGGCGGGCGCATGATCGTTTCCGGCGGCCGGTCCCTGCCTGGCCGGATTCCGTGAGGGATCGGGCGGCCGCGTGCGATCTTTGGCCTTTCACCGGCGAGGCGACGTGCGGCTCGGCGCGTAAGGCGCGTCGCGGCCGCCGCTGCGAGCGGCCTGGCGGAGTAGGCGGCGGAATTCGTCCCGTTTCTCGTGGACCGTGGCGATGGCCGCGCCCATCGGCACGCCCAGGCCGACCAGGAAGGCCTCGGAGAGTTGCAGGCTCGCCTCGACCGTTTCAGGAACGGCATCGCTCGCCCCGGCCTGATAGAGGCGCCGCGCATGATCGGCGTCGCGCGCGCGCGAAACGATGAGCATGTCGGGCCGCAGCGCGCGCAGGTGCGTCACGATCTCGTCGATCGTCTTCGCCTCCTGGATCGTGACCACGACCCCGGCCGCTTCCATGACGCCGCAGGTGCGGAGGAACTCCGGATCGGCGGCATTGCCGAAATAGACGTCGTGACCCTCGCGACGGTCGCGGGCGACCGTGATCGGGTTGCGGTCGACGGCGATGTGGGGGATCGAATGGCGCGCAAGCAGCGAGCACACGACCTTGCCGACGCGGCCATAGCCGACGACGATGGCATGCTTCGAGGCGGCCGCCGGTCGCGCCAGCAGCTCGGGGTCGACCTGTTTGCCGGATTTCGACCACGCCAGAACATGTTGCGCCGAGGAAGAAAGCAGCGGGATGAGCGCCATCGTGACGGCGGTCAGCGCCAGAATGAAATTTGCCAACGGCGCCTCGACGAGGCCGACGGCGGTGGCGGCGCTCATGCCGACGAAGGCGAATTCTCCGCCCGGTGCCAGCACGGCGCCCGCCTCCACGCCGCTTGACCAGGACAGGCCGAACAATCTTGCGAGCGGGATGACGATCGCCGCTTTGAGGACGATCAGCCCGACCATGGCGGCAAGCAGCCAGGCCGGCTCGCGGGCGAGCTCGCGGACATCGATGCTCATGCCGATGGTGAAAAAGAATATGCCGAGCAGAAGACCCTTGAACGGTTCGATCGCCGTCTGGATGGCCTTGGTGAATTCCGTTTCGGCGAGGAGCAGGCCGGCGACGAAAGCCCCGAGGGCCATGGGCAGACGGGCCTGTTCGGCGATCACGCCCGCGCCGACGATGACGAAGAGAACCGCGGCCACGAACAGTTCCCGGGGCTGGAGCGTGGCCGCGAGGCGAAACAGCGGCCGCAGCAGGAACCGGCCGGCCGCGATGATGACGACGATCGCGACCGCCGCCTGAATGAGCGCGCTCGCCAGGTTGGCGAATGCGGAGGTCTTGCCGCCCGTTGCGAATGTCGAAACGAAGAGCAGGAGCGGGACGATGGCGAGATCCTGAGCGAGCAGCACCGAGAAGGCCGCCCGGCCGGCACCCGTCATGAGACGCTCCTGGCTTGCGAGCAGCTCGATGACGATGGCGGTCGAGGAAAGCGACAGGCAGAGGCCGACGATGACCGCCACGGAGGCGGGCCGCCCCGCCGCCGCCACGACGCCGGCAAGCGCCGCCGCCGTCAACAGGATCTGCAGGCCGCCGAGACCGAAGACCAGGCTGCGCATGGTCGCGAGGCGGTGGAACGGCAGTTCGAGCCCGATCAGGAACAGCAGGAACACGACGCCGAGCTCGGAAATGCCGGCGAGATTGGCGGCATCGGTGATGGTGATCCAGTAGAGAGGCGGGACCGAAGGCACGAACGAACCGAGTCCGAACGGCCCCAGCAGGGCTCCGGCGCCGAGATAGGCCAGGATCGGGCTAACCCCGGCGCGGCGCAGCAAGGGCACGACGACGCTGGCCGTGCCGAGGACGACCAGCGCATCGCTGTAGGCGTCCACGCTGACGGTCGACGTCAATCGTTGTTCCCCCGGACATGCGGTGACCCGCCGTTCGCGTGAGGAAGGCCGGAGGGAGGGCCGCGCGCGGCGACGGATCGGGACGTCCGGCTCCTCGTAGCATTAATCGCACGGCATGCACAGCAACGGCCGCCGCCGCGGCGGCCGCGCCGTTCGCGCCGCCGCCGTTCACGCCGCCATCGCCTTCCTGAGATTCTCGTCGACCTTGTCGAGGAATCCCGTCGTGCTGAGCCACGGCTGATCGGGGCCGATCAGCAGCGCAAGGTCCTTTGTCATGTAACCGGCCTCGACCGTATCGACGCAGACCTTCTCCAGCGTCGAGGCAAAGCGCGCAAGGGCAGCATTGTCATCGAGCTTGGCGCGATGGCTCAGCCCGCGCGTCCAGGCAAAGATCGAGGCGATCGAATTGGTCGAGGTCTGCTCGCCCCTCTGATGCTGTCGATAGTGGCGCGTGACCGTCCCGTGAGCCGCCTCCGACTCCACGATCTTGCCGTCCGGCGTCATCAGCACGGAGGTCATGAGGCCAAGCGAGCCGAATCCCTGCGCCACCACGTCCGACTGCACATCACCGTCATAGTTCTTGCAGGCCCACACATAGCCGCCCGACCATTTGAGCGCGGCGGCGACCATGTCGTCGATCAGGCGGTGCTCATAGGTGAGATTCCGCCTCTCGAACTCCGCCCTGAAGTGCTTGTCGTACACCTCCTGGAAAATATCCTTGAAGCGACCGTCATAGACCTTGAGGATCGTGTTCTTGGTCGAGAGATAGACCGGATAACCGCGAGCGAGCCCGTAATTGAACGAGGCCATGGCGAAATCGCGGATCGAATCGTCGAGATTGTACATCGCGAGCGCGACGCCCGACCGGGGAAACTCGAAAACCTCATGCTCGACCTTCTTGCCGTCGGGCGCGACATAGCTCAGCGTCAGCTTGGCTTTTTCCGGCACCTTGATGTCGGTCGCGCGGTACTGGTCCCCGTAGGCATGGCGCCCGATCACGATCGGCTGAGTCCAACCGGGCACCAGACGCGGAACGTTCCGGCAAATGATCGGCTCGCGGAAGATCACTCCGCCGATGATGTTGCGAATGGTGCCGTTCGGCGAACGCCACATTTTCTTCAAGTTGAATTCTTTCACCCGGGCTTCATCGGGGGTGATGGTGGCGCATTTGACCCCGACGCCCACCTTCTTGATCATTTCCGCCGCGTCCACCGTAACCTGGTCGTCGGTCGCGTCGCGGTTCTGGATCGACAGGTCGTAATAGAGAAGCTCGATATCGAGGTAGGGATGAATGAGCTTTTCCTTGATGAGTTGCCAAATGATGCGGGTCATCTCGTCGCCGTCCATTTCGACGACAGGGTTGGCCACTTTTATCTTCGCCATTGCGGAACGGACCTTGTGAAAACGCTCGGATGGGAGGGCGGCATTGAGCCGGCGCGCGAGCCTATAGCATCCGGAAACCGGCGGCGGAAGCGCCCGGATCATCCTCCTTTCCGAGGTCGGCCGCGACCGCTATACCGGCGCGCGCGAGGATGCCCATGCCCGGTGCCGGCACCGACAAGACCAAGCGATGGCTCGTGACTCCGGCGCCGATCGTCGTGATGGTCGAGCCGCAACTGGGCGAGAACATCGGCGCCGCCGCGCGCGCGATGGCGAATTTCGGGCTCTCACGGCTGCGGCTCGTGCGGCCGGTGCAGGGCTGGCCGAATGAAAAGGCGCGGGTGATGGCGGCGGGGGCCGATCGCGTGCTGGAGGCGGTGGCGCTGTGCGACAGTCTCGAGGCGGCCATCGCGGATTGCACCTTCGTGCTGGCAACGACGGCGCGTTGTCACGATCAGGCCAAGCCGGTGATATCGGCCGAGGAGGCGGCGGCGGAAGCCGCGCCGCGCATTGCCGCAGGCGAAAGTGTCGCGATCGTCTTCGGCCGCGAGCGCAACGGGCTTGAAAACGAGGAGATCGCGCTTGCCGACCGCATCGTGACGCTGCCGGTGAACCCGGCTTTCGCCTCGCTCAACCTCGCGCAGGCGGTGGCGATCGTCTGTTACGAATGGTTCAAGCGGGTCGGCAGCGGCCTGCCTTTCTCGATGCCGCAAAAATCGCCGCCGGCATCGAAGCAGCAGCTCGCGGCTTTCTTCGCCGATCTCGAACGCGAGCTCGAAAAGGTCGAGTTCTTCCGCCCGCCGGAAAAAAGCAGCACGATGCGCATCAATCTGCGCAACATCTTCACACGCATGCAGCCGACGCAACAGGACGTGCGCACGTTGCACGGCGTGCTGACCGCGATCGCGCAGGGCCGCAAGGGCCCGGCGCGGGGCGGGGTGCTCGACGCCACCGAGGCGCAGCGGTTGCGCGAGCTGATCGCCGAGCACGGCGGCGGACGCGTCCCGCGCGAGCGCGGCCCGGTGCGCGGTCTCTCGCGGCTGCTGCGGAGGAATCCGACGGAGGCCGAAAGGGCCGTGTGGGAAGCGCTGGTCAATGATCGCCGGCTTGCCGGCCGGGGATTCAAACGGCAGGTCCCGATCGGCCCGCATATCGTGGATTTCGTGTCCTTTCCGATGCGATGCGTCGTCGACCTCGCGCCGGAGGCGGAGTCGGCGGCGGCCGCCGCCGCGCGCGCCGAAAAGCGCGCCTATCTTGCCGCGCGCGGCTACCGCATCATCGTCATCGACGCGGCGAAAGCCCTGGCGAATCCTCGCCACGCGCTCGACATGATCGCGGCGGGGCTGCCGCCTTCCGAGCGCGGTTGATCGCGTTCGCTTCGCTCTAGCCGCTCTTTTTCACCTGGGCGAGGGCTTCGGCGAACACCTCGCTCATCTTGGCCCGGATCTCCTGCTCGGTGACGCCGACGGACTTCAGGTCCCTGACGAGCTTGCCGACCACGTCCTCGTCGCCGGCATGCTCGATGTCGGCGAGGACGACCTCCTTGGCGTAGGATTCGGCCTCCGCGCCACTCTTTCCGAGCATGCCGGCGGCCCACAGTCCGATCATCTTGTTGCGGCGGGCGATCGCCTTGAATTTCAGCTCCTCGTCATGCGCAAACTGCTTTTCGAAGCCTTCCTCGCGCTTGTCGAACGTCGTCGTCATGCACCCCTCTTTGCTTGCGGTTGCCGCATGCAGGCCTATATGCATCCTGGCATACCGGCGCGACAGGATCGAGGCAACAGCGGGGCGCGCCATTGCGGCGGAATTACGAAGTGGACAAGGGCGGGCCGCGGTCATTGTGCTGTCTCGAGCGATCGGCTAGGTTGACGGGCGTGTCCGGGCCGCTCCGGTGCCACTGTGCGCGACCGCGGCCCGGCCCCGCCGCGGATCTTTAAGAAGTTTCTCATAGAGGAGCCACGGCAGATCCGATGGACTTTCACAAATCACGGTACACGCCCATGAGCCGCCGTCGTCGCATCTACGAGGGCAAGGCCAAGGTCCTGTATGAGGGCCCGGAGCCGGGAACGCTGATCCAGCATTTCAAGGACGATGCCACCGCCTTTAACGCCAAGAAACACGAGGTCATCGAGGGCAAGGGCGTCCTCAATAATCGCATTTCGGAATATGTGTTCCAGCACCTCAACAATATCGGGGTGCCGACGCACTTCATCCGCCGCCTCAACATGCGCGAGCAGCTCATTCGCGAGGTCGAGATCATTCCGCTCGAGGTGGTGGTACGCAACGTGGCCGCCGGCTCGCTCTCGCAGCGACTCGGGATCGAGGAAGGCACGCAACTGCCGCGCTCGATCATCGAATTCTATTACAAGAACGACAAGCTCAATGATCCGATGGTGTCGGAGGAGCATATCACCGCCTTCGGCTGGGCCTCGCCGCAGGAGATCGACGACATCATGGCGTTGGCGATCCGCGTCAACGATTTCCTTTCCGGGCTGTTTCTCGGCGTCGGCATCCGCCTCGTCGACTTCAAGATGGAGACGGGACGGCTATGGGAAAACGACGTGATGCGCATCGTCGTGGCGGACGAAATTTCGCCCGACTCGTGCCGGCTGTGGGACATCAAGTCGAACGAAAAGCTCGACAAGGATCGTTTCCGCAGGGATCTTGGCGGACTTGTCGAGGCCTATACCGAGGTTGCCAAGCGGCTCGGCATCATGAGCGAGGGCGAGCGCCCCCAGGGATCCGGGCCGGTGCTGGTCAAGAGCTAGGTCCACGTCGCAGAATGGACGGCGCAACGTCCCCATGTCTGGCGCGGCGGATGCGACGTCCGGCCGCGGGCGGCCGCCGCCCTGGGCCGAGCCTCGACGAATTCGGTGTCGAATCGGATAAGACGTCCGGGCCGGAAGGAGCCCGGCCGTGGCAAGTTCCGGATGAAGGCCTTCCGTGAAAGCCCGCGTCACCGTCACCTTGAAAGCCGGAATCCTCGATCCGCAGGGCAAGGCGATCGAGGGCGCATTGCGCGCGCTTGGGGTGGAAGGGGTGACCAGCGTGCGTCAGGGCAAGGTGTTCGATATCGAGCTCGAAGGCCTGGATCGTGCCAAGGCCGAAGTCGTGCTGCGGCAGGCGGCGGACAAGCTCCTGGCCAATACGGTGATCGAGAATTACCGCGTGGATGTGTTGGGATGAAGGCGGCGGTACTGGTCTTTCCGGGCATCAATCGCGAACGGGACATGGCGCGGGCGCTCACGCTCATCTCCGGTCGCGAGCCGGCCATGATCTGGCATGCGCAGCGTGAGCTGCCGTCCGGGACCGATCTCGTCGTCATTCCCGGCGGCTTCTCCTATGGCGACTACCTGCGCTGCGGCGCGATTGCGGCGCGCAGTCCGGTCATGGACGCCGTGCGGCGCCACGCCGCCCGGGGCGGGCTGGTGCTCGGCGTGTGCAACGGTTTTCAGATTCTGTGCGAGGCCGGGTTGTTGCCGGGCGTGCTGATGCGCAACGGCAATCTGCGATTCATATGTCGCGACGTCTTCCTGCGCGTGGAGCGTTCGGATACGCCCTTCACGCGCGGCTACAATGCCGGACAGGTGATCCGCGTGCCGATCGCGCATGGCGAGGGCAATTACGTTGCGGACGACGCGACCATCGCCCGGCTGGAAGAGGAAGGGCGGGTGATCTTCCGCTATGTCTCGCCCGCGGGCGAAACCGATCCGGCCTGGAATCACAACGGGGCCGTCAACGCCATCGCCGGCATCATCAACGAGCGCGGCAACGTGCTCGGCATGATGCCGCATCCCGAAAACCACGTCGAGGAAGCGCTGGGCTGCACCGATGGCCGCGGCCTGTTCGCCGGCCTTGTCGACTACCTGGCAAAGGCGGCATGACGACCTCTCGCGCCGTCGTCCGCCGAGCGCGGCCATGACAGAGACCCAGGTCATCTCCCGCGAGCCTCCGATCACGCCCGAGCTGGTCGCCGAGCACGGCCTCACCCCGGACGAATACCGGCGCATTCTCGATCTGATCGGGCGCACGCCGACGCTGACCGAGCTCGGCATCTTCTCCGCCATGTGGAACGAGCACTGCTCGTACAAGTCCTCCAAGGTGCATCTGCGCAGGCTGCCGACCGCGGCCCCCTGGGTGATCCAGGGTCCGGGCGAGAATGCCGGCGTGATCGACATCGGCGACGGCCTCGCTTGCGTGTTCAAGATGGAAAGCCACAATCACCCGAGCTACATCGAGCCGTATCAGGGCGCCGCCACCGGGGTGGGCGGAATCCTGCGCGACGTGTTCACGATGGGCGCCCGACCGGTCGCCTGCCTCGACGCGCTGTTTTTCGGCGACCCCGCGCATCCGCGAACCCGTCATTTGCTCGCGGGCGTGGTCGCGGGCATCGGCGGCTACGGCAACTCCTTCGGTGTGCCGACGGTCGGCGGCTCGCTGCGCTTCCATTCGCGCTATGACGGCAACTGCCTCGTCAACGCCATGGCCGTCGGCATCTGCCGCAAGGACGAGATCTTCTATGCGGCCGCTTCCGGCGTCGGCATGCCGGTCGTCTATCTCGGCTCCAAGACGGGGCGTGACGGCATCCATGGCGCCAGCATGGCCTCGGCCGAGTTTGGCCACGACGCCGACGCGAAGCGGCCCGCCGTGCAGGTGGGCGATCCGTTCTCCGAGAAGCTCCTCCTGGAAGCCTGCCTCGAGATCATGGCGAAGGGCTGTGTGGTCGCCATCCAGGACATGGGCGCGGCGGGCCTGACCTGCTCGGCGGTGGAGATGGGGGCGAAGGGCGATCTCGGCATCACGCTCGACCTGGACCGCGTTCCCTGCCGCGAAGAAGGTATGACCGCCTACGAAATGATGCTCTCCGAAAGCCAGGAGCGGATGCTCATGGTGCTCAGGCCGGAGAAGGAAGCGGAGGCGGCGGCGGTCTTTCGCAAATGGGGGCTTGATTTCGCGGTGATCGGCGAGACGACGCCGACCAGACGTTTCGTCGTGCGCCATCGCGGCGCGGTCATGGCGGACCTGCCGATCAAGGAGCTCGGCGACCGCGCGCCGCAATACGAACGCCCGGTCCGCGAGCCGGCGCGCAAGGCGCCGATCGACGCCGCGGCGATCGTGCCGCCGCTCGGCACGGCCGATGCGCTCGAGCGGCTCATCGCGACGCCCGACCTCTGCTCGCGCCGTTGGGTGTGGGAGCAGTACGACCACGTCATCGGGGGCGATACCGTGCAGCGGCCGGGAGGCGATGCAGCGGTGGTCCGGATCGGAGAAGGACCCAAGGCGCTTGCGCTCGCCACCGACGTCACGCCGCGTTACTGCGAAGCGGACCCCGTCGAAGGGGGCAAGCAGGCAGTGGCCGAGTGCTGGCGCAATCTCACCGCTGTCGGCGCGCGTCCGCTCGCCGTCACCGACAATCTCAATTTCGGCAATCCCGAGCGGCCGGAGATCATGGGGCAGTTCGTGGGCTGCATCCGCGGCATCGCGGAAGCGTGCAAGGCTCTCGACTTCCCGGTGGTCTCCGGCAACGTCTCGCTCTACAACGAAACCAATGGCCGCGCGATCCTGCCCACGCCGACCATCGGCGGCGTCGGCCTCATCGATGATTTCAGACGCGCCGCGACGCTCGCCTTCAAGCGGGAGGGCGAGGCGATCCTGCTCGTGGGAGGCGCGCCGTCCTGGCTCGGCCAATCCGCCTATCTGCGGGAGATATGCGGACGCGAGGAGGGGGCTCCGCCGCCGGTCGATCTCGCCGCCGAAAAGCGGAACGGCGACATCGTGCGCGAGCTGATCCGCGAGGGCGTGCTCACCGCCGTGCACGACGTGTCCGACGGCGGCGTGTTGGTCGCGATCGCGGAAATGGCCATGGCGTCCGGGATTGGTGCGGCCTTGGCGGGCCGAGCCGCGCTTCCGCATGCGTTCTGGTTCGGGGAGGATCAGGGGCGCTACGTCGTGACCGTGGACGCGGCCGGGGCCGACGCGCTGTTGGCCCGACTGGCGGCCGCCGGCGTGCCGGCGGACCGGCTCGGGACGACCGGCGGCGATGCATTGACGATGCCTGGCGAACGCCCCATGCTTGTCACGATTTTGCGTGAACGTTTCGAAGGCTGGCTGCCGGCTTTCATGGCCGGTCGCCCGTGAGCGGGCATTCAGGAGCAGTACGGCAATGCCAATGGATGCCGCCGAGATCGAGCGGCTGATCAAAGCGCGTATCCCGGACGCGGAAGTCATCATCCGGGACCTCGCCGGGGACGGCGATCACTACGCTGCGACCGTCATCTCCGCCTCGTTCAAGGGCAAGTCGCGGGTCCAGCAGCACCAGCTCGTCTACGAGGCGCTCAAGGAGCAGATGGGAGGCATGCTCCACGCCCTGGCGCTGCAGACCGCGGTGCCGGACGGCTGACGCGACACGCGGTCGGCGCACTCATGCCAATCCTCGACCGGGCGGCCGCGCCGCGCGCCGGCGCAAGGCCGGCCCTC
>Ga0070740_10001268_pt1 | contig 36437 bp, 26 predicted proteins | sample Coa_R2_FD_67286 | JGI IMG/M metagenome (GOLD analysis project Ga0070740, IMG submission 67286) | Surface soil microbial communities from Centralia Pennsylvania, which are recovering from an underground coalmine fire - Coalmine... | ecosystem: Environmental > Terrestrial > Soil > Unclassified ... | reverse complement strand
GGTCCGGCGGATTCCAAGGATGTACGCCCGCTAGGTCCGGCCGTGGCCGCGCTGGCGGACGCGGCTGAGAATCGCAGGGACGATGAATACGTCGAACAGGGCGCCGGCGAGCGCGACGAAGAGGATGGCGACGAAGCTGTAGAAGAAGATGGCGGGTCCGCTCCTGGCGGCCGCAAACCAGCCTTCGGTGGCTTTCAGGCGAAATCCCGAGATCAGCACCAACGGAATTGCAATCAGGAACCACGCCGCGAAGTGCGCGCCGAAGTCACGGTTCATAGGCCCATTCCCAAGCGAGCCGATTATATATCGAGGCGGATCTGCCCGGCGGGGAGGATGGGCCCGCCTGGGGACGAGCTTTTAGATGCGAACTTGCGCTGCGGTCACGCTACGGTCATGCCGCCGTCGAGGCTCGCTCGACGCCAGCTTGCGGGCTTCCGCCATGACCAGATCCTCTCTGACGATCATCCTGCCAGATTTTGCCTGATTCTGCCTGGAGAAGGGAGTCTGTGCACAGGCGCGCTGCTGGTGGCCTACGCTGGAGGGCGGCTTCGAGGGTTGGACGGATTTTTTCAAGGAAGTAGATCGAGAATTGGCAACGCCAAGCTGAGTCGCCGGCTGCGGCGCCCGAAGGCTGGTCCAGCCATCCGGACCGATGTGAATTGAGCGCTAAGCGGCGCCGGTGCGACGAACGAACGTGTGATGCTGATGGTGGCCAGGGACGGAATCGAACCGCCGACGCCAGCCTTTTCAGGGCTGCGCTCTACCATCTGAGCTACCTGGCCGTAGAGGAACTGAAACCAGTTTAGCAAACGCGATGCTGCGTTACGCGTTCTGCAGAGCCTGAAGCTCTTGCGCGGTCTGTTGCTCGACGGCGGCATGTAAACTGCGGCCGTGGGCATCCATGGTCACAATCGCGGGGAAGGCGTTCACGCGCAAATGCCACATCGCTTCCGGGATTCCGAACTCCTCGAGCAGATGCACGCCGAGCACTTTCTCGATGGTCCGCGCGTAATACTGCGCCGCGCCGCCGATTCCGTTCAGATATACGGCTCCGAAATCCTTGAGCGCCTCCAGGGTGCTGGGACCCATGCCGCCCTTGCCGATCACGGCTCGCACGCCGTACCGCCTGATGATGTCGGCCTGATACGGCTCTTCGCGGATGCTGGTTGTCGGACCGGCGGCCTTGGCGACCCACTGATCGCCTTGTTTCAGCATGACGGGCCCGCAGTGATACAGCGCAGCGCCATTCAGGCTGACCGGAGGCGCGTGCTTGATCAGATACGCGTGCACCTGGTCGCGACCCGTATACATTTCACCGGTGATCAGGACAACGTCGCCAACCTTTAATGCGCGCACCTGCTCTTCGGTGAGCGGGGGGGTCAGCACGATTTCACGGCCGGTCAGCGGAAAGCCCGACCCGCGCGCCATGCGTTCCACGGGTCGGTCCGGGTCGCGATACAGCCATCCGGTGATTGCGCCGGTGTGCGCGTCGAGGGTGACGCCCAGCCGGCGAAAGGCCCAGCATTCGTAGGCTACGGACACGAAGAAACTCGCGGGCAGACGGTTCGCAGCCGTTATTTTGCAGCCGATCAGGGACGTTTTCCCGCCGAAACCCATCGCTCCGACGCCCAGACGATTCGCCTCCTCCAGGATCTCCGCTTCGAGATCAGCCAGCTCCGGCACGGGGTTCACGTCGTCCAGGGTTCGGAACAGTTGATATTTTGCGAGCGCGTAGCCATGCGCGCGATCACTGCCTATGCACACGCCCACCGCGCCCGGCGCGCAGCCCTGGCCTTGCGCCTGCCACACGGCGTGCAGGATACACTTGCGCACGCCTTCCAAGTCGCGACCAGCGCGGCCCAGATGGGGCAGCTCGGCGGGCAACGAGTATTGAATATTCTTGTTCTCGCACCCGCCGCCCTTCAGAATCAGCTTGACCTCAATGTCCTGGCGCCGCCACTGCTCGAAATGAATCACGGGCGTTTCCGCTCCGAGATTATCGCCGCTGTTTTTGCCGGTCAGAGAATCCACGGAATTGGGGCGCAGTTTGCCGCGCCGGGTAGCTTCGGCGACAGCTGCGCGTATGGCTTCGGCGAACGCAATCTGATCCACGCCGACAGGCGTATGGACCAAGAAGGTCGGCATGCCGGTATCCTGGCAAATGGGACCTTGCTCGTCGAGCGCCATATCGGTATTGAGCGCGATAACATTGAGCGCCTGGGCAGCCTGTGTTCCGGGCGTTTCGCCGCGAAGGGCCTCTGACATGGCCGCTCGCACGTCCGGCGGCAAGTTAGTGGATGTTTGCGTGATCAGCTCGATCAAACTGTTTGTAAGAAATTGCATTTGGCCTCGCGGGGCGCGACCCGTGGGGTGAAATCCGTCGTGACCTGAACTTCTATGTTAACTTGATGCGCACCTGGGCGCTCAAGCCCGGTCTAATTGCCGGCGTCGGGCTGATGAAGCTGATGACGACCTGGCCGTCTCGGACTTCCCGCACGGAGCCGGCAATCTCGCCGTTGGGCGCCTCCGGCAGGATGATCGCTGCCGCCTGGCCAGGGCGAATGCGGCTGAGGGCGGCCGGCTGCGCATCCGCAACAACCTCCAGGGCGGATGTCGCCACGGCGATTTGAAACAGATCCGGAATCGACCGGTTGACTATCTCGCCGGGTTGACCCCGCCTTGCCACAACCAATCCATCCACGGGCGACCGGACTTCACCGGCGGCGATGTCCGCCTTGGCTTGCTCCAACGCCGCGCTTTTGTCATTCAACATGCGCTGGAACAGGTCTAGATTGCGATTGAGTTCATCCAAACGATCCTGAGCCGCGCGAGCAACAGCTTCCTTGATGTCCGCCTCACTTTTGGCGGCGTTGTACTCGCGTTCCGCCTTTTCGAACATCAGTCGCGGCGTCGCGCCCTCGCGGAGCAGCATTTGTTGCCTCAGATAGGTCTTTTCGGCGCGTTCGAGCTCCGATTTCGCGCGCGCCGCGTCCGCGTTGGCGCGCGACAGCTCCAGACGCGCCGAGGTAATCTCGCCCTGCGTGGAGGTCACGCGCTCGCGCGCCTTGCCGGCTTCCTCGTTCGCCACTTCCAAGACGGAATCCGCCTTTGTATTCCGAATCTGAGCGAGGATCTGCCCCTCGAACACTTCCTGCCCGACATCGGCAGAGAAGGCTTCAATTGCGCCGTCGACCGGCGCGGGCACTGAGATTACCTGCTGCGCCTGGATTCTGCCTCGCAGGCTGACTTCGGTCAACGCCGGCGGACCCGCCGGGGTCGACGCCTGCGCGCTCACGCGCCGCCGCGGCCCGCTCTTGCGCGCCCATGACAGCGCTCCGGCGGCGATCGCAGCCAGAACGGCGACCGCGGCGATCCAGACCCACTTGCCGCGCATAATTCAATCCTATCGGGGCAGCGAACCACTTCGTCGGGGCGGCTGTATCCACGTCTGGCGGGGCGCGACCGCCGTCGGGAGGGCCGGCGATCACAGCGGCAGCGGACTCGGCCCAAAGCCGGCCGTGAGGCTATCGCCCAAGGCAATCCGGCGTTCCAATCGCGGCGGGCGGAGGCCCTTTACAGAGCTTGCGGGTGAGACGGCCGCCTGCTGCTAGAAGACCTGCTCGAGAATAGCAAAATCGCCCGGATTCCAGGCCTGGGCGATGATGTAATACCTGTTGCCGATCTGGCGGAGCACGGCATTGTGGATGTGCATAAAGTTGGAAAGGCCGAGTTCCTCCTTTGGCAGTATGGTGGAGATCACTTTGTCATTTTCGAGAATGTAAATGGCGGCTCCCTTGGTCTTGTCAGGGTTGTTCAGCGAAGCGACGACCGCATATTGGCCGAGGTAGTAAATGTCGCAGGGGAAGGAGTCTTTGGGCATGTTGACGGTAGAGAGGTACTTGCCATCGGGGCTGAACCGATCGATTTCGCCATTTGCGCGATCGGCAATGTCAAGGCGCTTCAAATTGGGCGGGACAGTGATTCCATGGCCGGTATCAAACTGGCCCGGTCCTTTTCCCTTTCCACCGAATGAGAGATTGTTCCAGGCCAGCTCCAGCGGAGCGGTCTTGAGAATTCGAGCGGTGAGTACGTAGTCCAGCTTTGAGTAACCTGTGGTGATGTACAGCTTGCCATCCAACTGCTCAACGTCGGTTGGCACAAAGTTCCCATTGGACTTGAAATAGTCATTGGGGACCTGGCTGCCCAGGTCGACGCCGGGCTCCGGGGTCTTCAAGACGGCGTCGAGCTTGCCGTCCAACCCAGTCACGAAGACCTTATTCGCCTCATTGCCTGGGAACAGCAGGTGGGACGCGCCGTCCGGAGCATGCCAGATGGTGGCGTTGTGGAGATTGGTGTTTTTCAGCTCCTCGGGAGTGTCAACCATGCGGGTGGACTTGAGATCTGCGCTGATCTGGACAATGCCGGCGCCTTTCAGCGCGAAGTAAGTCTCTCCCTTGCCCTTGCGAAGATCCACGGTGAAGCCGCCGTGAGCGCCTTTGAGCACTTTTTGCGCTTCGGGCGGAAGGTGATCGGATCTGTAGAGCACCTTGAATTTCATCTTGCCCTGACCGCTCACGGCGATATTCTCGTCGGCGCCGAGGTAGCCAATCGCGAGCAAGGCGGCGAACAGCAACAGGAGAGAAACTCGCTTCATGGGCTTTCATTGTACGTTATCGGGCTGGGGTCTTTCCTGCGCTGTCTCAAGCGCGGCGGCCGGTTGACGCCGGGATGCGGGGAACGGTCAGATTCCGCGCCGGGAAGCGCGCGTTACCGGAATCTCCGCTTGTAGAAGAAGTCGATGCCGAACATTCCATTCTCTTCACGCGTTGCGATTGCGGACCAGCGCGGGCTGAGCGCCCATTCGATGCGGATAATGAGGTCGTTGGACTGTTGCAGGTTGGTGATGTAAGTGAACGTGAGATTGCTGGTAATCTGCTGCTGCAAGGTCAGGCGCGCCTGCGGCAGTTCGGAACCGCTGACGAAGGTGGGGTCGATCTTCAACTGGCTCACGCCGAAAACTCGTTCCAGGCGGTTCGAAAGGGGATTCGCGATGGCCTGGCTGACGATGGCTGACTCGCCCATCTGCTGGAAGGACTGCGGCGGGGTGGACGGCTGGTTGGCGAGCAGGGTTGGATCCGAGGTTGGCGTCCTGCCGGTGGCGAGCAGCGCCACCAGCTCCTGGAATTGCAGCGGCGGATCGGAGTGGTAGGTGAGCTTCATATTGTCCACGGGTCCGGAGATATTCAGGACCACGTCGACCCCTTTGGCGTTGGTCTGGAGATCGATGTTGAGGACGGGCTTGATGTTGTTCGGGTCGTAGAAGTTGATGGAGCCCTGATTGACCGTGTATTTGCTGCCAAAGAAGATGAGCTGGCCCTGGGTGATGGATACGCGTCCGAGCATACCGGGCTGCGACGCGGTGCCGCGCAGAGTCAGGTTTGCGCTGGCCTGAAGATTTTGCGCGAGAGGCGTCTGGAAGGATACGTCGGGCGCGGTGCGAATCCGGACATCGAGACGCATTCCGGCAAGCGGCCCGCTGGGCGCAGAAGGCGCTTGCGGCGGGCCCCCGCCCTGATTGAGCAACGATCCGAAATCCTGCTGCGGCGCGAAGCCGATCTGTCGGATGGTGACAGTTCCGGAAACGATGCTGCGTTCCGACGTGCCGGACAGGCTGACGTTCGCGTTGGAAGTTACGCTGGCGCCGGAATAGCGCACGCGGACGTCGGTTGCCGTGGCTTTCAGTCCGTAGGCGAGCAGAGGTCCGCCGAAGCTGAGGAAGCCGCTGGCTGTCAGTTTGCCTCCGCCGGACTCCGCGGTGAACTGCTGTATTGTGGCGCTCGTGCCGTTGAACAGGATTGCGCCGTTTGCATTCGCGATGCCGTTGGGCATGCTGGCGTAGTTGAAGGACGCATTCTTCAGGTCGAGGCGTCCGTTGATCAAGGGCTTGGCGACCGAGCCGCGCACGACGGCATTGAGCGCGATCGCCCCGGACGAGTAGATGTCGCGGCTGATGTCTTCGAGAATGCCGAGGTCGGTATTGGCGGCCACCGTGATGTCCATGGGCGCGGAGGGGTTGAGCGAGGCCGCGCCGCCTATTTTGATGTCGGTCTGGCGTCCGGTAATGTGCGCGGCGGCGATGGTGATCATGGATTTCCGCAAGGTGAGGACGATTGGACCTTGATTCTGGAACGTGACGGGCCGGGCGGCCGGGGTTGTCTTTGCGCTGACGTTGAGGCGCGTGAGCTCGAATTTCCCCGCGAGCGCGTCGATTTTGAGAATGGGGCCGTTCACGGAGGCGTCGCCGTCCAATACGACTTCAAACGCGGACGACGTTTCGTTGCCGGGCTGCATGAGGGGGGCCAGGCCGGAGTAAGTGAGATGGGCGAAGGTCAGCCGGCCGTCAACGGGGTAGTCATCGCGGAGCGTTGCGCGACCACTGCCTTCAATTTTGGATCCGGCAAGGTTGGAATCGAGGCTCCAGGACAAGGAATCGCCGCGGGTATTGGCCGCCAAGCGAATATTTCCGAGATTACGTTTGTTGATGCTGAGGGTGGTTACATCCATGTTGCCGTTGAGAGTGGACAGCAGCGCCTGGAGCTTGTTGTCCGGGCCGCGCCGGACGGTTGCGGCGGCATCGGCGACCAGGCGAAGGGTTCCGCCAAGGCCCGGGCGGAACTTCTGGATTGTCCGGAATTGACCCAGGCTGATATCGCTGCTTTTGATGTTGATTTTTACGGCGCCATGTTCCAGGTCGTCGGGCGCATGCGTGTAGTGGGCTGAAAGTTGTATGGTTCCGGCGGGCGCGACGATGTTCAACGCCGGGACGTCGATCGCTTGGGGCGCGTAGCTGGCCCGCACGTCGATGCGGTGGAAGGGCTCGTCGTAAAGAACCGCGTTGGCCAGCGTTACGTCGACATTGGCTTGCGGTTTTGCGATTGTGCCGGCCAGGCGCACGTTGCCGGTGAGATTTCCGGCGGCGGGAAGGTCGGATCTGCCGGCAATCGCGAGGGCGCGTTGGATGGGCAGCGCGCGGATGGATGCATCGAGCGTGGTCGGGTAGTCGGTAACGAGCCGCGTTTCGCCAGCGGCGTCGATGGTGGAACCGGCGAAATCGGAGACGACGCGATAGTTGACGACATTGCCGGTGGTGCGGGCCGTGGCGGTCAGATCGCCGTAGCGGTTGCCATCCGCCTGCAAGCCGCGGATGTTGAAATCGCCGTTAACAGCCTGGAGTTGGAACTCGGTCTTGCCGTTCACGTCCTTGAGGTTGGCCGATACGGACGCGTTGGCATTCAGCGCGCCGGACAGGCCGGGACGGCGCTCGGCGACCGGCTTGATGTGGGCGAGTTGAACCTGATTCGTGGCGACGCGCGCGTCAATGTGGCCGGTGCTGAAGGAATCGTGGGGATGGCGGAACGTTGCGGAGGCCTCGATGCGCGAGGGTCCAGAGATCAGGGAGGCGTTTTGGAGCGTGACGAGCTGATCGGAAAAGTTGATTTGGGCCTGTGCGCGATCGATGGGCTGTCCATAGGCCGCGCCGTTGGCGATGGTGATGTTGGCGCCGCCTTGCGGATTGCCGAGCGTGCCTCCGATGTGGGCGGTCGCATTCAGGGCGCCGGCGACGTCGATATTCTTCTGACCGGCGAGTGCGACCAGGTCGGCGAGATCGCCATTGCGGATTCCGGCATTGACGTTTACGGGATTCCGGGGCAAGGCCTTCCAGTCGCGCAGTCCGATGGTCGCGTTCGCATAGATCTGCGACGGTCCTCTGGTGATGACGGCATTTTGAAGCGCGGCGTTCGAAGGCGACGCGCTCAGGTCGGCGGCGAGCTTGTCGAAAGCGCGCCCTTCGGCGGTGAACGGACCCATGGCGACGCGTCCTGCGATCTGAGGCGCGGCGAGCGCGCCGGAGATGGTCCCGTCGAAGGTGATCGCGCTGCCGGGCTTGAGCGCGACGGGCATTTCTTTGGCCTGCGGCGAGGAGATGCGCAGCGCGGCCAGAAAGTCGTTCAGGTTGGATGACGTGAAATGTACGTGGACGGTCTGGCCGAGAGATCCGGAAAGATTCAGGCGCGAGTGGGCCAGGGCGAGGTAGCTGTTATCGAGTTGAACCGCGCCAACGGCGCCGTTGTAGTGGGCGACGATGCGGCCGGAGACGGGCTGGCCGCGGGGGCCCGGGGCAATGGTCAGGTTCGCATTGGCGACGAAGCCAGTGGCGCCGGGAGCTTTCAAATCGCCAGATGCTTTGATGGGGCCGGAGACGATGCCGTCATAGCCGATATCCTTTCCGGTGAAGGCCCGGGCTGCGGTGTTCAGGTCGAGGTTTCGCAGATTCGCGTCCAGGTCCACGCGGCGCATATCGGCCACGGCGACGTTGCCGGCGAGTTCGCCGCCGAAGGCGTCGAGCTTCAGTCCGTTCAGCTCGATGCGATGGGGATCGACGTGAAGAGCGGAGACGAGGTCGATGTTGCTGTACCGCTTGCCGTCCTGGCGAAAGGCGAGATTACGGCCCACTACGTTGCCGGCGACCAGGTATTCCTTGTTGCCGCCGAGCTTGGCGTTGGCGTTCAAATGCACGACGCCTTCGGGCCGCTGCGGGAGTTCGAAGAGGCGGCCGAGCTGGCCGAGCGCAAGACTGCTTTTGATGGCCAGCGAGCCCTGACCGGAGGGGTCCTTCAGGGGGCCGGATGCTTCGATGCTCGATTCGCCGAGCGTAAGCCGGCCGGCATCGATGCGGATGCTGTTCTGGTCCATGTTGACGGCGATTTCAGCATCGACGATGCCGGGGAGAGTTTTTCCCGCCTGATCGGAGATTTTCAATCCGCTGACCTGCTCAATGTCTCTCAGCGCGACTTTTCCGTTGAGACGCGCCGAGGTCGCCGGCGAGTTCATGTTCTTGATGGAAGCGTTGAGAACGAGCCCGGAGTGGGCCGTGCCGATTTTCGCGTCCTGAACGGTGATGCTGTCCTTGGCGAGCGTGACGGGTACGGTGACGTTCAGATCGAGCGGCTGATGATGGGCGTAGTCGACGATGAGAGGCTGTATTGAGACGCGGCCCTGATAGGAGGGATTCACAGTGTTGTAGAAGAGCTGCGCGGTCAGGTTCTCGCCCTTGGCATTGAGCGGAATTTTCTTATCGGCGAAAATGAACGACCCGTTGCGCAGATCGAACTTGCCGATGGCCAGGTCGACGACGGTCTCGAGACCGGACTTATCGGACTTCTTCTTTACCTTCGGCGAGGGTATGTTCGTGCTGCCGTCCGGGTACACGATGACATCCGCAGCCGGCTGATCGATGATCAACTGGCGCAGATCCACGGTGTGTTCCAAGCTGGCCAGGATCTTCAGATCGACTTGGAGCATTTTGGCCTGGAACAGCGGCGGGGCCGCGGCCGGTTCCGCGCCGTGAATGACGAAGCCGCGGATGACGGCGCGCAGATGCCAGGGATCGAAGGTAAAGGAGGCAAGGTCCACCTTGCCGCCTGTAGACTCCTCGGTAACGGCAATGATTTTCTCGCGCACGAAATTCTGGAACCACGCCGTCTGCACGACGATGATGGCGGCTATGAAGATGACGACGATCAGGCTGGCAATAGAGAGCGCAAGGATACTGGCGATTCTGGCAGGCTTGCTCATTTTAAAGATGTCTCGCGATATTGCACGTTGGCGTTCTTTCGGGTTTCCTCGAGCCACGCTTCGAACTGCTGATTGACGCGCTCACCGGCGAGTTGATATTCGATGCTCGCGCGCGCCTCTTCGAGATTGGGCGGTTTGCCCCCGTTTTCGCGGGTCAAGGCGGCGAGGTGCGAGTTGTAATACTCGGTCACTTCCTGGTCGGTGATCAGTACGCCGGGCCGGAAGCGCATGTCGATGAAGTGCAGCACGGTGAGCTGCCATTTAAGGGCTCGCCGGAGCTGCGCTTCAGAGATGCCGTACTCTTCGAGCGCATGCCGGTACTCGGCGTCATTTTTGAACCGCTGCCTGCGGATCTGCTCAAGGAAGGTGTTGACGTCCTGATCAGTCGCGTAGGGGTACTGCGCGACCTCGATTTCGCGGCGAATGAGCGCCTGGTTCACGAGGCGGTCCGCCGCGCGCTTGCGGGCCGCGGAGCTGAACTCTAGCGGATCGCGATTCAGGAAGTCAGTGATGCGGATATCGCGATCGATATCGCTGTCCTTGATGACGGAGTTTCCAACGAGAATCGCGATGCGATCGATGATCGTCGCGCCCTGAACGATTGTTGAAGTTGCAGCCATGATCAGGATGACGCCGATCGCCGCCATCAGAACGCCTGCCCGATGGAGAAAAAGAACTGGACATGTCCGACATTCTGCTGCACAGGAGTGCAAAACGAAGGCAACTGGTTCGGGGGAAGGTTGGGGTTGCACTGGAGCAGTTCCTGAGTGGTTCCCTTAAATCCGACGAAGCCGGGCGGGTTGATGGCGTAGGCGAGATCCACGCGGACGGGCCCGATGGGCGTGCGGTAGCGGACGCCGAATCCGACGGCGTGGACCATGTAATTGAAATCCTGGAGATTGCGCTGCCGCGCGCGGAAGGAAATATCCTTGAGGGTGTCGTAAACATTGCCTGCATCCTCGAACAGCACGCCTTGAATGTTTTCGCCGATGAGTGGAAAACGCAATTCGAGGCTGTTGATCAGGAGGGCGTTTCCGCCCAGAGGGAATCCGGTAGGCAGCGTGGCGGGAGCGCCGGGACCTGCCGGCGTTCCGATATCCCGTGGACCGGCCTGATTCCAGGCGAATGCGCGGATCGAGTTGGCTCCTCCCGCGAAGAACCGTTCGGGGAGCGGAACGGACTGGGCATTTGTCAAGCCCGCAGGCGCGGCGAACGGCAGGATGACGCCAAATTGGGTCTGACGCGCCAGCACCCATTGGCCGTGCTGAAACGGATGATACGTGGCGTTGCGGAAGAGTCCGCGAACAAAGCTGCGCTGCGATCCCAGGACTTTGGTGGCGACATCGAAGTTCGCGGTATTGAACATGCCGCGGTGCGCATCGGCGGAGTTGTCGCGCCGGTCTTGTGAGAGATTGATTGAAAACATTCCGAGGCGAATGGGTTGGAGAAGCTGTGGAACCAGCAGGGTCGGGATCACCACCTCGCTGATGCTGACGCGGCGGTAGGTGAGCCGAAACAGCAGAGTCGTGGGTTTGGAGACCTGCTGCGCTACCTGGACGGAGGCTTCTGCGCGTTTGGAGGCAAAGGTGCGGATGTCGCGCCGGAAGTCGTAGAGCGCCGTAATCGTGACATTCCGTCCGGAGACGTCCCGAAAGCGGGGCATGACATAGTCGACCGAACCCATCTGCTCGATATTCGATACGCGGCCGCGAACCGTGGCCAAGTGCCCGCGGCCGAACATATTGATGCGGCTGATGTCGAGCGAGAAACGGGGGCTGAATCCGGTGGACGGCGTGGGGGTGCTGACGTTGGGCGCCGTCGGTCCAATTTGCGCAATCTCGGCGCCGACGCCCAGGTTGAGGGTATAGCGCGCGGCTTCGACGATATCGTAGAGCACATATTTTCGCGTTTCGTTCCCATCCGGGTTTTGTATCGCCGTATCCACCTTGGCGAAAACGCCGGTGTCATAAAGCGTCTTCTGCGCGTTGGTCATGGCGCTCAGCGACAGCGGATCGCCGGGGTGCAGTTCCATGTGATTTTGGATGAGCTGTGGGCTGGTCCGCCGGACTCCGTTGATGAGAATGTCGCGAACGAATTGCTGATCGCCTTCGGTGATCTTATATTTCAAGTTTACGTGGTGGGGCGCGCCGGAGGCCTGTTCCGAATATTCAAAAGTTGCGCTGGGAAAACCGCGATTGAAATACGTTGTCAGGATGGCGGTGCGGTCAGCGGCGATGTTGACGGCGCTGTACGGCTGCCCCGCATTAGAGGCGAGCAGGTACTGCACCTCGCTTGGCGGGATTTGTTTCATTCCTTCGATCTCAAGGTTGTCGACAAACCACTGGGGGCCCTCGTCGATATGGAACGTGATCGACATATCGCCTTTTTTGCCCTTGTAGTCGTCGATGGTCGTGCTGGTGACCTTGACGTCGCGGAATCCATTTGACTTGTAGAGATTGGCGATATTTTCCTCGTCTTTGGCGCGCATCGACCTGCTGTAGCGGCCGTGGCGGAAGCGAATGAAGCCGGCGGGTTCGAGGAACATGCGCTCGCGAATCGTTTCGGCGTCGAAATACTTGTTGCCTTCAATATTGACTTCCACCAGTTTGTGGCGCTCGCCTTTGGCGATAGCGTACTCGATGAGCAGCTGGTCATCTTTGAGCTGGTTGGGCCGAGGCTTGACGTCGACATCGTAATAGCCCTGAGCTTCGAAGTAGTTCGCCAGGTTGCGGGCGCCTTCGACAATGAGGTCGTTGTCGACGCGTCGCTCCTGATAAATCGGCACATACTTCCGCATGGCGCGGCCGGATACTTTGGCCTCGATGGCGCGAATTTTCACGGTGGGGCCGGCGTTGATATTCAAAGTTGGCTTGACGCGGCGGCGGGCGGCGTCATAGTCCATTTTCGAGATTTGGACGTCCGCCTCCAGGCGGTCTTTTTTTTGATACTTCGAAAGGATGCCGTTGATTCCGTTCCGGGTGCGCGCCTGGGTGACCTCGCGCCACCAATGGATGAAGCGCATCCTCCAGCCGGTGGCGGCGACGATCGTCTGGTCGGGCAGCTTAGGGTCGCCCTGAAGGATGGGCATTTCGTATTTAGCGCGCTTGCCGGGCGTCACAACGAAGGTCACGTTGATCTGCTGCCCATGCGGGTCTTTGCGGGTATCGGGCCGGATGGCGGCTTCATACAAACCGTTTTCGCGAAAAAGCCGGACGATGTTGTCTTCCGCGGCTTTGAGCGAATTGGGATCGTACGGGGCGCCGAGATTCAATTCGGTGCTGACGGAGATCTGTCCGCGGTTCGGAGGCGCTGAGATTTTTCCCTGGGCGCCGACGTGGCCGACGAACCAGCGTTCGACGGTGACAAAGCGGACTATGATGCCGCCCTCGGCGGGCTCGGCTTCCACCTGGATGTCTTCGTAGCGGCCGGTGGCGTAAAGCTGATCGATTGCGCGTCCAACGGCGTCGAGATCCAGCGGATCGCCGGTCTTCACCGCCTGGGCCCGGGCGAGGTCGACCGGATCCAGCGGCTGCTGCGCGGGCGAATACTGTACTTCCACGACCCGCCGGCCGGCGAAAGATGCTGGCGTCTGAGCCTGGAGGCGAACAATCCACAGCAGCGCCGCGACGGCGCTCCACCGAACCAATGAACCCACGATTCTTTGACACGCGTGGCGCTTTCAAGTTTCACTGCGGGCAGCCGTTCCGGGCTTTGCGTTCGGGCGGCGGCGGGGCGGATGTTTTTGAAACCGGGGACCTCTCGCGCCAGTCTGTTAGTATTGACAGCGTGCGAGTTAAAGTCCTGTTTTTCGGCCAGTTAAAGGAGATTCTGGGCCGTTGCGAGGAGGTCCTGGAGTTGCCTGAGGGGAGCCGGATGGCTGATGTGTTTCAGTATTATTCATCGCACGACGCCAGGATTGGCGCAATGCGGGGGAGCATTGTTTTGGCGAGGAACCATGAGTTCACTCCGCTGGCGTCTCCGGTGTCAGAGGGCGATGAGATCGCTCTGTTGCCGCCTGTGAGCGGCGGGCTGGGTGCATATACGCACGTTGTGGAAGACGAAGCGGGACATTTCTTCGCCCTCACGCGTGACGTCATCGACACGCGAGAGGTGGCGGCGCGGCTGCTGCGCGGCGAGGATGGCGCGATTGTGAATTTTGAAGGCGTGGTCCGGAACAATACCGGGGGCAGGGCGACGCGGTATCTCGACTATGAATGCTATGAGCCAATGGCGATCAAGGTGATGGCGAATATCGGGCGCGAGCTGGCCGGGAGGTACGCCATCGGACGAATCGCGATGGTGCATCGCCTGGGCCGCATGGAAATCGGCGCGACCAGCGTTGCGGTAATTGTCACCGCGCCACACCGGAAGCAGGCATTCGATGCAGCGCTCGAAGGCATCAACCGTCTCAAGCGGCTGGTTCCGATCTGGAAAAAGGAATACTTCGAAGACGGCGAAGTCTGGGTTGAGGGCGAGTGGGACGAATCTGTACGCAACCGGTAGTCTTGGCGGCGGCGATTGTGGCTGTGGGCTCGCTGGCCGCGCAGCCGGTCTATCGTTCCAACGTCAGGCTGGTGCGTATACTCGCCACCGTGAAGGACATGAACGGGAACCCGGTCGGCTCTCTCAATAAGAGCGATTTTCGGGTATTCGACAACGGCGTGGAGCAGCAGATCGCGGTCTTCGACCGGGAATCGGAGCAGCCGTTATCGGCGGCGATTCTGGTGGATACGAGCGGGTCTACGGCCATCGAGCTGAAATACGAAACGGACTCGGTGAACCGGTTTCTGAAGACGCTCCTACGAGAGGGCAATCCGGACGATACGGCGGCGCTGTACACGTTCAACTGGCAGGTGACGCTGCAATGTTCGTATACCCGGCGGCTGGACCGGCTGGAGCAGGCCCTGAGGCGATTGAAGCCGGAGGGCGGAACCTCGATGTACGACGCGATGTATCTTGCGTCGCAGGACCTGGGCGACCGTGGCGGCCGTCACGCGATGATTGTGGTGACCGATGGGGGGGACACGACGAGCTCGAAGACCTATCACCAGGCGCTTGAGGCCGTTCAGCTGGCCGATGCAATTGTGTATCCGATTCTCGTAGTACCGATTACCAACGACGCGGGCCGCAACATCGGCGGGGAGAATGCGCTCACCACACTTGCTGCGGCGACTGGCGGGCGCGTCTTTGCGCCTTCGGTGGGCGCGGAGCTCGACCGGGCATTCGGCGATATTCTGCGCGATTTGCGCACGCAATACGTTCTCGGTTTCTATCCGAAGGGCGTTCCGGCCACCAAAGACCGGTTTCACCGGCTGAAAATCGCATTGAACAGGCCGGGTTTGCAGGCGCAATATCGCACTGGCTATTATGGTGATTCCGAGGCCGCCGCCGCTGACCAGGGCGCCGCAGCGGCTTGCGCTTCCGCGGAATCCTGCGCCGGCGGCGAGACTGGAACGTACAGCAAGAGCCGGAACGACCGATATGCCAACAAGATCGCCGTCAGGAGAAAAGAAAAAGAAGGTCAAGCCGCCGGAACAGACGTTCGAGGAACCGAAATATCTGAAGCGTCTCATCGATAAAGGCACGCCTGTTTGCGTGCGGCTGACGAGCAACGAGGAAGTTTCCGGCGTAATCGAGTATTACGACCACTCGTTCATCCGGCTGACGCGCGAGGGGCAGCCGAATCTGTTTATTTTCAAGCACGATATCAAGTATTTATTTGAGCGGGAGTAACTCCCGCTTGTCTTCGTACTTAGAAACCGCGCTGGCAATCGCCCGGGAGGCGGGGGCGGTGTTGGCGGCGATGTTCGATCGCCGCGTTGCTTTCGAGCTCAAGGGCGAATACGACTTGGTGACCGAGGCGGACCGCGCCTCGGAGCGCCTGATCGTGGAGCGGCTGCGATCGGAGTACCCGAGCCACAGCGTTGTAGCGGAAGAAGGCAGCGGGTATGATTCCGGCTCGGAGTTCCGCTGGTATGTGGATCCGCTGGACGGGACCACGAATTTTGCTCACGGATTTCCTGTCTATAACGTGACGCTGGCGCTGGAGCAGAAGGGCGAATTGATAGCGGGCGTGGTCTTCGATCCGTCGCGGCAGGAGATGTTTGCGGCCGAGCGCGGCGGGGGGGCGTATCTGAACGGCGCGAGGATCCGGGTGTCAACGGCCGGCCAACTGACGGAAGCGCTGGTCGCGACCGGTTTTCCCAGCCGCAAGCGGCATGAGAATATCAATATCCATTTTTACTATCAACTGGCGATGATGACCCACGGTGTGCGGCGCGCCGGGTCGGCTGCGCTCGATCTGGCGTACGTAGCGTGCGGACGCCTGGATGCGTTCTGGGAGTTCGGATTGAATCCGTGGGACATGGCCGCTGGGCTGCTGTTGGTCCGCGAGGCGGGCGGGGAGGCGAGCGACATGCGAGGCCGACCAGTGGATCTGCGCGGGGCGCATATATTGGCGGACAACGCCTTCCTCCACCAGCCGCTGCTGAGCGTGTTTGGGGATGTGTTCGCGGGGAAATATCGCTACAGTCTTCCGGAATTAAGCGGGTAAGGAGGCTTGCGCCGCTCACGGCCCCGCCGGTTCGCGGCTCGGTTCACCGCTCGCAGTTCGTTTACTTTCAAAGATATAAGATGCTACGCTGAAGGTCGCATAATGCGTACAGTCGACCTGATCCATCGCAAAAGAGACGGTGAGGAGCTATCGCCGGACGAGATCGCGTTTCTAATTGAGGGATACACTCGCGACGAGATCCCGGATTATCAGATGTCCGCCTTTCTGATGGCGACATTTTTCTCCGGCATGTCAGACCGCGAGGTGACCACGCTGACCCAGCGCATGGTCGAGTCGGGCCAGACGCTGGACCTGTCAGGAGTCCCGGGCGTCAAGGTCGATAAGCATTCGACGGGCGGAGTGGGCGACAAGACGAGCTTGATTGCAGCGCCGCTGGCGGCGGCAGCGGGCGTGGTGATTCCGATGATTTCCGGCCGGGCGCTGGGGCACACGGGGGGTACCCTGGACAAACTCGAATCGATTCCCGGCTTCCGTACGGACTTGAGCGTGGACGAGTTCCGCGATCACCTGGTCCGGCATAAGCTGGCCTTCATCGGCCAGACGGCCGAGATCGCTCCAGCGGATGGGAAACTGTACGCGCTGCGGGATGCGACCGCCACGGTCGAGTCCATTCCGCTGATCGCGTCGTCGATTATGTCCAAGAAGCTGGCGGTGGGCCTGGACGCCCTGGTGCTGGATGTTAAAGTGGGTTCCGGCGCATTCATGAAGCGGCAGATCGACGCACGGCGGCTCGCCCAGATGATGGTGGGGATCGGCCGGCGGATGGACAAGCGCGTCCAGGCGTTGATTACGGATATGAACCAGCCGCTGGGATACGCCGTCGGCAATGCGCTGGAGATCATGGAGGTGTCGCAAACGCTCCAGAACGCGGGCCCCACGGATCTGACGCGGATCTCACTGGAACTCGCCGCGCGGATGATCTACCTGGGCAAGATTGCGCCGACGCTGGAGGAGGCGCGGGAGATCGCGCAAGCGCGGCTTCTGGACGGATCGGGATACCGCAAGTTTAAAGAGGTAATCCAGGCGCAGGGCGGCAATCCACAAGTTCTGGACCGTTTTGATCTGCTGCCCAACGCGACGGGCGTTCGGGAGATCACCTCGCCGCGAGCGGGCTACGTGAGCGCGATCGAGGCTGAATATATCGGGCTGGCGTCGTCGATGATCGGCGCCGGGCGCGATCGCAAGGAAGATACGATCGATCCGGCCGTAGGCGTTATTCTCGAGGTCAAGACGGGGCAGAAGGTGGATGCCGGGGCGGTGTTGTGCCGTCTGTATTACACCCGCGAGGACCGGCTGGACGAGGCGGCGCAGCTTATTGAGGATGCATTTCGGATTTCTGCTCAGCCGCCGGAAGATCGCGAGCTGATTCTGGAAGTAGTAGGTTGAGGCAATTGTCAGTGGTCGCCTGTCGGCGCGCTGGGACGGGGTTACAGAGTCCGTGGACCGGGGCGCCGAATTGCCGACAACTGGCAACGGACGACTGACAATTCCACATGGGGCGTTTTACTGGCCTTCTCGGCCTGGTTGCGATCGTCGGCATCGCGTGGCTGTTTTCTTCGAACCGGCGCGCCATTCGGCCCCGGGTCGTGGTGTGGGGTCTGGGCCTTCAGTTTGCTTTTGCATTTCTGGTGCTGAAAACTCCGTTCGCCTGGGTGTTCAAGTCCATCAGCGACGGAGTGAATCACATGCTGTCGTACGCCGATGAGGGGAGCCAGTTCGTATTCGGGAAGTTGGGCGTCAATCAGCCGCCTGTTGGCTTGGTGTTTGCATTCCAGGTGCTGCCGATCGTGATCTTTATCGCTTCGTTCTTCGCGATTCTGTATTATTTCGGCGTCATGCAGTTATTCGTGCGCGCCATGGCCGTGGCGATGCAGCGCGTATTTGCGACCAGCGGCGCGGAATCGACTAATGTCGCGGCAAGCATCTTTATGGGGCAAACAGAAGCGCCGCTGACGATCCGGCCCTTTCTGCCGAACATGACCGAGTCCGAGCTCTTCACGGTTATGACCAGCGGGATGGCGCACGTGTCGGGGGCGGTCATGGCGGCTTATGTGCGCGTTGCCGGAGTTGACATCAGGCACCTGCTCACGGCTGTGATTCTCACCGCGCCGGCGACGCTGATGCTGGCGAAAATGTTGAAGCCGGAAACACAGAAGCCCGAGACATCGGGCAGCGTGCGCATCGAAGTGGAGAAGCCGGGCGTGAATGTGATTGACGCCGCGGCGCGCGGGGCGGGCGATGGACTCAGCCTGGCATTGAACATCGCCGGAATGCTGATCGCGTTCATCGCGCTGATCGCGCTCATCAACGGGATCCTGGGCGGAATTCATTCGCTGCCGTACATGGGGTGGTTCCCTCCGTCGATGCAGACGGTGCTGGGAGCGTTATTCGCGCCGGTGTCCTGGCTGCTGGGGGTGAGCTGGAAAGACGCCGGCAGCATCGGGAACCTGTTAGGCGAACGTTTGATCTTGAATGAATTTGTAGCGTTCATCGATCTGGGCAAAATCAAATCGACGCTGGATCCGCGTTCGTTCACGATAGCAACCTATGCGCTTTGCGGCTTTGCCAACCTGAGCTCGATCGCGATACAAATCGGCGGCATCGGCGCGCTGGCGCCGAACCGGAAATCGGACCTGGCGCGATTCGGGCTGCTTGCGGTGGCAGCCGGGACGATGGCGAATTTCATGTCGGCGTGCATCGCGGGCGTCCTGTTGTGAGCGCGCCGGTCGACTACATCCGTTCGCGAGTGAAGGTCAGCCCCAGAATTGCGGTTGTACTGGGAAGCGGTCTGGGAGCATTCGCAGAAGAGGTGGTCGAGGCGGTGGTGATTCCATACGCGGAGATTCCGGACTGGCCCAGGTCGACGGCGGTCGGGCATGCGGGACGACTGGTCGCCGGAAAACTCGAAGGCGTCGATTTGCTGGTTCTATCCGGCCGCGCGCACTACTACGAAGGGTATTCGCCGGCGCAGGTCACGTTTGGAGTACGAACGCTCGGCCGTCTGGGCATCCGGACGATCGTGTTCACCAACGCGGCGGGCGGGATCAATCCGAGCTTCCGCCCGGGCGACCTGGCGCTGATTTCCGATCACATCAATCTTCAGGGCGTCAATCCGCTGATCGGTCCGAATGACGACTCCCTCGGACCGCGGTTCCCTGATATGTCGGACGCCTACTGCGCCGAGTGCCGCCGCATCGCCAAGGAGACGGCGTCGGAACTGGGCATCGAGCTTGGCGAAGGCGTATACGCCGCGATGTTGGGACCGAGTTATGAGACGCCGGCGGAGATCCGATTTTTGCGGCTCATCGGAGCGGATCTGGTGGGGATGTCGACCGCGCCGGAGGTCATTGTCGCCAATCACATGGGAATCCGGTCGCTGGCAATTTCGTGCGTGACGAATGCGGCGGCGGGAATCCTGCCGCAAAAGATCAGCCACGAAGAGGTGCTGGAGACGGGCGCGCGCGTGCGTGGTACGCTGGTGAAGTTGTTGCGTGCGCTGGTTCCGCGACTTCCGGCGTGAGCGCGACGCCGATGGACCCGCTGATTCAGGCCGCTCTCGCCGCCAGAGAACAGGCCTGGGCGCCGTTTTCGCAATTCCGGGTGGGCGCGGCGTTGGAGGATTCGATCGGGCGGATTCACACCGGCTGCAACGTGGAGAGCGCGACCTACGGGCTCACGCTGTGCGCCGAGCGGGTAGCGGTGTTCAAGGCGATATCGGAGGGCGCGCGCCAGTTCCGGCGGGCGGTTGTTGCGGCCGATACGGAGGCGCTGACGCCGCCCTGCGGCGCCTGCCGTCAAATCCTGTGGGAATTTTGCGGCGATATCGAGATCACGCTGGTCAACCTGGCTGGCCGCGCCGAGGCGTTTCGCATGCGCGATCTGTTTCCGAGGCCGTTTGATGCGTCGTTTCTGTAGTCTTGCTCTCGCGTGCGCCGCGGTGCTGGCGGCGCAGACCGCCGACCGGATCTGGACCGCGCGCTACGTCGTCACCATGGACGCGCAGCGGCGCGTCATCGAGAACGGCGCGGTCGCGATTCAGGGCGACCACATTGCCGCCGTGGGTCCGCGGGCGGAAATCGAGCGGCGATTCGCGGCCGGGCGCCGTCTGGACCGGCCCAATGCGCTCATAGCGCCGGGACTGATCGACGCGCACACGCACGCGCCGATGTCGCTCTTCCGCGGCATCGCCGACGACAAGCGTCTTCAGGACTGGCTCGAGAAATATATTTTCCCGGCCGAGGCGAAGAACGTGAACGCGGAATTCGTGCGCTGGGGGACGCGGCTTGCGTGCTTCGAAATGGCGCTGGCCGGAACCACCACGTTCGCGGACATGTATTACTTCGAGGACGCGCTTGCGGACGCCGTCAAGGAAGCGGGGCTGCGCGGCGTGCTTGGCCAGACGATCATCGGGTTCCCGGCGCCGGATTACAAAACGGCTGCGGATGCGCTGGCCGGGACGGAGCGCTACCTCCGGCGCTTCCGAAACGATCCGCTGATTACGCCTGCGGTTGCGCCGCATGCAGTATACACGACCGGCGATGACGTCCTGAAGTCCGCGCGTGCGCTTGCCAACAAGTACGGCGCTCCGCTGCTTATTCATCTTTCAGAGACGCGCCGCGAAAATGAAGAGACGCGCGCCAAACGGGGTATGAGCCCCACGCAGCTGCTTGAGTCCTTGGGCGTATTGGACGGACCGGTGCTGGCGGCGCACGGCGTGTGGCTTGACGATGCGGATCTCGCCATTCTCAAGAAGCATGGCGCCGGACTGGCCCATTGCCCCACAAGCAACGCCAAGCTGGCCAGCGGCGTCGCGCCTGTGGTCAAAATCCTGTCGCTCGGAATCGCGATGGGCCTTGGCACCGACGGCTTCGCGGGCAGCAATGATGATGCGGACTTGATGAAGGAAATGCCGCTCGCGGCAAAGCTTCAAAAGGTGACGCTCATGGACGCGGAGGCGTTGCCGGCGCGCGAGGCGCTCGAGATGGCCACCATCATCGGAGCGCGGGCTCTTGGACTTGAGAAACAGATCGGATCCATAGAGCCCGGCAAGCGCGCCGACCTGATCACCATCCGTCTGGACGGACCGAACGCGACGCCGATGTACAACATCTATTCGTTAATCGTGTATTCGCTAAAGGCCGGAGACGTGAACGATGTCATGGTCAACGGTCGTCTGATTGTCCGCGACCGGCGAATGTTGACGCTGGACGCGGCCAGCGTTCTCGGCAAGGCCGCCGCGTATCAGCAGCAAGTATGGGCGTCCTGGACCGGGTCCCAAAAATGAAGCAGACCTGACGCCCGCGCCCATTCGGCGATTACGCGGGGCGAGAGCGCCCGGCAGCTCCGCGGCGTCCTGTACGTCTTCAGCCGAGGCCTGTTACAGCCGCGGCCTGATTGACGCTTTCCGCGCCTGATGCTACGTTCATGAGCAAACAGGGCTTTTTGCCCTTGGGAGGTTTCAAGGTGTTGTTGTCTCGTCTTTGGGTGCGCCGCTCTGCGCCCGCTCTCGGGCTCCTCACACTGGCCTGGGTCGCACATGCACAAGGTCTTGGATCGGTTGTCGGAACCATCACAGATCCGACCGGGGCTGTGGTACCGGAGGCCAAGGTCAGGATCACCGACGAGCGGACGTCGTTTACGCGTGATACAACGACGAACGCGCAAGGCTACTATGTGTTTCCCTCGCTCCAGCCTTCGAGCTACACGGTTTCGGTGCAAAGCGCCGGGTTTGCTCCCGCCGAGCGGAAAGGCGTTCTGCTGCAGGCCGACCAGAGCGCCACCGTTAACTTCACGCTCAATGTGCAGCAGTCCAGTCAAACCGTGAATGTCGAAGCGCCGCCGCCGCAGGTCAATACGACCACGGCTACGATGGGCGCGGTCGTCGATGAGCACCGCATTATCGGTCTTCCGCTGAATGGAAGAAATGCTGCGACGCTGGCGTTGATATCTCCGGGGGCGGTGCTGGCGCCTGCCGGCGATGTCGATCAAGGCAGCACGAAAACCTTTCCCGTCGCCGTGACAGTTTCGATGAACGGCTCGCGCCAGAACCAGACCAGTTTCCGGCTGGACGGCGCTAATAACAACGATATCTATACGAACGTCAACCAGCCCTTTCCATTTCCCGACGCATTGCAGGAATTCAGTGTGCAGACCAGCAACTACTCGGCGCGTTATGGCGGCAACGCCGGCGGAGTGGTGAACATCATCACCAAATCCGGCAGCAACGATTTTCACGGCGATTTATTCGAGTTCAACCGCAACGCCGCGTTTAACGCACGCAACTTCTTTGCCTCCTCGCGCGACCAATTGAAGCGCAACCAGTTCGGCGGAACTTTCGGCGGTCCGGTAACGCTGCCGCGCCTGTACAACGGCAAGAACAAGACCTTCTTCTTTGCGGGATACCAGGGTACGCGCATTCGCAATGTCAGCACGGCGTCCAATGCCTACGTTCCAACCCAGGCCAACTGGGCGGGCGACTTCTCTGCGTATCTGGATGCCGCAAATCCGAACAATCCACAAGGCAAGGCGATCACAATTCTCGATCCTGTGACGGGGAAGCCGTTCCCCGGCAACATCATTCCGAGCAATCGCCTCGATCCGGCCGCGCATGCATTATCCAAGTATCTCCCGTCAGTCGGCGGCAACGGCCTGGTCTTCTACGGACAGCCGACGGCGCAGAATTTCGATGAAATGGTGGCGCGTGTTGATCAGACGCTCGGCGAACAGGACCACCTGTCCGTGCGGTATTTCTTCGATCGCTTCTATAACCAGCCGTTTCTCAATTTGAGCAATTATCTCAGCAACACCAACTTCACGGTGATCGATTCGCATAACGTGATGCTGAACGAAAACCACATCTTCACGCCGAACATCCTCAACGAATTCCGGTTCAGCGTCGCCCGCGAGGTATCGCAGCGCGGTCCTGCGGCCGGCAGCATCAACGCCGCAACTTTAGGGGTAAACATCTACGAACCGCCTGGCGACAAGATTCTGGAGAGCCTGTCTGTAAGCGGCTTCTTCAGCATCGGCCAGACGGATCCAGCGACGTTCACGCGCAACCAGTACAGCCTGAACGACGCCGTGAGCTGGGTGTCCGGACGGCATTCCATGGTCTTTGGCGCAGATGTCGGACGCGCCCAGGTGATCTTGCGGAACCAGTTCCTGCAACCCGGACAGTTCAGCTTCACGGCGGATTACACCAACCTCGCGCTCGCCAGCTTTGTGCTCGGCAAGCTGAGAACCTTCCGCCAGGGCAATGGAGAGTTCAAAGACAACCTGGTGAACACGGTCGGGCTGTTTTTTCAGGATGATTTTCACGTGACTCGCAAGTTGACTCTCAACCTGGGCCTGCGCTGGGATCCGTTCTTCCCCTGGAAAGAGACGCACGGCAGGGTTGAGCTGTTCAAGCCCGATGCGTACGCCGCCGGCGTGAAATCGCAGCAGTTTGACAATGCGCCTCCGGGCTTGCTGTTTCCCGGCGACGCCGGCGCGCCGAAATACGGGATTCTGGCCAATTACAAAAACTTCGCGCCGCGGATCGGATTTGCTTACGACGTCAAAGGCGACGGCCGCACCAGCATCCGGGGCGGGTTTGGCATGTTCTACGACTCGATGCAGGATGGCATTTACAACAACCGCTTCGTGGACGTCACGCCATTCAGCACGCAAATCACGCTTACAGATCCACAAGGCCCGTTCAGCAACCCGTATCTCGGCATCACGAATCCGTTTCCCGCTCCGTTCCCTCCGCCGCGCAACATCGCGTTCCCGCTGCCGTTGCTGGCGGTGACCTACGATCCTGCGAACGGGAGCGTGTATCAGACTCCGGTGGCCTACAACTACAATCTCGCGATCGAGCAGCAGCTTGGCGCGGATTGGATGGTGCGTCTGGCCTATGTCGGATCGCATGCTAGCCATCTGCTTGAAACCATCGAACTGTCGCCGGCCGTCTACATCCCCGGCAGCGCTCTGAGTACGGACCAGCGCCGGCTGTATCCGCAGTTTACGAGCATTGCTCAGTCCTCCGACGACATTAATTCCCACTACAACTCGCTCCAGGCGACGGTGCAAAAGCGCTTCACCAAGGGTCTGACGCTGCAAGCCAACTACACCTGGTCAAAATCGCTGGATGACATACCGTGGGGTCAGAGCGCCAGCACAGTGGTGTCGGGCGGGCTGTCGCCGATTCCGTGGTACATGCCGGGGCGGCATCAGTTCGACTACGGCCCCTCCGAATTCGATCACACGCACCGGCTGGTGGCGAATTTCGTCTGGAATCTGCCGCGGCTGTCGAATGCGCCCGCCGTGGTGCGCTACATCGCAGGCGGATGGGACCTGACCGGACTGTTCTCGGCGCAGTCCGGCGCGCCGCTGACGATCATGGCGGGCAAGGATCAGTCGGGCACGGGTTTGGGCAGCGACCGCGCCGTGGCGCTGAATAGCGCGATTTACGGCGCCGGCGCCTGCGGCAAGGCTGCGCCGTGCGTAGACTGGCTGAACCCGGCGGCTTTCGGATTGCCGCCTGTGGGCGCTTTCGGAACTGTGGGGAAGGGCGCGGTTCGCGGCCCCAACTCGATCACCTACGACGGCGGGCTATTCAAGGATTTTCCGTTTTTGCGCGAACGCTGCCGCGTCCAGTTCCGGGCAGAGTTTTTCAATCTGTTGAATCGCGTGAACTTCAACAATCCGGGGACAACCTTCTCGAGCGCCGGCTTCGGGAGCATCAAAGGCGCTGGGGATCCCCGCATCGGGCAGCTTGCGCTGAAGTTCGTCTTCTAAACCCCGAAAGCTGCGCCTCGGGCGGAACTATGCAAGCAGGTCGTTGATGCGCCGGATCTCGCGGAGATCAAACTTCGGCCGGCGATCGTAGGTGAGCAGGCCGTTGATTTCCTGCTCGACGTCGCACAACTGGGTATAGCAGACGCCCGCGAATCGCGGCAGTTTGGCGACGGCCTCATACAGGCCGCGGATACGGTCGAGCGCGGCTTGGCGGGAGGGCTCGATGCCCGAGTAGCCCCACGAGTTCTCGGGGGTGCGGTCGCCCTCAGGAATGAAGGCGACGCCGCCGAATTCGGAGAGGAACAGCGGCGTTCCGTTGTATTTGCAGCCGGGCGCGAGGTACAGCTTGCCCATCAGCGGCAGCGGAACCTGGTCCGAGGGGCACTCATGGAAGCGCGCATAGAGCTGCTCGCCCGTGCGCGTGTAGTCGTGAATGGCGAACAGATCCGTGTCCTCGGTGTGCTCCCAACCGTCGTTGTCAATCACCAACCGGTGGGGATCGAGCGATTTCGTCAGATGATACATCGCGCGCATATGCGCCTGCTGCCTTGGATCGGCGACGTTCGGAACGCCCCAGCTTTCGTTCAGCGGCACCCAGAGAATGATCGAGGGATGGTTGTAATCGCGTTGGATCGCTTCCATCCATTCGTTCGTGAGCCGGCCAACATACGTGGAGTCGTAGAGGTAGGCGTTGGCCATCTCCGCCGAAACGAGCAGGCCCATTTTGTCGGCCCAATACAAATACCTCGGATCCTCGATCTTTTGATGCTTGCGGACGCCGTTGAAGCCCATCTCTTTAGTGAGCCGGATGTCTGCCTGAATGGCTTCGTCCGAGGGCGGCGTAATGTTGGTCTCCGGCCAGTAGCCCTGGTCGAGGACCATTTTGAGGTAGATTGGGTTGCCGTTCAGCACCACGCGACCGTTCCGGACGGCGACGCTGCGGAATCCGAAGTACGATTCAACGCGGTCCAGCAGCTCTTCACCGCGTCGCAGCTCGAACGTAACGTCGTACAGGTTCGGGTTATCGGGCGACCACAGACCCGGATCGCGGATCACCACGCCTGCGGTCGCACGGGCGCCCGCGAGCTGGACCATCGTCATTGTCAAAATGCGATCGCCCTGCCGCACGACGACGGCGAAGTGAACGTCATCGGCAGGCCTGGCAACTCGGGCTTCAAACGTGACAGAGCCGTTCAGAGCGGCGTCGATCTGCACCGCCTCCAGGTAGCTTTGGCCGACGGCCTCGAGCCACACGGTCTGCCAGATTCCGGTAGTCCGGGTATAGAAAATGCTGGCGCTGTGAGCCTCCCAGTGCTGTTTGCCCCGCGGGAGATACCGGTCAGTGGGAGGGTCCTCGACGCGAACAGTGATGGTGTTCTCGTTCCCGCGGAGGAGCGCCGTAATGTCGAAGCGGAAAGGCGTGTGGCCGCCCTCATGCTCGCCAGCATAGTAACCATTCACCCACACCCTAGCTTTGTAGTCGACCGCGCCGAAATGTAACAGCACACGCCGCCCCGTCCAAGCTTCCGGCGTGTGGAACCTGCGGCGATACCACACATAGGGGTGGAACGCGTTTTCGCCGACCCCGCTCAGCGGGCTCTCAAAACAAAACGGAACCAGAATGGATCGGCTGAACGGCTTGTCCGCCACCGCCCAGTTCTCGTCCAGGCCCGCGTTGTCATCGTCGAATTCGAACTCCCACGACCCGTTCAGATTCAGCCACTCTGGACGCTGGAACTGCGGCTGCGGGTGCTCTGGACGGGGCAGCCATTCCGTATCGGACAGGCTTACTGGCGCGAATTCGCGCACCGGCAACATACTGGCGGCCATGTCGCTCACCGAATTAAGTACTGTGATCGAAGCTGAAATCTCAGATTAGCGGGCCTTCGATCTCAATACAAGAAAATTCGCAATTGTTTTCTACTTTTTTGACGCGCCGTGCCTTTCGCAGGATGCCTTTCTGGACGCTGAAATTTTTGACATGCTGGAGGGCTTGCGCCGGCCGACTCCCGCGCGCCGCCGCATACAATGTTCTACGATGCCCGAAGTTCGATACCACAACCGGCGCGCCCGCCAGATCGAGAATGACCAGGTCCGAGTGACGGTCACGGTGGAGGGAGGGCATATCGCTGAAATTCTCCACAAGCCATCCGGCGTGAACCCACTGTGGACTCCGCCCTGGCCGTCGATCGAGCCTTCCACTTACAATCAAGCCGCGCATCCCGAATACGGGAATGACGCCGAGAGCAAGTTGCTGGCCGGAATTTTTGGGCACAATCTTTGTCTGGGAATTTTTGGTCCGCCGTCTCCGGAGGAGGCCCGGGCGGGGCTGACCGTTCACGGCGAAGCCTCGATTGCGCCGTATGAGATTGAAACGAGCGCAAGCGAACTCCTGTCGCGGACGCAGCTGCCCGCCGCACAGCTCGCCTTTGAGCGCCGCATCCGTCTGGAACCGAATGGGGTTCTGCGGATTTCAGAATCGGTTGAAAACCTGGCGGCGCTCGATATTCCCATCGCCTGGACGCAGCATGTGACGATGGGACCGCCATTTCTTGAAAAGGGACGCACGCAATTCCGCGCTCCGGGCACGCGTTCCCGCACTCTGGACGGACGCGATTTCGAATGGCCAGGGGATCTAGAAGTGTTTCCGGATTCGCCGTCCTCGGGCCGGTTTGCCACAACGCTGATGGACCCGCATCGCGAGCAGGCCTACTTCCTCGCGTTCTCGCCGTCCGCGCGGGTGCTGTTTGGGTATGTATGGAAGCGCGCCGATTTTCCCTGGCTGGGCGTCTGGGAGGAGAACTACAGCCGCAAGAACCCGCCGTGGAACGGACGAACGCTGACGCGGGGTATGGAGTTCGGCGTCTCGCCGATGCCCGAACCGCGTCGCCAGATGATCGAAAGGAACTCACTCTTCGGGACGCCGGCCTATCGCTGGCTGCCGGCGCGAAGCAAGGCAAGAGCCGAGTATCTGGCGTTTATCCAGCCGGCTGACCGGATTCCGGACGAGCCCCAGCCCGGCTTGTTCTGACCTGATTTACGCCTCAATCGGCCCGTCGCCTCTTGACAGCGCCGCAACAATTCTTTCCGCATCTCGCTGGGCCATGCCGGCCGCCGAGTCCATGGCCACCCAGTACACGGCAGCGCCGATGAGAGCTGAGAAGCCGAGTACGACATAGAACGCGATTGCGCTGTCGAACGCATACTGCGCGGCGTAAGCCAGCAGCACCGGCGCGGCGGCCAGCGGGTACACAAAAACCAGAAGAGCTTGCACTCGTCCTGCGGCGCGGGACCGCATGCTCCGGGAAGGATCGGCGGCGCGCGGATTGTAGACGGAAATCAGGTTTCCGATCCCGAGCAGGTAGAGACTGACGATCATGGTGACGCTGTATGCTTCGACCAGCGCAGCCCCGCTCATGGGCGTGCGCAGCGCTGCGCAAACGGCGATAATCGCGGAGATTTCGAGCAGGACGAAGAACACCGAGACGATGTTCTTGGCAAGCAGCACGGTCTTGAACGGCGCGGGCATCGCAAAGTAAGCCTGGGCCGCGCCGCGGTCGAAGCCCAGGCTGTTCCAGAAGCAGACGTCGCCGAGCAGGAGCAGGGCGTATACGGAGATCATCGTCAGGTAATGTCCAGCCAGCACGCCGCGCGACGGGCTGCCGCCGATTGCCATTGGAAGCCAGATCAGCAGGCCGAAGGTGAAGCCCATCAGGAAGACCAGGCGGAACCGGGGGGAGCGGGCCAGCGTCCGCAGCTCCTTCTCTGCCAGAGCCCCGAGCGGGTCCGGAAAGATCGAGGAGGGCCAGCGGAACACACGATCGCGCCACGACCCAAGGAGAGGGCGCGCGGCGATGGGTGTGGCGCCGGCGGCGTCCGCATCGAAGCGCAGCCCGCGTTCGAACTGCCGCCGGCCAAAGACATAGGCGGCCGCGGTCCACGCCAGAAGCGACGCGACCGCGACAGGGCTGCGATGGCCAACCAGAATGGCGGCGCAGGCCGACCAGGGCCACACGGGGCCCGCGATATGAACCCAAGCCGCCGAAAGCCAGGCCGGCGAAGCATGACGTAACAGGAGCTGCGGCAGCGCCGCTGTGATCACAAACAGGAACACGGCGATCTCGCGAATCCGGCGACGCGCAAAGACGCGGCTCAGGACTTCCCGGATACCGGCCGAAAGCAGAAGGTTGAAGGCGATGAAGGGGATGGCGGCCAATGCGGCCCACGGCGGCAGAAGCGGATTGAATAGCGCGCCCAGAGCCGCCCCGACCACAATCAACAGCATTTCGAAGCTGGCCGTTGCCCGCAGGAGAACCTCGATCCAAAACAGTTGCTCCTGGGGAATGGGGTAGACGATCACCTTGCGCATGTCCAGCGCCGCCCCGGTAGCGGCCATCAGCAGCGGAACAAGCTGCCAGTACAGAAAAATCAGCAGCAGACCCGGCGCCGCCGCTTCCACCGCCGCTCCGAGTGCGCCGGGTTTCGAAAGCAGCCGGAACGCCATGCCCGCGAGCGCCAGCCATGCTCCGTACCACACGCCCCCTAACGCCAGACCGAACGCGTTTCCCAGCTTTGGCGCGCGCGAGTATGTATTCCACATCACGCGCCACTGCGCCCACCAGATCGCCCGGGTCTGGGCGTTCATAGCCAGTCCAGCGTTTCCGCGCTGCGCTCGCCTCCGACCAGGCGAACGAAAATATCTTCGAGCGTCTCGGCGCCGGCGCGCAGCGCAGCCATGCGCTCATTCAGCAGCAGTCGTCCTTCATGGATGATCGCGACGCGGTCGCACAGGCGTTCGACAACCTCCAGCACATGCGAGGTGAGGAAAATGGTCGCGCCATGCCGGACCTGCTCGAGGAGAATATCTTTCATGAGCCGTGCGCCGACTGCGTCCACGCCCTCGAACGGCTCGTCCATGAGGTAGAGTTGCGGACGGTGGATGAGCGCCGCAGCCATGGCAACCCGCTTTCTCATGCCCTTCGAATATTCTGAGATCAGCTTCTGCTCCGCGCCTGCGAGTTCGAACAGCTCGAACAGTTCACGGGAGCGCTCGCGCGCTACTTTCCGATCCAAGCCGTAGACCCGGCCGGCAAATTCGATGAACTCCGGTCCGGTCAGTTGATCAAACAGGAGCGATTCATCGGGTACCAAGCCGATCCGGCGCTTGATGTCTAGAGCCTGTTCGGGCAAGCGCAACCCCAGAATTTCGATTTCGCCCGAGGTGGGCGGAGCGAGACCCATGAGCATGCGAATCGTGGTTGTTTTGCCGGCGCCGTTAGGACCGAGAAAGCCGAAGAAGCAGCCGCGCGGGACTTCGAGCGTCAGCCCATCCACGGCGGCCTTGTTGCCGTACATCTTGCGAAGATCGCGCACCGCGATGGCGGGCGAATCGGGCATACCTGTATCGTAAAGCCGCGGATGAATGATGAGGACGCCAGCGTGTCATGCTGCAAGCGCACGGAGGATTTCTGCGGCCGCTTTGATCGTGTTCATGTGGATGGCCACGGTGTCGTTCACGTTGAACGAGTACCCGCCGGCTAAAGTTATGCACACTGGAACGCCGGCCATGACGGCGCGGTTGATTACCAGCTCATCGCGGCGGGCGAGGCCATCGAGCGTCAGCAGCAGGCCGCCGAGTTGGTCCTCCATAAACGGATCTGCGCCAGCGATGTACATGAGCAGATCAGGCCGGAACTCCGCAAGGGCGCCCTCATAATGCGTTCGCAGCCGCTTGAGATACTCGTCGTCGCCCAAGCCGTCTTCCAGGTGAATGTCAATGTTCGACGGCGGCTTTTCGGAAGGGTAGTTGTTCCACTGGTGAATCGACAATGTGAAGACTGTCGAATCGCCAGAGAAGATTTGCGCGGTGCCGTTGCCATGATGGACGTCGCAATCGACCACCATCGCTTTGCGGATGGCGCCGTCCTGCTGGAGCCGGCGGATGGCGATGGCGACGTCATGGATGGCGCAGAAGCCTTCGCCATGGTCTGGAAAAGCGTGGTGAAACCCGCCGCCGAGATTGACCCCAATGCGGTCGCGCAGTGCGTTCCGGGCGGCGGCGATCGTTCCGCCCGTCATCAGCCAGAAGGCTTCGACAGTTTCCCGCGAACATGGGATCTCGAGCCGAAGCCTTTCCTCGATGCTCAGCGTTCCGTTCTCGAGAGCGCGGACCCAGGCCGGCGTGTGCACCAGGAGCGCGTCGTCGTCGCTTGCCGGAGCAGGCTCGATGAAATCGTCCGGCCCTGCGACGCGCTCACGAAGCAGACGGTCGCGGATCATCTGGTACTTCTCAGCAGGGAATATATGGCGGCCAAGGTGAAGGTCGTAGCCGGGAGACCAGACGAGTTTGAAGGGCAGCATGTGGATCAGCGGCAATAGAAGGCGCGGACTTCGGCTTCGATGCCCGGAGCGCACGCAGCGGCGCTTCCGCCGTCGATGCGGTTTGAGCCGTCCGGCGCGAGAAACACCGCTCCCGCTTCCTCAAGGATCACGCGCAAGGGCGCCAGGTCCCAGATCTCGGCTTTGCGCTCAAAGTAGGCGTCGGCGCGTCCGGACGCCACCATCATCGCGTCCAAGCACCCGCCGAGGCTGCGCACGGCCCAGCAGCGAGCCAGCCAGCTCAGCAGCTCAGGTCCGTAGCGTTCCGTGACCATCCCCTGCATACCATTGGGGCAAACAACTGCGCGATCCAGGCGATCGACGCCGGAGGCGCGAATGGGCGCGCCGTCGCGGAATGCGCCGCCGCCGCTCACGCCGAAGTAGGTGTTTCCGATGAGCGGCAGATGCGCCACGCCGACCCGGGGTTCGCCGTGCGCTTCAAGGGCAATCAGCACGGCCCAGAACTGATTGCCGCGAATAAAATCGCGCGTACCGTCGATGGGGTCTACAATCCACCTGCGGCCGCTGGATGATATTTTGCGCGTCCCTTCTTCCCCGACGATGCCGTCCTCTGGAAACGTCTCTTCAATCGTCCGCGCGATCAGGCCCTCACATTCCTGATCAGCTTGCGTCACCGGGGAGCCGTCCTGCTTCTCCTGCGCCACAATGGACGGCTGCATCCGCAACGCCAGATCAGCGGAGGCGGCAGCCGCCCGGCAGGCGAATTCCAATTCTCGCTCAAAGCGCACGTCACCCCCAATTTATAAAGCCGCAATGCGCCGGTGCACGAATAATAAATAGCAGCCGAGCGCAACCAGCAAGGCGCCGTTGACCGCAATGACGGGCGGAGCGCCGAGCCGCTGGACAATCGCGCCGACCAGAATGCTTCCCAGCGGCATCCCTCCGCGAAACGCGATGTTGTAGACGCTCATGACGCGTCCACGCATCTGGTCGGCGGTAATCAGTTGCACCAGCGAGCTGACCATTGCGAAAACGCCGATCATCGCAGCGCCGGCGACGAACAGAAACACGCAGCTCCACCACAGCGTATTCGAGAGCGCGAAGCTGGTCATCGCGACGCCCAGCGCAAGAAGCATGATCAGCGCCGCCCTGCCGAGGTTTTTGTCGCGCGCGAACGCCGCGACAATCAGCGCGCCGACCACCGACCCGGCGCCTGAGGAGGCCAGCAGCACCGAATAACCTCGGGATCCGGCATGCAGCACGTCTCTGGCGAAGACCGGCAGGAATGCAATGATCGGATAGGCGATGAGCGTCATCGAAAACGCGAGAACGATCAGCGATATCATGCTGGCGCGGTTGCGAATAAAACCGAACCCCTGCTTCATGCTTTCTAGCACGCTTTCGCGCGATTGGGCGGGTTTGAACTCCACGCGGATCATATACAGGGAAACGATAACGGCGATAAAGGAGACTCCGTTGAGAACGAAGCACCAGCTTGCCCCAAGCTGCTCCAGCGCCAGCCCTCCCAGCACGGGGCCGATGACGCGAGCCAGATTGAACTGAATCGAGTTCAGGGCGATGGCGTTCGGCAGGTCCTCGGGTTCGACCAGCGTCGGCACGAGCGCCGAGTACGCCGGACCGCCAAAGGACTGCGCGGTGCCGACAAGGAAAGACAGGCACAGAATCGGCCAAATGTGGCGTAAACCGAAAAACACCAGCGCCGCGAGGACGAAAGCGCAAAACATCTGAACGTACTGTGACATCAGCAGAAGTTTGCGGCGGCTCTTGCGGTCCGCGAATACGCCGCCCACCAGCGAAAAGAGCATGATCGGCGCCTGTCCGAGGAAGGCATCGAGGCCCAGGAAAAACGCCGAGCCGGACATGGTGTACACCAGCCAGCTTTGCGCAAGCTGCTGCATCCAGGTCCCGATGCTGGACGTGCAGGCCCCCAGCCACATCAGCCGGAAGTCGCGGTAACGGAATGCCTTGAAAACGCGGCGAACCAAGCGCGCTCCGGTCTTACGGCAGGGGCTTCTCCCGCTGGATCAGGTGGAGAATGTTGCCGTCGCGATCGGAGAAAAACACCAGCCGGTTGCCCTGGTTGTTGTAGGGTTCTCCAAGGAATCGCACGCCCGCCCGCTTCAATTGCTCATGGGCCTGGTCAAAGTCGTCCACTGCGATGGCCAGATGCCGAATGCCGGGGGTGGCTGGATCGTTTGGACCCCGGGCGCCGTCGCCCGGGATGATCTCCAGCATGGTCCCGTTCGGCGCTTTGACGAAGTAGAACTTGTCATAGCGGTAATTGATGCGGAAGCCCAGGAAGTCAACGTACCACTGCGCGAGACCCGCCGGATCGGGCGATGCGATCGCCGTATGCTCTAGACCTTGGAACATAGGAGGATTTTATCAGGCGGAGGCCGCCAGACACTTTCCTGACGGTCCAGATGCAGATTTGTACCGCCGCGTCAATATACTTCAAAACAGAACGCCGTATTCGAATCGCTCGGCGAAAGCGAGTACTGACCGTTTTCGAGCATTTCGCCGGCCTCGACGCGGAACAGCCGCCCGTCGATTCGAGTTACAGACAGTTTGAGCGGGCGCGGCCCGCCTCGCCGCTTCTGCGACACCGTAATCTCTCTCTGCCCGCCCTTCACTTCCAGGCGGTACAGTTCCAGCCTCTCGGGATTGATTTTGTCCGCTTCGATCAGAAAAATTGGCTCGGCCAGCGGCGTCCTGGCTGGCGAGGACGCGCCGGGAATAATATAAGTGCTCTCATTTTTCTTCTGCTCCTCGCGAGCCTCCACCACTTCCGTAGGAATCAGTTTACTGGCATGGAGCAGATAAGGAATATCCGGCTGCGGCGGGCGGGGACCTGTGTATTTCTCCGCTGCCAGCGCCGCGGAAGCGAGCAGCACGAATACGGCGGGCGCTCTCATGATTCACAGTGTACTCTTGTGGCGCCGGCCTCTACTGGCTCTACGCCAACAACGGGCCAGGGCGCGGCTCGGCTTCGGTTCAGATTGGGGCCATCAGCGCGCCTGGCGCCTTACAACGCGACGAATTTCATACATCTTCCCGAGGATGCTGGCTCAATCGGGAGAGACGTATTATACTGGCCTGGAGCGGTAAAATAGCATCGCCTTCCCGCCTCAGCGCTCAGGCGCCACGGCATCCATTATCCACGTCTGACGACGGAAACGCATCAGAAGATCATTCGCATTAGAATCCACCGGAATTCGAAGGTAAAGGGGTCGAGAAAGGAACATGCATCGACGAGCATTTGTGAGTCTTTTGGCAGCGGCAGCGGCGAAGGCGCAGAGTTCCGGAAGACCGGTGAACCTGGATGAGCACGGCGACGCGAAGCTGAGCGGCGTTGACGCCGCGTCGGCGCACGCAATGGCCGGAATGCGAGCGGCGGCTGCTCCTCCGGCTGGACCTGTTCAGCCGGTTTTTACGCGTTCGGGCGGGAACCTGAGACATGGCGCGTATACGAACGAGACTCGCCTGACTCCCGCAGTCGTTCGCGGTGGTCTTCGCAAGTTATTCACTCTGTCTATGACAGGCGACAAGCGCGGGATGGAGAGCCAACCGCTGTTTGCTCCATCGGTTCGAACCAGCCGCGGGCAGGTCCGCGACTTGTGCGTCTGCTGCACCATGGCGAACCAGATCTGGGCGTTCGACGCGAAAAACGGGGAGCTCGTGTGGAAGACGACGCTTGGAAAGCCAGTCAATGGATCCAGAACGATCGACGCGTGGCTGATCAATGATCATTGGGGCATTCTGAGCACCGGCGTGATTGACGACGGTTTCCTGTATTGTGTCGCATGGATCAGCGCGGATGGCGCGGCGGCGAACGGCCGGCACCGCCTGTTTAAAGTGCGGCTCAGCGATGGGCGCGCGGCCGAAAGCATCGTTCTGCCTGGATCGGGCAATGTTGTTCAGCGAAAGCAACGCGCGGCGCTCACACTGACCAATGTAAACGGCAGGAAGACAATCTTCGTGCCGTGGGGCACGATCCAGGAAACAGCCAACGGGGCCCACGGCTTCGTGACCGCAATTGACGTCGCTTCGTTAAAAGTCACAACGGAATGGAATGCGACGCCCAGCGGCAAGGGCTCCGGCATCTGGATGGCGGGGCAGGGACTGTGCGCCGATAACGACGGCTCGCTGTATTGTATGACCGGCAACGGCGACTTCGACGGCGTCAGAAATTTCGGCGAATCATTTTTGCGGCTGCGTTATGACGGCTCTGCGATTACCGTCGAGGACTGGTGGACTCCATGGCGGGATGTGGACCGCACTCAGAGCGGAGGCTGGGACGACATGGACCTCGGCGCGGGCGGGTGCATCCTCATTCCGGAGCTCGGCGTGGTTTGCGGCGCCGGCAAAGATGGAATCCTCTATGTCGTGAATTCGCGCAACATGGGCAAGACGATGCCGGAGGACTTTGCGAATCCACAGGCGAACTATGCCAAGCTGAAGAGCCGGCCGTTGTTCTTCACCTATTTCCCGGGCTTTGACAAGAACCCGGCGCCAAACGATATCCGGTCGCTCGACACCTTGTTTGCCGACCGGACCCATCATATGCACGGAACGCCGCTGTATTGGAATGACAAGCTGTACTGCATGGGCGAGAACGGGAACCTGCGCGCGTGGTCGATTGACGCCTCCGGCGCAGTACGATTTCTGGCGCGATCGGAAGAAACCGCCAGCCCGTTTTCTCCGGTTCCGCCGGGCGGCATGCCCGGCGGCATGTTGTGCATCTCCAGCAATGGGAGCCAGGACGGCGTAATCTGGGCTTGCGTGCCGGACGATGACGCCAACAAGCGCGTCGTCAACGGGCGTGTATTTGCCTTCGACGCTTCGGACTTCTCCGATGTTTTGGGCGATGGCGATCACCGGATCAAGCGCTTGTGGATGAGCGATCCTCACTACGTCTACAACAAGTTCAACCTTCCAGTCGTGAATGGCGGGCGGCTGTATGTGCCGACGTACGACGGCAAGGTGGACGTCTACGGCGTTTAGGTCGAAATCCGGCGTCGCCGGCTAAACCCGAACTGCCCTTTCGATCTCGGATGGGCGCTTTGGGGGCGCATGTTGCGGCTCGAGC
>Ga0070740_10001263_pt1 | contig 36498 bp, 44 predicted proteins | sample Coa_R2_FD_67286 | JGI IMG/M metagenome (GOLD analysis project Ga0070740, IMG submission 67286) | Surface soil microbial communities from Centralia Pennsylvania, which are recovering from an underground coalmine fire - Coalmine... | ecosystem: Environmental > Terrestrial > Soil > Unclassified ... | reverse complement strand
GGGCTGCGGTTTGCCATCCGCGAGGGCGGGCGCACCGTGGGCGCCGGCACCGTCACCGAGATTCTGGAGTAGTCGCCGATTTGTCAGCGAGGAGTTCGTCGGTTGCGCGAACAAGGGCGGCTGACTGATGGAATGAGACACATATGAGCCTTAGAGAACGCATTCGAATCCGGTTGAAGGCGTATGATCATCGCGTGCTCGACCAGTCGACGACGGAGATCGTGGATACGGCCAAGCGCACTGGGGCGCAAATAGCCGGGCCAATCCCCTTGCCGACCGTGCGCAACGTATACACGGTGTTGCGCTCGCCGCACGTGGACAAGAAATCGCAGGAGCAGTTTGAGATCCGTACGCACAAGCGGCTGCTCGATATTCTCGAGCCCACTCAGGATACTGTGGATGCGTTGATGAAGCTCGATCTCCCGGCTGGCGTGGATGTGGAGATCAAGGCGTTTGGAAAGGGAAAGTAGCTGGCGGTTTGCCAGTGACCGGCAGGGAGCGGCTGGTTGCTGCTGACAACCGGCCATTAGAACCCAGCGACTGCGAGGTTGGACATGGGCCCAGGAATTTTAGGCAAGAAGATCGGTATGACGCAGGTGTTCCGTCCGGACGGGCAGGTTGTGCCTGTCACGCTGCTCAAGGCGGGTCCCTGTGTTGTCGTACAGCGGAAGACTCCTACGGTTGACGGCTACGATGCGGTTCAGTTGGGGCTGGTGGAGTTTGCGAAGGCTTCGCGGACAACAAAACCGCTGGCCGGGCATTTGAAAAAGGCCAATGCGGAAGGCGTGAGGTTTATTCGCGAGGTCAGACTGAGCGGCGCAAATGGCGATTTGAAGGCGGGCGACCGGATCCTGGTGGATCAGTTCAAGCCCAAGGACAAGGTCGACGTGATCGGAGTCAGCAAGGGGCGCGGGTTCGGCTCGCTTGTCAAACGCCACCATTTCCGCGGCGGTCCGGACACGCACGGCTCGATGTTTCATCGCGCGCCGGGATCGATCGGCGCGTCGAGCTTTCCGTCCCGCGTGTTTCCAGGGACCCGCATGGCGGGACATATGGGGACGCAGCGGGTGACGGTTCGGAACCTGGAAGTGGTTCAGGTGGATGCAGAGGACAACGTGCTGATGGTAAAGGGCGCGGTGCCAGGGCCGAATGGCGGCTATGTGGTTGTGCGTCCGGCCAAGCGGTAGGAGAGAAACCATGCCCACAGTTGAAGTGATCGATCTGAACAACAACACGGTTGGCTCGCTGGATCTCTCCGACGCCGTGTTTGCTGCGCCAGTAAACGATCATCTGCTGTATGAAGCAGTGCGGCACTACATGGCAAGCCGACGCCGGGGAACGGCCAAGACGAAGACGCGGCACGAAGTTTCGGGCTCAGGCAAGAAGCTGTGGCGGCAGAAGGGAACGGGCCGCGCACGCATGGGGTCGATCCGGTCGCCGCTGTGGCGTCACGGCGGAACCGTGCATGGTCCGCAACCGCGCGACTATAGCTATCGGCTGCCGCGCAAGATGCTGCTCGGAGCGCTGCGCAGCGCGCTCAGCGCCAAGCTGCGGGACGGCGAGCTGAGAGTGGTCCGCGAATTTGCGCTGGCCGATCACAAGACCAAGACCATGGCGCGGATCCTGACGGCGCTGGGAGCGCCGCGCACCGTGCTGCTGGTCGAGAGCGGCGAGAACCGCAATCTGGAGCTGGGCTCGCGAAATCTGCCGGGAATCAAGCTGGTGGCGACTCGCGACGTCAATGTGTACGATCTGCTCGGCCACGAGGGCGTGCTGGTGAGCGAAGCCGCGGCGCGCAAGCTTTCCGAGGCGCTTGCGTAGGAGAGGGCGATGACAGTCTATGAAATCATCCGGCGGCCGATTGTGACCGAGAAGGCCGTCGCCAAGAAAGATGCGGAGCGCACCCTGTGCTTCGAAGTTGCCGCCAACGCCAACAAGACCCAGGTGAAAGCGGCGGTCGAGCATCTGTTTAAAGTAAAGGTCGACGAGGTCCGCACTTCGACCAACAGCGGCAAGCTGCGGCGGCGGGGTAAGTTCACAGGCTACCGTCCGGATTGGAAGAAGGCGTACGTCCGGCTCAAGCCGGGCGAGAAAATGCCGGAATACGCGGAGATCTAAGACATGCCGATCAAGTCATACCGACCGACCACGCCGACGCGCCGCTTCCAGACGGTAGTTTCGCGCGAGGATATTACCAAGCAGAGGCCCGAAAAATCGCTGACTGTGGGCAAGCGCAAGACAGGCGGCCGGGACAGCCGGGGTATGATCTCGGTTCGCTTTCGCGGCGGCGGGCACAAGCAGGCCTATCGCATCATTGATTTCAAACGCGACAAGCATGGGGTTCCGGCCAGGGTTGCAGCCATCGAATACGATCCGAACCGCTCGGCGCGCATCGCGCTTTTGCATTACGCCGACGGCGAAAAGCGCTATATTATCGCGCCGCTGGGTCTGGAGGTGGGTCGCACTGTGGTTTCCGGACCGGATGCGGATATCCTGATCGGCAATTCGCTGCCGCTCAGAAACATTCCGGCCGGGACCGTGGTGCATGCCATTGAACTGCGGCCGGGCAAGGGCGCCCAGATGGCCCGGTCGGCCGGAGCGCAGGCGCAGTTGATTTCAAAGGAAGGCGACTACGCCCTCTTGAAGCTGCCATCGGGTGAAGTGCGCCGGGTGCACGTCGACTGTGCGGCGACGGTTGGTCAGGTGGGCAACGTCGATCATGAGAACGTTTCGATCGGCAAGGCGGGACGCACGCGCTGGCGAGGGCGCCGACCGCACAACCGGGGGGTTTCCATGAACCCGGTTGACCACCCCCACGGGGGCGGCGAGGGCAAGACCTCGGGCGGCCGGCACCCGGTGACGCCGTGGGGCCAGCCGACCCGCGGATTTAAAACGCGCAACAACAAGCGGACGGATAAGTGGATCGTTCAGCGAAAGGCGAAGAAGCGATAAGAACGGTTGGGGGCTTCAGGAGTATTTTCCAGCAAGATTGAGGAACCATGGCGCGTTCGTTAAAAAAGGGGCCGTTCACGGACGAGCATTTGAGCTCGAAAGTGGCGGCGATGAACGAGAGAAATGAGAAGAAGGTGATCCGCACGTGGTCGCGGCGCTCCACCATTATTCCGGATTTCATCGGCCACACGATCGCCGTCCACAACGGCAAGAAGTTCATCCCGGTGTACATTACCGAGAACATGGTGGGGCACAAGCTGGGCGAGTTCTCGCCGACGCGCACGTTTAAGGGTCACGCGGCGAAGGCGACCGAGAAGGGCGGGAAGCCCGCCTGAAGTTGCTCATCGCCGGTCCCGGTTGACAGCAACCGGAAACTGGCAGGCGACAACAACGGAAGGGAGTGAGGCGACATGCAAGCAAGAGCGGAAGCCAGATACATCCGGACATCGCCGCAGAAGGCGCGGCTGGTGGTGGATTTGATCCGGGGGCGGACGGCCAACGAGGCGAGGATCATCTTGCGCAGCACAAACAAGCGGATGGCGCCTACGGTGCTGAAGGTGCTCGATTCGGCGATCGCCAATGCTGAGAACCGGTTCAACGACGTGGACGTGGATGCGCTGGTCGTGACGCGGGCGTATGTGAACGAAGGCCCGCGCATGAAGCGGATCCGGCCGGCGCCGATGGGGCGCGCCTATCGCTATCAGCGAAGGCTGGCTCATATCGTCGTGGAAGTCGGAGATAAGGAATAAGGGATGGGGCAGAAGACGCATCCTTTTGGTTTCAGGCTGGGCGTTACCAAAACCTGGCGCTCGCGCTGGTTCGCCAAGCAGGACTATTCGAAGCTGCTTAAGGAGGACCTGGATTTGAAGGACTCCTTGCGGGAGCGGCTGAAGTCAGCCGGCGTGAGTTCGATCGAAGTTGACCGGCCGGGCAATAAGCTGCGGGTCACGATCCGGACATCGCGTCCCGGCATTATTATCGGCCGTAAAGGCGCGGAGATTGAAAAGCTCAAGGGCGACTTGGCCAAGAAGACCGGGCGGGAGGTCTTTATTGACATTCAGGAAGTTCACAAGCCGGAACTCGACGCGCAACTGGTGGCGGAATCGATCGCGCTGCAGCTAGAAAAGCGCGTGGCTTTTCGGCGCGCGATGCGCAAGGCGGTCGATTCGGCTTTGCGGTTTGGCTGCAAGGGGATCAAGGTCCGCGTATCAGGCCGCTTGAATGGGGCTGAAATCGCGCGCAGCGAGTGGTACTTGCAGGGGCAGCTGCCGTTGCATACGCTCCGCGCCGACATCGACTACGGTTTTGCTGAAGCCTACACGACATATGGCGTGATCGGGATCAAGACGTGGGTGTACAAGGGAGAGGTTTTGGATGGGCGGCGCGGGGCGCTGCGATCCGAGCCGGAGCCGCGCCGCCGCGACCGACGAGAGCGCGGAGAGCGTGGCGAGCGCCGTACGCCCGCGGCGCCGGCAGCCGAGCCGCAGGGGGTGATCGTGCAGCCGCCGCCGGAGCTTCCGTCGCGCACGGCGGGACCCGTGCTGCCGCCCATGGCGCCGCCTCAGCCGAGCTGGAAGCAGGAGGCCAGGCAGGAGCAGGGGCCTGGACTTGAAGGGGAGAAGGAACCTAGCTGAGGGCCAAGGAGTTTTGCCATGTTGATGCCAAAGAAGGTCAAGTACAGAAAGCAGCAGCGCGGCCGCATGAAGGGCAAGGCGTGGCGCGGCTCGACGCTCGCCTTCGGCGACTATGGCTTGAAAGCAATGCAGTGCGGGTGGATCACGGACCGGCAGATTGAGGCGGCCCGCGTCGCCATGACGCGCTTTATCAAGCGCGGCGGCAAGGTCTGGATCCGGTTGTTCCCGGACAAGCCGATTACCAAGAAGCCTGCGGAAACTCGCATGGGAAAGGGCAAGGGCGCGCCGGAGCAGTGGGTTGCGGTAATCCGTCCAGGCAAGATCCTGTTTGAGATGGAAGGCGTTTCGGCGGACGTCGCGACGGAGGCGATGCGGCTGGCGGCGCAAAAGCTGCCGCTTCCGTGCAAAGTGGTCAGCCGCGACCAGTTAGGGGCCTGAACCGATGAGAGCCGAAAAAATTCGTGAAATCGATACCACGGAACTGCAGCGTCAGGCCGCCGACGCCGCGGATCAACTGTTCCGGCTGAAGTTCCAGATGGCCATGGGGCAGACGGACGGGTTGAGGAAATACCGCGCGCTGAAGCGCGACCGTGCGCGTATGCTCACTATCCTGCGCCAGCGAGAATTGAATCCGGCTGAGAAGCCGGAGCCCGAGAAGAAAGGGAAGAAGGGGAAGAAGTAGGGCATGGCCGAGGGAGAGCAGAAGGTCAGTCATAAGCAGGAAAAAGTTGGTCAAGTCATTTCGACCAAGATGGCGAAGACTATTGTAGTGGAGGTGACGCGCCGGACGCCGCACCCCGTTTACAAGCGGATTATCAATAAGCGCAAGAAGTTCTATGCGCATGACGAGCACGGCCAGGCTAAGGTGGGCGACACGGTCCGGATCATTGAATCGCGGCCGCTCAGCAAGCTGAAGCGATGGACGCTCGGTGAAATTATACGGAAGGCTGTTCAGGTAGGAGTCGAGCCTTCCGCCCTGGACATCGCGCCGGAGCAGGCCAAGCCTGCCGTGAAAAAGAAGAAGCAGGGGTAACGAGCGCGTCAGGGCTTTGACCCTGGCGCTGACGACTAGGAGAAAGCCATGATCGGAATGCGAACTATCCTCGAAGTGGCCGATAACAGCGGCGCCCGCAAGCTGCAATGCATCCTGCCGCGCGGCGGAGACAAGGGTCTGCGCGCGGGGCTGGGCGACGTGGTGACGGCCAGCGTGAAGGAGGCCGCGCCCGATTCGAATGTCAAGAAAGGCAAGGTTGTCCGCGCCGTCATTGTGCGGATGCGCAAAGAGACGCGGCGCAAAGACGGCACCTATATCCGTTTCGATTCGAACGCGGCAGTTCTGGTAAACGAACTGGGCGAGCCGGTGGGAACGCGCGTGTTCGGTCCGGTCGCGCGCGAGCTGCGCGACAAGCGGTTCATGAAGATCGTCTCGCTCGCTCCGGAGGTGATCTGAATGGCGAAGGCGACGCCGCAGCGGCACGCGAATGCTCCCAAAAAGAGGCTGAAGATCGCAATCAAGCGCGACGACGTGGTGAAGGTGATCGCCGGACGCGACAAGGGTAAGACCGGGCGGGTTTTACACGTTGATCGTGAAAAGGGCAAGGTGCTGGTGGAAGGCATTTCCATGGTGAAGCGCCACACGCGCCCGAACCCGGCCAAGCAGATCAAGGGGGGCATTGCAGAGCGCGAGAGCCCGATCGATGTTTCAAACGTAATGATCATGAATTCACGGGGCGAGGCGACGCGCATCGGGTATCGGATGGAGGGCTCGGGGGCGAGTGCGCGCCGGGTTCGGTTCGCAAAAAAGGGCGGAGAGGTTCTGGATAAGAAGGGCTGAGTCGGCGGACTGCACGGCTGTGCGCTGACAGTAGGGATATGGCGGCAAGGCTGAAAGAGCACTATCAGAAAAACGTGATTCCGGCGCTGGTCAAGGAGTTCGGTTACAAGAACCCCATGGCGGTGCCGAAGATCGAGAAAATATCGGTCAACATTGGCTTGGGCGAAGCGACGCAGAACCCCAAGCTGATGGACGGCGCAGTCCACGAGCTGGCGCAGATTACCGGGCAGAAGCCGGTAGTGACGAAGGCGAAGAAATCGATCGCCGCCTTCAAACTGCGCGAAGGAATGTCGATCGGCTGCCGGGTCACGCTGCGGGGCGATCGGATGTATGAATTTTTCGATCGCCTGGTGAATATTGCGCTGCCGCGCGTGCGCGACTTCCGGGGGGTCTCGACCAAATCATTTGATGGGCGCGGCAATTACACGCTGGGCATTCGCGACCAGCTGATTTTCCCGGAGATCGATTACAACAAGGTTGAGAAGATCAAGGGAATGAACATCAGCATTACGACAACGGCGAAGACCGACGCGGAAGGCCGGTCGCTGCTGAGGAATTTGGGAATGCCGTTCCGGCAATAGCGGAGAAGGGCGAGGCAGGTAAACATGGCGACAACCGCTAAAATCGCACGAGATCAGAAACTCGCGGAACTGAAAAAGGCGAGGAAGCTTGCGGGCACGCCCGCGGCGTGCCGTCACCGCAACCGGTGTTTTCGCTGCGGCCGGCCGCGGGGGTACATCCGCAAATTCGGCATCTGCCGCATTTGCTTCCGTCTGCTGGCGCTGGCGGGGGAGATTCCGGGCGTGGTGAAGGCGAGCTGGTAGGAGAAAACGGCTGCGATGCTGACTGATCCGATTTCCGACATGCTCACGCGCGTTCGCAACGCGCTCAGCGCCCGCCATGCGAAGGTGGACGTACCTGCTTCGAAGCTGAAGTCCGAAATTGCGCGAATCCTCAAAGAGGAAGGCTATATTCTGAATTACAAGCTGACCGAGGAAGGGGCGCAGAAGTTCATCAGAATTTATCTGAAGTACACGCCCGGCAATGTTCCTGTGATCTCGCGTCTGGAGCGCGTATCGCGGCCAGGCTGCCGCGTGTATGTCGGCAGCAAATCGGTGCCAAACGTTCTTGGCGGATTGGGCATAAACATTCTCACCACTCCGCGCGGCGTAATGACGGGTCAGGCGGCGCGGCGAGAGGGCGTTGGGGGCGAGGTGCTTTGCCAGGTGTGGTAGCAATGGCCAGCTGAGGTTTTACATGTCACGTGTTGGAAAGAAGCCGATACCTCTGCCGAAAGGCGTCAAGGTGTCGATTGGCGAACAACTGCAGGTAGAAGGGCCTAAGGGGAAGCTCTCGGTGCCGATTCCCAAGGGCGTGAGGGTAGAGCAGAGCGACGGGTCGCTCGTGGTGACGCGGGATGGCGATGAGCACGCGGCGCTGCATGGGTTGACGCGAGCCCTGGCGGCCAATGCCGTGAACGGAGTGTCGGCGGGATTCACGCGCGAGCTCGATATTGTTGGCATCGGCTACCGCGCCGACGTGAAAGGACGGATCGCGACTTTCACGCTGGGCTATTCTCACCCCATCGAGATGTACCTGCCGGATGGCATTGATCTGAAGGTCGACAAGCAGACCCATCTCGTTCTGACGGGCCACGACCGGCAACTGCTGGGGCAAGTGGCGGCGAATATTCGTGCGCTTCGTCCGCCCGATCCTTACAAGAATAAGGGCATCCGGTATACGGGTGAAGTGCTCCGCAAGAAGGTCGGCAAGACCGGAGCGGGAGGAAAGTAATGCGCGAAACCAGAGGAGAACGGCGCTTACGGATTCATGAGCGCATCCGGCGGCGAGTTCGTGGTACTGAGGAGCGCCCGCGGCTTTCGGTTTTTCGCAGTCTGAAGCATATCTCAGCGCAGGTCATCGACGACCGCGCCGGGCGCACACTCGCTGCGGCGTCATCGAGCGAGAAAAGGTCGAAGATCGCAAACGGCGGCAACGTCGCCGGCGCGAAGGAAGTGGGAAAGCTCATCGCCGAACGGGCGAAAGAAAAGGGAATCACGAAGGTGGTCTTCGACCGCGGCGGCTACAAATACCACGGCCGGGTGAAGGCGCTGGCGGATGCGGCCCGCGAGGCCGGACTGGAGTTTTAGCGAATGGCTACACAGCCTCTCAAGCGGATTGAAGCGACCAATTTAAATCTGAAAGAGCAGGTAGTTTCGATCAACCGCGTCACCAAGGTCGTCAAAGGCGGCAAGAACTTGAGCTTTTCGGCGCTGGTGGTGGTGGGCGATCCGAATTCAAAGATCGTCGGCTATGGTACGGGCAAGGCGAAAGAAGTGCCTGCGGCGATCAAGAAGGGGATTGAGGCGGCAAAAAAGAATTTGCGCAAGATTCATGTACTGGAAACGACAATTCTCCATCCCGTGCTCGGGCGATTCGGCAGCGGCCAGGTATTGTTGAAGCCCGCGCCGGAAGGAACCGGGGTGATCGCAGGCGGACCCGTGCGCGCCGTTATCCAGGCGGTTGGCATTCCAAACGTGCTGACCAAGTCGATTGGATCGCACAATCCGCATAATGTAGTTAAAGCTACAATTAATGCGTTAGAACAACTGCGGGACAAGGCTGGCGTCGCCGAACTGCGCGGCATTGACGTCGGCCGGTTAGATCCTCGGCCGGCGCGAAGGGAGCAGCCGCAAGCGTGACAGCGGAACCGCAGAGGAAGCGGGATAAAGAGAAATTTGGCGCGCCCACTCGTCCGACGGCGCCTACGGCTTGGTAGGGAAAAAATCATATGGCGGAAGGCATTATTAAGATCAAACTCGTGCGCAGCCCGATTTGCGCTCCGGAGAAGCACAAGGCGATTGTGCGCTCACTCGGTTTGAAGAAATTGAACCGTGTGGTGGAGCGGCCAGACCGGCCGGAATTCCGCGGGATGGTGGCGAAAATTCCCCACCTGCTTCAGATCGTGAAGGAATAGCGTCATGGCGAATCTCAGCAATTTGAAGCCGCCTGCCGGGCAAAAGCACAAGAAGCAGCGCGTTGGACAAGGTATGGGGAGCGGCCGCGGGAAGTACTCGGGCCGCGGCGCGAAGGGTCAGAAATCAATCAGCGGCTACAGCCGCATGCGCGGCTTTGAGGGCGGCCAGATGCCGCTCCACCGGCGTCTTCCGAAGCGTGGCTTCACGAATATATTCAAGAAGGAATATGCAATCGTGAACATCGGGCGGCTCGCTCAACTGGAGGGCGATGCGTTCGATCCACAGATTTTGATGGAGCGCGGCGTCGTCAAGAAGCTGGGCGACGGCCTCAAGATTCTGGGCGATGGCGAGCTGAACCGGAGGATTAGCGTCAGGGCGCACGTGTTTTCGAAGGCGGCGCTCGATAAAATCCAGAAAGCGGGCGGGGCGGCCGAAGTCCTGAAACCGCGTTGACCTTACGGGGTCAAGAGAGAGTTCATCATGAAGTTTTTTGAGGCGCTTGCAAATGTCTTCCGGATCCCAGACCTGCGCAACCGCGTCCTGTTCACGCTAGGTTTGCTGGCTGTCTATCGTCTTGGCGCTTTTATCCCCACGCCGGGAATCGACGTGCATCGCCTGGAGACGTTCTTTCAGCAGAATCAGGGCACGCTGTTCGGCTTTATCGATTTGTTCAGCGGTGGCATGTTCCGCCGACTGACCATCTTTGCGCTGGGCATCATGCCCTACATTACGGCATCGATCATCCTGCAGTTGCTTACGGTGGTGGTGCCGACGCTTGAAAAGCTGCAAAAGGAAGGCGAGCTCGGGCGCCGCAAGATCACACAGTGGACGCGATATCTGACGGTCGGCCTTGCGATCATGCAGTCTTTTGGCATCGCGTTGACGCTTCAGGCGTCCCAGGGCGGGTTTGTTTTGAATCCCGGGTTCGGGTTCATTGCGATGACGGTGATCACGCTCACCACGGGCACCGCATTCATCATGTGGCTGGGCGAACAGATCACGGAACGGGGCATCGGCAACGGCATGTCGCTGATCATCTTTACCGGGATCGTGGTGGGGCTTCCAAGAGCGATCCATGAGATGTATACGAAGCTGGTGACCGGCGACTGGAATGTATTTCACCTTACTATCATCCTCATCATGATGATCGCAGTGGTTGCGTTTATTGTGCTGGTGGAACGCGGCGAGCGCCGGATTCCGGTTCAGTATGCCAAGCGCGTGGTCGGTCGCCGCATGATGGGCGGGCAATCTACGCACTTGCCGCTCAAGGTCAATGCCGGCGGCGTGATCCCTGTGATCTTCGCCTCGTCGTTGCTTGCTTTCCCGCAGACGCTGAACACTGTGCCGTGGGTAAAAAACTCTCCTATTCTCGGCGGGATGCTGAACGCCATTGGCGGTTCGCAGCCGCTATATTATCTGCTGTACTGCGTGCTGATCATTTTCTTCTGCTTCTTTTATGTTTCAATTATTTTTAACCCGAATGAAGCAGCGGATAACATGCGCAAGTATGGCGGATTCATTCCGGGCATCCGGCCGGGGAAGAATACGGCCGAGTACATGAACAAGATCCTGACCAAGATCACAATGGTGGGCGGCCTGTACCTGGCTGTTCTCTCGTTGATCCCGCAGATCATGATTTCGGGAATCAAGCTGCAACGCCTGCCGCTGGTTGGAAACTGGATCGATGCGACATTCCCGCGATGGCTGCTGGATGGTCTGGGAGTGACGTTCTATTTCGGCGGCACCTCGTTGCTGATTGTGGTCGGCGTGGCGATGGATACAATAAACCAGATTGAAGCGCAGTTAATCATGCGGCACTATGAAGGATTCACGCCGCGGGCGGGCCGGATCCGTGGGCGGCGAAGTTTTGCGTAATTTACGTAATTAGTTGTCCGTTGTCAGTGGTCAGTTGTCAGTCGGTTCCTGCGGGCAGGCGACGCGTTTGCTGCGTTGCGCCGCAGGCTGACAACTGACAACCGACAACTGATGACTGACAACTGATGAAAAAATTTTGCTTGATTCTGTTCGGCCCGCCCGGATCGGGCAAGGGGACGCAGGCGAAGCTGCTGCGCCAGCATCTCAACTGGCCGCACATCTCAACCGGCGATATGCTGCGCGAGCACGTCCAGGCGCAGGACGAGCTCGGCCGGGAGATCGCCGATATTATGCAGGCCGGTCTGCTGGTGCCCGATGAGCTGGTGAACCGTCTGGTGGAGGAGCGGATCGCGCGCCCCGATTGCGAAAACGGGTTTATTCTGGACGGATATCCGCGCACGGTTCCGCAGGCGAAAATGGTCCTGAACCTTTTGGACCGCAAAGGCTTTGGCCCGGTGGTGGCGTATTTGAAAGTGGACTACAATAAAGTAGTCGCCCGCTTGACCGGTCGTAGACTGTGCCCTCAGTGTGGGGCGCTGTACAGCCTCGCTTCGAACGCTCCGACCATTTCTCAAATTTGTGATTACGATGGAGCGCGGCTGATTGTGCGCGATGACGATCGCGAAGAAGTAATCCGTGCGCGGCTGGAGGCCTATGAGCGCCAGACAATGCCGGTAATCGAATACTTTCGGGAGGCGAGTGTGGCGCTGTATGAAATTGACGCTGACGGCTCGCCGAATGCGGTGCGGGCGAGGATTTGTATGGTGATACCGGCGTGCCGGAAAGAAGTGGCGCCGGCCGCTGGCTTGGGTTTGCAATGATTGTTCGGAAGACCGCCGCCGAACTGGAGAAGATGCGCCGCAGCGGTCTGCTGGTTTGGGAGATTCTGCAAACGCTCGCGCCGATGGTTCAGGAGGGCGTCACAACGCAGGATCTGGAGGTGGTTGCAGAGCGGATGATGGCCGATGCCGGGGCAAAGCCGGCGTTTAAAGGCTACTTTGTTCAAAGCGCCGGTTCGAAGTATCCGTATGTGCTCTGCACGTCGGTGAATGACGAGATCGTACATGGCATGCCGTCGCGCAAGCGGGTGCTGAAGAAGGGCGACATCGTTTCGATCGACACCGGCGTCCAGCTTGACGGATATTACGGGGACTCAGCGATCACGGTGCCCGTTGGCGAGGTGGACGAGCCGGTGCGGAAACTGCTGGAAGTGACAAAGGAAGCGCTGGAGCTGGCGATCGATCAAGCCAGGGCTGGCAACCGGCTGTTCGATATCTGCGGCGCAGTTGAGAAGCATGTGACTGCAAACGGTTTCTCGGTTGTGCGAGAATTCGTGGGGCACGGAATCGGGACGCGCATGCATGAAGAGCCGCAAGTGCCAAACTACGTGGACCGAAAGAACGAAAATCCGCGGCTGAAGCCCGGAATGGTTCTGGCAATTGAGCCCATGGTCAATCTGGGCCGGCCGGAGATGAAGATGCGGCCGGATCGTTGGACGGCGGTGACGAAGGACGGCCTGCCATCAGCCCATTTCGAACATTGCGTCGCGGTGACGGATAACGGTCCGTGGGTCCTGACGCGGCCCTAGACAATTTGGCTGTGACCGCTTTCGTTGAGCAAAGGGGCAGCGAGGCGGGTGAAGGTTTTGAAGCAGAGCGGAGCCGCGGCAGGGAGCGGCTTCAGAAGAAAAAGGAGTAGCCGTGAAAGTACGGGCATCCGTAAAGAAAATGTGTGATAAGTGCAAGCTGATCCATCGCCACGGCGTGGTGCGGGTGATCTGCACGAATCCGAAGCATAAGCAGCGGCAGGGTTAGAGAGAGGCAAGTATTATGGCGCGTATCGCAGGCGTTGATTTACCGAGCAAGAAGCGGGTCGAGATCGGCCTGACTTATATCTATGGCATCGGCCGCACTCGGTCGCTTTCGCTGTGTCACCGGGCCGGCATCGATCCGGACAAGAAGGTTGCGGACATGACGGAAGAGGAAGTCAACCGCGTCCGTCAGATTCTTGAGGAGGAAGGCGCTGTCGAGGGTGATCTCCGCAAAGAGATCTCGATGAACATCAAGCGGCTGATGGAGATGGGGTCGTATCGCGGTCTGCGACATCGCCGTGGACTGCCGGTGCGGGGCCAGCGTACGCACACGAATGCGCGCACACGCAAGGGTCCCCGGCGCGGCGCCATTGCCAACAAGAAAAAGGCGACGGCGAAGACCTAATCCCGAGGAGCTGAATCATCTATGGCGAAGGCCCCATCCAAGACGGCGGGCAAAAAGAAAACCTTCAAGAAGAAGGAGAAGAAGAACGTACCTGTCGGTATTGTTCATATCCAGGCTTCATTCAACAATACGATCATTACGTTTACCGATCAGATGGGGAACGTGGTGGCATGGTCGAGTTCAGGTTCGCTCGGCTTTCGCGGATCGCGCAAGGGAACGCCGTTCGCCGCGCAGCAGGCTTCATTGACCGCCGCTAACAAGGCCAAGGAAGTCGGCATGAGGACCGTCGAGGTGCGGGTGGCGGGTCCCGGAGCGGGGCGGGAGTCCGCGGTGCGAGCGCTGTCCACAGCGGGAATGGAAGTTCGGGCCATCAAGGACGTCACGCCGATTCCGCATAACGGTTGCCGGCCGCCAAAGCGAAGGAGAGTTTAGTTGATTCATGGAGCGGTCGGCTTTCAGTTCGGTTCGAGCAGGTTTGCGCCCGGCAGAGCGCCGAGACTGAGCCGATCGCTGAGAACACAAGCAGGAGGAAGGCTTCTGAGAAAGCCGTAAACTGCACCTGACGAAAGAAAGGTACACCGAAGAGGATGGCTAGATACAAAGGTCCCGTGTGCCGGATATGCCGGCGCGAAGGCATGAAATTGTTTCTGAAAGGCGAGCGGTGTCATAGCGAAAAATGCGCCATTGAGAAGCGCAACTTCGCTCCGGGCCAGCATGGAAAGGACCGGAAGCCGAAGCTCGTGGGCTATGGTCTCCAGCTTCGTGAGAAGCAGAAAGCGCGCCGCTACTACGGCCTGCTCGAAGGACAATTCCGCAACCTGTTCGAGAAGGCGTCCAAAATGAAGGGCATCACCGGTGAGAATTTGCTCAACATGCTGGAGCGTCGCCTGGACAATGCGGTCTATCGCATGGGTTTTGGAACATCCCGGGCCCAGGCGCGGCAGGTGGTCCGGCATGGCCACATCCAAGTGAACGGACGCAAGGTCAACATCCCATCATATCTTGTCAAGCCGGGCGATACGATCGAGGTCCGCGAAAAGAGCAAAAATAACCCGACGATCCTCGCCGCGCGCGACGCTACGGCTCACGCGCCCAGCCCGAACTGGCTGGAGGTGGACCGCGACGGACTGAAGGCTCGCGTCATCGGGCAGCCGAAGCGCGAGGATCTGGTGCAGATTCAGTTGAACGAACAGCTCATTGTTGAGCTGTATTCGAAGTAGGCGGGGCTGACGTCCCAGAACAACGAGTGAGTGAGCGTTATGTTTAAAGGGTTTCAAAAACCGAAACGTTTGGTAGCCAATACCGAGAACCTTACGGACCGGTACGGCAGTTTTACGGCGCAGCCGTTCGAGCGCGGCTTCGGCTCGACGATCGGCAATAGCCTCCGTCGAGTGCTGCTGAGCTCCATCGAAGGCGCCGCCATCACGGCGGTGCGCATTGAAGGCGTTGCGCACGAGTTCAGCCCGATTCCGGGCGTGGTTGAGGATGCCACTGATATCATCCTGAATCTCAAGCAGGTTCCGTTCAAGATGTCGGGCGAGGGGGTGCGGACCGCTCGCATTGTCGTCGATCAGCCTGGCGAAGTGCTTTCCAGCCAGATCCAGACCGATCCTGATGTGGAAGTGCTCGACCGTACGCTGCACATCGCTACAGTGAGCGAGGGCGGCAAGCTGAACATTGAGATGCGGCTGAAGACAGGCCGCGGGTACGTCGCGGCGGACCGGAATTTCGATGAAGATCTGGCGCTCGGCTACATTCCCATCGATTCAGTGCACTCGCCGGTGCGAAAGGTGAACTACTCGGTCGAAGCGGCGCGCCTCGGTCAGATGACCGACTACGACAAGCTTACGCTCGAAGTTTGGACCAACGGGGCCATTTCTCCGCAGGATGCGATCGGACAGGCGGCGAAGCTGCTGAAGGACCATATGGCCATCTTCATCAACTTCGAAGAAGTGCCGGAAGTGGCTGAGGAGCCTGGCGAGCGCGCGCTCAATCAGATGAATGAGATTCTCAATCGCTCGGTCGAAGAGCTTGAGCTCAGCGTCCGCTCCTATAACTGCCTCAAGAACGCGAACATTCAGACCATTGGCGACTTGGTGCAGAAGACCGAAGCCGAAATGCTGCGCACCAAGAATTTCGGCCGCAAATCGCTGAATGAGATCAAAGAAATTCTGCAAAATCTTGGATTGAGCTTTGGCATGAAGTTTGATTCCCAGGGGCGCTTGGTGTCGCCGAGCGGTCAGCCGGTTGGCGCGCCGGCGCCCGGCGGCGAGACGGAGGGCGCTGAGTACCACGCGGAGTAGCATCGATGCGACATAAGAAAGCGGGATTCAAGCTGAAGCGGGACATTCAGGCCCGCCGGTCTCTGTTGCGCGGTCTGGTGACCAGCGTCATCGATCATGAACGCGTAATTACAACCGTTCCAAAGGCCAAAGCGGCCCGGCCGCTGGTTGAAAGGATGATCACGCTGGCCAAACGCGACAATCTCCATGCTCGTCGCCAAGCGGCTTCGTTTCTGACATCGCCCCAGGCTGTGAAGAAACTATTCGACAAACTTGGCGCCCGGTTCGGACAGCGCAACGGCGGTTATACGCGCATCACGCGCCTTGGCTGGCGCAAGGGCGACGGCGCGGAGCAGGTCATGCTCGAGCTGGTCGGCTCCGAACTGGTGAAGCGCGCGGCAGAACGCGCCCGCCGCAAGGAGGAGCGCCTCAAGGCCATGCGCGAGGGTCGCGAGGCCGAGGAAGAGCAGGGCGAGCAATAAATTTAAGCTGCCGATTTAGCATGAAAGGCCGCCACACAAGGCGGCCTTTTTGCAATTATAGGCGCGTGGGCGCCGGTCACCGGAAGTTCTCGACAATCATCAAGTCACTGCCGATCTGGTCCACCTGCGTGTACAACAGTGATTTCGCGTCGGGCGCAACCGTCAGACCGGTCGCGATCCGGCTGTTCAGCGTGACGATCGGCTGGGCGGCGTGTCTGGCGAAGCTGAAAAACTGAAGTGTGATAGGGACCGTCTGACTCCGCGGAAAGAAGTAGATGCCGCGTTCACTCACTGCGAAATTGAGGAAGGCGACAGAATCAAGAACTTTGGTCTCCTCGCCTCCGGCCATTGCGAGCCTCCACAGACTGCGGGTGGGAACGTGCTCGTAATAAAGGAACTTGCCATCGCGGGATTCAACCGGCGCGCGGCCTCCTCCGCGTGTGACTTGGATTGGCGCCCCTCCGCCCGCCGGCATTTTCCAAACCTGCCAGTTGCCGGTCCGGTTTGACGAGAAATAAATATAACGGCCATCTTGCGAGAAACTTGCCAATGCGTTGTCGGCGGCGTCCGCAGTCAAACGGCGCGGAGCTCCTCCGCCGGCATTGATCACGTAAATTTCGAAGCGGCCATCGGCGTTCGAATCAAAAACGATCTGTTTCCCATCAGGAGACCAGTGCGGACTGCCGGTCATGGCGGCATGAAGAAACGTGAGCTGCACTGGGTTGGACCCTTCGCTGTCGCAAGTCCAGACTTCGTGCTCGCCGGATCGATTCGAAGTAAATACGATTCTGGCGCCATCCGGCGAATACTGGGGCGCGGCTTCAGAACGCGTGGAGGATATGAACCGGACCGGCCGAGCCGGTGGGAACTTGCCCCGGAGTTGAACGCGCCAGATGTTGTTGTTCGCGGCAGCCCGAGAGAAAACGAGGCGGCCCCTCTGTGGCGATAACGCGGGCGAGCCACCGCCTTCCCCGAAAGACAGCCGGCGCGGCGCGCCGGAATTCCATGCGGGCGTCCTCCATAGGTTGAAAGGGCCGAGGTACCAGCTCCCGGCCGAGAAAATGATTTCACGGCCGTCAGGCGTCCACACAGGCGTCGAGTTCCACTCCTTGGAAGAGGTCAGCCGTACAGGTTCTCCGGCGGGCCTCAGGCCGCTCGTTAGTGGAAGGCGATAAAGATCGCTTACGCTGTATCCCGTCGCGCGGCTGAAGATGAGACTGCGCCCATCGGGGGAAAGTGCGGGCGCCGCATCTCCGCGTGATCCCGGGGGCGCCGTCGTCAGTCTAAACCTTTCCCGCGTTTCTAGTGACAACACGAAAAGCCCGAGCGGCTCCTCCGCACTGAGATGATCGGGGAAGATTAGCGCCTTTCCGTCTTGCGCCCACGCCAGCAGGGGGAACGGCGCAAGCACCATGTAGTCGAGTCCGGAACTGGTGGTTGGCAACGGAGAGCTCAATTCCGTGATCAACTTCTCCGAGCCGCCGATCGCCGGTATGAGCATAATGCGGCTCTTGGGCGTTCCGACGCCGTGGTGTCGGACGAAAGCTATGAACCGCCCGTCCGGCGACCACGCCGGGCTGATGTCCGCGTCCGGATCCGTCGTGAGCCGCAGCGGCTTCTCACTCCCGATCAGCTTCACGTAGATATCCGCATTGTCCTGATGTTCTCCATCCCAAACGAACGCCACCTGATTGCCGTCCGGCGAGAAGCTCGGCTGCACCTCATTGCCGGCATAGCTGGTGAGCGGCGCCGGCGCAGAGGCGCCCTGGTCCGGGTTATCGCTGGACCGAACAAACCAGCCAATGATCACGGCAACCAGCAGCGCGCTCGACGAGAGCCCGATGAGAACCGGCCGGCGCCGCAGCGCCGATCGAGAGCGGACAGGCGAACCCGAATCGTACTGTTCCCGGAGGTCTTCCAAAGCCACCCGCACGTCGTCCATGTGCTGAATGCGCCGTTCCCGGTTTTTTCGGAGGCAGTGCGCGATCAGCTTCTCTAATTCAACCGGCACGCCTCGTACCGGCTCCGGCTCGCGATTCAGCACGGCGGAGATGGTGGATAGATAATTTGTTCCTTGGAAGGCGCGGCGCCCGGTTGCCATTTCGTAAAGGAGCGAGCCGAAGCTGAAGATGTCCGAACGCGCGTCGATCTCCTTGCCCTCTGCCTGCTCGGGCGACATATAGGCCGGCGTACCGGCGATGAAGCCCTGTTCGGTAGGTGGATTGAATGTCCGGGTGGTCAGGTTCTCGGCCGCCGCCGGGGTTCGCATCAACTTTGCCAATCCGAAATCGAGCAGTTTGACGCGATCGTCTTCGGCAACCATCACATTGGCGGGTTTCAAATCCCGATGGACGATATTGGCCGAATGCGCGTATTGAAGCGCGTCCGCGATTTGGACCGCATACCCCAGCAAGTCGGGCAACCGCAAGCCGCCTTCGCGAATCAATCGATCGAGGGTCCGGCCTGCAACGAACTCCATCACGATCAGGGGGACGCCATTGGCTTCGTTCACGTCATATATCTGGACAATATTAGGATGATTCAGGGCTGATGCAGTCCTCGCCTCCTGAATGAACCGTGTTGCACTCACTGCGCCGCCGATTTTATCGGCCGGAAGGACTTTGATCGCCACGAGCCGGTTCAGGCGTGTATCGCGGGCCTTGTAGACAACCCCCATTCCGCCCGAGCCAAGCGGTTCCAGAACGTCGTAATGGAGCAGCCGGCCGCCGACCATCTCTCCACCTACTCGACAGCATAAGCGCGAATTCCCGCCGGGTGCGACCCGCGGCGCGGGAGTGCGAAGTGAAACCGCTTAACGCCGGCGAAAACAGGCCATTGCGCGCGCCCGCTTCGGGAAGCGACACTGCGCCGGACGGCTTCAAACGGCTGCGCAATCAGCAGTGCGCCTGCCGAGACAGCGACCGCGATCAAACGTGTTAGCATCAGCGATCTCGCTTTCCAGCCGGCGCCGGACTCTCGGCCCGCTGCCGTCTCGGAAACAGCAACGACAGCCCAATCGTCACCGCCAGCACGATCCCGATAAATGCGAGCGACCAGGAGATCGGGAACTCTCCATGCCACAACTCATTGAGCCAAGCCATCTTCAGTCCGATGAAAACCAGAATGATCCCGAGGCCGTACCGCAGCAGATGGAATTTTCCGACTGCGCCGGCCAGCAGGAAATACATCGAACGCAGCCCCAGGATCGCCAGTACATTCGATGTGAAAACAACCAGCGGCTCGCGCGTGACGGCGAAAATGGCTGGCACGGAGTCAATGGCGAACAGGATGTCGGTGAACTCCAGCACCAGCAGCGTGACGAGCAGCGGAGTCCCGACCATGACGCCGCCTTCGCGCGCGATGAAACGCTGGCCATGCATTGACGTTGTCAGGGGGAGAAATCGGCGCGCGATTCGCAGGACCAGGTTCTTTTCCGGCTCAATCTCTTTTTCCTCTCCAAAGAACATCCTTGCGCCGGTGAAGATCAGGAAAATGCCAAACAGCACGACCACCCACTCATAACGCAGCAGGGCTGCGCCGAGGGCGATGAAGATCGCGCGGAAAATCAGCGCACCGAGAATTCCATAAAACAATACGCGGTGCTGATAAATCCGGGGAATGGCAAAGTACCCAAAGATCAGCACGAAGACAAACATATTGTCGACGGAGAGCGCCTGTTCGACCAGGTAGCCGGTTGCGAACTCGAGCGCAAGGCGCCGCGCGACGGCCCCGCCGAACCTAGCGGACGCGTACAAATAAAGGCCGTAACCGAAGGCGGCGGATAACACCGCCCAGGCGAGCACCCACAGTCCGGCCTCGCGAAAGCCGATCTCATGCGCCCGCCGGTTGAACAAACCCAGATCGACTGCCAGAAGAACGATGATTAGCCCGGTGAACGCCAGGTAAAACCACCAGTACTCTGCGAAGGCGAACAGGCTCATGAGCTGCTATCTCCAGTGGAACACGCGCGGCGGGTGGGCGGGGATTCACGACACAGCCGCGCGCCAGCGGATGCGAGAGCTACTGTGTCTGGGCGCTATTAAAGACGCGGTGAAAAATCGCGTCGACGTTTTTAAGCTGCCGCTCGAGCGAGAAGGCGCCTGCAAGCTGCTCCGGACTGAGATGCCTTCTTACCGCCTCGTCGCGTTCAATAGCGGCGCGAAAGTCGCCGCCGGTTTCCCATGCGTGCATGGCGTGTGTCTGGACGAGCCGATATGCCTCCTCGCGCAGCATTCCGGCCGCTGCGAGATCGAGGAGCAGTTGGCCGGAGAAGACGAGCCCGCGCGTGGACTCAAGGTTCTGGCGCATGCGCTCCGGGTATACGCGCATTCCATCAACCAGCCAGGCGGTTTTTGCAAGCAGGTAGTCGGTGAGGATGGTCGAGTCCGGCAGGATAATCCGCTCGACCGATGAATGCGAGATATCGCGTTCATGCCACAGCGCGATGTTCTCAAAAGCGGCCTGCACGTTCGATCTGACCACGCGCGCAAGCCCGCAAATCTGTTCGCAGGTGACGGGATTGCGCTTGTGCGGCATCGCGGAGCTGCCCTTCTGCCCTGCGGTGAACAGCTCCTCAGCCTCCCGAATTTCGGTGCGCTGAAGGTGCCGGACCTCCAGAGCGATCTTTTCGCACAGAGCCGCAATCAACGCGAGCGTTGCGACATAATGCGCGTGGCGGTCGCGCGCGATGACCTGGGAGGCGACCGGCGCGGGCCTGAGGCCGAGCCGGGCGCAAATGCGCGCCTCCGCCTCCGGTCCGATGTGTCCGAATGTGCCGACCGCGCCCGAAATCTTGCCGACGCGCATTTCATCCGCCGCAGTCTTCAACCGCTCCAGATTCCGCCGCGCCTCGTCGTACCAAAGGGCGATCTTCAGGCCGAATGTAATAGGCTCCGCATGCACCCCGTGAGTGCGCCCGATCTGGACCGCGTCTTTGAATTCGAATGCGCGCCGTTTGAGGATTGCGAGAAGCTCCTCCAGGCCCCGTTCGAGCAGCGCCGACGCTTCTTTGATCTGCAACGCCAGCGCGGTATCGACGATGTCGTTTGAGGTCAGCCCGTAATGCAGCCACCGCGATGCCTCGGCCTCACCGGCCGCCTGCATGCTTTCTGCGACAGCCGTGGTGAATGCGATAACGTCGTGCTTGACTTCACGTTCAATCTCGTTGATGCGCGCGACGTTGACGCGGGCGTGGTCGCGCAGCTTTCGGGCGGCCTCGGCGGGCGCTTCTCCCGTCTCGCCCAGCGCCTCCGAAGCGGCAAGCTCGACTTCCAGCCACTGCCGGTACTTGTTTTCCTCGCTCCAAATGCGGCCCATTTCCGGCCGCGTATATCGGGGGACCATGCTGCGCTCTCAGTAATTGAACACTCTGGTGGCCGCGCGCGGCTCGGCTACAACAAATTGCGTAAAAAGCGCCCGCCCGTCCAGCGCGCGCGCCGCCATCGAGCGCACAATCTCGGGATGATTATTGCTTTCGCTCAAATGGCCAAGGATCAGCATGTGCACGCTGGCGTCCAGATCCCTGCGGATGAAATCGCACGCGACCTCGTTTGACAAGTGCCCCATGCGCCCCATGACCCGCTGCTTTACGGACCAGGGGTATGGCCCGACCTTCAGCATTTCAATATCGTGATTCGCCTCAAGCAAGAGCACATCGACGCCCCGCAGGTGGACCTTGATGGAGTCGGTCACGTAGCCCAGATCGGTTACGATTCCGATCCGGACGCCTTCGGCCCGCAGCGTGAACCCCACCGGATCAACAGCGTCGTGCGGGACAGTGAAGCTGTCCACTTCAATATCGCCAATGGAAATCCGCCCGCCCGCCTGAAAGTGCTCGATGTTAGGCTGGAAATCCCCCCACGGGATGGCCGGCGCCGTAAGCCGCGAAATGTACAACGGGCAATGCAGCTTCTTGGCCAGGCTGATCAGGCCGCAGATATGATCGGAGTGTTCGTGCGTGATCAGGATGCCGTCGATGCGCTCCGGGTCTTCCCCAATCGCGGCCATCCGCTCGAACGTTTCTTTGCGGCTCAGACCCGCGTCGACGAGGATTCGAGTTCGGCTGGTGGCGACGAAGGCGCAATTGCCTGAGCTCGAACTCCCAAGTACGCAGAATCGGACGATGTCGGCCTCCTTTAACTCTCTAGCGTAGGACACCGGGCCGCCTCTGTCCAGGACCAAACAAAGCGCTACTGTTTTGTTTAACTCACCGCGGAATCGGGTTCTGCTATCCTGTCGCCCAGATTGGCTATCCATTCAGGCCCATAGCAGAAGGATCTTGCGTACATAACAGGATGCGGTTTTCGGCGATTTCGCGCGAAACGCCGCGGGTCTGCTCTGGATTTTGCGGGCTGCGTCGCCCGGTACTTGCGTCATAAGAGCCTGGCCCGCTCGGGCGTTAACCCCAGTTCGGCCCAGATCCGGCCGGTCCAGAAGAACCGCCCTAGCTTAGCTAGCGAGAGGCGCGCTCAGAAGGCGTACTTCAGCGCGAGTTGGAGCTGCCGCGTGTCGTTGGTTTTTCCAGTCACCATGCCGAAAGATCCGCTGTTCGGATCCACCACCGGATTGCTCCAGTTCGGATGGTTCAGAATGTTGAACACTTCGAACCGGAACTGAAGCGTTTGCGACTCGAATGTGCGGAAATTTTTTCGAAGACCCATATCCCAGGCGAGGAATCCGGGCCCGCGCAGAGGGTTGCGCCGCTGGTTGCCGAACACGCCCGGCGCCGGCTTCGCAAATGCCGCTTTGTTGAACCAAGTCGCTGAGTTCGTAAATGACGTGACATCAAAGGAGGGATCGCCCACGAGATTCCAGAACTGGTTCCCGCTGCCTGGTCCTACGCCGGCAATGTCCTCGCTCGTGCGCACCGACAGCGGTACGCCGGACTGAGCCTGGTTGATGCCGGATATCTCCCATCCGCCGAGCGTCTCCCGCAGAAAGCGGCTACTGTTGCGGAAGAACGGCAACTGATAGATGTAATTCGCCACCAGGACATGGGTCCGGTCGAAGTCCGACAACCCGTAATAGCCTCTTCCGTCGTATGCGTTGGGAAGAACATCGGTCAAACTGGAACCGTCATCCCTTGATCGCGAAAGCGTGTATGCAAGCCCGAACTGCAATCCTTTTGAGAAGCGGTGCTCGACCGAGACCTGGAGTCCGTTATAGCGCGATGCGCCCGAGTTTTCCGAAATCGCCACCACTCCCATGCCGAGGTACGGGCGCAGAGCGTTCGCGTTGATGTTCGGATTGGCCTGCACCGTGCCCGGCAGCAACTGATTGATGTTGCGCTTACGCTGATTATGCAGGCCGCGGCGTCCTACGTAGGCCACCTGCACGGTGGTCCCAGCCGCCACCTCTCGCTGGAAGGAGGTGTTCCACTCCCAAGCGGTGGGGATCTTGAAAACTGGATCCTGAATTGTCTGGGTGAACGGAAAGGCGCGCTGCGTCGCGCCGCCCGGCGCATCGACGACGCCGTTAACTACCGATTCCTGGATCTGGAACGGCGCGTTTCCGCCGAGCGCGGTGTCGCGGTTGATCATGGTCCGGTTCGCAAACGAGCCGACTCCGGCGCGCAACGCCATCTTGGATGAGAAGGCGTACGCGACGCCGAGCCTCGGTTGAAACACGTCCCAGTGCGTTGGAGACAGACCTTCGGGCAGGTTGTGATAAAGGCGGTCGAACTGTCCCGAATGCAGGGCAGGGATGCGGCCGCCCTCCGCATCCGGGACGCCGTTGCCTGGCAGCACGATGCCGTTGTACTGGTCGCCGCTCACGATGAAGCCGCCCTTAGGGTCCACTTGCGCCGCGTTCTTTGGATCGTAATATTGCGGCAGAAACTCCGCGATATTGCCCCATTTGCTGTGCCATGCCGGCCACAGCGACCAGCGCAGACCGTACTGCAACGTCAGCTTGGATGTGACCTTCCAACTGTCCTGCGCGAACAGGTCGAGCGCAGTCGCAACCCATGGCGTATATGCCTTTGTTCCGAATTCCGAATAGGAATCGAAATTGCCAAGCAGCGCATTGGCGATCGAGAGCCCCGTGGTGTTGGGGTTGCCTGTATCGTTGAAGGTGAAATCCCCGTTCTGGTTCACCGTCGTCCCCGGTCCCGCCGTCGTGCCCTGAATGTAGTCGTTTTGCCCGGAATATTCGAGGTAGGCGCCCCATTTTACGGTATGGTTTCCAATGATCTTGGTCGTCGTGTTCGTCCAGCCGTAGACGAATCCGGCCCACGAACCGGGATACGGTCCGGCATCAAGCGTCGTCAATCCCTGGATGCGAATGCTCGGAACCTTCTCCGGCGCGAGTTTCGTGCCGGGGAACAGGAACGGATAATTCAGCCCGTATTGCGAACGCAGGCACGGCGTGCAATAGCTGCCGAACTGGATGTCGCCCTTGCCGTCCGAATTGGCCGAGAACGTGAACTCGTTGAGGAACGTCGGCGAGAACGTGCTGGTCAGGCTGGCTGCGCCGATTCGATTCGGCCGCGACCACACTTCTTCCATGCGCCCGAACGTGTCTTCGAACGGCGTATTGAAATGCCAAGGCGTATTGGTGCCGCGGACGGACAGGTGCTGCCGCTCGTTGATCAGGTAGTCGACTTTGAAGGTGTCTTTGCGTAAGTCCGAGTGAGTCGGCTTGGTCCCGATCCAGTTCGAGGCGCCCTGCTGAAAACCGGGCACCGGGGCCGGAAAGATATTCAAGAGCGCCTGGCCGTTGTGGCTGATCCGGTCCGCCGGAATGATGTTGCCCGGGAAGGGCGCGCCGCTCAGCGGATCATTGATGATCCTCACCCTTCGGAAAAACGGATTGGCGGCGTTGAGCAGCTCGCTGAAATCGCCGTTGCGCATCGCCAGGCTGGGCACGACGCCGGTGTTGGTGTTGCTATAGCGGCGCTTGATCCACTCCTCGGCGTAAAAGAAAAACAGCTTCTGACGCTCCGTGTTGAAGCGTTTGGGGATGAACACCGGACCGCCGACGTCGAATCCATATTGATTGAATCGGTATGGCGCCGGGCCCCTCGCGACCTCGGGGATCGGGCTATGATTGCGCGTCCAGGTGTTTGCATCGAGCGCAGAGTTGCGGAAGTTCTCGACAAGGTCGCCGTGAAAATCGCGTGTGCCGCTTTTGGTCACGAACCGAATCTGGCCCGCCGACGAGCGCCCGTACTCAGCCGAATAATCAGCCGTGAGCACCTGCACTTCCTGCACAGTATCTACGTCCAGCGCGCCGAGCATTGATCCTGAAGATCGCGTTCTCGTGGCGACCGCTCCATCCACCATGACCACATACTCATCCGGACGGCCGCCGTTGATGTTGAAACTGCCGTTGCTGACGCTGTCGGGATCGAAGGCGCCGATGCCCTGGCTGCCGACCACTCCGGGCGTGAGCGCCGCAAGGTAGATCGGATTGCGGCCGTTCAGCGTCAGGTTCTGAATTTGCGCATTTTCAATGGTGCTGCCCACGTGGGCTGAATCCGTCTGCACCTGAACGGCGGAAGCCTCCACATTCACTTGTTCAGACACCGCGCCGACCTGCAGGCCGACGTCAACGCTGATCTTGGCTGCGGCGTCGAGCACGATGCCCGATTTCACGAACCGTTTGAAACCGGGGGCCTCAACCGCCACCGAGTATTTGCCCACGAACAGCTGCGGAAACACATAGTAGCCGTCGGAGTTCGTGGTCGCTTTTTTCGATTCGCCGGTGCCTTCGTTTGTGGCTGTTACCGACGCCCCGGGAACCACTGCGCCCGTCTCATCGCGAACAAATCCAGAGATCTGTCCGGAATCGAATTGCGCGAACGCGGTGTGGAATGCGAGAAGCGTAAGCAGGACTACACGGCTTAGTCTCATTGTCTGCACCCCTGTACGAATTTTGAAAACCGCGCCCTTGGCGGTTGCGGTTGTGTTTAGCGGCACTATAGCAGCACGGATCTCAAGCCAGATCCACCGCGATCACCTCATGCAGGCGGATTGCCGGTATATGAACGGTTAGGACGCCATTTGCCAGCTGGTGAGCGGGCGTCGCGCCGGCGGTCAATAATCGTACAGACTTGATCCGGCGCCCGTCGGGAACGCGAATGCGCGCCTCCTGGGGCGGCGCCGGTATCAATTCGCGCACCGGACCCTTCATCATCATGGGATTGGTCAGGTTCACCAGATGCGCCGTCATCGAGTCTTTCTGCATCCATAGCGAGACATCCAGAACGCCGCTGCCGCGCACGCTCAGCGGCTGTTCTTCGTTCGTCGCCCACGCCACGGCGTTTTGAATGACGCGCGCGTGGTCGGTTGCAAGAACTTCCCAGAACGTGCGGTCAATATCGAATGGGAAATAGACGACGCGCCCGCCCCGTGTCTCGCGCAGGTACACGCCAGGAATATTCGTCCTGGGAACCCGCGGATAAACCTCCTCCATAGGCAGGTCCGGATACGACGGGACCAGCGTCAACGGCGAGTATTTCTGCGGCGAATTCGCCCGGACATGGACCCAGTTCGTTCCGTTAATGATGCGCGTCGCATCTTCCAGTCCGGCGACCAGCGGGTGAAAACGGCCGGTGTCAGGATCCTTCTCCACGTTGAGGTACGAATTATGGATGTTAGTTTCGATTCGCCCGTCAAATGAAGCGCCAAACAGGTCGGCCAGACCGAAATCAGCGCGCCGCGAGCCCCACTCATCGTAAAGCGACGTCTCAAATGTCGCGATGAGGCTTCCGCCGCGCTCCACGAAATCCGAGAGCTGGCGGCACTGCTCCAAGGAAAGCGCGGCGATATTGGGCAGAATGAGCGTTCGATACTGCGCGACATGTTCCGCATCGAGCAGGCGGTCGTGCACCATGTCAAACGGCACGCGCGCCTCCACCAGCGCCTGATAGAAGCCCAGCGCGTGATCCTCCACCTTTGCGTGCGCTTGGGGACCGCCGTAGAAAGTGGCCGTCTGTTGCGAGTACACCAGCGCCACGCGCGCCAGGGATTTCTCATTTCTCAGATAGCGCTCATTCTTGTAATGCCAACCGTACAGCTCCTCGACGACGCTGAGCCACCGGTGGTCAATGATCTTGCCGTTGAATTTTGTAAACCATGGCCGGAGATTGTGCGCGATCCCGTCGGCCACCCACAAGCGGATCTCGTCGCCGCTTTGCACGGAATCCTTCCAGCGGTACGGTTCTTCGAGTCCCATGCTGAAGATGCCGACGATGGCCTTGCGTCCCATCGTGGCGCCGTATTCTTTGCCATTTTTCCCGTTAGTCCAGGGCGGCATCAACCCGCGCCGCGCCTGGCGGTCGGCGAACAGCGTGGGCGCCAGCTCGCCGATGGTCTTCATGTCCAGATCGCTGAGCGCTCCCCCGCCGGCATTTGCAATGAAGCTGGCGTTCGGGTTGATTTTCTTGATCTCCGCATCCCACAGCTTCCACAACTCGAACAGCCGCGCCTGCCGCCACAGAATGTACTGCCGGCGCGCGGGATCCCGCGGATCGGACGTGCGCGGCAAATCGAAACCGGAGAACTGCTTAAAATTTGCGCGGCAGTGCTCGCAGTAGCACATGCCCGACCCGGACCAGCGGTTGCTGAAGATGCCGTCGACCTTATACTCCCGCACAATCTCGCGCGTGACCTCGGTCATGAACTCAAAATTGTAAGGACCGAGCGCGCATGTCACCCATAATTCCGGATCGGCCCAGTGCCGGCGCTTCTGACCCTGCGCATCAACTGCGATCCAGTCCGGATGAGCCTCGTAGACGTCCTGATGCGCGGCATGAGGGTCTGTGCGCGCGATGACATTCATACCGAGTCTGCGGCATCCCGTTACCAGTTCTCCAAACGGATCTCGGGCGCCGAGAAACTTGCTGCGGTAATGCAGCGGGATTTTCGTCGGATAATAGGCGACGCAGCCGCCGGCGGACAGACAGACTGCATCGGAGTGCGTGCGGCGGAAGTAGTCCAGCCAAAAGGCGGGATCAAAGTTGCCGGGATCGTCTTCAACCAGCGTGAGCTGCGCCCAGCGCATGGGCCGGTCGTACCAAGGCGAAGCGGTCTCGGCGCCACGCGCCATGGATGCAACCCCCACCGCCGCCGCCTGCTGCATGAACTGGCGTCGCGTGGTCATGCGCCGCGCGCAGAGGTCCACGTCTGCGCACCGTATCGGGCGGGGCTGGACGTCCGCTGCCAGCTAGTCAATATGCTCATACGCGGCAAGCGTCAGGAACTCCGGAAACTCCGCAGCCTCGGTCATCTCTTGAAACAACCGCGCGGCCAGATCAAACTTTCCGCTGTCGAATCGCGCTGCGCCCCACTGCTGGCGGGTCTTCTCCAGAACGCGCGGGATCGCCTTCACCACCGTGTCTACGCTCAGCGTGGCGCCGGTATTCATGCGTGCGCCATGATGAGCCCACTGCCATAGCTGAGCGCGTGAAATCTCGGCCGTCGCGGCGTCTTCCATCAGGTTGTAAATCGGAACGCAGCCGTTGCCCCGCAGCCAGGACTCGAGGTATTGAATTCCGACGTCAATATTGACCTCCAATCCCTGCTCCGTAATCTCGCCGTCTGGAACCGTCAACAGGTCCGAGGCGCGAACCTTCACATCGGGACGTCGCCGCGAAATCTGGTTCGGCTGCGGCATGTGCTCGTCGAACACGGCCTTGGCTACGCCCACCAGTCCGGGATGGGCAACCCAGGTCCCATCATGTCCGGCCTTTACTTCGCGCAGCTTATCCTGCCGGACCTTCTCAATGGCGCGCTGATTCGCCTCCGGGTCGTTCTTGATGGGAATCTGGGCAGCCATTCCGCCCATCGCGTGAATGCCGCGGCGGTGGCATGTTTCGATCAGCAGGTCGACGTATGACTTCAGGAAATGGCGCTCCATCGTGACCTGGGCGCGGTCCGGCAGCACCCAATCGGCGCGATGGCTGAACTTCTTGATGAAACTGAATATGTAATCCCAGCGGCCGCAGTTCAGACCAGCGGAGTGGTCCCGCAGCTCAAACAGAATCTCGTCCATTTCAAAAGCCGCAGGGATCGTTTCAATCAATACGGTGGCGCGAATCGCGCCGCGGGGAATGCCGACATAGTCCTCGGCGAAATTGAAGACGTCATTCCAAAGCCGCGCTTCGAGATGGCTCTCCATCTTGGGGAGATAAAAATAGGGTCCGGTCCCGTTCTCAATGAGGGTGGCAGCGTTGTGAAAGAAATACAGGCCAAAATCGAACAGCGAGGCCGATATCGGCTCGCCGCCCGCGAGCGCGTGTTTCTCGACAAGGTGCCATCCGCGCGGCCGCACCAGCAGAACCGCCGTTTTTTCCGCCAGCCGGTAGTGCTTGCCTTCCGGACTTGCGTACTCGATCACGCCGCGGACGGCGTCTTTCAGATTCACCTGGCCGTCGATGTTGTTGCGCCAGGTCGGCGAGTTCGAGTCCTCGAAATCCGCCATGAAGACGTTCGCGCCGGAGTTCAGCGCGTTGATAATCATTTTGCGGTCTACGGGACCTGTGATCTCTACGCGACGGTCCTCAAGATCGCGAGGAATCGGCGCAACCTGCCATTCGCTGTTGCGGACCTCCGCTGTTTCCGGCAGAAAATCGAACAGCCTGCCGGCGCGGAGCTCAGCCAGGCGCTCGGCGCGGCGCTGCAATAGCTGCCGGCGCGCCGGTTCAAAGCGGGTCGCGAGCGCTGACAGAAAGGCTAGCGCCGGCGGGGTGAGAATTTCCGCTTCGGCGCGCCCCATGGGCGCCTTAGTGGTAATTTCTTTTTCGGAGATTTCCGGACTGGCTCCAGTTTGTGTGCTCATAAAACTCCTGCGAACCGCTGCGAGTGAAGCGTAGCGCGCCGGCGTGTCAGGAATTGATAGTATTGCCCGCTTGGGCGGGGTGTCAAGCATCTGAGCCCAATTTGGCTGAGCCGGTGGACTTCGGCACGCGCGGCGTGGTTGATTTGAAATAGCGCCGATCTATGCGATATCTCGCGTTCGAAAGCAGACGGGCCAAAGAAATCGCCGAACTGATCCGGCGACAAGGCGGCGACGTTTTGGTCGCCCCCGCTATGCGCGAGGTCCCGCTTGAGCACAATGCAGAGGTGTTCGAATTCGCTGAACGGCTTTTTTCGGGCAGCTTTGATATGGTCGTGTTCCTCACCGGAGTCGGGGTCCGGGCGTTAAATGCCGCGCTGAGGGAGCGCTATGGCCCGCAGGCGTTTCCAGATGCGCTTCGCAAGGTCGTCGTCGCTGCACGGGGCCCGAAGCCGGTTGCGGCGCTCCGCGAATTGAACGTCCCGGCGGCGCTTCAGGCGCCCGAGCCCAATACGTGGCGGGAACTGCTGGCCGTAACCGAGGGACGGCCGGAGCGGAGAATCGCCGTGCAGGAATACGGTCGGTCGAATCCTGAATTGTTGAGCGCCCTTCGCGCTCGCGGCGCGGAAGTCACGCCTGTGCGCGTCTATCGATGGGACCTCCCGGAGGACCTGGGACCGTTGCGCGAAGCCTCGCGGCGGCTGGCTGCGCATGAGTTCGATATCGTCCTGTTCACCAGCGGCGCGCAGATCGATCATCTGTTTCGAATTGCGCGCGACCTCGGGATCGAAGAAGCCGTTCGAAGCGGTCTTCGGAGCGCGGTTCTCGGCTCTATTGGCCCCACGACCACGGAGGCGCTCGAAGAATACGGCTTGCGCCCCAGTCTCGAGCCCAGTCATCCGAAAATGGGCTTTCTGGTCAGAGAGGCCGCGGAGTTCGCCGCCAAGGTGCGCTGATGGGGAAGCAGGGGGCCGGCAACCTATGGCAGATGATTGGCAAATACACCTCGATCGCCTTCCTGTTGCCCTCCGCCGTCTTCGTCGGCTACGCCATCGGATACGGGCTCGATAAATTGTTTGGCTCGACATATTTGAGGATTGTCTTTCTGATCGTCGGTATCGCAGCGGGAATGATCGAACTTGTGCGCGAGCTTTCCAAAGAGGCCAAGGAGGCGGAATCGGAGGCCCGGAGACAGTCGAATTCTACGAAAACGCCTTAGCGCGGATTGACCGGTTCGGCGCCGCCATTATGGTCGCCGGAATCGTGGGCGCAGCCGCAGTGCGCGGCTGGCGCGGCGCTGCGGCGTTTGCGCTGGGGGCCGCGCTCGCCGTTGGAAATTATCATCTCTGGAAGCGCGCGACTGCGGCAATCGGCGTTGCGGGCAGGCGGCCGAGGACGGCCTCGGCCATTTTTCTGGGAGTGCGCTATCTGATTCTCGGCGCGATTCTGTTTGCTATAATTAAGTTCTTTGAAGTCAGCGCAGTGGCGCTTCTTGCCGGTCTGCTGGTCCCCGCGGCGGCCGTTCTTGTCGAAATCATTTACGAACTCTTTAACTAATGCACAAGTTAACTGCCTTCCTGAATGAGAACTTTGGCAATACCGCCAACCAGCTGCTGGATGCTCTGCATATGCCGGCGGCGGACCGGACTCATCCGTGGCAGGAATGGCTGGTCACGGAAATTTTCGTATTTCTCATCCTGGTGGTCGGCGCGGCCATGTTGCGCGGCTCACTGTCGGCGGTGAAGCCGGGGAAGGCTCAGCTTATCGTCGAAACCGTCTACGGGTTTCTGCGCAATACCGCCGACGAAGTCGGCATTCACCATAGCTCGAAATACGCGCCCTATTTCGCCACGTTATTTATTTTCATACTGGCATGCAACCTCATCGGCATCATTCCAGCCTTCGAATCGCCCACTATGTTCCCCTGGGTGCCGTGCGGTCTGGCTGTCGCGACCTTCTGTTACTACAACTTTATGGGCTTTCGGGAACAGGGATTTTGGCCGTACCTGAAGCATTTCGCAGGGCCGATCTGGTGGCTTGCGCCGCTGATGATTCCCATTGAAATCGTCAGCCATCTGGCAAGGCCGCTGTCGCTCACCATACGTCTGTTTGCGAATATGTTCGCCGGCGAGCAGGTCACCATCGCATTCCTGAAGCTGACATTGCTGATCGCCCCGGCGATTTTCATGGGCCTGCACGTTTTCGTTTCATTTTTGCAGGCGTATATATTCGCGCTGCTCGCTATGATTTATGTCGGCGGCGCGATCGCGCACGAGCATTAATACTAGGCATCATCGCCCCAGTGTGAGGGCGGCGGGCTCAGACCACGCCGTCAACCACCTCCTGAGGGCGAATTCATAGAAAGGAGAAGACAGTGAAAACGAAAGCGCTTCTGTTGTTCGTCATTCTGTTCGCGCTCGCGACGCCGACATTCGCGCAGGGGCCCGGCGCGCAGACGGCCAGCCCCCTCGATCTGCGGCCCGTTGCGGCGGTAATCGGTATGGCCATTGCGTCCGGTCTGTGCGGCCTGGCGCAGGGCCGGGCGACTGCCGGGGCGAGCGAGGCAATGGGACGCAACCCCGCGGCTTCGGCGGCGATCCGGTTCGCGCTCATCCTGGGACTTGTACTGATCGAGTCGCTGGCGCTGTACACGCTGGTCATCGTATTCCTTCGGACCTAGTCGACAAGCCGCGAGTGGCCGCGAATAGAAATATTCCGGTTCACTCGCGGCTCTGGCCCATGAAGCTTCACGGCATCTTCTCCCCTATCGCCACGCCTTTCGATTACAAGGGCGATCTCTACCGCGCCAAGCTCCAACACAACATCGAGAAGTGGAATCAGACCAATCTCGCCGGGTACGTGGTCTGCGGGTCGACCGGCGAAAGCGTCTTTCTCACCGCCGACGAAAAGGCGACGCTGTGGGAATGGGCCGCGGAATTTGCGGCTTCGAACAAAATTCTGATCGCCGGGACCGGCATGGAGAGCGTGCGGGAAACGGTAGCGCTTACCAATCGCGCCGCTGCACTGGGCTACAAAGCCGCAATGGTGAGGACGCCGCATTATTACCGGAATCTCGCGGCGAAGCCCGATATCCAAGCTCTCTATTTTCGCGCCGTCGCCGATCAGGTTCACGTGCCGGTCATCATTTATAACTGGCCTCAGGCGACCGGGGTCGACATCGCCGCCGAGACAGTCGCCGAGCTTTCGCACCATCCGAACATCATTGCGATCAAAGAGAGTTCTGGAAACATGGAAAAGGTGATGCAGATCGTGCGCGAAGCGAAAGAGGGTTTTCAAACCCTGGTCGGCTCCGCCCCCACGCTGTGGCCCTCGCTATCGGTCGGCGCCGCCGGCGCCGTGCTCGCCTTCGCGAACGCTGCGCCCTACGCAGCCATCACGATCTGGGAGGCGCACCGCTCCCGCGATGTTGAAACGGCGCGGGACTGGCAGTCGCGAATTGCAAAGGCGGCCCGCCTCGTGACGGCAGTCTATGGCATCCCCGGCCTGAAATACGCCATGGACCTCAACGGATATTATGGCGGCCCGCCGCGATTGCCGCTGGCGCCGGCATGTCCCCGGGCTCAGCAAGAGATTGCGAAGGCCTTCGCCGGGATTCGCGGCTAGGCGCCCAGAGCTCGAAGGCGCGTCAGTTCCTCTTCGGTGACCAGCCGCTCCAGATCCAGCAGCAATTTGGGACGCCCGTACGGCTTGCCGGCGCACCGGAGTTGCACTACGTTTCCGCGAATGTCGCGCTCCCTGACTTCCAACACATCGGTGAGCTTGTCGGCCAGCACGCCAACATGCGCTGGCGCGGCCTTCGCTCCCACTTCGAGTACGATCACGGAAGCCTGCGGGCGCGTCTTCTTGCCCGCGAGGCCCAGCCGCGCACGCAAATCGACGACCGGGAGTTCGCGGCCGTTAACATGCACCGTACCCTTGACCAAATCGAGGCCATCGTCCAGGGGGCGGAGGGAGCTGGCGGGCGCCACGGTCCGTACGCGCTGCGCCTCGACGACGAAATAGCGGCGGGCGATCTGGAAAGCAACGTACTTCCCCGGGCGGGTATGGACACAACCACTGGAACTCGCCATTGAAGGGCTCCAAGCTCCTTATCGGCGCTTCCAGTGTTTCCCTTAACCCCGCGCTGCTTTAAATTCGCTCGGTAACCGCCGCCGTTACGTCCTCGGTCGTACTCGAGCCTCCCAGATCGGGCGTGCGAACGCGTCCATCGGCCAGCACCGCTCGAACCGCGCGCTCGACCGCCTGGGCCGCCGGGGCCACGCCGAGATGATCCAGCATCATGCCCGCCGAAAGGATCGCCGCGAGCGGATTCACCACGCCCCGGCCGGCGATGTCAGGCGCCGAGCCATGCACAGGCTCGAACATCGACGGGTTGCGGCGCGTGGGATCCAGGTTCGCACTGGGGGCCAGGCCGATGCTGCCGGTCACGATCGCGGAAAGATCGCTGAGGATGTCCCCGAACAGGTTCGACCCCACAACAACGTCAAAGCTGTCCGGCCGGCGGACGAAATTCATGGCGGCCGCATCGACCAGCAGCGACTCGGTGGCGACGTCGGGATATTCGTTCGCCACCGCCGCGAAGGTACGGTCCCAGAGGACCATTCCGAATCCTTGGGCGTTCGATTTGGTAATTGACGCCAGGCGCTTGCGCCGCTTTCGCGCCAGTTCGAAGGCAAACCGGATCACCCGTTCGACGCCCCGCCGCGTGAACACCGAGGTTTGGATGGCGACCTCGTCCGGCTGGGCGTGATACACGAATCCACCGACCTGAGCGTATTCACCTTCCGTATTTTCCCGAACCACCACCATATCGATATCGCCGCCCTTGTACTTCGTCAGCGGGCTGTCCACGCCGGGATACAAAATCGCGGGACGCACATTGGCGTATTGATCAAACGTCCGGCGGATCGGAAGCAACAGGCCATTGAGAGTGACATGGTCCGGGATGTCGGGATGACCGACGGCCCCCAGTAAAATCGCATCCGAGGGCCGGAGCCGGTCAAGCGCATCGGGCGGCATCATGCGACCGTGCTCGAAATAGTAGTCCGACCCCCATTCATGATGCGTATATTCAAATGAGACGTCGAACCTGCGCGATACGCGCTCCAGCACCCTGAGGGCCGCAGGCGTCACCTCCCGCCCGACGCCGTCCCCAGCGATTACGGCGATGGCGAATGTTGGCATAGGAACCCATATTATCGCCGGCCTGTTGCGCGGAGGCATGAACCGGCTCACATCCAGGCGAACAGAATGCGCGTCGCTTTGCGCGCAGGCCGGAATAGGCCGCGAATTGCTTACAAATTTATTGGAATTTATAATTAATTACGTTGCAAATAGCCCTTAATATATGCATAATAAGTCCCAAAGAGGACATTCTCTCAGCCGCGCCGGGATCCGGCCGATGCCGGCCGGCTGTGTGAATTTCGGTCGCGTCATGGCGCGGCCTCCCGGGCGCGCGGTCCGCCGTTTTCCGGCTGGCCGCGCGTTGTACTGCAGCCCGCCATAGAAAACAGCGCGGAGCTTTCGCTCCGCGCGGTCATGGATCGGGCGATAAACCGCTGGTCAGGCCGTTCGCATCGACTCGGCTTTGTCGCCGCTGAGGGCCGCCTGCGCCGCCGCCAGGCGCGCGATGGGTACGCGGTACGGAGAGCACGATACGTAGTTCATTCCTACGCGGTAACAGAACTCCACGGAGCTTGGTTCGCCGCCGTGCTCGCCGCAGATGCCGACCTCGAGATCCGGGCGGGTGCGACGCCCCCGCTCGACCGCGATCTTCACCAGCTGGCCGACGCCGTTCTGATCGAGAACTGCGAAGGGGTCCGCCTTAAAAATCTTCTTGCTCTCGTAATCCTTCGAGAACTTGACGTAGTCGTCGCGGGACAAGCCCATCGTCGTCTGGGTGAGATCATTGGTCCCGAAGCTGAAAAATTCGGCTTCGGTCGCGATCTGGTCCGCCGTGATCGCCGCGCGCGGGATCTCGATCATGGTGCCGATCATGTAATGCTGATCCTTCATGCCGGCGGCTTCTAGAACCTCGTCGGCGACGCGCTTGACGATGGCCTTCTGATTCGCCAGTTCCTCCACGCTGCCGACCAGCGGAATCATCACTTCGGGCACAACCTTGACGCCCTTCTTGGCCGCCTGCACCACGCCCTCGAATATGGCGCGGGCTTGCATCTCCGTAATCTCGGGATAGGTGATGCCGAGGCGGCAGCCGCGATGGCCGAGCATGGGGTTGAACTCGTGCAGTTCTTCAACCCGGTGCAGCAGCTGGGGCAGAACGGTCTTGAGATTTTTGACCTCGGCCCCCAGGGAGGCATACTTCTCGGCGAGCGCCCGCTTCTGCTTGATCGTGGCGTAGGGCAGCGTGGCGATCTCCACCATGAGCTCTTCCCGCTTGGGCACAAATTCATGCAGCGGCGGATCGAGCGTGCGGATGACTACCGGG